>Ga0207789_1000008_pt1 | contig 306146 bp, 281 predicted proteins | sample HigsolmetaGSP12D_FD_184840 | JGI IMG/M metagenome (GOLD analysis project Ga0207789, IMG submission 184840) | High solid enriched microbial communities from the Joint BioEnergy Institute, USA - SP1-2-D (SPAdes) | ecosystem: Engineered > Bioreactor > SSF (Solid state fermentation) > Aerobic >... | reverse complement strand
AGCGCTGGAGCACTTCCGGATCATTGAGCGCCTGCCAGGTTTGGTGCGGCGGCGCGGGTATCCACTGCGCATCGGCCAGACGCATGGGTGTCTCCTTGAAGTACTTGTTGTAAGGGAGATTTTGGACTAGGTGGACAGAGCGCACCAGAGGTGCCAAAGCGTTGCGAATCCGGCAGGCGGGCGAGGCCGCCTGGGGGGGGCGCCAAGCGGGGTGCTCCTGCGCGAGTAAACGGCGTTTACTCGCAATATCCGATGGGGGCGCTCTGGTGCACAGGAACGCCGCAGTCCAGTCGCTGTCACTTCAGGGCAGTGATTTTCGACAAGGGCCCCCATGGGGAGGCTAACCTTAGCCAGCCCGTCGTGGACTCTAGTCCGTGGACGGAGATGTCGCCGCCAGCGGTCTATCTTGCCTTAACCACTGTAGTTCCGGAGTTTGGCGCAGGAACTCGGAGAAGGATCGAATGCCGTCTGGGGTCAAATGTTGGCTGTCCCAGAACAGCGGTTGTCCATATTGGTCATCCACCCAAAGGCGGCAGCTGTCCCGTTTCGGACAAAAGAAAGGCAAGATATTAACGAAAGCTACACCGTTTCGCTGCGCGATGGCGTGGCCCTCGTCGAGCAGCTTGCCGTAGTCCCAGCGGGTCATTCGTTTGTCGCTCGCATGGATCGTCATCGGCGGCATTTCCCGCAAGCCGAGCGACTTGACGAAGTCCGGCATGGGCAGCAGAAATACCGGCGAAACGCCAAACAAATAGACGTTGGGGGTGATTCCCTTGGCGGGCTCCAGGCTGAGTTCCACCTTGGTGTAATCGGATGGCCGATAGCGAAAATTGATGAAAATCGCCTTTATGGAAACCAAGGGTTTCAGTCGACGCATAAGCTCCGGAAAATCTCTGAAGCAAGTCGGTTTGCCCGGCGGACAGGACGAGGCATGCAGCATGATGAAATGCTGGCTGGGAAAGGCCAGCCTCAATGCGTGCAGGGTATCGCGGCCGATGCTGTCGCCCATAACAAGGATGTTTCCTTCTTTGCTGGCCTGGTTCGCCAAGCATTCCAGTATCCGCTCGATGGTGTTTTGCTTGTCATAGCTGCAGGTCCAGCCCGCGTGGGTGCCGGGAGAATAGTCGCCCGAGTTGCCCGAGAAGTTGAGGTTGAGGGTAGCCTGGTAGCGGTTCTTGTCCTGTTGCAGCCTCTTGAGCAGCTTAATTTTCTGTATTGGATAGAGCGCCCGCTCGATGCTGGCACGCGCGGCTTGCTGCCGTTGCTGGACGGAGGGTATTTGCAGCAGAAAGCCTGCGGCCAGCATGGCAATCAGCAACGAGACAGAAAGCGTCCAGATACTGACCCGTGATTGCAGCATGCGCTTCGTGCGAATGGGCCGTTCGATAAGCACGAACGATGCCCAGGCAAGCAGGCCAGCGGCCAGCAGTACAGCCAGAATCCAGGCAAGGCCTGGGTTGGGGTTGATAAACCGGGATGCAACGAGCAGGGGCCAGTGCCAAAGGTAAAGGGCGTACGAAATGAGGCCGATGCCGACCAGAGGACGGCCAGACAGCGTCCGCTGGACGATTCCGCTGCTGCAGCCAGCCAGGATCACGAGTACCGTGCCGCCAACGGGCAGGGCAGCGGATGGCCCGGGGAAAGGCGTGTCGTGGTCGTATCCGAAAAGAGCAAACCCGATGGCCACTAGGCCGGCCACCCCCATGCCGAGCGCCTTGCGGGAAGAGCGCTGGCCCGGCTTCCAGACGGCCAGTAGCGCGCCCGCGAGCAACTCCCAGAAGCGGGCGGCGGCGTTATAAAAGGCCATGTCGGCTTGGTTTTGCCAGATCAGGTAGGTAGCGTAGGAAAACGATAGAACTAGCAGGCCAAGAATGATGCGCCACAGGAATCGGATGCTGATTTTGAGCGCCAGCAGCAAGATTATCGGAAAGACGAAATAGAATTGCTCTTCGACAGCCAGCGACCAAGTGTGAAGCAGGGGGGTATAAGCGCCAGGACTGTCGAAGTAGGAAATTTTCGACAGGAAAAACCAGTTCGATGCAAATGCTGCATTTGCCTTGAGGCTAGCGGCGAAGTCCGGTACCTGGCTCTTCTCTAACAGTAGGAAACAAAATGCGACGGTTGCAATGATCACCGGCGCCAGCGGAGGCAACAACCTGCGCGCGCGGCGTTCATAAAAGCGTGTCCAGGAAAACGACCGTCGTCTTGATTCTTCCAGGATAATCGACGTAATGAGATATCCTGAAATGACGAAAAAAATGTCGACGCCAATGAAGCCGCCCGGGAGCCAGTCCGGAAACGCGTGGTAGATCAGTACGCTGATGACGGCAATTGCTCGCAATCCATCGATTTCCGGCCGATATGCAAGGCTTCGGGATGCTGTTTCCGAGGCACTTTTGTTACCTTGCGCGGATTGAGTTCCAAAGGCCGGTGCGAGCGCTTCCATGTGGGACGTTTCGGGCGTGGTCGTAGGTGACGGCAGGTCAGCGCGCATATTAGCAGACCCCTTGCATCTAAACAGCTTAGGGTCGGGGACTGTGGCACGGTCAATCGCCACCGCCCGCGCGCCGATTGCTGCTGAAAATCGGCTGCAGTGCCGAGTGCAAACCGTTGCGAAGCCTGCCGGTCATGCTGGGGCAATGTGCGGGCGCAGCAGTTTGCGGGGGCGGAAATGTCGCTGGTTATTGCCCGCCGCTCTCCACCTTGGAGAGAATAAGTCCTGACAAATCGTACATCTGCCCAAGCCTGGCCGAACCAGCGTGCGATAAATGGCCTGAATCACGGTAGATCATGAGCCCATCGATATGGCTGCGGCATTTTCCGTCGGGGCAGATGAGGTCGCTCAGCATGATGATGGCGGTGTCCGTTTGTCGTGCAACTTCCTGCAATTGCCGGTAGAGCGACTCGCGCAGCTGCCCGACTAGAGGAAAGTCGCAGACATCCAGGCTGCGGTTGAGCGTGTGCTGGATCACTAAGCAGCGGCCGGTGTTGTAGCCAGACAAAGGGGTAGGCGAAACGATGACCGGAATACGGCCTAGTTCCTTAATCCGGCGCAGCGTTTGACGTAGTTGCTCGATTGAAAAATCACCGGTCGGCCGTGTCGTTCCATCAGGAAGGGTCAGGCGCTTGCTGTCTTCCGTCAGGATGACGAAAGAAGATGAGAGGATCACGTAGCGGATCTCGGGATGTGCGCCCAGCCATTCGAAAACCTGCTCATTGTTCTGGATGCATTTCTGGCCCCACTGCTCGTTGTATCTGGGTGGGGCATGGTTCGCGATGCCCAAAATGGGCGCACAAGCCGACATGGTCATCTGTACAAACTGCAGGTGGGTTCGGCTGCTGCGCAAGGCGTTGGCCAGTGCCATGGCATAGCTGTCTCCCCAGAGCAGTGCGACAGGGTTTGGCCCGCTGACGCATTTAGGGGATGTTGTGAATGCCTGGCAGGCACGGTCGTCCAGCCCCCGGTTCGCGCGTTGCGCATGGCTAAGCTCGGTAAACGTCGCGCCACTGAGCGCCCGCCTGGATTTGGCCAGCTTGGATTCAGCCATGAATGCACCTAGGGCAAAGCAGGCTGCCAGGCCAGTCACGGATATGCCGAGGAACAGGGGCCGAGAGATGTTGCCGGGCCGACGCAACGGCTGTTCGACGAATCGCCAGCTCAAATACGCCAACCCGAGACTAGCCGCTGACAGGGCCAGCATGATTTCCGTCGAGGGGTGCTTGATGCTTAGCTGGCGGACAAAAGCGAACAATGGCTGGTGCCAGAGATAGGCGCTGTAGCTTATGAGCCCGATCTTCACGAGCGGCGGCTGGCTCAGCAGCTGGTTCACCCAGGTAGACTTGTCGGCATATATGAGCACCAGTGCCGTGCCAAGGGTGGGCAGAAGAGCGTACAGTCCTGGAAACGGTGTTTGTTCGTCATAGGCGAAGATGGCCACCATGATCATGAGCAGGCCTAGGCCGCTCAGTCCGCCATGTTTGCGCACGCCTCCTTGGCGTATGACGACAAGCGCGGCAAGGCTACCCAGAGCCAGCTCCCACGCGCGGGTATGGGGAAGAAAAAATGCGGCGTCGGGCCAATGGCGGGTGCCGTATTCGGCGGTTAAGAGGCTGGCCAGCAGCAATATAGCCAACAGGGACGCGATTGCCCGCCGGGCATAGCGCCATAGCGTCCAGAACAAGATGGGTGCGACGATGTAGTACTGCTCCTCGACCGCCAGACTCCAGGTGTGAAGCAGGGGTTTCAGTTCGGCCCTGGTTTCGAAGTAGCCTGTGTGCTTCCAGAAGAAAACGTTCGATATGAACGTGGCCGTGCTTTGCGCGCTTCGTCCAAACTCCTGCAATTCCTTGTAAGGAAGCAGGAACCACGCGGCGAGAGCGGATAGCCCGATGACCAAGAGCAGGGCGGGAAGAATACGCCTAGCTCGACGGTCGTAAAATGCCGCCAAGCTGAATCGGTTTTCCTTGAGGTCGTTCAATATCAGTGATGTAATCAGGAACCCGCTGATGACGAAAAATACGTCGACCCCGATGAACCCGCCATTGAACGGAGCAATGCCAGCGTGAAAAAGGATAACCGGAATGACAGCCAAGGCTCGCAGGCCGTCGACTTCTGGGCGGTACGGTATTTTCATGAGAAGCGCTTTGGGCTGGTGCGGGGGGCACCAAATAGGCGACAGTAAGCTACAACATAGGCTTGGTTATGTCGACTGAGACGCAGCGCGCTGGAACCGCATGTCCTAGTCGCCAGGGAAAGTCCTAGGCCGCGGCGACGTTCCGGGAGAGCTGGTTTCCCACGTTTTCGTACAACTCCACGACGCGTGCACCGTAAATGGCCCAGTTGTCGCGCCGCATGTAAGCCTCGCATGCCCGCGAGGCGTCTTTTAGTGCCTGTGTCGTCAAGCCGTTGATTGTTGTAGCGATTGCCCGTGGGGCAGCGACATCGGGTAGCAGCCAGCCGATGCCGTTTTCGTATACGGCCTTGCTCAATTCCACCAGCGGGCTACACAAAATGGGGACGCCAGCGGCGGGATACTCCCAGAGCTTGTTGGGCGTGCAGAAGAGGTGGTTGAGCCCCACGTTTTCGTAGGGGATCAGGCCCACTGTGCCTCCAGCGGTCCAGTAGACCAGTTCGGCATGGTTGGCTGCAGGAAGGAAGGCCACGGCGGGTGCAGGCCGGCCAGGCAAGTTGGCATTGATATGGTCGCCCATTTCCCTCAGTTCCGCTTCTAGCTTGCCCCATCCCATCATGACGAGGGTCCAGTCCGGATTCAAGAACTCGGCTGCCTGCACAAGCAGGCGCAGGCCCCGCTTTTCTGCAAAGCCCCCTTGGTAGAGCGCGATTTTCTGGGTGCGAGGGATGTGGCAGGCATCATGCATGCGCCCGTCATATTCGATGTGCGGCGTGTATGGTGCGGCGTTCTTCACGATGATCGCCGGCGGCAGCGCCGGATAGTTCGCCCTGTAGAAGCCCGCAATGCTGTCATTGATGGTGATGAAATGATCGACATCGCGTTGATACTGGCGCAGGAGCTCGCGGCAATGGGCGGCATAGCTGGCATCTCCTTGCGCAACTTCTTCATAGATCTCGTGGGCGTCCCAGACCAATGTGGCGCCTGTACTACGCTTGATGGCGGCCCCGATGGGAAGCGACCCCAAATCATGGCAGGGAATGACATCGGTCGGACCCTCCAGGGCCAGCATCATCATGCTCTCGCGACGCAGGCGAGTATTGCGCGATCGCAGGATGCCGCCAAGTCTTCCCCGGGCCGCCTCTAACGTGAGCTTTTCCACCCCTTGCAATGTCTTGCGCTTGGATCGCGCAGCCACACGCTTGAGCCAGCTACCCAAGGCGCATCCCAGCACCGCAATGGAAAACAGGCCGGCAAATGCCATGCGCTTGATGGGAGCATCGAACAGCGGTAGGGTTCAGTGGCCCCGATGGCACTGAACATCATACCCGTCATGGCGGCAACAACGAGCGCAGAACCCATTGTCAGGTTTTGCAGAATCTGGCTGACCCGCATGCCGGCAGGCAGTGCCGCCAGCCTGACGCGGACGCCAGAATCACGGTGATGCTCGTTTGCATCCGATCGCTTGGGATCGAACAGCCCAATGATCGTGACCTCATGTCCGGCTGCTGCTAAGCTGTCCGCTTCCTTCAGCACGCGTGCATCGTGCAGGACGGAGTTCGGTACGACCACTTTCAGGTGCATGCTGGGATTCCTATGGGCGCGTGCCGCGCAACGCTGCGCTTATGTTCATGAGAACTCAAGCCTTCTTCGGGCCGATGGAAATGCTTTGGATGACTGGTAAAGTGTAGGCGAGCTTAGGTGACGGCTTGCATAAAATCTGCATCCGTAGCTGTCAAGCTATTGCGGATCGTGGTGGCCATAGGGTTTGGGAACATCGTGCTTGGACCGAGGATCTTACCGATGGTGCTCCGGCAAGGAAACAGCTCCTGGAAAATGTTGGATTTTCAACGCGCACCGGGAGCAGCAATTTGGATAGGGCCCGGGATGTCGGCAGAAGTACAGGCCAGAAATGAAAGCAGCGGTGCGCAGGAGTCGACCTGAAGACCGTATGAAGTCTTCGAGGATTGATGTATCGGATTGTGCCATATTGGAATGAACATGTTTAGGAGCTGTCAGTTGGCGGGAGGAAGCCGCAAGGTCGTGATGTTTGTACAAGGGTCTTGCGTTAACGACAGCAGGGTTATCAAGTCGGCAGAGGCTTTAGCCAGTGCTGGCTGGGACGTGACGGTGGTATGTCGGTTGGCAGGCGGCTTGCCTGCATTTGAGCAGCGCAATGGCGTCGAATACCACCGTATTTCCGTCCCGTCCGCAGCGTGGGTCCAGCTGATCCGCAAGTGCCGCGGCAAGTACAAAGGCCTCGGGGCTCGGCTGGTGCGCAAGGGCAAGAATATCCTCGCGCAAGCAGGGCGGCTATTGGGGCGGGCGGCAGGCAAGTCGCACGGTGCGGCCGATCGTGCGCCGCTTCCAAGTGCCGCATCGTCCGGGGCCACGCAGTTTCTGACCGTAGCGCTCCACGGTTCTCATTGGCTCGATGAAACCTTGCGGTTTTGTCGCGCAGCGGCCCGGTACGCCCAACCGTTGCGCCCTGTGATCGTGCACTGCCATGATCTGGGCACGCTACCCGCGGGAATTGCAGTGGCCAAGTCCTGTGGTGCCAAACTAGTTTACGACTCCCATGAACTGGAAATGCACCGTAATGCCACTTATACGGCGGCAGTGCAGCGCAAGCGCCGCGCCATGGAGACTCGTGGGATGCAGGCGGCTGATGCGGTCATCACTGTTTCGGACAGCATTGCTGACCATTTGGCAAACGACTACAAGATCGCGCGTCCACACGTTATTTTCAATTCTCCCGACTTCGGTGAACTGGCGGAGAACGTCCGCAACGTGCGCGATGACCTGGGCCTGCCACCTGACGCGCCGCTGGCCGTTTATGTCGGCAGCGTCACCGTAAACCGGGGAATCGAGCAAGCGGTGCAGGCGCTTGCGCACTATCCCGACCTGCATTTCGCGACGGTCGGGCCAGTGCGTGAGCAAACCCGGCACAGGGCGCTGGGCCTCGCCAGCCAGCTTGGCGTGGCAGACCGCTTTCATGTGCTGTCCCCTGTGCAGCCCAGCGAAGTCGTGAGCTATATACGCAGTGCCGACGTGAGCGTCCTGCCGATCCAGAACGTGTGCCTGAGCTACTATTACTGCATGCCAAACAAGCTGCTGGAGAGTGTGTTCGCCGGGGTTCCAGTCGCTGTCGCTAGCCTGTTGGAGCTGAAAAAATTTGTGGCTACCCATCGCGTCGGATTGGCGATGGACGAAACGGATCCGCGGTCAATCGCGGCCACAATACGGCAGTTGGTCGAAAATCGTGCCAGCTACGTGCTAGATGCCGGGGAGCGGCAGGCCATTGCCGATGCGTATGGATGGGCTGCCCAGGCCGACAAGTTGCGGGCCATCTACGTCGCATTGGCGCGTTGATCCGACCGGCTTCTTGCAGCGGGCCGAGGGCTGGTCCTATGATGAATGTGCTTAGCTTGTGAACAACAACTCGGCCTCGAATTCCCGGGTGGCCAGGATATTGGCCCAGATATCCCGCTACCAGGTCGCGATGCGCTGGTTGTGGGCCAATGCCTACCGGCCCTTTGGGCTCCTGTCGCTTCGCGCTACCATCCTGATGTTCATTGCGCTGGCATGCAGGCTGGGGGCATTGGGTTTCCTTGCCAGGTACATTCACCTGTTGGAAACCAACCGCACCGTCCAGGTGCTGGCGTACGAGATCCCGGACCCACGCTCATCCTACGTGCTGTTGCTGGTGGCCGCCAGCATTGCGCTGCTGCTTTTCCTTGGTTCGTGCATATCGAGCTATTTTTCGGACATCACGATGTTGCGGCTAAGTGCGCTGAACGAGGAACGCTGTGGCAAGCGGGCAATCGCTATCTTTGGCACGTATGGCAACCATCCCGGCATGGCTCCATGGAGACTACATTACATTCGGCTGGTTGGCGGGGATGCCCGGGTTTGCGGGGTGGTGGCCCGCCTTGCTTTGCGCAGCCTGCAGCCGATGGTGTTCGTGCTCGTGACGCTTGCCATCCTGGTGTACCTGGATTGGGCTTTGACGCTGGAGCTCATGCTGCTTGCGCTTTTCGCGGTTCCCTTCATATATCGGGTGAACGTACGAGGCGCGACACTTTCGCGCGCAATGGAAAAGCAGGTTTCGCAGGCCATCGTCGAAAAGCGCAACCTGATCAAGAGTACGGCTGAAACCGTGGCTGCCGGAAAATCGCCCGTTCCCGAGCTCGAGGCCAGGTATGCCGATGGTGTGCTGAGGACGGCGCTGGATCTTTATATCGGGCGCCTGAGGGTTACTGTGGAAAGTGCCCTAATTATGGCATCACTCATGGCCGTGGCCGTGTTCGTGATTCTGATCCAGAAGGGTGGCCATCTCATGAGTGCGACGTCGGGGTGGACGCAGCTTGCGGCCTACCTGATCATCCTGCGGCTGTGCATGAGCAACCTGACTGGCCTGATGCATTTGGCTGCATCCGTCAACCGGCTGTACCCGCAGTTTGCCCGCTATGTCGCCTTCAGCATGACTGCTCAGGAGGTGGAGGCCACGGGAGAAACTGCGCCGGCACCCACTGACTTATGGAGAAAGCCCCGCAAGCGGAAAGCGTCCCCGGTCGAAGACCTGATGGAGGAAGAGGAGCAGATGTAGGCATCCGGGCTTCAATGGGCCAGCGGATCGTAGAGGAAGAGTTCCGGATCCAACTGCACGAAACCGCATTTCTGAAACAAGCGTTGAGATGCGGCATTTTCCTTGAGCACGCAGGCCACGACAGGTCCTGGTGCCTGTCGTAGCAGCAGCATGATCGCTTCGGCGGCGATGCCTCTGCCCTGGAGCTCTGGGGCAACAAGGATAGAAATCTCGCGCGCATTCGGGTTGCCAGGAAAGCAATTTTGCGCTGCTTGCGTCACGTCCAGGCGGATGACGCCGGCGGGGATGCCGCCATAAGTGATCTTGCGGATCAGACTGCTGCCCGAGGAAGCGTTCAGTTTCGATTCTATCCAGGCCAGGTGCTGGTCCCAACTGGGCACCTCGGTCGAGCGGGAATAGCGTCGTACACCAGGAAAGCACTGCCAGGTGTGGGTAATCGCGGCATCTGAAAGCTGCATCGGCTCCAGAGCCACGGTCAGGCCAGGCGGCAGCCACGCAAACAGGCCGGCCACCACACGCAGCGTGCCAAAGCCATCGACGATTTCGGCCGCACGGGTGCTTATGGCCGACAAGCGCGAGGCGTCGGTGACGATCGGGGCGACGTAGCGTTGCGCCCAGGCAGTCGGCGCAAGGCCGGCGATTGTCCAGGACGCGTCCGCACCAATGCGGGATACCTGTCCGCCATCCACTGCAGCGCCGGCGCGGACAAGCATGGCAGCGATGGTGCGCTGGTTGTCTGCGATTGTAAGGTTGATCGTTGGCAGGCCAAGACAGCAACGCTCCCACGACGACGAGCCGGACGCGCCAATGCAAAGGTCCATGCGCGACAGTAAGGTCGCCATGTCGGTGACGTTACGATGGATCGAAAGCCTAAACCCTGCCTGGGCACTTTGCGTGTCCAGCCGCTGGGCGTGGGGGTAGGCGGGACCAATCAACGCATGCAGGCGAAGATCGAAGGAATCGGCAACCGGCAACAGCGCATCGATGATCAGTCCCGTCAGGTCTTCCGGATCGCTTCCGCCCATGCTGATGAGGATGTCTTGCGCGGGCAGTCCCGCGGTATGGCGATCGGTACGGCGTTGCAGTGCAGCCTTGCGTGCACGCATGAAGTCCGGTCGAAGCAGGGCAAATTGCGCGCCTACCATGAGGCGGCAGTCGGCGGGTACTTGCCCAATGTAATCGGAGTCCGACTTGCCGAATGTGGTATCGAGTACGGCCGTGGCCCGGTGGGGCCGGCTCAGATCGTCAATGGCTAGGATGGGTACGGCCAGGCGCGCTGATACCTGTTGTTCCCACTCTGCCTGCAGGCCATAGTGATCCACGATGATGGCCAAAAGCCTGTGCCCGTTCGCCTTTCGTAACGCTTCGACTGTGCATTGGGCATCATGCTTCTCGGTGGTGCCCAGCCAGGTGCCGTATGGGTTTGTAGGTTCAGGAGCCGGGAGTTCTTCGGCGGGCAGTGCCCGGATTTCATGGCCCGATTGGGCCAGCAGGTTTGCGAGCGGTGCGGGCAGGCGGCGGCAGAGAAAGACCGAGGAGATGCCGCGCAGCGCCAGGGCGTCCGCCAGCGTGCGACACCTCATGATGTGGCCCGTGCCTATAGTGGCGGATCCGTCCACGCGGAAAGCCACTGCCAGGCGCGGCGGGTCCGTTCTGCTCGTGCTCATGTCACCTTGGTAATGCACGCGCTCGAAAAGGTGCAACAATATAAAATAGGAGCGAGGTCAACGAGCACAGACGTGGAATTGATGCTGGAAAATAGCACGATTTTGGTGACCGGCGGCACGGGTTCATTTGGCAACATGTTTGTGCCTATGACGCTGGCAAAGTACAGCCCCAAGAAAATTATCGTCTTTTCCCGCGATGAGATGAAGCAATGGGAAATGGCGAAGAGATTCGAAGGGGATACGCGCGTGCGCTTCTTCATTGGCGATGTGCGCGACCGTGACCGCCTTTATCGCGCCCTGGATTCGGTTGATTACGTCGTCCATGCGGCTGCGACCAAGATCGTGCCGACGGCCGAGTACAACCCCTTTGAATGCGTCAAGACCAACATCATCGGGGCCATGAACCTAATCGATGCCTGCATTGACAAGGGTGTGAAAAGGGTCGTGGCGCTGTCGACGGACAAGGCATCCAACCCTGTCAACCTGTACGGTGCGACCAAGCTGGCGTCGGACAAGCTGTTCATCGCCGGTAATGCTTACTCAGGTGAGCACGCCACCCGTTTCTCGGTCGTCCGCTATGGCAACGTGATGGGGTCGCGAGGCTCGGTCATCCCGTTCTTCCTGTCCATCAAGGACAGCGGATCGTTGCCCATCACGGACCCGCGTATGACGCGCTTCATGATTTCACTGGAGCAGGGTGTCGAGCTGGTTTGGCGGGCATTCGAGGACATGGTGGGGGGCGAGATCTACGTTAAGAAGATCCCTTCCATGAAGGTGACCGACATCGCCCGGGTTATTGCTCCCGAGGCCGAGCAGCGGATCGTGGGTATCCGGCCCGGCGAGAAGCTGCACGAGCAGATGATCGGCGTCGAGGATGCGCCATATACCTACGAATATGACGGTCATTTCAAGATCCTTCCAGCCATCAATGGCTGGGCGCTGACGCCGGAGCGGATCAAGGGTGGCCGGCCCGTGCCCGAGGGTTTTGTCTACTCCAGTGACACCAACAGCGAGTGGATGCGCCCAGAGGATCTGGCAGCTTGGATCGAGGCCAACCGCGACACGATTGGAGCCATTTGATGATTCCCTACGGCCGACAGGACATCTCCCAAGCAGATGTCGATGCCGTATGTGAGGTTCTGGCCTCGGACTTCCTGACCCAGGGACCGAAGGTGCCGGCATTTGAGGCTGCCGTCTGTGCAGTAACCGGGGCCCGGTTCGGCGTGGCGGTCAATAGCGCTACGTCGGCGCTGCATCTTGCCTGCCTGGCCTTGGGTGTGGGCCCGGGAGACGTGGTGTGGACCAGCCCGGTCACCTTCGTGGCCTCGGCCAATTGCGCGCGATTGTGTGGCGCAGAGGTGGACTTCGTCGACATCGATCCGGACACCTTCAACCTGTGTCCGGTGGCGCTGGAGGCCAAGCTGACTGACGCCGAAGCAGCTGGCCGGCTGCCGAAGGTGCTGATCCCGGTACACATGTGCGGGCAATCTCCAGCGATGGAGCGAATTGCGTCCCTGGCCAGGGCAAAGGGAATACGGATCATAGAGGACGCCTCTCATGCCATCGGCGCACGCTACCAAGGCGTGCCGGTGGGAGCTTGCGCTCATAGTGACATCACGGTGTTCAGCTTCCACCCGGTCAAGATCGTGACCTCGGGAGAAGGGGGCATGGCCATGACCAACGACCCGGTCCTTGCGGAACGGATGGCTGACCTGCGATCGCACGGCATTACCCGGGATGCCGCGCGCATGCGACAGGAGCCGGATGGGCCCTGGTACTACGAGCAGTTGGCGTTGGGGCTCAATTACCGCCTGACCGACCTACATGCCGCTTTGGGCCTGTCACAGCTATCCCGGCTTGATGCTTTTGTGGCACGGCGCAATGCGCTTGCCAATCGCTACGACAGATTGCTCGGTGGGCTGCCCGTGGACTTGCCTGGACGGACCGAGGGCGCTTATTCAGCCTTCCATCTCTACGTCGTGCGCCTGCACGATGCCCGCCTGCGCCGCAAGGTATTCGAGTTCATGCGGTGTGCCGGAATAGGTGTCAATGTGCATTATATTCCTGTGCACTTGCAGCCATACTACCGCGACTTGGGTTTTGCGCCGGGAGACTTTCCCGCATCCGAGGCCTATTACGCGAGAGCGATTACCTTGCCTCTTTATGCGGGGCTGAGCGATGGCGACCAGGACCGCGTAGTCGCCGTGCTGGGCGAGGCCATCAGGTCTGTCTCCGCCGACACGGTTGAAATGCCATGAAGCCCGTTACGATCGCCATTGATGGTCGTCCGATCGGGGACGGCCACCCCCCTTACGTCATTTGCGAGCTGTCGGCCAACCATAACGGTTCGCTTGATCGCATGCTGGAACTAATCGATGCGGCCGCAGCAACCGGCTGCGATGCCATCAAGGTCCAAACTTATCGCGCCGACACGATGACGCTGGATTGCGGCAGACCCGAGTTTCGCATCACCGGAGGATTATGGGACGGGCGCACGCTTTACGAGTTGTATGCCGAGGGCAGCACGCCCTACGAATGGCATGCCGCGCTGTTCGAGCGGGCGCGCAAGCATGGCGTAACCTTGTTTTCGTCACCCTTTGATGCCAGCGCGGTTGCCTTGCTGGCCGATTTGGGGGCGCCTGCCTATAAGATCGCGTCATTCGAGCTGACGGATCTGGGCTTGATTGAGACCGTCGCCCGTCAAGGCAAGCCGATGATCATGTCTACCGGCTTGGCTAACTTGGCCGAAATCGACGAGGCCGTGCGCACGGCGCGCGCAGCCGGTTGTGAGGAAATTGTCCTATTGCACTGCGTGAGCAGTTATCCTGCCCCTGCCGCGGACAGCAACCTGCGCACCATACCGGCACTGCGCCAGACATTCGGATTACCCGTCGGCTTGTCCGACCATACGCATGGGCATGCCGTGGCGGTTGCGTCGGTGGCACTCGGAGCATCGGTCATCGAAAAGCATTTCACGCTGGCGCGCGCAGATGGGGGGCTGGATTCCGCCTTTAGCCTCGAACCTGACGAGTTCGCGGCGCTTTGCCGCGCTGCTCGCCAGGCTTGGGAGGCGCTCGGGACGGTGTCGTTCGACCTTATCGGCCAAGAGCGTTCGAACGTCATGTTCCGGCGCTCGATCTTCGCGGTACGGGACATTGCCGAAGGTGAGCCGCTCAGTCACGAGAACGTGCGCGTGATCCGGCCTGGCCACGGCCTAGCGCCCAAGTATCTGAATTTGGTGTTGGGTCGGCGTGCCCGCCGCCGTATCCTGCGTGGCGAGCCGATCCAGTGGGATCTCATTTGATCCGGCCTCAGGCACCAGCCTGCATCAAAAGCGCGTGAAGTCGTGGCGCCCGCGCGTCTTGAGCCCCACCCAGTAATCGGCAGCCGCGCCGATATCCAAGGCCGTGGCACCCTGTCCCGCCGCGTGCCCGATCAGGGCCTTGCCAACCAGGCCGCCAGCCACGAAGAACACCGCGCCGTCCCTGGCCAAGGCGTCGATGCCGGCAAGCAGGTCATCCAGCATGTAGGGTGTCACGCCCTGCGCGAGGGCATCGTTGATGACGTGGCCGCGAACCTTGGCATGAGGCGGCAGGCGCAATTCATGGGTGAAGAAGTCGTACCCCAAGCCACGGTTGACCTGTTCGCGCGTGAAGCAGTTGACAAGAATGCGCGGTCGATCCCGCATGAGAAAGCTTCTTAGCCCTTGTGGGGTGAAGAGCTCCTGGTGGCAGCGATCATCGAGCAGCGCCTTGCAGGACCAGTCGAGGCGCCCCTCCTGGACAAGCCGGTCCAGCTCTTCGAAAAGGACTCGGTGCGCCCGTGCCGTTGCAGGCCAGGCCGAGATCGGGCCGCGCATTTGGCGCAGCAGCCGGGGGATGTCGCGCAACAATCGGAAGATCGAGGGTATACCCAGCATGTCGGCGCGCAAAAGTGCCGACTGAACTTGCTCGCGCAGGCGGGCACGTACGCCGGCGTCGATAGTTTGTCCCCACCATATCGTTTCCCGGTGCACTCGATCGGCTTCGAGTACGTCCGAGGGCAAGTAATCCGGATCGAACGCATACACTTCTCCATCGCCCAGTCTCAGCATGGAAAAGGGTACCCCGGATTGGAGCCGGGAAAGGATATCGTTGCGTAGCCGCAGGCTGTCTTGACCAGAGACGCGGGTATCTCCGTACTCGACCTGCGCGGACGCCGCTATGGCAGCGTAGCGGCTGGCCAGTCTCGCCGTCATCGGGCAAAGGCTGCCTAGGATGGCGGCAGCGTCTTTCCAGCGGCGTTCTTGCAGGCGCTCGCCAGCGGGGGAGCGATCCGGCGACACGGCAAGCCAGAACTCGAAGAATTCGGCGTGTAACGGTGCTGAGTCGGGCTGCGGATTGCGGTAGACGGCCCGCAGCAGGCGCTTCGTGGCACGTCGGTGCGGGCCACGCAAGGACTCGTCCAGCAGCATCCGGACGGCCCAGGCGATTTGCGCCGGCCGGATGCCCGCATCCAGGGCGGCGTGGATGACGCGCTGTCTCTGGATTCGATCGTACTGGTCACGCAACCGTCTAGGAAGTAGGCGCACAGGTGCCGGAACTGGCTTGTCCCCTCTTGTGCCCGTGTCTCCGAACTCGGCGCGGATCCGGTTGAGTAGGTGTTTTTCCCGCTCGGCCTGCCGCTTGGTGCGGCCCAGAACCGGTGCTGCCACCGTATCGCGGCGGACCGTGAGGGACTCTTCCAGCAGGATGCGGTCCAAACCGGAAGGGGTATGGAACACGTCTTCCAGAGAAATCCGTTGGGCCTGCATGCCAGCTACGACGTCGGCGAAGTTCGAACCATCGGCCTCCAGAACCGGGACGCCATGCTGGTTGACGAAGTCTTCGGCATATTCCACTGCTGGTGCCTTCAGCACGGCAATCCTGCATTCCTTAAGCAGGACGTCAAAAAGCGAACTTGAGCAGATGCTCAGTACGTAGCGCACGTCTTGGGCTGCTTCGAGAATATTGACGCTCCCCGCCAGGATTTCGACATTGGCATGTCGCTGCGTGAGTTCGAAATAGTCGGAGACATTCTCCCGCGGATGCAACTTCAGCCTGATCGTCCAGTCAGGGTGATCAGTCGCGATGCGGTCTGCGGCCGTCCGGAAATTCGTCTGCATCGCCCAGGACGTTGCAACCAGCAAGGTACGGTCGGGCCGCATGTCCCACGGGGTGGTCGAGGGAAAGATTTCATGGCGCTGTTGGTGGCCGTAAGGCCTGACCTGGCAGCAGGCGCCGGGAAACCAGCGTGGGTCGACCCAGATATTGCCCCAGCACCAGAATTCGTTCGGGAAATAGGGAATCTTGCGCTTGTCGGGACGCACATGGGGATACCCGTAACCCAGGTGATAACGGCTGTTGATACCGTGCTGGTAGTCGATTGTCCAGATGCCCAGGGATTTCGCGGCTTCGATCTGCGCCGAACGGAAGTAGTGCGCCATGCAGATCATAGCGTTGGGGTTGACCCGAAGCATGAACTGGCGATGCCACAGGTACTGCTGCTTGTGTGCCCGGATGAGCCTGCCCAGACGATCCGGGTTTGCGATCTCAACACCCAGCTCGCTGCGAAAGAATGCGGCGACGTCGTTCCAGAAAGCTGCCGCTTGGTCGGGCAGGGCGATGGGGGCCACCGGGTGGGCCTGGCCAAGACGGCGGGTATGCTCGCGCAGTTCCTGTGTCGTGATGGCCTGTAGGCCTGGATGGTCGGCAAGGGTATCCGGTGCATCGTGTACCAGCAGGACCCGTGCGCCACGATCCAGCATGTGCTTGACGATGCGCTCGGTATAAAGGCATCCGTATGGCCGACTACGGTTCATAGTGGCCGGTCCGGTCGCGCCGGTTTGGACATAAATGTCAGCACGCTGCACAGGCGCAAGTTGCCTGATTGGATTGGCAGACGGTACGGCAGTATTGTGGGGAGTGTCGTACAGGCCGAGTTGGCTGGCGATTTCGTAATAGAAGCGCACTCGGTTGGCGATCCAGACGTACACGCCCTGTTCGCATCGGAAGGGTAGATCAAAACGCCGTTCGGCCTCCCAGAAGACCTTGTAGAAGTCCCAGAACGGCGTGGCAAATGTGCTTGCAGGAAAAGCCTGGTACGTTTCGTCCAGATCGTGGTCCATGGGCTTGGTCAAGCGATGCGTCGGTATTTCTTGAGTCAGATGGCAGTCCAGCCGCCATCGACGGCGATGCTGGCTCCAGTCACAAAGCTTGCGTCGGCGCGCAACAGGAAGCGGATGGGTGGATACACTTCTTCCGCCCGACCAAGGCGCTTCATCGGTGTCCGGTTAGCCAGGCGGGCCGAAAACTCGGGATGATTCCGTTGCACCGACTGATTGGGGAATGGTCCCGGAACTACGGCGTTGACCCTTACCCCGCGGGTGGCCAGGCGCACGGCCAACGTACGCGTCAGCTGCAGCAGGCCGGCCTTGGTGGCGCCGTAATGCATGGGATTAATCTCCATGCCCTCGGGATACAGGTCGGGATCGGGGCTGACCACGCCGTACATCGAGGCAATATTCACCACGGAGCGTGGCCCCTTGTCCGGCAATGCGGCAAAGGCTTCGGTTAGGTAGGCGACGGCTCCCAAGTTGACGGCAGCCGCTTGGGCGAACAGCGTGGGCACGTCCCTTGCGATATCTTCGGTCGTTCCTGCGAAGGCGTTGTTGACCAGGCCATCAAAGCGACGCCCCCTAGCCTTTGCTGTGCTGTCGATCTGCGCCAGCGCGGCGGCCATGGCGGCCTGGTCGGCGACATCGCCTGGAACGACCAGGCTGTCATATCCGGCGTGTTTCAGTTCCTCGGCCAGGGCTTCGAGCGCGGCACGGTTGCGTCCGTTCAAGGCTGGGATCGCACCGTCCCGGGCCAACCCCATGCAGATGGCCCGCCCGAGATGTCCACTGGCCCCGGTCACGAGAACCACGGATGCACCTAGACCGTTGTCGACGCTATTGGTCATGCCGGAAATCCTATTCATAGCCATTGGGCCGGATCGAGCAGCGCTGCGGGTACGTTCGGCCGTCGCGCACGCAGCCATGCCATGACGTCTGCCGGAAAAGGGCCGGCTTGTACCGCAGCCATGACTTCGTCGAGCTGACGCGGGCTGTCCACGCCGAACACCACGGCATCGGCCCATGGCAGGCCCGTAGCATAGCGAAAACACAGTGCGACTAGATTCCCGCCGGTCAGTTCGCCAGCTGCCTCGATGAGAAAGCGTCGAATGGCTTCCTCGTCGTAATGCTGGGTTGTCCTGGGAAAGCGCACGCCATCGGACAACGTCAGCAGGCCTTGCAGGAATACACTGCGGACTTCGATGCGCGCCGATCGACTGGCCAGCCGTGAGGCGAAATCCGGCGTGTCGTAGCGCCAGTCAAGCAGGTTGCAGGCGAGCTGGATGGTCTCCACGTCGGGCGCAGCCAGTGCGTCACGAACCTCGTCCGGGCTTTGCACGGAAGCCCCAAGCCGCAGGATGTGACCATCGGTACGCAAGGTGCGCAACGTGGACCAAATGCGCCCTTGGCTTGCCCGGTACTGGGTCCACCGGTGCACCAGGAGTTGGTCGAGGGGCGTGCCAAGCAGTTCTGCCGAAGCGACAACGGCGGCCGAGACGGACTGTTCCGCATTTTCCAGTTTGCCGTCCAGTGCGGGAGACAATTTGGTGGAGATACGTAGCTGCCCTACGCCGGTTGTTCGGGCTAGATAACGCCCAATGCGAGCTTCAGCTTGCCCGTACGCGGCGGCAGTGTCGAGCCAGCCTATGCCATGGGCGCGTGCGGCATCCAGGATGGCGCCCACCCGGGATTCGTCGGGCAGCTCGCGTACCAGTGCCTGCCCGTAGGGAAGGCCGAGGTTGGCGGTACCGAGAACGTAGTCCATGCCCTGGCCTTCAGCTTCGCCTCAGGAAGGAAAGCCCCTGGGTCGATCCAGCCCGGAAGGCCTCGATGATGCGTGGCACGGCATCCGGCCCATTGCCAAAGCGATCCATGATCCGCCAGGCGGTTGCATACTGCTCCAGGGTGTCGATGGTAAGTGACAGTTCACTATCGGCGTAGTCGGGAGGTGGGGCCAGGCGCAAGGCGCCAGTCAGGTTCGCCATGCCAGAGGTGACGTGTTCGCGGCCATGGGCTGGCAGGCTGTCGAGATGGGCGACCAGTGCCTGGACATCGACCAGTTCGCTAGCAATGCCGTAGACGGTGGTGTCGATGTCGTGCACCGCATATGGGCAGTCCGGCGTGGCAGCCTTGGCGGCTGCCAGCAGGTCGATCAGCGCTGGTTCCACGAAGGGATTGTCGGCCGTGACGCGAATGAATGCCTTCGCCCCGAACCTGCGGGCGCACGCCAGCATGCGCCCGCGCACATCATTAAGCGAGCCCCGGTACACCGGCGCGCCGGCTTGCTGGGCGATGCTAGCGATGATGTCATCCTGTGGCTGGTCGGAGGTGGCCACGACGATGTCAGACAGCCGCGTGGCCATGCGGCACCGCTCGATGACGCGGGACAGCAGCGGTTGTCCGTGCATGTCGAGCGCAGCTTTGCCTGGGAGGCGACTCGAGCCGAGCCGGCACTGGATGATGGCCAAAGGTCGCATTAGGTCGAACCCTCTGCGAGGCGCTCCGAGCTCACGAAAAGGTCGACAAGCCGGGCGAGATTGTCTTCGTCGCTCAAGCCCTCGTAGTGCGATGCCTGGCTTGGGTTGAGGTAGCAGGCGCGGCCCAGCCGCTCGATGCGGGCCAGATGGGCGGCGATCGCGTCTGGGTCCGGACGCCAGCCAGCCTGCACCTGCGCGAAGGCGTCACGCAATTGCCGGCTATTGCGTGCGAACAAAACCAGTCCTGGTGCGGCATACCAGGGTCGTGCCAGGGTGATGGCAGGGGTGCCGCCCAGGCAGGCCTCCCATCCCACGGTGCCGGTAATGGTTACGACGACCTTGGCAGTCCGGATCAACTGCTCAGACGATGCCGCCAGGGGGACCAGTTCCACCGGGCCAAGCGCCAGGATCTGTTCGTAGTATCCGTCCCAGCGGCCCAGTTCGCCCTCGGTCTGCCACAGAAACTGTGACGGGTGTTCCTTGACCAGCAGTCGCCAGCCTTGCGGCAGCGCTTGCACGATGGTGCGAAGTGCAAGGATCTGGTCGGTGTATGCGCCGCCGTCCGGGCAGGTGGATCGTTCGGGCTGATAGTGCAGGGCAAAGTAGACGTACGGCGACGCGGTCGAGTCCCGTAGATCGAAACCAGAAGCGAGCTGTTCATAATGACGCCGCCAGCGGCGCTTGGTCAACAGCACCCAATCCCGATAGGTGTAGTACTGTTTCCAGGTAATTGGAGGGGCGGCATGCCCCGTGCTGCGATAGGCAAAGGCACGCGTCAGGGGCTGGTCGTGCTTGGATGGATGCTTGCGGTCGAAGGCATCGACGAACTGTTCCTGCTTTTCGCCGCGCTGCCCGAATTTGAGCCGGTCGATCCAGCGGGTTGGGGGCTTGCCGGCAATACCGATGGCAATGCTGGCGGGGCGGTCGAAGTCCACCATGCCAGGTGGGTAGCGCCCTTCGTCGATCAAGGCGTCGGCCACGTCGTTAAGGTTGGCATGGACGCGTTCGCGCTCACGCTTGCGCTGGATATACCAGGGGGTATGATCCTGGTTGCGGTCAAGCAGTCGCTGCAACTCGGCGCGGCCGGTGTCCGACAGGTCTTCGCTAGTCAATCCGGCCAAGCGGTCCAATCCAAGCGGCGCGTCGTCGGGCGCAGACAGGATGACCTGCCTGCCTTGGAAACCGGTCAGGCTCAGCATGCGTACCTTGCGACCGAGCAGGCGAAAGGCGGCGTAAAAGCAAAACTCCATCACCGAGTGCGGCGTAGAGTTTAGGACGAATACTTGCAAATCCAGCGCTTGCGTCACGCCTAGGGCATAGTCGAGCCGGTCGAAAAAAAAGCATGCCTGCTGGCTGGCGGTCATGGCGTTACCCAGCACGTGGCGGGCTACGATCTCCAGTCCCTGCCGGACGAGTAGTCCGTCTCTGGTCATCAGATCCGGATCACTCGGTGCAAGGCGGGTGCGATCCACCGGGTCGTTCAGGCCCCGGTTGGCGTCGGTGAAATCGTGAAGGATGGTATCTGGGAAGAGTGCCGCAACGGCACCGCGCAGGTCAGGTTGCGTGATCCAGTATGCGGGTTTCCACCCTAGGTTCGATTCCAGACGCGCGGCGAATTCGGCGAGATAAGGCAGGCGACCGACGGAATAAAGCGTAGGGACAGACATGTTCGGTATGGAAGGAGCGGGACCGATAGGATCGGGCTGTCGTCGATATTCCGGGCTATGGGCGTCGAATCGGGCTGGTCGTCACCGTCGGAACATGGGTAGCTTGCGGGCGCGGTCTTCCGCTGCCTGGAAATCTTCCATCGTATTGATGTCGCAAAGCTGGGTGCGCGGGAACTTGAACACGCCCATATTGTCCGTGTAGAAGGACCGCTCACGCCGCAGCGCATCTGCCTGGATCCAGTAAATCATGCCGGCGCTGCAGACCAGTTCCGGGTAGTGCTGCGACTGAACATTGCGGAACTCGGGCCAGCGCAGACGCCATTTTCCGTCGACCTGCTGCAGTGCCTGGAAAGGTGACAGATCGTATTCAGCCACGCCCATGACCGAGTCGTAGCCTTGCTGTGCATAGACGGCGTGGCTTTTGATCAGGTCGACAGGCTCAAGCAACGCCGCGGTGGCGTAGATGCAGCATAGGTCCTGTATGTCCCCCAGCACGTCCAGGGCATGCAGGCAGACCTGCACCACGGTGGAGCTGTCGGCGGCAAGCTGGGGCGGGCGCAGGATGACCTCGGCGCCGGCATCACGTGCGATCGATGCAATTTCCTCATCCTCGGTCGAGACGGCAACGCGCTCGAAAACCTTGCTTTCCAGGGCTGCTTGGATGGGCCAATAGACCAGGGGGCGCCCCATGAAGGGAAGGATGTTCTTGTTTGGCAGACGCTTGGAGCCGCCACGAGCCGGGATGACCGCAGTGGGTTTCTTCATGGTTGTAGCATGTGGGGTGCCAGTACCGTGCCGGCTTCCAGGTCCTGGATGAAGCGCAGGTTTTGCATCTCCTCGTATTGGTCCGGACGCAAGCCATGCCCCGGCCGGCTGAAGTAGACCTGCGCTTCCCGCAGGCGCTGGCCAGCCTTGACCGGCGCCTTGAGGATGGTGCTGCGCCGGATGTTGTTGCGCTTGGCGTATTCCTCGGGGGTCAGGATGCGGCGCGAGCTGCCCATCGCCCGCTCGACGTCCCGGATGGTTTGGACGAATGCCTTCATTTCGTGAGGTTCGAGTGACATGATGTGCTCGACGCTGCGCGTGGTGCGGTCCAGCGTGATAGTTTTTTCCACCAGATTCGCGCCCATCGCGACCGCTGCCACGTCCATTTCAGCGCCAGGGGTGTGGTCGGAATAGGCCACGGGAACGCCGAACATGACCTTGAGCGTCTTGATCATGTTGAGGTTGATGCTGTCCAGGCGCGCCGGATAACCGCTAGGGCAGTTGTGGATGATGATGTTGTCGTTGCCTTCGGACCGGATGATCTCGATGGCTTTCTCGATTTCGCCCAGCGTCGCGTTGCCGGTGTCGAGCTGGACACACATGCCGGTGCGTGCCACTTGGCGCAGCAAGGGGAAATGATTGACGTCGGCAGAGGCGATCTTGATCGAGTGGCAGCCCATTTCCACCAGCAGCGAAATATCATCTTCGTCGCCCACTGTGGCAAAAAAGGCTAGGCCAAGCTCGTCGCAGTATCGCTTGATCTCGATCCATTCGCGGCGCGTGAGTTGCCGGCGGCGCAGGATGTCGTACAGGGGTTCGGTGACGGTTTCCGTCTCGCCGGTTTCCCGGGACAGCAGTACTTCGTAGCTGAAAGGCAGGGTGCGATCCTTGACGAGCTTGTCCGCGTCGAAAATCTGGAACTTCACGGCATCCGCCCCCGCCTCGGCAGCGAGTTTCACCAAGGCTTTGGCTGATTCGATGCCGTCGTGGGTCGGGCCAGCCTCATAAGTGATGAAGCACGGGTAACCATCCCCGATGTGACGGTTGCCTATCATGAAACCCATCAGTTTCTCCAAATTTTCAACGTGGGTTCTCGCATGTTGTTTTCGCGAGGCGTCAGCATCAGCAGGGAAACTCCAAGGCAATATTTTGATACAGTCTGTACAGAGACTGTTCTTCTTTTCCCCAATTGTAAGCGTCTTCTATGGCCCGCTTGCCTGCGGCACCCATTGCTTCTAGGTTCGATGGGTTATCCAGCAGCTGGTTCAGCGCATCCGAGATCGCTCCGATATCCAGCGGTTCGACGCAGACGCCGGAGCTCGTCGTTTCAATAATATCGCGCCATAGTGGAAAACCAGATGCCAACACGGGTATGCCCGCTGACATGTATTCGAACATCTTGTTGGGTAGGGCGTTCACATGATTAGGCGTGGGATGGAACAGCACAGCGCCAAGCCGTGATCGCGCCATGATGTCGCGCACCCCTTGCCTGTCCACCACGCCGTAGTACCGCACGTGTTTCCATTGCGGCATGGCTCGCAGTTCGGCTTCCAGGTTGGCATTCTCGAACGGACCGGCCAACAGTAGCGTGGCCCGGGCAGCGGGCAGGGCCATGATCAGTTCGCGTATTCCTCGCACGGCGCTGATTCCGCCTATATAGCAAAGCGTGCGTTCGTCCCGCTCGGCAATCGCCGGCGCGTCGCCAGGGGCCTCGAGCTCGCCGGGAAGGGGGAAGTTGTTGATGTTCTCGGCGCGTGCGCCCACGTGGCGAAAGCGCTCGGTAATGTGGGGCGTGGCGCCTACGACAGCACTGAAACGGCGGGCGGCGAAGTCTTCCAACCGTTCGAACAGGCGGGCCGCGATCCGCCTGGACCAGCGTGGCAGCCAGTACTTGTCGAGTATTTGCCGCGGCAGGTCTTCGTGCGCGTCGTAAATGACGTGAGCACCGTGCCAGCGCAGCAGTAAGCCGACCGGGATCAGCTCCGGGTCATGAAAATGGTAGATCGAGGCGGCCAGGTAGCGTGCCCGGCGGTACACTCGCCAAGGGGCAAACGCCATGCGCGCCAGGCGCCCGGTGGGCTTGCCTACGTCGTGTAGGTTAACGCCGGAGACGGTTTCGTCCCCCTTGCCGTCGGCAACGATGAGATGCGTATCCCAATGCCGGGCCAGGCTCATGCATTCCTTGTGAAAAATGCGAATGTCGTATCGGCTGTGGACCGTCGTGAGGTGGACGATGCGTAGCGTCATGGAACGCTTGTCAGGTTCGCAGTGCAGCGGAGGGGTGTGCTGTGCCCGAACAGGGGTGGTATTCGGTCACCAGTTGTTGCAGCAGGACTAGCACCTGGTCGATCTGTTCGGTTTCTAACGCGTTTTCCATTTGATTGAGCTTGCCCATCAGTTCGTCGTATGGCAGGCAAGACTCAGTGGCGCGCAAGATCCGGGGATGCGGGGTTGCCATGACGTTGTCGCCGATGAGCAGCTCTTCGAACAGCTTTTCGCCAGGGCGCAGGCCGGTGATCCGGATTTCTATGTCACCATCAGGATGCTGTTCGTTGCGCTCGGTCAATCCGTACATGCTGATCATCCGCCGCGCCAGATCGGCAATCTTGACAGGTTCGCCCATGTCCAGCACGAAGACGGATCCCGACTCGCCCATTGAGCCAGCTTGCAATACCAGTTGGGCGGCTTCCGGTATGGTCATGAAAAAGCGGGTGATGTCGGGATGCGTCAGCGTAATGGGGCCGCCGGATAAAATCTGCCGCGTGAAGAGCGGCACGACGCTGCCCGAGCTGCCCAGCACGTTGCCAAAGCGCACGATGGAAAAGCGGGTGCTCGTCTGAATTTGCGCGTGCGCTTGCAGGATCAGTTCTGCCAAGCGCTTGGATGCGCCCATGACGTTGGTCGGGCGGACAGCCTTGTCGGTGGAAATGAGCACGAAGTCGGATACCCCGCAAGCTTCTGCGGCGCGGGCCATCATCAGTGTACCGAAGGCGTTGGTGCGCAGCCCTTCGGCGATGTTTTCCTCGACGATCGGTACGTGCTTGTAGGCGGCGGCGTGATAAACCGTTTGTACTCGGGCATTGCGTAGCGTAGCGGCGCAATGCGCCATGTCGCGCACCGAACCCAGCACGCCCAAGATTTCCACATTGCCATTCTTGTTCAGCTCGGTCAGCTCTTGGTGGATGGTGTACAGGGCGGGTTCGGAATTTTCGAACAGCACCAGCCTCGTCGGATTCAGCTTGAGTATCTGGCGGCACAGCTCCGACCCAATGGATCCTCCCGCGCCGGTGACCATCACACTGCGTCCGCGCACGCAGCGGTCAAGCAGCTCCGGAATGGGCGCCACGGGATCGCGTCCCAGCAGGTCTTCAACGCGCAAATCGCGCAGACGCAGGCCGTTACCTTGGTCTACTAGTTCACGCAGGCTGGGCACTAGCCGAATCCGCAGTCGAAAGGGCTGCACCGATTCGACGATTTGCCGGATGCGCGTACGAGACGCAGAGGGGATGGCGATTAGTAACTGTTGCACGCCATACTTTTCGATTAAGTACGGCAATTGCGATGGAGCGTGGATGAGCAGGCCGGCAACGACTAGGCGATGCTTGCGTGGATCGTCGTCGATCAAGGCGACGGGATGGTAGTGCGGCCCGGCCCGTAAGGCAGCAGCGAGCTGAGACCCGGCGCTGCCCGCGCCATAAATAAGCACCGGGATGCGGGTGTTGATGACCTGAGGCGTGCGAAAGAGCAACCGCCTGGCAAACGCACGCACGCCAAAAAGCAGCAGGCAGGCCAGAACGGGATAAATGACCAACACGCCACGTGACAAGGAGGTACCCAGCCGCAAGAATGTATTGGCGGCCGTGACGGCCATGACTGAGATCAGCACGCCGCCGATGATGACCCGCAGTGCGCGCTCGTTCATATGCCGCAGGATGTAGCGGTACAGGCCCAGTCCCCAAAGGGCCAACACGCCGGAACAGGCCGCCAGCAGCGAAAGCCACATGTAGGGTATGGTGGAGAAGAAGAACTCGAAGCGTAGCCACAGTGCCAAGTGGAACGCGGCCAAAAGCAGCATCCAATCCATCGAGATGGCGATCAGCTGCTTGGCAGACCTTGGAAGGTTGACGAGCGCGTGCCGCAGTGTTTGGGTGTAGCTCATTGGGTTTGGGTGTGACTTGGCAGCGCGGGTGGGAAAGCCTGTCCCGGCTGTCGGAGGATGTTCAGGTATCGGTTTGCCAGCGTCGCGTAATCGTGCTCGCGCCTGACATAGGCGTGCCCCCGGTTGCCCATTTCGACCAGCTCATTGTGTGGCATTTTAGAAAATGCTGCCAATTCCTCGGCAATGGATACGGGGTCGCCTGGTACGGCACTGCGGCCGCAGCCGGCCTCTTCAACTGGGTTATTGCCGGCCGATACCGCAAATAGCACTGGCAAACGAGCAGCCATATAGTCCAGCAGCTTGTTGGGGCTAATCCCAAAGCGAAAGAGCGGTTCTGGCCGCAGGGAGATGTAGCCTATGTCGACGTGCTGTAGCAGCGTCGGGATGGCCCGCTTGGGGATTTGTCCGTGCAGCGCGATGCGGTCTTGCAGGCCGAGTGCCTGGATGCGCCGTGCTAGCGCCTCGGCGCGTTCGCCCCGACCCACGATGAGCGCGACGATGCGGTTCTCGCCCTGCTGCCTGAGCAGTGCCATCGCATCGACCAGGGGTTCAAGGTAGTTAGGCTGGCCCAGCGCGCCGGTATAGGCCACGACAAACCGGCCCTGTGCCTTCCAGCGCGCGGCCTGCAGGCTTGCCGGCGTCATCTCGCGGCCGGGCAAGCAAGTTGTCGCGGCAAGGTCGGCCCCATTCGGCACGTAATACCATCGGGCCGGATCCAGGCCCCGCTCGGACATGTGCTCCAGCGTTTTGGGCAGCAACGAAACCACGGCATCGGCGCGCGCGTAGGCGTAGCGCTCCAGCCAAGCGGTGGCGCGCACCAGGGGATGGAACTCGGGCAAGCCAGCCAGTTCGACGAGGCTAAGCGGCCATAGATCGCGCACTTCGAAAACCGAGCGTGCGCCCCAGCGCCGCGCCAGTCGGTGGGTGGCCAGGAAGAGGTATGGGTGGGGCGAGGAGCCGATCACCATGTGCGGCTTCCCGTGTCGGCGGGCAAGTGCACCCGCCTTGGCGGCGAGCATGGCAGTAAAGGTCGCCATGTTTGCCAGGCGTCGTGCGCCGTTGCCCCGGTATGATGGGGGCGTGCGCAAGAATTCGTAGGGCACGCCCCCGATGTCGTGCAGGCCGATCCGTGAGCCCGGGGCGTCGAGCAAGTGATGGAAGGAGGCAGTGATGACCACCACGCGCGCGCCCAACGACTGCCATACCTTGCCCAACTCGTAGGGGCGACCGTAGCGGCCGACGTCTGGGCCGCCGGCATAAGGATGCACGTACCAGATGGTCGGAGCGTGTTCAGGCATCGCCGTCGTTTCGCCACTGGATCCGGTCGCCGGCACCTTTTCCGAGCACGGTCATCGCGATGTACTTGAGGTACGAGGCCACGCTGAGTGTTGCCAGCATCTGCTGGTCGGTTTCCGCCAGCAGCTTGGGCGCGGACATGTCGATGCCGCGGATCTGAGCCAGGCCAGTGATGCCGGGCCGGGCATCGAAAACTCCACGCCGGGCGCGCTCGGCGATCAGCTCGGTTTGGCTGAACAGGCACGGCCGTGGGCCGACCAAGCTCATCTCGCCGCGCAGGACGTTCCAAAGCTGGGGCAGCTCGTCAAGTTTTGTGCGACGCAGGAAATGGCCCAGCCGCGTGATGTCGGCAGGGTTTGCAAGATGCGTCGCCACCGACGCCGTATTCGGACGCATGGTCCGGAATTTCACCAGCGTAAAGGGCTTCTGGTGCCGTCCCACCCTGACCTGCCGAAACAGGGGCGAACCCGTGTCCAGAAAGCCAAGCAGCAGCAAGACGGCCAGCAGAGGCAAGGCCAAGACCAGTCCAATTACTGAGAAAATCACGTCAAGAACGCGAATCATGCTCGGCGATTTTTCTCAGCTGTTCGTCCACGGAGGCGACGGGTTCCCAGGCCAGCAGCGTGCGTGCCTTGGTATTGTCCACCACCAGTGAAGAGAGCAGCTGCTGTGCCAGGGCTTGCTTGCCCACTTGGCGGGCTGCCAGTGCAAGCCAGGACGCCGGCACGGGAATGAGCCTAGCGCGTCGGCCAAAGCTTTCGGTGATCTTGCGCAGCAACTGCGTCGTGGAGAGGTCTTCGCCATCCGAAATCAGGAAGGTTTCGTTGGCAGCCTTGGGGTGTGTCAGGCAGATAGAGATGAAACTGACGAGGTTGTCCAGGCCGACCAAGCTGCGACGATTGGGAATCGCGCCGAGCGGTAGGGGCACATTCCGCTTAGCCAAATTAACTAGACGGGCGAAGTTGCCGCCGGCCCCGGGACCGTAGACCAAGGGCGGGCGGATCAGTACGATCTCCATGCCGCTTTGCCGGGCGATGTTGCGCAGCCCCATCTCGGCTTCCAGCTTGGAGATGGCGTAGGCATCCTGAGGGTTCGGTTCGTCCGCTTCGGTAAAGGGGGTACCGTGGGTGGCATTGCCGTTGACCCCGATGGAGCTCAGGAACACGAAGCGGCGCACGCCCGCATTGGCCGCCTGTTGCGCGAGGCGCAAAGTGCCGGCGGTGTTGACGAAACGGAAGGCATGCAGGGGATCGGGCTCTGTTTCGCGCAGCACGTGCGCACGTGCTGCCAAATGCACCACTGCGTGTACGCCTCGCAGGAGGGGCTGCCAGTTTGTGTCGGGACCTATTTTGCCCACCGGGACTTGGCCCGTGGCAACTCGTGGCCCACGGACTGCGCCGATGACTTCATGGCCGTCTTCCTGCAGGCGGGACCACAGCGCGCTGCCGATAAAGCCGTTTGCTCCCGTGACCAGAATTCGCATGGCGGGCGCTCCCCGCGTTACGCTTGTTAGAGGCCGGTTTTCAGGGCCGCGACGATCGCGTCGGCGGCGTTGCCAGTTCCGTAGGGTTGGATATCTTCAGGCCTCGCAGCGATAGCGGCGGCGATGGCCTTGCCGAGACTTTCTTCGGACCTCGCGTCGGCAAGGCGGTTCCAACCAGCATCCACGAGTTCTGTCCACTCGGTTTCATCGCGCAGCGTGACACAGGGAACACGATGGAAAAAAGCTTCCTTTTGCACTCCGCCAGAATCCGTGGCGATCAATAGCGCGTATTTTTCCAGCTGCACCATGTCGAGATAGCCCACGGGGTCGATCAGGTGCAGCGCAGCCTGGGCACGCTCCATCAATCCCAACCGTGCCAGAATGTTGCGGGTGCGTGGGTGTAGCGGCCACACGACGGGATGTTGGCGGGATGCGGCACTCAAGGCGTCGACGATGGCGGTAAGACGCTGCGGGTCGTCAGTGTTCTCAGCGCGGTGGATGGTGGCCAAGATATACGAGCTAGGCGCAAGACCAAGGCGCTCAAACACGCCCCCCGATTCGGACACGCGCGCGCCGTGATGCAGCGCGACGTCGTACATGACATCACCAACCTGGGTAATCTGCTCGGCAGCAACCCCCTCGCGTAGCAGGTTACCCGTGGCGGTATCCGTAGGCGTGAACAACCACCGCGATATCCGGTCAGTCAGGATGCGGTTGACTTCTTCGGGCATGCGCATATTGAAGGATCGTAGCCCAGCTTCCACATGCGCCACGGGGACGTGCAGCTTGACGGCCGCCAGTGCGCCAGCCAATGTGGAATTGGTGTCGCCGTATACCAGCACGATGTCGGGTTTTTCTTCCAGTATGACGCGTTCCACGGCGATCAGCATTCGTCCCGTCATGTCGCCGTGGCTGCCGCCATGAATGTCCAGCTGGTATTTGGGCTTTTCCATCCCCAGCTCCTGGAAGAAGACATCGGACATGTTGGCATCGAAATGCTGCCCGGTGTGCACGACGACCTCTTCCAGCCCGTCAGTCTGTGCGATGGCCGCGGATACCACGCTGGCCTTGATGAATTGGGGCCGCGCGCCCAGGACGGTCAGAATCTTTTTCATGCTTGGTTGGACAGTGCGTCGCGCAGGGTATTGACGATGAAGTCCTGTGTGTCGGTGTCCAGATCTGGGTGCATCGGCAGGCTCAACACCTGTTGCGCCAGCTCATCGGACACGGGCGTGGCGCCTTCCACGGCAAATTGCTGGTAAGCTGGCTGGGCATGGATCGGCCGTGGGTAGTGCACCGCAGTGGGGATTCCGGCAGCCTTCAGCGCTGCACTTACTTGGTCTCGGTTGGGCACCATGACTGTGAACTGCGCCCACACGCTGGTGCGGTCCGGCCGCACGGTGACCGTTCGCGCCCCGCCCGGCAGGTCGGCCAGCAGTTCCTGGTAGCGGGCGCCGATCTTGATGCGCTGTTCGATTTCCCAGTCGAATCGTTCCAGTTTGCCCAGGACGACGGCGCATTGCAGCGTGTCCATGCGTCCGCCCACGCCTACGCGCGTGTGGTAGTAGCGCCCCGACTGCCCATGCACGCGTATTTCTCGCAGCGCTTGCGCGAGGTCGTCATCGTCGGTGAAGACCGCGCCGCCGTCGCCGTAGCAGCCCAGCGGCTTGCTCGGGAAAAAGCTTGTACAGCCCAAGGTCGATAGGTGGCAGCTTTTGCGGCCCTTGTAGGTGGCGCCAAAGCTCTGCGCGGCATCTTCGATGACCGGGATGCCGTGTTTGGCGGCGATGGCGTTCAGTTCGTCCATGTCGCCGCATTGGCCGTAAAGCGACACTGGGATGATCGCCTTGGTGCGCGGCGTGATGCGCGCCTCCACCTGGCTGACGTCGATGTTGCAGGTGTCGCGCTCGACGTCGACGAACACCGGCTTGGCGCCCAGCAGCACGATGACCTCGGCCGTGGCGATGAAGGTAAACGACGTGGTGATGACTTCGTCGCCGGGCTGGATGCCCAGCGCCATCAGCGACATCAGCAGCGCCTCGGTGCCGGATGCGACCGTAATGCAGTGGCGCGCTCCGGTGTAGGCCGCCAGGGCGTTTTCCAGCTCCTTGACCTCCGGTCCCATGATGTACTGGCCGTGGTCCAGCACCTTTTGGATGCGTGCGTTGATGGGTTCACGCAGGGCTTGGTACTGCTTCTTGAGGTCAATGAATTGCATGGACGCGCAACTTGCAAGAAAAAAGAAGGACAAAACCCGGAAGGACTCCGGGCTGCGTTTTTTAGGCGGGTTGGCAGACGCCGTCGCGCAACAGGTAGCGCTCGCCGGTCTCGGGGCAGGTGGCTTCGCCCTCGCCGGTCAGGGGCAGATCCAGGCGTACGCCGTGCCGGCTCATCCAGCCGACTTGCCGGGCGGGCACGCCGACTATCAGGGCAAAGTCCGGTACGTCCCGGTTGACCACCGCGCCGGCGCCGACGAAGGCATAGCGCCCGATGGTGACGCCGCACACGATAGTGCAATTGGCACCCAAGGTTGCGCCTTGCCGTACCAAGGTATTGCGATATTCGTGCTTGCGCTCGACGGCCGCGCGCGGGTTATATACGTTGGTGAACACCATGCTGGGGCCGCAGAACACGTCGTCTTCCAGTGTGACGTTGTCGTAGACGGATACGTTATTCTGGATTTTGACGCGGTCGCCGATGCGCACGCGGTTGCCCACGAACACGTTTTGGCCCAGCGAACAGTTGCGGCCGATGACCGCGCCGCCGCACACGTGCACCCAGTGCCAGATGCGGGTGCCTTCGCCGATTTGCGCGCCATCGTCGATGATGGCCGATTCGTGCACCTGCATGTCAGTGGTCCAGCGGAAGCGGGATGCGCACGCCGTCTCGTGCCGACCGGTAGATTGCCGTCAGCAGCGCCAGGGAATGCAGGCCCTCGCGGCCGTCGGTTTCCGGCTCGGCTTCGCCGCGCAGGGTGCTGATGACGTTGTCGTAGTACAGGGGGTGGCCGAAACCATAGACCGAGGTGGTCTCGTAGCTGGCGTCGCGAATCTTGGCGTCGTCGGGGTGTTCATCGGCGAATTCCCAGTGCTCGATCTTGTTGACCGCAACGCCGCCGACGCGCACGGTGCCTTTTTCGCCCAGGATGGTGATGGAGCCTTCCAGGTTCTTGGGATAAGTCAGCATGGTGACATTAATCGACCCCATTGCGCCGTGGCGCCAGCGCAGCGCCGCCACGCCCGTGTCCTCGGCCTCGATGCGGCGTGCAAGCGTGCCGGTATAGGCGTAGACGCTATCGACCGGGCCGATCAGCCAGTCCAGCAGGTCCACGTAGTGGCTGGCCTGGTTCATGAATGCGCCGCCGTCCCATTCCCACTTGCCGCGCCACTTGGCCGCGTCGTAGTACTCTTGCGGCCGGGTCCAGAAGACGTTGACGGTGACCATGTAAATCCGGCCGAAGCGGCCCGAATCGATCGCCTTCTTGACCAGCTGCAGCGTGGCGTTTCGGCGGTTTTGCTTGACCACGAACAGCCGCACGCCGGCGTCGTCGCAGGCCTTGACCATGCGTTTGCCGTCTTCCCAGCGCGTGGCCATGGGCTTTTCGCTGATGACGTGCCGGCCTGCTTGGGCCGCCTCGATGGTTTGCCAGGGATGCAGGCCCGACGGGGTGGCCAGGATCACCGCATCCGCGCAGCCTTGCGCAAGCAGCTCGGTCAATGAAGAGAAGGGCCGCGCGCCGCCGCTTGCTTCGACGGCTTGCTTCAGTGCCTCAGGATTGGTGTCGCAGACTTCGACGAGTTCGGCGCGGTCAGAATGCTGCGCGATGGCGCCGATGTGGTTCTTTGATATGCGGCCGCATCCCACCAGGGCAAAACGAATCTTGCGGTCGACGATCGGGGTATAGACCATGTGTTAGTTAAGTTTGCAGCGTTGAATGGTGTGCAGCCTCAAAGGGCAGTGGCCAGCGCCGTATATTATGTTTATAGAAAAGCTTCTCGTTATCGATTTTTGCCTAAAAATTCTGGCCGATTGTAATCTGCCGGACGACCAACTGTAATCAATGGCCCAGAACATTCTCATTGTTCGCACCTCCTCGCTAGGCGACCTGGTGCACATGCTGCCGGCCATCTCCGATATCGCTTGTCACAATCCGGGTGCCCGCATCGACTGGTTGGCCGAAGAAGCCTTTGCCGAAATCCCCAGCTGGCACCCGGCCGTGTCCGAGGTCATCCCCGTCGCCCACCGCCGCTGGCGCAAGGCGTGGTGGTCGGCGCAGGCACGTGCCGAGCGCGCTGCCTTGCGCCGGCGCCTGCGCGCCGTGACGTATGACGTGGTGCTGGACATGCAGGCCTTGCTCAAGTCCGTGTGGTTGGTGCGCCAGGCGCGCGGGGTCAAGCATGGGCTGGATTGGAAGTCCGCGCGTGAGCCGTTGGCCTCGCTTTTTTATGACGTCAAGCACCGTGTGGAGTTTTGGCAGCCGGCGGTGACGCGCCAGCGCGAGCTGGCGTCCCTGGCCTTTGGCTACCGCTACGAGGGCGAGCCCGATTTCGGCCTGCAGGCGTTTGCGCGCAAAGCGCAGGGCGCAGGCGAGCCGTACGCCGTCATCATGCCGTCGGCCAGCCGCGACGACAAGCTGTGGCCCGAAGACGATTGGCAGGCGGTGTTCGACCAGTTGCAATCGGCAGGCTTGGGCCTGCGCTTGTTGGCCGGCAATGCGGTGGAAACCCAGCGCGCGCAGGCGCTGGTCGCGGGCAGGGATAATGCGCAGGTGATGCCGCGCATGTCTTTGACCGATATTGCCCATTTGCTGGCGGGCGCCCGCCTGATGGTGGGGCTCGACAGCGGGCTGACCCATTTGTCGGCCGGCTTGGGCCGGCCGACCATCGGGATCTACAAGGCGTCCACGCCGGTCCGCACGCCCCTGGTGGGGCCGTCTTTTACCGCCAGCCTGGGCGACCGCGGCGCGCCGCCTTCGCGCGACGCCGTGCTGCGCGCGGTGGAGCAGGCCTTGGCGCATCCTGTATGACCCGCGCGTTCTATACCATCTGTCTGCGCGCCCTGGCCCCCGTCCTGTGGCTGTGGATGGCCTTGCGCGCGCGCAAGGCGGGCGGCGAATGGGGCATCCTGGCGCCGGAGCGTTTCGGTCGCCATGCGCTGCCGCCGGGCTTGCGCAATCCGGTCTGGGTGCACGCGGTCAGCCTGGGCGAGACGCGCGCGGCCTTGCCCTTGGTGCAGGCCCTGCTGGACCGCGGCTTGCCGGTATTGCTGACGCATACGACGGCCACGGGCCGGCAGGAAGGGGCACGCCAGTTTGCCGCCGCGATCGCCCGCGGGCAGCTGCGCCAGACGTGGTTGCCTTACGACTTTCCGCAGGCGGCGCGCCGGTTCCTGAAGCATTTCCAGCCGCGCTGCGGGGTGCTGATCGAGCGCGAGGTCTGGCCCAACCTGCTGGCTGAGGCGCGTCTGGCCGGCATCCCCATGGTGCTGGCCAGCGCCCGGTTTTCGCAGTCATCGCTACGCCAGGCGGGTTGGATGGGCGGCTTGCTGCGCGAGGCGCTGGGCGGGCTGCATGCGGTGCTGGCCCAGGGAGAGGATGACGCGCGCCGGCTCGAGCAGGCCGGCGCCCGGGCACCGCGTGTGGTGGGCAACCTGAAGTTCGACATGGCGATGCCTACGGCCGCGATGCAGGCCGGCATGCGCTGGCGCGCCCAGGCCGGGCGCCGGGTGATTGCGATTGCCAGCACGCGCGAAGGCGAAGACGAGATGTTCGTGCGCGCGCTGGCGCGGCTGCCGCAGGACGAGCCGCTGCTGGTCTGGCTGATCCCGCGCCATCCGCAGCGCTTTGACGCGGCCGCCGCCGCGCTGGAGGCGGCCGGCATCCCCTATGTACGCCGCTCGCTCGGCCAGGCCGAGCAGCCGCCCGCGCCGCCCGTGCGCGTGGTGCTGGGCGATACGCTGGGCGAGATGCCTTTCTACTACGCGACGGCCGAGGTCGCCATCGTGGCCGGCAGCTTTGCGCCGCTGGGCGGGCAGAACCTGATCGAGGCTTGTGCGGCCGGCACCCCGGTAATCGTCGGCCCCCACGTGCATAACTTTGCCGATGCGGTGCGAGATGCGGTCGCGGCCGGCGCGGCCTTGCAGGTCGCCGACGCCGACGCCGCCGTCCGGGCCGCGCGCGATTTGTTGGCCGATACGTCCCGGCGCGCCGCCATGGCCCAGTCCGCCCACCGCTGGATCGCCCGCCACCGCGGCGCCACCCTGCGGATCATGCAGGCCCTGCCGTTGTAGGCAGCCGCTGGCTGTTGGCAGCGGGCAGTGCGGCGCTGTCCGCCTGCTGGCCAATGCGGTCGAGAGCGGGGCATCAAGAAGCCCGGCGGACCGGCTTTGCGTCTTTTGACCCTGGTGGAAAAAAGGGGATGCAGGCCATTGCCTGATCGGGGCAGGCGGCCGTGCAGCCGTGAACGGTCAAAATTCCGATCCGGCCGGCCGGTCCCTTTGCACCGGTGGCTTACGTGCGGCCCGCGCCCATGTTCGCGAACACGCTGTCGCCCCGCCCCACGGCGTAGTACCGCAGGCCCGCGCGCTTGGGCTCGGCGGGGTCGTACAGGTTGCGGCCGTCGACGATGACGGGTTGGCGCAGTTGCGAGGCCAACCACAGGAAATCCACTGCGCGAAATTGCTGCCATTCAGTGCAGATCGCCAGCGCGTCGGCGCCTGCCACGGCTTCTTCGCGGTTGGCAGCCAGGCGCAGGTCGTCGCGCTGGCCGTACAGGCGCTGCGTTTCTTTCATGGCCGCGGGGTCGTAGGCCTGTACGCGTGCCCCGGCCGCCCACAGGGCTTCCATCAGCACGCGGCTGGGCGCTTCGCGCATGTCGTCGGTGTTGGGCTTGAAGGCCAGCCCCCATATCGCGATGGTTTTGCCGCGCAACTCGCCCAGCGCGTGGCGCAGCTTGGCAAAAAGGATGTTCTTTTGCCGCGCGTTGACGCGGTCCACGGCGGCAAGCAGCTCCGGCTCGTAGCCGGCTTGGCGGCCCAGGTGCGCCAGCGCTTTCATGTCCTTGGGAAAGCACGACCCGCCGTAGCCGCAGCCAGCGTAGATGAAGTGATAGCCGATGCGAGGATCCGAGCCGATGCCGCGGCGCACGTGTTCGATGTCCGCACCCAGGCGCTCGGCTAGGTTGGCGATTTCGTTCATGAAGCTGATCTTGGTTGCCAGCATGGCGTTGGCGGCGTACTTGGTCAGCTCCGCCGAGCGCACGTCCATGAAGATCAGCTTTTCGCGGTTGCGGTTGTACGGCGCGTAGCATTCGCGCATGCGTTCGCGCACGTGCTCGGAATCGGTGCCCACGACGATGCGCGCCCCGCGCGTGAAGTCCTCGATGGCAGAGCCTTCCTTGAGGAATTCCGGGTTGGAGCACACGTCGAACCCGTGGCGGGCGCCGCGCTCGTCCAGGCTTTGGCGCAGCACGCGTGCGACCCGGTCGGCCGACCCCACCGGGACGGTCGATTTATTGATGACGATGCGGTAGCCGTCCATGTGGCGGCCGATGCCGCGGGCCACCTCCAGCACGTACTGCAGGTCGGCCGAGCCGTCTTCGCCTTGCGGCGTGCCCACCGCGATGAATTGCAGCTCGCCGAAGCGGGCGGCCTCTGCCGCGTCGGTGGTAAAGCGTAGCCGCCCTTCGGCATGGTTGCGCCGGACCATGGGCTCCAGGCCCGGTTCGTAGATGGGGATGTCGCCCTGCGACAGGCGCGCGATGCGGTCGGCGTCGACGTCCATGCACAGCACGCGGTGGCCGGCGTCGGCCAGGCAGGCCCCCGTGACCAGGCCGACATAGCCGGTGCCGTATACGACCAGATTCATGGGGGGCTTCTCCGCAGGCGATGGGGATGGAATGACGGCCAGGGACGTCGCTGGCGACTCAATCCAGCATAGCAGCGCATGGCGTCAAAGAATGGGGCAAAGAGCGGCGCGCCGCACCCGCTAATTGCCGGATATTTGCGGGCGAGGCCGCCGGTCGGGCAAGGCATGCTACGGCTGCCGCAGCACGGTGACCGCGTCGGCATTCAGTTGTTGGGCCACGCGTCCGGGCGTGCGGCCGGCATCCGACGGCGGCGTGCCCAGCCAGCCGCGGCCGATGGCGAACACGACCACGTTGGCGGCAAGCAGCAGGAGAAAGAATGCGCGCATCGGTTGGGGAGGTGCGTGGCCCAAGGAAATGGCGGCAATGATAGCCGGATGGCGGGCCTTGGCAAAACGCGCCTACGCCTTGCCGGCCAGCGCGGCCAGGCCGTCCAGCACCGGATGGGCGAGCTCGTGCACAGGTGGCGGCGCCAGGCCACGGTGGCGGGCGGCATCGGCCAGCAGGCGCCGCGTTTCGTCCGCGACCAGGCTCCAGCCGCCGCCGCAGGCGTAGACCTCGGCTGGGGCGCCGTAGCGCTGCCAGGCGGCCAGCCATTGGCGCAAGATGGCGCCCGCTTGCGCGGCGGCCACACCCGAGGCGATGGCCTGCTGGGTGTCGACGGGAAAGGCCACGGCCGGGCCGCTGGTCAGCGGCAGGTTGGCGGTGCCGTGGGCAAGCGAGGCCAGCATCAGCGCGGGTCCCGGCAGGATGAGGCCGCCGGGAAAGACGTCGTCCGGGCCGATGAGGTCCACCGTCGTGGCCGTGCCGAAGCTGGCCAGCAGCGCCGGCCCGTGCCCGGGCTGCAGGCGGGCGCGCAGCCCCAATAGGCCGGCCCAGCGATCCGCGCCCAGCCGTGCCGGGTCGGCGTAGCCGTTGGCCAGGCCCAGCGCCTGGGCCACCGGCTGCTGCCATTGCAGGCGGCAGCCGTGGCGCGCCAATGCGGCATGCAGGGTGTTGCCCACCGATTCGCCCGCGACGTTCACACCCAGCGCGGCTGCCGGCGCCGCGGGCAGGCTTTGCAGCCACGGCGCCAGGGGAGCGAGCCACGCGGCGTGCGCGCCTGCGTCGTTCAAGTCCGCTTGCCCTGCACGGAGCTGTCCGGCGCGGGGGGCGGCGTCCTGCGTGGCGCGCTCAGCCGCGCGCGATTGCCCGTGTGCCAGGACCAGCGGCTGCGTTTCGCGCCTGCCGGTGGCGGGATCGACCCAACCCAACTTGACCCGGCTGTTGCCCGCGTCGACCAGAACGATAGGAGCCGCGTCCATCACGCCTGCGCCCGTATGGAGATTTCGCCGACGGAGATGGGGCGGTGTTGCGTGCCGTCGGCCACGAGCAGTCTGCCATGCGGGTCCACGCCGCACGCCGGGCCGGACAGCACGATGCGGCCGTCGTCGATGACGTCGACCGTGCGGCCGGCAAGCGCATCGACGCGGTCGAACCGGCCGGCAAAGGCCGAAAACCCCTCGCGCTCGTAGGCTTGCACCGCGGTGTACCAGGCGGCGGCGCACGCTGCGGCCACGGCCGCCAGCGGCGGGTGCTCGCCGGCCGGCAGCGTCGCCGTGACCTGCGACCAGTCCGCGACGGCGCGACCCAGCCGTCGCGACAAGTCTGCCGCGCCACGAAGGTTCACGCCCATGCCGATGACAGCGACGAATGCATCGCCGCCTTGCGCGCTGCGCACCGTTTCGACCAGTACGCCGGCGAGCTTGGCGCCGTCGAACTGCACGTCGTTGGGCCATTTCATGGCCAGGCGCGGCGCCGCGGCGGCCCCGGCAAGTTGGCGCAGGGCTTCGCAGGCGGCGATGCCGGCCGCCGGCGACAGGCCGGACAGCCGGCTGGCCGGCACGCGCAGGGCGAACGCGCACGACATCATCAGCGCATCGCCGGGCGCGTTCTGCCAGCTGCGCCCAGCGCGCCCGCGCCCGGCCTGCTGCAAGTGCGCGCCCAGCAGCCAAGGCAGCGCAGGCGCGTCGGCGCTGCGCGCGCGCGCGAGCAAATCGGCATTGGTCGAGCCGGTAACGGGCAGCCAGGCGATGTCGCCGAATCCGGGCAGGGCATCGCGCAGGGCCGCCTGCATCGCATGCGGCTCGGGCAGGCAGGCGGGGGCGGTCATGGCGCGATTGTAGACACGCGCCGGCCCGGTCCGGGGCTGCCTCATTCGCGGGCTGCTTCGCGGGCCGTATCATTGGGGCTTTTCGTTGCGGTCCATCCGACGAACATCCATGCCTGCCAAGAACGAAACCTACGCCGGCCGGGCCGGCGTCATCGATTGCGCCCTGGACTGGCCCGAAGGCGAACCCACCGGCTGGGCGCTGGTCCTGCATCCGCATCCGCTGCACGGCGGCGCACGCGACAACAAGGTCGTGACGACCATCGCGCGGGCTTGCACCCAGCTGGGGATGGTCGCGGTGCGCCCGGATTTCCGCGGCGTGGGCAAGTCCGAAGGGCAGTTCGACCAGGCGCGCGGCGAGACCGAGGACATGCTCGACCTGGTGGCGCAGTTTCGCGAGCGCCATCCCGGGCCAGCGGGCGGCCGCTGGGTGCTGGCCGGGTTTTCCTTCGGCACGGCGGTGGCCGCGCAGCTGTACGCCACGCTGGCCGAGCAGGGCCAGCCGCTGCCGGATGCCGTGGTGCTGGCCGGCCCCGCGGTGCGGCGCTTCCAGTTTCGCGACGTGCGCCTGCCGGCCGACACCTTGCTCATCCACGGCGAGCAAGATGAAGTGGTGCCGCTGGCCGAGGCGTCCGAATGGGCCGAAAGCCTCGGCTTGCCGGTGACCGTGGTGCCGCAGGCCTCGCATTTCTTCCATGGCAAGCTGATCGAGCTGCGCGACCTGGTCACGCAGGCGATCAAGCGCTGAATCGGCCTGCGGGGCAGGGGCGTGCACCGCACGTTGCGCCAGGCTTTTGGGCGCGCCGCTGCCGTTGCGCCGTCGCCGCCGGTAACCATGCAATGTTTCGCGCCAATCGGTTGCATGCCGTTGCTGACGAAACGGAAGCCGGGAACCGTTTTTGCATTTTGGTGTCCGATCGGCTGCCTATAATTGGCGTCCAATGACGCAGCGGCCGGCCTGCCCGGCCGCTTTGCTTACCATTCCAGGCTGATATGACCCGTTTCCCCGCACTTGCCCTGTTGTCCGCTGCATCGCGCCGCCGGCTTGCCGGCTGCGTGCTCATGCTGCTTCCCGCGTTTGCGGGCGTCCATGCCCAGACAGCCCACCCCGAGCAGTCGCCCGGCTCGTCCTCGCCGGCCACGGCGCCCGGGGCAGCCGCCACGCCCGTGACCGTGGTCGAGGTGTCTCCGGTGCCGGCGCCGACCATCGCCGCGCGCGCCTGGATTTCGGTGGATGTCAACAGCGGCCAGGTGCTGGCGGCGTCGAATCCCGACATGCGGATCGAGCCGGCCTCCCTGACCAAGATCATGACGGCCTACGTGGCCTTCAACGCACTCAAGGAAAAGCGCATCACGCTGGAGCAGCAGGTTTCTGTATCCGAAGCCGCGTGGCGCACGGGCGGGTCGCGCATGTTCATCGAGCCGCGCAAGCCCGTGACCGTCGACCAGCTGTTGCAGGGCGTGATCGTGCAGTCGGGCAACGATGCGTCGGTGGCGATCGCCGAGGCCGTTGCCGGCAGCGAGGCCACCTTTGCCACGCTGATGAACCAGGAGGCAGAGCGCCTGGGCATGAAGAACAGCCACTTCGTCAATGCCACGGGCCTGCCTGATCCGCAGCACACGACCACCGTGCGCGACCTGGCCACGCTGGCCACGCGCCTGGTGCAGGACCATCCCGACTACTACCACTACTACAAGCAGCGCGAGTTCACGTACAACAACATCACCCAGGCCAACCGCAACCGGCTGCTGTGGGCCGATCCCTCGGTCGACGGCATGAAGACCGGCCACACCGAAGCCGCCGGCTACTGCCTGGTGGCCACCGCCTTGCGGGGTGACCGCCGCGTGCTGACCGTGCTGGTGGGCGCCGACAGCGAAGCCACCCGCGCCGAGGAAAGCCTCAAGCTGCTGAACTGGAGCTTCCAGAACTTCGACACCGTGCGCCTGTTCGGCAGCGACCAGCCGGCCGTCCAGGCCCGCGTCTGGGAAGGCAAGACCGAGGTGGCCAAGCTGGGGCCCGCGCAGGCTGTGTGGATCACCGTCCCGCGCGGCCGCGCCAATGACGTGCAGCCGGTGGCCCAGCGCACCGACCCGCTGGTCGCGCCGCTGAAGCAGGGCCAGCAAGTCGGCACCGTGGCCTTCTCGCTGGAGGGCAAGCCGCTGCGCGTGGAAAAGCTCGTCGTGCTCGAAGACGTCGAGCGCGCCGGCTTCTTCGGCCGCATCGCCGATACGGTGCGCCGCTGGCTGCAGTAGGGGCGTCTCGCACCGGCCGGCGTCATGTTTTACAGTAGATGACTGGATATCAGATGGGGGCGGGCGTTTGGCGCCCGCCTCGTTTTTTGCGCTAAGGAGTCTTCGGTGATCATCCCCGGCGTGGATCCGAATTCCACGGTTTATCTCAATGGCGAGTTCTTGCCGGTCGGCCAGGCGCGGGTGTCGGTGCTGGACCGCGGGTTCATTTTCGGCGACGGCGTGTATGAGGTCGTGCCGTGCTACCGCGGCAAGCCCTTTCGCATGGCCGAGCACCTGGCGCGGCTGGCGCGCAGCCTGAAGGCGCTGCGCATCGACTCGCCGCTGGACGACGAGGGTTGGAAGGACCTGGTGCTGAAGCTGGCCGAAACCGGCCCCCGGCCCGACAGCATCATCTACCTGCAGGTCACGCGCGGCGCGGCCAAGCGCGACCACGCCTTTCCCGCCGGGCCCGTCCAGCCCACGGTGTTCGGCATGGCCAGCCCCTACACGCCGCCCGGCCGCGAGCAGCGCGAACAAGGCCTGTCGGTCATCGGCATCGAAGACGAGCGCTGGCTGCGCTGCGACATCAAGTCGGTTTCGCTGCTGGGCAACGTGCTGGCCCGCCAGCAAGCGGTCGATGCCGGCGTCGACGAAGTGGTGCAGTTCCGCAATGGCTACCTGACCGAAGGGTCGTCCAGCAATATCTGGGTGGTGTCCAAAGGCCGGCTACTGGCGCCCGTGCCCAACCACCTGATCCTGGAAGGCATCCGCTATGGCGTCATGGCCGAACTGGCCGCCGAAGCCGGCGTGCCGTACGAATCGCGCCCGGTCTCGCGCCAGGAAGTCTACGAGGCCGACGAGCTGATGGTGACCTCGGCCACCAAGGAAGTGCTGCCCATCGTGCGCCTGGATGGACGCCTGGTCGGCACGGGCAAGCCCGGCCCGGTTTATGCCAAATTGCGTGCCGGCTATGATGCCCGGATCGCTGCGCTGTAGGGCAGGGGATTGGCCATGCAACAACCGCCCCGGATTCCCCCCGAAGAATCCCTGATCGAATACCCTTGCGACTTTCCCATCAAAGTCATGGGCCGCAATCATCCGCAGCTGGCCCAGGTCTTGACCGAGGTCGTGCTGCAGTTCGATCCGGGATTTGATCCGGCCACGGTCGAGATGCGCGCCAGCCGCGGTGGCAACTACATCGGCCTGACCTTTACCGTGCGCGCCATCTCGCGCGAGCAGCTCGACAACCTATACCGGGCGCTGCACGGCCACCCCATGGTGTCGGTCGTCCTTTGACGGATAGCACGCGCATGGCCGCCGCCGCGCCGATCGCCGCACCCGCCGTCAAATGGCTGTCCCGGCCGGCCGATTACCTGCCCGTGTGGCAGGCCATGCGCGACTTCACCGAGGCCCGCGGCCCCGGCACCGCAGACGAAATCTGGCTGGTCGAGCACAGCCCGGTCTATACCCTGGGCCAGGCCGGCCTGGCCGAACACGTCCTGGCCCCCGGCGACATCCCCCTCGTGCGCACTGACCGCGGCGGCCAGGTCACCTACCACGGCCCGGGCCAGGTCGTGGCCTACGGACTGATCGACCTGCGCCGCGCCGGCTTGTTCGTGCGCACTTATGTCGAGCGCATGGAAGATGCCGTCATCGACACCCTGGCCGCCTTCGGCATCGCCGGCGCCTGCCGCAAGCCCGGCGCCCCCGGCGTCTACGTGCCCGAAAGCGGCGATTTGGCCAAGATCGCCGCGCTGGGCATCAAGGTGCGCAACGGCTGCGCCTACCACGGCGTGGCGCTGAACGTGGCGATGGACCTTAAGCCCTTTGCCGGCATCAACCCCTGCGGATACGCGGGATTGCGCACCGTCGACATGGCCAGCTGCGGCGTGGCCGCGGACCTCGTCGAGGTCGGCGAGGCACTGGCGCGCAATTTGGTGCGGCGGTGTGGGTTGGGGCAGGGTTAGACTGCGCTGACGTTAACAAGCCGTGAGCTTGCGCTATTGAAAGCGCAACACCGACTTGTTCTTGAACGTCCTGATATTGCCCCGGCTTTTCCAACGTGGTGGGGATTTTGGCGGTCGATTCGGCCGCCGATTTGGCCTGGGTGAGCGACGACGGGGGGCCGCGGAGCTGGCAATTGGCGAATACGACGCGCATGGGATAGGCCTAGGCCATCGCTTATGTGCATAAGTAGTCCACTAGTCGAGCCAGCATGGCATCGCATGCCTCGATCTGGCTGATTTCCACGTACTCGTCGGCCTTGTGGGCGACTTCTATGCTGCCCGGACCGCACACCACGACGTGGGTGTCGGCCCATTGCTGCTGGAAGAGTCCGCCTTCTGTGCCGAAGGCCACTTTGGTGTGTTCGGTATGCTGGGGCAGCAGCGAAGCCAGGAGCTTGACACCGGCAGCGTCGGCCGGTGTTGACAGGCCGGGATAGGCGTTGACCATCTCGATGTCGGGCACGGCGGCGCCAGGCAAGGTTTGCGCTTGCTCCATCCGTGCGCGGGTGCGTTGAACGATTTTTTGCAGGATGGCCTCTGGCCGGTCCGCCACCACGTTTCGGACTTCGAATTCGACCTCGCAGCGCTGCGGGACAATGTTCAGCGCCGTGCCGCCGCGTATCGTGCCGGCATGGACGGTCGTGTAGCCAATGGCGTAACCGTCCTCGCGCGGGCCGTTTGCATGGATATCTTGTTGGACGTCACGTAGCGCCGCCACCAGGTCGGTAGCAGTATGGATGGCATTGACAAAGCGCGGCGCCAGGCCGGAGTGACCGGCCTGGCCGCAGCATATGGCGCGATAGGCAGCTTTGCCCTTGTGACCAATGCCGATTTTCATCAAGGTCGGTTCGCCGACGATAACCAGCAAGGGGGCGGGCTCGAGATCGGCCAACGCCCGGATCAGATGACGCACCCCGACACAACCGACTTCCTCGTCAAATGACAGTGCCAGTTGCAGGGGGCGCTTGAGGGGGCGTCGCGCCGCGGCGAGCATCGCCATGACCGCGCACGCAACGTACCCCTTCATGTCGGCGCTGCCTCGGCCGTAAATGCGACCGTCTTTTTCGGTGGCTTCGAACGCCGGAACGGACCAGGGCTGTCCTTCGACGGGCACCACGTCCGTGTGCCCGGAAAGCATTACGCCAGGCACGTCACTTGGCCCCACGCTGGCAAACAAATTGCAGCGGCTGCCGTCATCCGGATCGGGAACCAGCATGGGTTCGATTCCTGCATTACGCAGAAGCTGCGATACGCGGGCCATAAGCTCGGCGTTCGGCGTCAAAGTGACCGATGGATAGGCGATCAACTCACGCAGCAGGTCCAGGCTGGTGGCGGGAGCATTCGGACGGGGAAACATTGCTATCGCGGATGTAGGTGGGCGTGCCACGGTGGCGTCAAACAGCTATACGGTTTGGCGGCTTTCGTCTGTGACGTTGTATGGATCGAAGAAGCTCCCTGCACTCATGCCTGGTATGTATTGATCCGAGATGTAGGCGCGGCAGCGCTGCATGAAAACTTGCGCCAGTCGGGATGGTTTCAAGGGCTTGTACGTGGCAAGGCCGAGCAGCATCGGCCGATGCTCGCCGGCCAGCCTTATCCTGACGAAGCGCTTGCCGTCAAGGGCTTGGGTGGAGCGGGGGCGCACATTGAAAAGCGCATAGCCGATGCCGTTGGCGACCATGGCGCGCACCACTTCTTCCGAGCGGGATCGCGCCACGATGTTCGGTTCCACGCCTGCCTTAGCATACAGTGATAGAAAGTATTCTCGGCTCATCGGCAGGTCGAGCAAGACCATGGGTTGCGGGGCCAGCTCCTGCAGCGTGACCGCGGCCTGTTGGCCCAGGGGGTGGAGCTCGCTGACCAGCACATGAGGCGGCAGCTTGGCCAGGGTTTCGAATTGGATCTCGTCACCCAGTTCTAGGTCGTACGTCAACGCGACGTCGATCTCCAGCGTATGCAGCTTGCCGATCAGCTCCTGCTGATCCCCTTCGACCATGTGCAGCTCCACCTTTTCGAAGGCACGGGAAAAGCCGTAGATCACTTCTGGCGCGATCATCGGTGCAAGCGGCTGGAAGCATCCGACGCGCAATACGCCTTGGATGGTATCTGCCGACACTGAAGCGATCTCGTAAAGGCGTCCGGCGCGTTCGAGCAGGTCTTCGCATTCCTGCATGATCTGGGCGCCCAGCACGGTCAGGGTCAGTCCTTTGGAGGGATGGCGCACGAACAGTTGCATCCCTAGTTCCGTTTCGATGTGCGCGATCGCTGCGGAAATGGATGGGGGCGAAATATGGATGGCCGACGATGCCGCGGCGATGCTGCCGTGCTTGGCGGTCGCCACAAAGTATTCCATCTGGCGCAGGGAGATGCGATACAGCATGGCAATCAATGACGGTACGGGCAGGTCGAATGCGGGTTTTCGTTGCGCAGGTCCGGGGACTGCGGCCCGTACCTTATAAGCCATGGAGGGGCTACATGTCCCCTGGAACCCCAAAGCTCGGGGCCGAGCGTGGGTCGCGTGCCCGTGTAATGTAGTCCTGGATTTGCGGCTCGTAGACGCGCCACGCGTGGTACAGGGCATCGATTGGATCGTCCTCGACCCAGTCCATGCGCAAATCGACGATGGGCCAGGACAGGTCCGCGACCACCAAGAGTCCAGCCGAATGCACGGGGCCTTCCTCGCCGCCAGCGGCCAGGCCAGCCACCATGGCCTGCATGAGGCGCTCAGCCAAATTGCCGGACGCCGCCTGGAAAGCAGCGAGCATCGCCCGCAGGACATCTGGGCTGGCAAGCAGGTTGCCGGCGCAGGCGGCGTGTTCTCCGGTGATGGCGCCGATCGTGCCCAGGCAGCGCTCGCCGGTGTAAGTGGCGGGCGCATTCTTGCCGTCGATGGCCATGAGCTGCCGGTAGGCGATATGCGGGCGTTGTTGCAAAGTGGCCAAGGCCTCGTGCGGGGCGACGCCGCTTTGCATTAAGTCCAGGGCAACGGACCCCAATTCGGGGTCGGTGATATTTTGGCTGACGGCTGCGCCCACGCCAGGACGGGCGCGTATGCATCGCGAGGCCACGGCCGGTGACGAAGACGAGACGGCCGCGCCAAACTGCCCCGTTTCGGGGCATCGCGCAACGATCGAAAAGGTCATGTCTGGGTCTTCCTTCGATGATGTCAATCCGGGATCACGGCAGTGGCATCGATTTCCACCAGCCACTCGGGCCGGGCCAAGGCGGACACGACGATGCCGGTCGAGACAGGAAACACGCCCTTTAGCCAGCGTCCGACCACCCGGTAGACCGGTTCGCGATAGCGAGGGTCGATGATGTAGATGGTTAGTTTGCAGATGTGCTCAAGTTCACCGCCTGCCTCCTTGAGCAGCATGGCGATGTTGGACATGGCCTGCTCGGCCTGGCCGGCTGCGTCGCCGATGCAGACGCTTTCCGATGTGTCCAGGTTCTGCCCGATTTGTCCGCGCAGGAAGACCGTGCGGCCGCGGGCGACGACGGCCTGGCAAAGGTCGTTGTCCAGGCTTTGTTCTGGATAGGTGTCTTTGGTATTGAAGGTGCGGATGCGGGTGTGTTTCATGACAGTGTCTCGTTGGTCCGGAGCGGACGCCAGCACCCGTACGCAGCGCGGGCGGCCGGATTTCGGGATATGGGATGAACCGGCGCCATCGATTGCGCCAATGGGTCGACAGTTGTGATGTTGAGACGCGGCAGCGCTTGCGCCTATTTGTATTTTCCGGCGGGCAGTCTCGGATTTTCCGAGCTCAAGCGCAGGCGTCCGAACAAAAGCTAACGAGATGGGCGCGGGCACGCGGCACTGAAGGTGGCGCGGGAGGCACCCGGCGATGCTTGCAATACGGGGGCGTCAGGAAAATTGAGTCATCGCCATGGAAAAAGCGACTGGCTCAGCTGGGCCGGCCTCGCGCATCATGAGGTCCAAGCTGGCGGGGTTGAGCGCGACGCCAAGCCCACAACTGACTCATTTCAAGGAGCATGAAATGATACGCAAACTTCTGTTGGTAGGGATGTTGGCCGGCACCCTTGCGGCCGGTTCTGTCTGCGCAGAGGATGCGCTGGTCGTCAGCACATGGGGAGGGAGCTTTCGCGATCTCATCGACGAAAACATTGGCAAGGAGTTCACCCGACAGACCGGTGTCCCGGTCAAGTACATCACCGGCGGAACGATAGACCGCCTGAACAAGGCCAAGCTTGCAGGCAAACCAGATAGCGACATCACGTTCACCACCTCGCATATCGGCTGGCTTTATGTCGATAGCGGCTTGTTCGAGCAGCTGGATACCGGCAGACTGGCCAACTATTCTCACCTGGTTGACCAGGCCAAGATTAGTCCATACCACATCGGCAGCTGGGCCTACGTTTACACCATAGGCTATCGACCCGATCTGGTGCCGGCCGACATCAAGTTCGACAGCTGGAACGATTTGTGGAACCCGGTCCTTAAAGGCAAGCTGTCTGCGCCGGACTTTGACCCCAGCCATATCATCACGGTCGCTGCCATGCTCTCCGGCGGTGACGCGGCGACCTGGCAAAAGGGCGAGGACAAACTCAAGGCGCTAAAGCCCAGTTTCAAGGCGTTCTATACAAATGACGCAAACAGCCAGCAACTGATCGCCGCGGGTGAAACCCCGGTTCAGGTGCTTCTGTCCATGAATGCCTATTACATGATCGGCCAGGGCGTGCCGATCAAGGTTGCCATGCCCAAGGAGGGTGCGGTGCTTGGTGTCGACACCATGGCAATCATGAAGGGTAGCACCAAGTCGGACCTGGCCTACAAATTTATGGATATCGCACTGTCCCCGGAGGTTCAGGCCAAGATCGTGGCATACAAGAAGGCCAGTCCTGTCGTGGACAACGCCAAGGTTTCACCTGAGGACGCCAACTTGCCGGGGGTATTCACCACCAAGGAGCAATGGGACACGCAAGCCATCGTGATCGACCATAAGCTGCGTGCTGAAAAGACCGCAGAGTGGCGCAAGTGGTTTACCGAGAACATCATGAACTGATCGGTTTCCCGTGCTGGATTCTTGGTCGGGGCAGCGGCGGACATGCCGCTGCGCCGTGGGGCTTCGGTAAAGCTTTGTCTGCACTTCAGGCTTATCCATGGACAAATGGTCGGGATTGAGAGGTTGGCTGGTTTTTCCCGCCAGTGTGATCGCGTTGCTTATTTGTGCAGCTTTGACAACGGTATTGCAGTTCAGCCTGCGCACCTTCATCCCAGGATCGCTGGAGGTGGGCGGCCTGACACTGGCCAACTTTTCGGGGTTGACCAAAGCGCTGTACCTGGATGCCTTTGCCAATACCCTGCTGCTTAGCGTCGAGACGACGATATTTTCCTTGTTGGTCGCCTATCCGCTGGCGTATGCACTGGTCCGGGCGCGCAATCGGTTGGTCAAATCGTTCATCCTGATCGTGTCCATTACCCCTTTGTTCCTGGGGGAAATCGTCCGCACGTACTCATGGATCATTGTCCTGGGCAACAATGGCTTCATCAACACGATGCTGCGCAAGATGGGGTTGGTCGAAATGCCCCTGAACCTGATGTTCAGTCATTTCGGCGTGCTGGTGGCCTTGGTGCATGTGACAATTCCCGTTGTCGTGCTGATGCTGGCAACGGCTTTGTCGCATATCGATCCGGCCTATGTAAAGGCAGCGCAGAGCCTGGGTGCGGGACCGATTCGCGCCTTTTTTTCCGTGACGCTGCCCCTGTCCATGCCGGGTATCCTGGCCAGCGTGACGACCTCCTTCGCGTGGACCTTCAGCGCCTTTGCGACGCCGCAGATGATCGGTGGTGGACGGGTGCCGACGATATCCACCCTGGTCTACCAGTTGGGATTCGCTTCCATGAACTTCCCTTTGGCTGCGAGCCTGAGCGTTGTCGGCCTTGCGTTGACGGCCATTTCGCTCCTGGTGCTTGGCCGCATGACCCGCAGGTTGCAATCCATTTCAGTTCACTGATATGAATCCGAAAAAAAGCCTGCCGCTGTGGATACGCGCCGGAGGCTTGGTGGCCGTCGCGCTGATATTGGCTTTCATTCTTCTGCCGGTTGTGGTTGTAACGCTGGCATCCTTCAACGATAAGGCGCTGCTCAGCTTTCCGCCGCAAAGCTGGTCCTGGCGCTGGTTTGAGCGGGCCTTTACCTATCCGGATTTTCAGGAAGGATTTCGCGCAAGCCTGGTTGTAACGGCTTGGTCCTCGGTGCTTGCGTTAATGATCGGAACCGCGCTGGCAATTGCAGTCAAGCGGATGGATTTCCCGGGCAAGCGCACCTTGCAGGCCATTTTGCTGTCCCCATTGGTGGTGCCACACTTTACGCTCGGACTTGGCTTGCTGATCCTGGCAGCGCAGTTGGACGTGGAACGGGGTTACGGGCTGGTAATACTGTGCCACATCATGTTGGTACTGCCCTTCGTTTTGCGCAGCGTCTACGTATCCATGGAGAACCTCGACGTTCGGCTGGAACAAAGCGCGGCCAGCCTCGGTGCGTCGCCGGCGCGCGTGCTGGTCACCATCACAGTGCCCCTGCTGTCGCCCGGTTTGATCGGCGGGTGGCTATTTGCCGCCATTATGTCTTTTAGCGAATTCACCGCGTCGCTGTTCGTGACCACGCAGCGTACCCAGACGCTGCCGGTGTCCATGTACAACTACGTTCGGGAATTTGCCGATCCGACGCTGGCTGCGCTTTCCGTGGTTTATATCGTCGTGACGGCCACCTTGCTGGCAATCGCCAACAGCGTTCTCGGCTTGGGCAGAATCCTGAATATCGAGGAAGCCCGCTAGGGAGCAATGCCGGCTGCTTGGATGCAGCCGGCACCAGGCAAGACGGTACCGTGCTGGTCGCTTCAGTACCCGCGTGACGGATCAACCTGGTTCAAGGGTGCTCGTCCTTGGGCCACGCGCAGAATGTTCTGGGCGATTTGTGTCGCCGCTGAGGCCGGAATGGCCACGGATGCAAGGTGCGGCGTGATCAGCACGTTTTCCATCCGCCACAGTGGATCGTCTGGTGGCAATGGCTCCTGCTCGAAGACATCAAGCGTGGCGCTGCCGATATGGCCATCCTGCAGCAGCTCGGTAAGGGCGGTTTGGTCGATCAGGCTGCCCCGCGCGACGTTGATCAATGCCGCGCCACGAGGCAGCTTAAGCAGGCGGTCGCGATTGATCAGGCCACGCGTCTGCTCGGTCAACGGCAGCATTACCACAAGGATGTCAGCGCGCGACAGCACAGCGTCCAGGTTATCCATGCCGTTGTAACAGGCCACCCCATCGATCTTGCGCGGGCTACGTGACCATCCCAGGACGGTGAACCCTTGGCGATGCAACTCTCTCGCCGCAAGCCCGCCAAGCTCGCCCAGGCCCAAAACCGCCACGCGGATGTCGTCGAGCCGTCGCGGATGCCGGTAGGTCCAGCGGCAACGGCGTTGGGCGATTTCGAACCAAGGAATGTCGCGTGCATGACGCAATGTTGCAAACAGCACATAGCTGGCCATCATGCGCGCCATCTCAGGGTCGGTGATGCGGGTAATCGGCACGCCAGCCGGCAGATCCGTGCGGCCAATCAGGGCGTCAACGCCGGCGCCCAGGTTGATGATCAAGCGCAGGTTGCGCATTTGGGCGAAGAAGCCTTGGGGCGGCTTCCACACGAGTGCGACATCAATGGCCGACGGGTCGTCGATTTCGTCGGCACGCAGCACCTTTAGCTTAGGCAGCTGATCAAGCAGTGCGTTCTTCCAGGTGTCGAAGTCATCGAACTCACTGTAGAAAGCCAGCGATCCGGCATATGCATCGTCACGGGTATCGCGCATTGGGCTGCTCCTAGGCGTTACGTATCAGGCGGGCCATGGCCTCGATGGCCAGCTCATATCCGTCTGCGCCCAAGCCGGCGATGATGCCGTCAGCGGCTTTGGAAATGTAGGAGTGATGTCGGAAGGGCTCCCGCTTCCAGATGTTGCTCATGTGCACTTCTATGATGCGTCCAGGAAAGGCCAACAACGCATCCAGCAGCGGTACCGACGTATATGTCAGCCCAGCCGCGTTGATGATGATGCCCTGATCGCTGCGGGCTTGCTGGATCCAGTCTATCAGCTGGCCCTCGTAGTTGGACTGTACGAAGGTCAACGCGATTCGAAGCGCGGCGGCCTTTTCTTCGCAGCGTTGCTGAAGCATCGGAAAGCTTTCCGAGCCATACGCCTTGTTGGCATCCAACCCGTATAAGTTGGCGTTCGGTCCGTTCAAGAACCAGACTTTTGCAGCGTGTTCGGCAGTGACGGTCATGGCAACGTATCGGCGTGGACGGTAGGTGTTGGACGCAAGGCCGGCCGGCGGGCGCTGCCATTGGCGGCGCGCCGCGCTGGGGTCGGTTCAGGCCTCATGCGGAATCGTGGCCTGCATGGCGGGCAGTCCGGAGAATGCTTCGAACCAGCGCGCAGCGCCAGGGTGCCCGGCCCGCCAGTCGATCTCCGGAAAGCGAAAGTCCAAATAGCCGAGCGCACAGCCCAGCGTAACTTCGCCGATCGTGGGGCGCTCGATGACCAGCGCGCCAGACCGTGCTTCTATGTCCTGCAGGCCGGCTTGCACTTTAACCAGTTGCGCGGCGCGCCATGAGTCCGATTGCGACTGCAGGGGGCGTGCGGTGCGTTCATAGCGTGCCAACAGGGCCGCATCGAGAATTCCGTCCCCCAGGGCTTGCTGCGTCAAGGCCGTCCAGCGGCGCGTATCGGTCTCAGGAAAGAGATGGTCGTTGCCTGCCAGGGCGGCGAGGTATTCGCAGATTACCCTGCTGTCGTACAAGGCCGCGCCCTCAGGCAGGATCATGGTGGGAACCTGGGCCAGCGGGTTGTGGCGTGCAATGCGTTCGTCGCGTCGCACCGGATGTGCGGCGCTGTCGAGCAGTTCAACCTGGTCAGCTAGACCGCACAGGTGCGCGCATATCATGACCTTGCGCACGAAAGGCGACGTCGGAGCGTAGAGCAGTTGCATGGCGTGTGATCTCGATTCGGTCAGGGTACGAGTACGACTTTGCCGAACACGTCGCCACTTTCGAGCAGGCGATGCGCTTGGGCCGCCTCGGATAAAGGCAACACTGCGTGGATGCGCGGCCGGATCCGGCCGGCGGCCAGCAGGGGTAACACATGCCGGGAGATTTCCCGTTGCATCCGCGCCTTTTCCTCAATGGTTTGTGGCCGCATGGTCGAAGCGTGCAAGCTGAGTTGCCGTTGCATCAGGGCCAGCAGGTCGATTTCGACCACGGAACCCTGCAGGAATGACAGGCTTACGTGGCGTCCGCCAAAAGCCAGCGTTTGCAGGTTGCGCCGCACATAGTCGCCGCCGACCACGTCCAGCACCACGTCCACGCCCCGGCCTTGGGTGAGTTCCAAGCACTGCACGGCGAAATCCGTATGGCGATAACAGATCGCGTGTGCGGCACCCATGTCGAGTAGCGCGGTCAGGCGCTCTCGTCGTCCGGCGGTCGCAATGACCGCGGCGCCGGCGGCATGCGCCATTTGCAGCGCCAACGTGCCGATGCCGCCTGCGGCACCGTGTATCAATACGGTTTCCCCCATGCGCAGGCGGCCTAGCTCGAACAGGTTGTGCCAGATGGTGAACAATCCTTCCGGCAATGCACCAGCCTCGACGTCGCGCATGTTTTCGGGCACGGGCAGGCAGTGGTCAGCCCGAACCACTGCCCAGGGCGCGTAGCCGCCGCCAGGCAGCAGTGCCATGACGCGCTGTCCGAGAAGGCCACCCGGTACGCCAGGGCCACAGGCGGCGACGACGCCGCAGGCTTCCAGTCCTAGGACGTCGGTCACGTCTTTAGGAGGCTGGGCCAGTCCCTGGCGCTGCATGATGTCGGGACGGTTCACGCCGGCTGCCCGCACGCGCAGTAGTACCTCACCGGGCCCTGGGGCCGGCACGGGCCGCTCGAGCAACGCCAGAACGTCAGGCCCTCCCGGCTCGATGGCGACGATGGCCTGCATGGAGGAGGGGATGTCCCGCATGGTCGGCTAGGCTCGTGCTTTGAACACGCTGATTCCCTGGTCGGGCAGCACTAGGCCGGTGACGGTTCCCACCGGCCAGCGCTGGATGGCATCCAGTCCGCGGCTGCGCACCATGATGCGCTTGCGGCCGGCCACGGGAATATCTACGTCGATATATGAATCCACGTGGTCTCCCTGGAATACATGGTTGACGACGGTGCCACTGAGCACCGAGCCGCTGTGCAAGGTTTCCAGCTGGATTTGTTCGGGGCGGACGTATACGTCCAGGCGGCGTCCTTCGTGCGTGCCGTCTATGAGGCGGTCGCGCGCAATCCTTATCAGTCCGGCTCCCATGCGCAATTGGATGCCGTCGGAGTCCGATCCGTGATAGTGGGCCGGAAGGATGTTGACATCGCCTAGGAACGATGCCACGAAGGGATCCTTCGGATTGCGATACAGATCCTCGGGTTCGGCCACCTGGCGTATGACGCCGGCCGACATCACCGCGATGCGGTCGGACATGCTCAGGGCTTCGCCTTGGTCGTGTGTGACAAAGACTGTGGTCACTCCCAGTCGCCGTTGGATGTCCCGTATCTCGACCTGCATGGCTGCACGCAGGTTCTTGTCCAGGGCGGAGAACGGCTCGTCAAGCAACAGAACCTTAGGTTGAATGACCAGTGCACGGGCCAAGGCGACACGCTGCTGTTGGCCGCCCGACAGCTCGCGTGGCTTTCGCTGGCCCAGTCCGTCGAGCTTGACCAGCGACATGACCTCATGCACACGTTTTGCGATTACGTCCGGCGAAATGTGTCGCATACGCAGGCCGTAGCTGATGTTGCGCTCCACCGTCATATGCGGGAATAGCGCGTAGTTCTGGAAGACGATGCCGATCTCGCGCCGAAAAGGAGGGAGGTCCGTGACGAGCTGGCCATCAATGAAGATTTCGCCAGTGTCCGCCTCGACGAATCCGGCGATAAGGTTGAGTAGGGTGGTCTTGCCGCAACCGGACGGACCGAGCAGTGTCAGAAATTCGCCTCGTTGGATTTTCAGTGACACGTCTCGCAGCACGGTTTGGTCGCGGTACTTCTTGACCACGCCTTCCAGGCTAACTGCGCTTGAAGCGGCGGCAAGGGGAAAATGCTTGCGCATGATCTCTAGAAGGGCAGAGCTGAACGCAAGAGAGCATACGGCAACCCAGCCGCACAGGCGCTTTGTGGATACCGATGCGGCCCATCGGAAAAACCGAAAAGCGGCTCACCCTGCGTCAGGGCACGCGGCCAAAGAGGTTTGCTTTTTCCTAATCAGGGCGTCCGAAAAACGAAGTTATCAAGGCTTGCGATTTCTCCCACACTGTCGGCCATTGGTCAGCACAAGTCGAGGAATTTGCATGTCAGTCGAAAAAACCAACACGCTGGTGATCGGCGCCGGGCAGGCGGGCATCGCCATGAGTGAGCACCTGAGGAATCTGGGCATCGATCACATCGTCCTGGAACGCAAGCGCATTGCCGAACGTTGGCGTTCCGAGCGTTGGGATTCGCTGGTTGCCAACGGTCCGGCCTGGCATGATCGTTTCCCGAACATGAAGTTCGACGACATCGATGATGATGTGTTTCCTGACAAGGAGCGCGTTGCACGGTACTTCGAAGACTATGCAAAGATGATCGAGGCGCCGATCAGGACCGGGATCGAGGTGTTGAAGGTGCGGCGCAATGAAAGGCGCCCAGGCTTTACCGTCCTGACCTCGGCAGGCGTGTTCGAGGCGCGTCATGTCGTGGCTGCCACGGGGCCGTTCCAGGTACCCAGCTACCCGAAAATCGTCCCGGAATCTTCTGGGATTTTCCAGGTTCATTCGTCCGCCTACAAAAACCCTGCGCAGCTACCCGATGGCGCCGTGCTTGTGGTGGGCGCAGGTGCCTCGGGATCTCAGATAGCCGAGGAGCTTCGCAATGCCGGCCGCACGGTGTATCTGTCGGTCGGCGAACATTATCGTCCCCCGCGCTCTTATCGCGAGCGCGATTACTGCTGGTGGCTGGCGGCGCTGGGTCTGTGGGACGAAGTCAAGAAGAAACCCAAGCGTGAGCACGTTGCCTTCGCGGTTAGCGGGTATGACGGTGGCAAGACGGTCGACTTTCGTCGCCTTGCCCATTCGGGCGTCACGCTCGTGGGCGTGACAAAGACCTACGAAAACGGCGTCCTGACATTCGAAGAGGGGCTGCCGCAGAACATTGCCCAGGGCGACGCCGACTACTTTGAGTTGCTGCGCGAAGCGGACGCCTATATCGAGCAAAATGGATTGGACCTGCCTCCCGAGCCGCATGCCTGGACCTTGCTCGACGACCCGGAATGTCTGAAACATCCAGTGCTCAGCCTGGACATCGCCAAGGCAGGCATTACCAGCATCGTCTGGGCCACGGGGTTCAAAGTGGATTTTTCCTGGATGGAGGTAGACACCTTTGATGCCAACGGCTATCCCATACACAAGCGGGGGATTTCGGCCGAGAAAGGCGTGTATTTCCTGGGCCTACCCAACCTGACGAACCGCTCATCTTCATTTATTTGGGGCGTTTGGCACGACGCCAAGTATTTGGCCGATCACATAGCGATTCACATGGACTACCTGGCCTATCGCAAGCGCAAAGCCTAAGGCGAGACCTAAATCGGCTGGGTACGAGTGCCAGCTGGTTTGAGGGGGGTGTTCGTGCGCCGTTGGCGGCATCGACCGGTCGAGTGGCTGCCCGGCGATAACCCTGCCTCGGAAAAGGCTGTTGGCCAAGTCGGTCTGCCCACCCGGGTAAAATACCTTTTTATCGCCACGCGGCGCCGATCGCGCCGCCCCGAGGGCAGTACCGTCATGTCTACGTCCGAGCAGCAAGCCGTCGCGCACGGCCAACAGGCTCCTGCGCCCGCCTACGATCCCACGGCCAAGCAGAAATCGCAGGCCAAGACCGCACGCATCCCCATCAAGGTCGTTCCGGCCGAGCGGCTCAAAAAGCCCGAGTGGATCCGCGTCAAGGCAGCCTCGCCCGGCTCGCGCTTCTACGAGATCAAGCGCATCCTGCGCGAGCACAACCTGCACACCGTCTGCGAGGAAGCCTCCTGCCCCAACATTGGCGAATGCTTCGGCAAGGGCACGGCGACCTTCATGATCATGGGCGACAAGTGCACGCGCCGCTGCCCGTTCTGCGACGTGGGCCACGGCCGTCCCGACCCGCTCGACCCCAACGAGCCGGAAAACCTCGCCCGCACGATCGCCGCGCTGAAGCTGTCCTACGTGGTCATCACCTCGGTCGACCGCGACGACTTGCGCGACGGCGGGGCGGGGCATTTCGTGGAATGCATCCGCAAGGTGCGCGAGCTGTCGCCAGCCACGCGCATCGAGATCCTGGTGCCCGACTTCCGCGGCCGGCTGGACCGCGCGCTGGAGATCCTCAACGCCTGCCCGCCAGATGTGATGAACCACAACCTGGAAACGGTGCCGCGGCTGTACAAGCAGGCGCGACCGGGGTCGGACTATGCGCACTCGCTGAAGCTGCTGGCCGAGTTCAAGCGCCTGCATCCCGACGTGCCGACCAAGTCCGGCCTGATGCTGGGCCTGGGCGAGACCGACGAGGAGATCCTCCAGGTCATGCGCGACCTGCGCGCGCACAACGTCGACATGCTGACCATCGGCCAGTACCTGCAGCCGTCGGAGCACCACCTGCCGGTGCTACGCTACGTGCACCCGGACACCTTTGCGATGTTCGAGCGCGAAGCGTACGAGATGGGCTTTACCCACGCCGCCGTCGGCGCGATGGTGCGGTCGTCCTACCACGCCGACCAGCAGGCGCACGCCGCCGGGGTGGCGTAAGCCAAGCGGCCGGCAGGTACTGAAAGCGGCGGTCCCGGTCCAGCCCCAGACTCAAGGAATCAAGGCGTCATCCCGCACGCCTGGCGGATGGCGACCTGGACCGGAGAGGGCGGCAGGGCGGGGTCGAACTCGCCTTTGGGCAGCAGCGGCGGCTGTGCCATGAAGCGCGGTCGCCGCCCCCGGTGAGGCTGTGCGGCATGGACCAGGAATGGGTGGCACAGATAGACCGTGCCCGCCGCGCCTGTCGCCAGTACCACTTCACAATCCTGCGTGGAAGCGTAGCCGTTGGCAGACAATTGCCTGAGCGTTGCGCCGGCTTCGCCATAGGGGAGCAATTCCCGTGCGATTTGGGCGTGGGAACCTTTCCGTATCCTCGTGGGCGCATCGTCCGGGCCGACATCCGAAAACAGAAACAGCATCAATAAAGCGCGCCCGCTGCTCTTCACATTGGCACGCCATTCCATGAAATCCGGATGGCCACGTGCCAGCCATCGTCACCTGGCGGCTCTGCAGAGGGGAAGCGGATCGGAAAGGTTCCGAGGCCCTTGGGGCAAGCCAGCGGCCTTTTCCGACGAGCTGGTCGTAGGCTTTGTGAAGTGGCGGGGTGTTGGCGGCTTCGATGAAGGCAAGCGAGGACTTGAACCCCACCCGGACGACGGGATGAACCCATTTTTCGGGTTGATCAGGCGATAGGCCGATGTCGGCCCACAGTTCGTCCCGGCCTCGTCTGGCAAGGTCGGCACTGAAGGCGTTTTCTAATTTGACGAAACCGTCGTCAATGAAGCGCTGGACCTGAGCGGAAGTCAGGCCGGCATGCTCGAGTTTGGGCATGACACATTCTCCGAGTGGCTGCCGCCTGAAGCGGCGGCAGCCGTCTGATCTCAATGGCGATAACGGGCCGGAACGACTTTCAGTCGTTCAGATCAGCGGGAAGAAAGTGGACGTGAACATCATGTGCAAAGGCCCAACCCAGGGCAGGAACGCGAACAACCGGCCGTGAAATCCCCGGCGCCTGCGGTACAGAGCCATTGGATTCATGCCATGGCCAAGCAAGGTATTCGGCGTGCGGTTGGGTGCTGAGAATGCCTCATGAAAGGACGGTTGGCAAGCGCTGTGCCTGCGAGCCCATGCGGCGGGCGGTATCGGCGCATCTGGCGACCGGATGCCGTATTTCGGTCAAGGGCCGGTACGGTCGGCATGGTTCTCTGGCTTGTCCGCGCATCGGTGGGCGCTTTACCTCCCTCAGCCGGGCGCCGGTTCTGTATGTGCGTTGCGCACTCCTCTATAATTCGTCCACAACATAAACATGTTGCCCATTATATGGACAACATGACAGAGCGAGGACGATAGCCATGCCGTTGGAGAACCCGGACGCCGATCCGCTGATGCCGTACCAGTACCCCAATCCGCCGGAGGCCTTGCCCGAGATCGTGGTCCCCAAGGCCATACCAGACGATGACCGGTTGTGGGTGCCGCAGGCCGAAAACGTCTGGTTCCGGCCGCTTTGCTTGAACGCGAGCCAGGGTTACTGGATGAACCTGCTCAAGGTGCGGCGCTCGGGGGTGCTCAGCCGCCACCGCCACCCGCAGGCCGTGCACGGGTTTGTGCTGAAAGGCCGCTGGAAGTACCTGGAGCACGATTGGTGGGCCGAGGAGGGCAGCTATGTCTTTGAGCCCCCCGGTGAGACGCACACCCTGTACGTGCCGCCCGACGTGGAGGAGATGATCACGTACTTCCAGGTCAACGGGATCATGTACTACACGGATCCGTGGGGCAAGGGCAACGGCTACGAAGACGTTTTCACCAAGATCGAGATGTGCCGCAAGCACTTCGCGGCGGTCGGGCTGGGCGAAGACTACGTCAAGCAGTTCATCCGCTAGCGGGCGGGCATGGCTATGCAGGGCATGGGGCAGGCGCGCGCCCGCTACGACTTTTCGTCAAGCGTGGCGGTGGTCACCGGCGGCGCCAATGGCATCGGCGCGCAGGTCGCATCGCGGTTGCGTGATTGCGGCGCGAAGGTGGCGATATGGGATTTGCAGCCGGCAGCTGATATTTCATAACCATTCATCACGGAGACACCATGAAACGACGTGACTTTCATCGCCGCGCCATCGCCTGCCTGTTGGGCGCCGCTTCGCTGGGCATCTTGCCCGCGGCGCTGGCCCAGGACAAGTCTTTCCCCGCGCGGTCGATCGAGCTGGTGGTGCCCTTTGCCGCGGGCGGGGGAACCGACGCACTCGCACGCGCGCTGTCCGATGCCTTGCGCAAGTACCTGTCGCAGCCGGTGGTGGTGCTGAACCGGCCCGGCGCGGCTGGCGGCATCGGCCTGGGTGAAGTTGCCCGCAGCCCGGCCGATGGCTACAAGCTTGCACTGGTGACTGCGGACATGGTCATCATCCCGCACCTGGGCTTGACCAAGACGACGCACGAGCAATTCACGCCCATCATCCAACTCAACGCCGACCCCTCGGCGGTGACCGTCCCGGCAGATTCGCCCTACGACACGATCGAAGCATTCATCGAAGCGGCGCGCGCCAAGCCCGAGCGCATCCAGGTCGGCAATGCGGGCAACGGTTCGATTTGGCACCTGGCTGCCGCCGCCCTGGAAGACAAGACCGGCGCGAAGTTCGGCCATATTCCCTTCAACGGCGGCAACCCCGCGGTGCTGGCGTTGCTGGGCGGGCATATCGATGCGGTGACCGTCAGCCCGGCGGAAGTCATCCAGTACGTTTCCGCCGGCAAGCTCAAGACGCTGGCCGTGATGTCCGACCAGCGCGTCAAAGGCTTCGAGAACGTCCCCACGCTCAAAGAGCGCGGCATCGACCTGTCCATCGGAACCTGGCGCGGCATTGCGGCGCCCAAGGGCACGCCGCAGCCGGTCCTGGACGTGCTGGAGACGGCGATCAGGCAGGCTGCCGCCGAGGACAGCTTCAAGCAATTCATGGACAAGCAGAATCTTGGCTACCTCGTCGCCGACCGCGAGACGTTTGCCGGCCTGATCGAGCGGGACAACGCTACGTTCAAGGCACTGATCGAGAAGTTCGGCATGCGCCAGTAAGCGATACGCCGATCACCCGGCCGCTGCGCACGCGGCCATCACTGTAAAGGAGTGGACACATGGATCTGGGCATAGCCGGTCGTACGGCATTGGTCGGTGGCGCCAGCATGGGGCTGGGCTATGGCTGCGCGCTGGCGCTGGTGCGCGAAGGCGTGGACGTGGTCATCGTCGCGCGTGGCGCCGAGCAGTTGGAGGCCGCGCGCCAACGCCTGCTGCGCGAGCGTTCGCGCCCCGACGGACGAGTGATTGCGGTGGCGGCCGACATCACCACCGAAGCAGGGCGCGCGGCGGTGTTTGCCGTCCAGCGCGACTACGACATCGTCGTCACCAATGCGGGCGGCCCTCCGCCGGGGGACTTCCGGCAGTGGGGCCGCGAACAGTGGCTGGGCGCCATCGAGGCCAACATGCTCGCGCCGATCGAGCTCATCCGGGCGACGGTCGACGGCATGGCCGAGCGGGGTTATGGCCGGATCATCAACATCACGTCCAGCGTGGTGAAATCGCCCATCGACATCCTCGGGCTGTCCAACGGCGCGCGCAGCGGGCTGACGGGTTTCGTCGCGGGCGTGGCGCGCAGCGCCGTCGCGGCCCATGGGGTGACGATCAATAACTTGCTGCCCGGCTCTTTCGCCACCGATCGGCTCGAATCCGCCTTGTCGGCCGAGGCGACCAAATCTGGCCAGCCGGTCGAACAAGTGCGCGCCCACCGCCTGGCCGCCATCCCGGCCGCGCGCTTTGGCAACGCCGAAGAGTTCGGTGCGGTGTGCGCTTTCCTGTGCAGCATCCAGGCGGGCTACATAACGGGGCAGAACATTTTGGTCGACGGCGGCGCATACCGCGGCACATTCTGAAGCAGGAACCGATGACATACCAGGAGAACCTATTCGCGGGACGCACCGCCTTGGTCACCGGCGCCACCCAGGGCATCGGCGCGGCCATTGCCAACAGGCTGGCGGCGTTGGGGGCCAAGACCATCGCCGTCGGGCTGGAATCGAATGCTGGCGCGCTGGCTGCAGGCGTGCAGGTCAGGCAGGCCGACGTCAGCAACGCCGGCGAGGTGGACGCGCTGTTCAAGGATCTGGATGCCCTGGACATCGTCGTCAATTGCGCCGGCATCATCCGGCGGGGGGCGGAGCACGACCCCGCCGTATTCGAGCAAGTGCTGGCCGTCAACCTGACGGGCACGATGCGCGTGTGCACGGCGGCGCGGCCACGCCTGGCCGGTCGCGGCGGATGCATCGTCAACATTGCATCGATGCTGAGCTTTTTCGGCGGTTCGCTCGTGCCGGCCTATTCGGCCAGCAAGGGCGGCGTGGCACAGTTGACCAAGTCGCTGGCACTGGCCTATGCCGAAGACGGCATCCGCGTCAATGCCGTCGCGCCGGGCTGGATCGCGACGCCGCTGACGCAAGCGCTACAGGATGATCCGGCAAGGTCGTTGGCCATCTTGTCGCGCACGCCCCTGGGCCGCTGGGGCACGCCGCAGGACGTGGCCGACGCGGTCGTTTTCCTGTGCACGCCGGCTGCCGGGTTCATGACGGGCGTGATCCTGCCGGTCGACGGCGGCTATCTGGTGGCATAGCGGTCGCGCGGGCCCGCCGGCGCTTTGACGGCCGGGCCGTGTTTGTGGGGATAATGGCCGGCCACACACGCAACGAGCATTTCCCTTCACGGCCTGCCATGCCCCGTTCTTCTGCATCTGCCAAACCGGCCGCGACGCGGGTGGCCGGCACTGCGGCATTTTCCAAGTTCATGCATGTGCTGCAGCTGGTCGCCGACGCGGCCGAGCCGCCCACGGTTGCCGAGCTAAGTCGGCTGAGCGGCTATCCGCGCCCGACCGTTTACCGCATGGTGGCGGCGCTGGTGGCCGAGCGCATGCTCGAAGAAAATGCCCGCACCGGCACCCTGGCGCTGGGCCCGCGCCTGATCCAGCTGGCCAGCCGCAGCTGGGGGCGGTCCGAGCTGCGGTTGGCGGCCGTCGAGGCCCTGAAGCACCTTCGCGATGTGACCGGCGAGACGGTGCACCTGGCCGTGCCCAACGGCGAGCACATGATCTATATCGAGAAGCTCGAAAGCCCGAGCGCCGTGCGCATGAGTTCGCGCATCGGCACCGTCGTGTCGATGCATTCGACGTCGGTCGGCAAGGCTTATCTCGCCATGCTCGATGAAGCCGGCCGCGAGGCCCTGCTGCGCGCGTTGCCGCGGCCGCTGCCCCGCTATATGCCCAACACCGTAGGGACCCTGCAGGAATTGCGCAAGCAGCTGCAAGCCGTGCGCGAGCAAGGCTGGGCGATCGATGACGAGGAAAACGAGGCCGGCATTTGCTGCTTTGGGGCGCCGGTCTTTGGCCACGCAGGCGTACCCGTGGCAGCCATCAGCGTGAGCGTCCTGCGCTTTCGCCGCAAGGACGACGTGCGCAAGGCCTACGTCGAGCCGTTGCTGCAGGCGTGCCGGACGATTTCACAGCGCATCGCCGAGACGCCCGCGCTGTCAGGCGCCGAAGCACTCTAGCCTCCGGCGCGGGTGCGCCGGGCGGCAGTCACCCTGCGAGATCCTTCGCCCCGGGCATGCTGTAGCCGTTGGCCGTCAGGTTGGCGCGCAGCTGTGCGGCTTGTTCCTCAGTCAGCTCGACCAGCGGCGGGCGCACGGTCGCCCACACCGGGTCGCCCGATTGCCAGGCGATGGCAGCCTTCATGGCCGGGATCATGACGTAGGCGCCAAAGATCGCCCGCGTGGCATCGAGCGCGCCTTGGCGGGCCTGGGCGTCGGGTTCGCGCCAATTGCGCGCCAGGTCGACGATGGGGCCGGGGTTGACGTTGCCGGTGGCGGTGATGCAGCCGGCGCCGCCCGCCTGCAGGGTGCGCAGCAGGAAGTTCTCGCTGCCGGCGTAAACGCGAAAGCCCCTGGGGCCGTGGCGCTTGATCATGGCCTCGGTATTGGACCAGTCGCCCGAGCTGTCCTTGGCGCCCGCGACGATGCCGGGGTAGGCGTCCAACAGGCGGTCGATGAGGTCCAGGCTGATGGGCACTTGCGACACTGGCGGGATGTGGTACAGGTACAGCCTTAGCCGGTCGTCGCCCACGCCTTCGATCAGGCCGGAGAAATAACGAAACAGCCCTTTGTCGCTGACGCCCTTGTAGTAGAAGGGCGGCAGCACCAGCACGGCGGCGCAACCGGCCTTGACCGCGGTGCGGGTCAGCGATACGGCGTCAGGCAGGGCGCAGGCGCCAGTGCCTGGCATGAGCCAGCGGGGCTCGATGCCGGCGGCCAGCAGTTCGCCGAGCAGCATTTCCTTTTCGGCGACCGACAGCGAATTGGCTTCGGAATTGGTGCCGAACACCGCCAGCCCCACACCCTGGTCGCGCAGCCAGCGGCAGTGCTTGACGAAGCGCGTCACGCTGGGACGGTGGTCCTGCTCGAAGGGGGTGAGCACTGGCGAATAAACGGCAGGAAGGCTGTGGTCACTGGCCATGGCATGCACTCTGTCTGGTAGTAAGGGCCGACGCCCATCCCAATGCGGTCGGCTGCGGCCTTAAATCATGGCATTGCTTCCCTTGCCGAAAAAGGGCCCTATCGTGATTTCAAACCAGAAAAATGTTTGGGTTTGATAAAGGGGCCGCGCAGCACATCTGAGCGGTGGCGTATCCTTGGGGGGCGTGATGCATGCGCCGGATGCGGCGCCACAGGAGGCTATTCCCGATGAAACCCAACCACCGCATCGTCCAGGCCGTGTGCGCGGCGCTGGTCTCGGCCCTGACGGCCACGGCCGCGCCCGCCGCCCTGGCCGCCCAGGACGCAGACAAGGCGCAGGCCTCTGCCACGGCTTCGGGGGAAGTGCGCCGGGTCGATGCGTCGGCCGGCAAGGTCACCATCAAGCATGGCGAAATCCCCGGCCTGGGGCTGCCTGCCATGACATTGGTCTATCGCGCCGACCCTGCCTTGCTGTCCGGCATCAAGCCGGGCCAGACAGTGAGCTTTACCGCCACGCGCAAGGACGGCGCGTATGTGATCACCAAGATCCAGTAATCGTCCAGTGAGCGGGGCCCGGCAAGCGGGCCGCGCGCTGCCCATCCGGCGGCAGGGACTAGGGACGCCACCCAGGCCGCCCGCGCGCGGCGCTGGCGGCCCCGGGGGATTTACAGCACGTAGCGGGCCAGGTCCTGGCTGGACGCGGTCTCGGCCAGCTTGTCGTTGACGTAGGCGGCGTCGATGGTGACGGTCTTGCCGCTGGCGGCCGTGGCGTCGAAGGACAGTTCCTCCAGCAGTTTTTCCATCACCGTGTACAGGCGGCGGGCGCCGATGTTTTCCGTGCGTTCGTTGACTTCGAAGGCCAGCTCGGCCAGGCGTCGCACGCCGTCGTCGGTGAACGCCAGCGTGACGCCTTCGGTGGCCAGCAGCGCCTTGTATTGCTTGGTCAGCGATGCGTCGGTTTCGGACAAGATGCGCACGAAGTCGTCCGCGGTCAGCGAATCGAGCTCGACCCGGATGGGGAAGCGCCCCTGTAGCTCCGGGATCAGGTCCGACGGCCGGGACAGGTGGAAGGCGCCCGAGGCGATGAATAGGATGTGGTCGGTGCGCACCATCCCGTAGCGCGTGTTCACGGTGGTACCTTCGACCAGCGGCAGCAGGTCGCGCTGCACGCCTTGGCGGGAAACGTCCGCGCCGCCCGTTTCTTGGCGTGCGGCAATCTTGTCGATCTCGTCCAGGAAAACGATGCCGTTCTGCTCGGCGTTGGCGATGGCCGTTGCGCGCAGGTCTTCCTCGTTGATGCGCTTGGCGGCTTCCTCTTCGGTGAGCAGCTTGAAGGCTTCCTTGATCTTGAGCTTGCGCGGCTTGCGCTTGTCGCGGGTCAACCCCGCAAACATGTTGCGCAGCTGCTCGGTCATTTCTTCCATGCCGGGCGGCCCCATGATTTCCATCTGGGGCGCCGGCTGCGCGATCTCGATTTCGATCTCGGTGTCGTCGAGCTGGCCTTCACGCAGGCGCTTGCGAAAGACCTGCCGCGCGTTGGTTTCTTCGCGCTGGGGCTGCCCGTCGGCGCCGCGCGGCGGCGGGATCAGCACATCCAAGATGCGGTCCTCGGCCGCTTCCTCGGCCTGGGTGCGCACGCGACGCATCTCCTGCTCGCGCGTCTGCTTGATGGAGATTTCCACCAGGTCGCGGATGATGGTGTCGACGTCGCGCCCGACGTAGCCGACCTCGGTGAACTTGGTGGCTTCGATCTTGATGAAGGGCGCGTTGGCCAGCTTGGCCAGGCGGCGGGCGATTTCGGTCTTGCCCACGCCGGTCGGCCCGATCATCAGGATGTTCTTGGGATGGATTTCATGGCGCAGCGGCTCGGGCACCTGTTGGCGCCGCCAGCGGTTGCGCAGGGCCACGGCGACCGCACGCTTGGCGCGGTTCTGGCCGATGATGAATTTGTCGAGTTCGGAGACGATCTCTCCGGGAGTCATGACGGATGCGGACATGGCGGGCGGCAAAGCGTAATTGGGGGAGGGGCCGGCGACCGGGGGTCAGCCTTCCAGCACTTCGACGACGTGGTTCTGGTTGGTGTAGATGCACAGGTCGCCGGCGATGGCCAGTGACTTGCGCACCACGTCTTCGGGCGGCAAGTCGGTGTTCTGCAAAAGCGCCAGGGCCGCGGCCTGGGCGTAGGCGCCGCCCGAGCCGATCGCGGCCAGCCCGTGCTCGGGCTCGAGCACGTCGCCGTTGCCGGTCAGCACCAGGGTGTGCTCGCGGTCGGCGACGATGAGCATGGCTTCCAGGCGGCGCAGGACGCGGTCGGTACGCCAGTCCCGGGTCAGCTCGACGGCCGCGCGCATCAGGTTGCCCTGGTGCTTTTCCAGCTTGGCCTCGAAGCGTTCCTGCAGGGTGAAGGCGTCCGCCGTGGCGCCGGCAAAGCCGGCAAGGATCTTGTCTTGGTACAGGCGGCGGATCTTGCGGGCGGTCGCCTTGATGACGACGTTGCCCAAGGTGACCTGGCCATCGCCGCCCAATGCGACGCGGTTGCCGCGGCGGGCGCAGACGATGGTGGTGGCGTGAAATTGTTCCATTGACGGCCTTTCAGTGCATGAATCCCGTAGATGGGGGCACGCGGGCCGGAGTTCAAGGACGCCCCGCGAACTGCGGGCGGCCGCAGGCCCGCGGGGCAGCCGGCGAACGGGATCAGTCGCCGAACATTTTCTGGCGCATTTCGCGCCGTTCCTGCGCCTCGAGCGACAGCGTGGCGGTCGGCCGGGCCAGCAGCCGGGGGATGCCGATGGGTTCTCCGGTTTCCTCGCACCAGCCGTATTCGCCGCTTTCGATGCGGGCGATCGACTGCTGGACCTTTTTGAGCAGCTTGCGTTCGCGGTCGCGCGTGCGCAGCTCCAGCGCGTGCTCTTCCTCGATCGTGGCGCGGTCGGCCGGATCGGGCACGAACTGCGTCTCGCGCAGGTGCTCGGTCGTGGCGCCCGCGTTGTTGAGGATCTCCTGCTCGAGCTGGCGCAGTCGCTCGCGGAAGAAGGCGAGCTGTCGCTCGTTCATGTACTCCGATTCGGGCATGGCCAGGAGTTCTTCTTCGGTGGGCAGGTCGATGACCGTCGTCGAATCGGACGATTTGCTTGCTTTTTTACTTGCTGCCTTCGTAGCCATGAACGTACTCCATTCAGATTATGGTCCCGGTAGGGTGGCTGATGGCTACCCGACCAGGCACTGCTCCAGTCCCCGGGTGAAAATCTCCTGGGGCAGCTTGCGGCCAATGAAGACCATCTTGGTGGACTTCTTTTCGTTGGAAGCCCACGGCTTGCCGGGCTCGGCGCCCATCATCATGTGCACCCCCTGGAAAAGCATGCGTCGGTTGATGCCTTTCATGTAGAGGATGCCCTTGTAGCGCAGCAAGTCGGGCCCGTAAACCTGTACGACCCCGCCGAGGAATTCCTCCAGCCGCTCGGGGTCGAAAGGCTTGTTCGAGCGGAACACGAACGCGCTGATTTCGTCGTCGTGCGCGTGGTGGTGATGATGGTGGTGGTGCTCGCAGTGTTCACCGCACTCGTGATCATGGTCGTGATCATGGTGATGGTGATCGTGCGCGGCGTCAGGGTGTTCTTCGGCCAGGAAATCCGGGTCGATGTCCAGGATGGCGTTCAGGTTGAAGCCGGCGATGTCTAGCACCTTCTTGATGTCGACTTCGCCGAAGTGCACCGGCTCGATGCCCGCGCGCGGGTTCATGCGCACCAGGCGGCGGCGCAGGGCTTCGTACTCGTCTTCGGTGACCAGGTCCTTCTTGGACACCAGGATGCGGTCGGCAAAGCCGACCTGTTTTTGCGCCTCTTGCTGGGCGTCCAGGGTGGCCATGCCGTGCTTGGCGTCGACGACGGTGATCACGCCGTCGAGCCGGTAGTACTCGGCAATCTCGTCGTCCATGAAGAAGGTCTGGCACACCGGGCCGGGGTTGGCCATCCCGGTGGTCTCGATGATGACTCGGTCGAAATTGACCGTGCCGGATTCGCGCTTGGCCTTCAGCTCGCCCAGGGTGCGCAGCAGGTCGCCGCGCACCGTGCAGCAGACGCAGCCGTTGCTGAGCTCGACGATCTGCTCTTCGCTGTCCTGCACGAGCAGGTCGTTGTCGATGCTTTCCGGCCCGAATTCGTTTTCGATCACGGCGATCCGCTGGCCGTGCTGCTCGGTCAGGATGCGCTTGAGCAGCGTGGTCTTGCCCGCTCCGAGAAAGCCCGTCAGGACGGTGACGGGAACCATTTGATCTACGTTGCGAGGGGTATTCATGTCGGATGCTACTCGTGATGGAACCGCTCGGCCCTGCCGCGGCTGAAAGCGCCTGCCTGCAGGCTGCGCCGCCAGCGGCCGAACGCGGCATTACAGCACAGCCCGAAAGCCGGGGCAAACCCTGCGCGGGGGTGGCCGATCAGGGTTTGCCCGCCCCATGCAGGGCAGTTATATGGGGCAGGTGGCGCACATTACAAGTAGGCTGTTCAGCGGGTGTGACATTGCCGCCGCATGCTGTATCAGTGCGTGTGGAAATCGTGCTGATGGGGCTGCTGCTGGCAGGTCGGGCACAGGGCCCGCAGCTCGGTTTCCCGGTGGGCCAGGGCGTACCCCGTCTGGGCCACCCGCTCGGCGAGCTGGCGCGACAGCGCCGGGTCGCTGAGCTCGGCGACCTTGCCGCAGCAGGTGCAGACCACCAGCAGGTCGTGGTGGGCGCCTTCCACGTCGTGGCAGGCGATCCAGGCATTGACCGCGTCCAGGCGGTGGATCAGCCCTTCGGCAAGCAGGAAGTCCAGCGCCCGGTAGACAGTGGGCGGCGCCGCGCCCGGGTGCACCGCGCGCATCTCGTCCAACAGCTCATAGGCTTTCAGGCTGCGGCCGTGGCGCAGCAGCAGCTCCAGCACCTTGCGGCGGATCGGCGTCAGGCGCCGCCCGCGGCGCGTGCACAGTGCCTCGGCGACCGCCAGGCGGGCGGCGACGGGATCGGATGGGTCGTGCGGCGAAGAGGCGGACATGGCGGCAAAAACGAATTGGGGCGACGGTAGCAGAAAATGCCGCGGCAGGCAGCAGCGGCGGTCACCAATGGAAAACTTCTCGCCCGGTCGTGGCGCTTTTCACCTTGATCTGAAACGTTATATCATTTGCTGTATGTAATGTTATATCGTTTCTACAGATGGGTTTGACGAAATTCTGCTCCAGCCACGGTTTGTTCACTGTTCTTGCCTTGGTCGGCGCTGGTCCGGGATCCGCGCAGGCGCAATCCGGACCGGCCGTGGTCCACGCGCTGCCACCGGTAACGGTGTCGGCTTCGCCGCTCGATCAACCAGCCGATGGCATGGCCACGCCTGCTGCTGTCTTGGCCGGGCGGGAGCTGGCGCAACACCGCGGCGCAACCTTGGGTGAAACGTTGGGCGGGTTGCCAGGTATTGCTGCCGACACCTTTGGCGGCGGCGCCAGCCGCCCGGTCATCCGCGGGCAGGCCGCACCCCGGGTGGCAGTCGTGTCCGATGGGGCGGAGCTGATGGATGCCTCAGGCGTCTCTCCCGATCATGCGGTCACGATCGAACCGCTCTTGGCGCGGCGCATCGAGGTGCTGCGTGGGCCGGCGACGCTGCGTTACGGTGGCGGGGCGATAGGCGGTGTGGTCAATGTGCTGGACGACAAGGTGCCGCGCCACGTGCCGGAGGACGGCTTCGAAGGCGAGGCGGAACTGCGCGGTGCCACGGGCACCGGCGAGCGCGCCGGTGCTGTCGGCATCACGGCCGGGCAGGGCAATCTGGCGGTGCGCGTCGAAGCGGCCGCGCGCGAGTCGGACGACTACCGCGTGCCGCATTGGCACGGCAGCCGGCTGGAAGGCTCGTATAACCGTACCGCCACCGGCACGCTGGGGCTGTCGTGGGTGACCGCCCGGGGTTACGCCGGGGCCGCATTTACCTATGAGCGGCGGCGCTATGGCCTGCCGGGGCACGGCCACGAGTACGAGTCTTGCCATCCGCACGGATCGCATCTGCATTGCGGTGGCCACGGTCATGGCCATGATCACGATGACGACCACGGCCATGATCACGATGGCGACCACGGTCACGGGGCAGGCCATGGCGTGCCGCGCATCGACCTGCACAGCCGACGCTTCGACCTGCGCGGCCAGTATCGCGAGCCCTTGGCCGGGTTCGAGCAAGTGCGTTGGCGCGCTGGTTTCACCGACTACTACCACGACGAGATCGAGGGCGGTGAACCCGCCACGCGCTTTGCGCACCGCGGCTTCGATGCCCGGGTCGAGTGGGTGCATCGGCCGGTGCTGGGTTGGCACGGCGTGATCGGCCTGCAAGGTGTGCACGGCAACTTTGGGGCCAGCGGCGAGGAGGCCTTCCTGCCGGACAGCCGGCGCGACGGCGCCGGCATTTTCGTGCTGGAGGAATACCGCTGGGGTGATTGGCGGTTCGAAGTCGGGGCACGCCAAGACTGGCAGCGCATCCGGGCCGCGGGCGGCCGGCCGGAAGTGAGGATGCACGGCACGTCAGTGTCGGCCGCGGCCGTATGGGCGTTCGCACCCCGGTATTCGGTCGCGCTGTCGCTGTCGCGCTCGCAGCGCCTGCCCACGGCGCAGGAGCTTTTCGCCGATGGGGTCCATCTGGCCACCCGCACCTATGAAACCGGCAACCCTGGCTTGGGCAAGGAGACCTCGCACAATGTGGCGCTGACGCTGCGCAAGACCGAGGGGGCGACCACCTTTGACGTGAGCGTCTTTCATAATCGGGTCAAGGATTACATCTATGCACGCACGCTGGACCGCCACGAAGACTTTCGCCTGATCGAATACGCCCAGCACGACGCTGTGTTCTCGGGCGTGGAGGGCGAGATGCGCCATCGCTTTTCGCCGGTGTTCTCGGCCGCCGTGTTCGGTGACCATGTACGTGGCAGGCTGGCGGGCAGCGCCAACCTGCCACGCATGCCTGCCGCGCGGCTGGGCGTGCGCGGCAACGTCACGTGGGGCAGGTGGTCCGGCGAGCTCGAGTACTACCGCGTCTTCGCACAGCACGAAGTGGCCGCGTACGAATCGCCGTCGCCGGGCTATCACATGGTCGATGCGTGGCTGGCTTATGACCTGCGTATCGCCGCCGCCGATGCGCAGGTATGGCTGCGCGGCACCAACCTGCTAAACAAGCTGGCCTACAACCACGCGTCTTTCCTTGCCGGGGTTGCGCCGTTGCCCGGGCGCAGCATGATGCTTGGCTTCAGGGCATCGTTCTAGCGCGTCCGGCTGCTCATCTTTCGGCGTCGAATGCGAATAAGGCCATGGTCGCCGTCGACAAGCCGGTTAAAAGATTCATATAAAATATATCTTAAAATCGATCACAGGCGACGCCATGGCCGGTGGGCGGCCGGACGCGGTGCTGGCGTTCGGGATGCCGCGGGCGGCGCCGGCGCCTTGGCCCAGCTTGACGTCGTGGATCGCAACGGCAATCGCAATGGCAACAGCAACGGCAATGAACAGTTCCACCCCTGAAGCGCCACTGTGCTCGGAAGAAGAGATCACGCAGCTCGTCCACGCCTTCTACGCCAGGGTGCGCCAGGACGAGCAACTCGGGCCGATCTTCAACGCCCACGTCGACGACTGGGACCATCACCTGGCCAAGCTCGTCGACTTCTGGTCGTCCATCTTGTTGCGCACCGGGCGCTACAGCGGCACGCCCATGCCCAAGCATGCGGCCCTGCCCGGCCTGAATGCGGACTTGTTCCACCGCTGGCTGGCGTTGTTTCGCCAGACAGCCAACGAGCAACCCAACCGGGCCATGGCCGAGCGCGCCTGCACCATGGCCGAGCGCATCGCGCAAAGCCTGTGGATGGGCTATCAGATGGTCCGTTGTCCCGACACTATTGCATCGCCCCTGCCCTATGCCTGATTGGCTGTCGATCCAAGAGCCGGATGCCGGCCAGCGGGCCAAGCCCAGTTGGAATGCCTTTCTGGAACAGGGATTCCGGCCGCTGTACGTCGCGGGCTGCCTGTGGGCGGCGGCGTGTGTCGCGCTATGGGTCTTTGCGCCGCATTGGCTGGCCGGCACGCTGCAGGGCGTGTTCTGGCACGCACACGAGATGCTGTGGGGGTTTGTCGCGACCATCGCGGTGGGGTTCCTGTTTACCGCGGGTGCCAACGGGTCCGGCACCCGTCCTTTGCACGGTCCTGCCCTGGGCGCGCTGGCGCTGCTTTGGGTCGTGGCGCGCGCGGGTTTCCTGCTGCCGGGTGAGGTGGCTTTCGCTGCCGCGTCGCTGGCCGAGCTACTGTTCTTCGGCTGGGCGGCGGTTGCCCTGGCCTGGGTGGCGGCCTTCGTGCTGTATCTTTGGCGCTTCTTCCCATGGCTCATCCGCCCGCGCGTCGACCGACCGTCCGGCGTGCGCGTCGGGTTGGCCGCCACCGCTGCGCGACGAGGCTAGACCGCATGCGATTGACCGCGATGACCGACTACGCGCTGCGCCTGCTGATGTACGTCGGCCAGCGTCCGGATCGGCTGTGCACGATCGCGGAAGTTGCGCAGGCCCACGGTATTTCCGAAGCGCACCTGATGAAGATCACGCATCGGCTGGGCCAGGGCGGCTGGCTCGAAACGGTGCGCGGCAAGGGCGGCGGCATGCGCCTGGGCCGCGATCCGGCCGATATCAATTTGGGCGCGGTGGTGCGCAGCGTGGAGCCGGATTTCGACCTCGTGGAGTGCTTTGCCACCGGCGACCAGTGTGTGCTGACCGGCCGTTGCCGCCTGGCGGGGGTGCTGGGCGAGGCACTACGCACGTTCTTGTCGCATTTGGATCGCTACACGTTGGCCGATTTGCTGCCGGCCGGCGGCGTGCCGGCGCCAGGACGGGGCATTGCCCTTCAGCGGATCGATCCCTCGTAAGCCGCAGGCGCCAGCTGGCGCGCATCAGGACTTGCGCCCGGCCCTGGGATGGGCCTGGTCGTAGACCTGGGCCAGGTGCTGGAAGTCCAGCCGCGTATAGATCTGCGTCGTCGAGATATTGGCATGGCCCAGCATGTCCTGGACCGCGCGCAGATCTTGCGCAGACTGCAGTACGTGGCTGGCGAAGCTGTGGCGCAGCACGTGCGGGTGCACGTGCGTGGGCAGCCCGGCCGCCCGGGCGCGGCGCGCCAGTTGCAGTTGTACGACGCGTGGGGAGATGCGCCGGCCGCGCCGGCCCAAAAACAGCGCCCATGCGTCCTGCGGTGCGGCGCTGTCCGGCACCCAGCGGGCACGCGCCTGGAGCCAGGCGCGCAAGGCGGCAAGCGCGGCGGCGCCGACCGGCACGCTGCGCCGCTTGCCACCCTTGCCGAGGACGTGGACCTCGGCCGCGTCTATGTCCACCCAGCCGCGCGATTCGTAGCCTGCTTCGCGCGCATAGCGCACGTCCAGGCCGACGAGCTCGGACAGGCGCAAGCCGCTGGAATAAAAGAGCTCGAACATGGCCTGGTCGCGAAGCGCGACCGGGTCGGCGCCTTGGGGCGGCGCGTGGTCAAGCAGCACCTGCGCTTGCTCCACGGACAGGGCCTTGGGCAGGCCGCGCGCGGTCTTGGGCGCGCGCACGCCCGAGGCGGGGTTGGCGGGCATGCCAGCCTTGGGCGCCCACCAGGCATAAAAGCCGCGCCATGCGGCAAGCGCGCGGGCCAGGCTGCGCGGGCTCGATCCCGAGGCGTGCAGTCGCGCCAGGTACTGCCGCACGTGACCCTGGCCGACGCGATCCAGCGGCAGGCTGCCTGCCTGCTCGGCCAGCAGCGCCAGGTCGCGCCGGTAGCCGGCCAGCGTGTGGGGCGAATAGCGAAGGTTGGCCGCCAGGTGCTGCAGCCATTGCTGCATGGGCGCCGGCAGCTCGGTCATGGCGGTCAGTCAGCCGGTTGCAGCCGCCGCAGGGCAGCGCCGGCCAGGTAGCCGATCTGCTCCAGGAAGGCCGTGCCCATGCCAGGCGAGAACCGCTCGGGGTCGTCCGAGCCGATCACCAGCAGCCCGCAGGCTTGGCCGTCCGGGTCGGTGCGCAGCGCCACGATGGCCAGCGATGCGGGCTTGGCACCCAGCCACGAGGCGGCTTCGAATTCCGTATCGTTGCCGCAGTACGGGGTGCGCAGGCTGTCGGCGAAGGTGCGCACGTCGTCCGACACCGGCGCCGCGTAGCCGTCTTCGCCCAGGCCTTGCAGCCCCCAGACGCGCAGCGCGACTTCCTGCAGGTCGAAGTGTTCGGCCAGGCCCATGGCGATGGCCCCCGGCACCAGGGCCGCGTCGCGCTCGGCGAGCATGCGCGCGCACCAGCCGGTGATCTTGCGGCTGATGGATTCGTTGCCGGTGGCGTTGTGCGAAAGCTCGGCCAGGCGCCATTCGAGTTCGCGCACGCGCTCGCGCAGCGTCATGATCTGGCGTTCGCCCAGCGAGATCGCGCGCGCCTGGTGCGGGTGCGGGACTTCCAGCGACGCGAAGATTTCGGCGTGGCGGGTGAAGAAATCCGGATGCTGCTGCAGGAAGCGTGCGACCGCTGCGGCGGTCAGGTCGGGGGCGGGCGGAGTCTGGGTCACGGCGGTCATGGGGTGATGGCGTCGATGTCTATGCTGCCTTGGAAGACGGTCATGGCAGGCCCGGTCATGCGGATCTGGCCGCCGTCCCAGGCGATGGTAAGCCGTCCGCCGCGCGTGTGCACGCGCACGGGCGATTCGAGCAGGCCCTGGCGGATGCCCGCGGCCACCGCCGCGCAGGCGCCCGAGCCGCAGGCAAGCGTCTCGCCGGCGCCGCGCTCGTACACGCGCAGCCGGATGGCGTGTCGGTCCAGTACCTGCATGAAGCCCGCGTTGACCCGCCGGGGAAACCGCGCGTGCGATTCGATCAGGGGCCCGAGCGTGGCCACCGGCGCGTCGTCGACGTCGTCGACGACTTGCACGGCGTGCGGATTGGACAGGTTGACCACCGCCAGTTCGACTTCTTGGCGGGCGGGCGGCTGGCCGAACGAGGCGGTCTCTATCGGCAGGCGCCAGAGGGTTTGCTCGCCTTCCTGGCGGCTGGCCAATCCGCTGGCGTCGAACGGCACGCCGGCCGGCTCGAAGGCGGGCACGCCCATGTCGACGGTGACTTCGCCGTCGTCGTTTTCGTCGAGCACCAGCACACCGGTGCAGATTTGCGCGCGCAGCGGGTTTTTGTCGGACAGGCCCTGCTCGTGGACGAAGCGCACGAAGCAGCGCGCACCGTTGCCACAGTGTTCGACCTCGCCGCCGTCGGCGTTGAAGATCCGGTAGCGGAAATCGGCGTCCGGCACGGTGGGGCGTTCGACCAGCAGGATCTGGTCGGCGCCCACGCCCCTGTGGCGATCGGCCAGGGCGCGTGCGCGCGCCGGTGTCAGGTCGATGTGCTGGCGCACGCCGTCCAGGACGACGAAATCGTTGCCCGCGCCGTGCATTTTGGTGAAGTTCCAGATCATGGACCGATTATCGCGCAGAAAGCTTCGTGCGCCGCCGGCAAGCCCCGGTGGTTGGAGGGCCAGGCGCGGCGACTGCGGCGGCGCCGGCCACCGGATTAGTACAGCTTGGGCTCGCCCGGCGGGCGCGTCTTGAAGCGGCGGTGCACCCAGTAATACTGGGCGGGGCAGCGCCGCACCCAGTCTTCCAGCGCGCGGTTGAGCCGCATCGTGGCTGCTTCCAGGCTGTCTTGGCCGGGGAAGTCGTCCATCGGCGGCAGCACCTCGACCACGTAGCGGCCGGTTTCCGGCACCCAGCGGCTGAGCACCGGGAGCACGGGCAGCGAGAAATTCCGGGCGATCTGCGCGGTGGCCAGCAGCGTCGCCGCGGGCACGCCGAAAAACGGCGCGAAGACCGAGCCCTTGGCGCCGAAGTCCATGTCAGGCAGGTAGTAAATGGGCCGGCCGGCGCGAATATGGCGGATCAGCCCGCGCACGCCGTCGCGGCGGTTGACCAGGTGCGTGTCGTTAAAGCGCGTGCGGCCGGCGCGCACCAGCTCATCCACGTCCGGATCGCTTTGCGGGCTATAGAGCGTCGCGCCGGTCGGAAATTCCAGCGTCAGCCGGCTGGCCGCCGCGTCCAGCCCGATGAAGTGCGGCGCCAGCAGCATGAACGGCCGGCGCTGGTCGATGAGGGCTTGGATATGCGCGCCGCCACGCAACTCGACCAAATCGCGCACCGCCTGGGGCGGCGCAAACCACAAGACGCCGCGATCGACCACCGACTGCGCCAGGGCATGGAAGTGCTCGCGCAGCAGGCGTTGGCGTTCGGCCTCGGACAGCTGGGGAAAGCACAGCTGCAAGTTGCGCCGCGCCACGCGTACGCGCGGGCGCACCAGTCGCAGCGCGAGCCAACCCAGCACGCGTCCTGCGCGCGCGCGCGCCTGCGGGCTGATGCGCCCGAACCAGGCAAAGATGCCGTGCAGTGCCCGCGCCTTGAGCGACCGCGTCATGGCCGGCTCCGCGAAGCGTCGGCCGCGGCTGGCGTCCCGGCGGCGTGCGGGGCGGCATCCGGCGGGGGCGGCGCGCCGCGCGGGCGCTTGTAGCGGTGGTAGCTCCAAAGGTATTGCTCCGGAAAGCGCCGGATCAGCGCTTCCATCGCCTGGTTGAACATCGCGGCGCAGTCGCGCGGATCGTGGGGCAGCGGCTCGGGCACCCGCACGTAGTGGATACGCCAACCCTTGCCGCGCGGCAGCCGCTCGCCCGCGGTCAGGATGACCGCCGCGCCGGTCTGGTTGGCCAGCTTGCCGGGCAGCGTCACCGTATAGGCCATGCGGCCGAAGAAAGGCGCCCACACGCCTTCGCCTTCGCGCGGCGCCTGGTCGGGCAGCATGCCGACGGCCTGGCGCTGGCGCAACGCGCGCACGAACTCGCGCACGCCGCGTGTGGTGGCCGGCACCGCGATGACCCCCGAGCTGTTGCGCGCGGCTTCCATGACCGGGCCGAGCGCGGCGATGCGCGGGGGGCGGAACATGACCGTCAGCGGCGCCAGCCGCGCAAGGTAGCGCGCGGTGATTTCGAAGCACCCCAGGTGGGGCGTCAAGTAGAGGATGCCGCGGTTTTCGGCCAGGGCGGCTTGCACGACGTGCTCGTCGTCGCTGACGACGCGGGCCAGGCTGTCTTCGTTGCGCAGCCACACGCGTGGCAGCTCCATCAACATGGCGCCGGTCTCGCCCGCGGCGCGGCGCGCGAACGCCGGATCGTCGTAGCCGGCTTGCGCGGCGTTGGCGCGCAGCCGATCGCGGTAGCGTCCAGGCAGCAGGTAGACCAGCACGCCCAGGACGCGGCCCAGGCCGTGCAGCCAGGACAGCGGCAGCCGGGACAGCAGGCGGAACAAGAACAGCAGCATGCGCATGGACGCCGGTCGACGGCGCCTGAACAATCCGATAGGAAAGCCGGCATTTTCGCTTAAAATGCCGCGGTCGCCGAGTTAACCGACAACTTGCGGGGCGACACGCGCGGGCCCAGTCGGGCCGGCGTCCTATAACCGCTAAAGCGTCGCGCCCAGGTCGCCGTCCAGGTCGAACGAGGTGCAGCGCATCGTTCAACCTGCCGGCCCGCAGGCCGGCCACCAAGGACGCAACCAACGTGGCACACAACGATTTTCTGTTTACGTCTGAATCCGTATCGGAAGGCCACCCCGACAAGGTCGCCGACCAGATCTCCGACGCCATCCTCGACGCCATCTTCGCCCAGGACCCCAACGCCCGGGTCGCGGCCGAAACCCTGTGCAACACCGGCCTGGTCGTGCTGGCCGGCGAAATCACCACGCACGCCAACGTCGATTACATCCAGGTCGCCCGCGACACCATCAAGCGCATCGGCTACGACAACACCGAGTACGGCATCGACTACAAGGGCTGCGGCGTGCTGGTCGCTTATGACAAGCAATCGCCGGACATCGCCCAGGGGGTGGACCGCTCGTCCGAGGACTACCTGAACCAGGGTGCCGGCGACCAGGGCTTGATGTTCGGCTACGCCTGCGACGAGACGCCCGACCTGATGCCGGCGCCGATCTGGTATGCGCACCGCGTGGTGCAGCGCCAGAGCGAGCTGCGCAAGGACGGACGCCTGCCGTGGCTGCGTCCCGACGCCAAATCGCAGGTCACCTTCCGCTATGTCGACGGCAAGCCGGTCGAGGTCGACACCGTCGTGCTGTCCACGCAGCACGCGCCGGAAATTTCCCAGTCGGCGATCCGCGAGGCCGTGATCGAAGACATCATCAAGCCGTGCTTCCCGGACGGGCTGCTCACGCCCAAGACCAAGTTCCTGGTCAACCCCACCGGCCGCTTCGTCATCGGCGGCCCGCAGGGTGACTGCGGCCTGACCGGGCGCAAGATCATCGTCGACACCTATGGCGGTGCCTGCCCGCACGGCGGCGGCGCCTTCTCGGGCAAGGACCCGTCCAAGGTGGACCGCTCGGCGGCCTACGCGGCGCGCTACGTCGCCAAGAACATCGTGGCCGCCGGCCTTGCGCGCCAATGCCAGATCCAGGTCAGCTATGCCATCGGCGTGGCCGAGCCCATCAACATCACGGTCTACACCGAAGGCACGGGCGTGGTGCCGGACGACCAGCTGGCCAAGCTGGTGCGCGAGCACTTCGACCTGCGTCCGAAGGGCATCATCAACATGCTGGACCTGCTGCGGCCGATCTATAGCAAGACCGCGGCCTACGGGCACTTCGGCCGCTCCGAGCCGGAGTTCACCTGGGAAGCCACCGACAAGGCGGCGGACTTGAGGAAAGCGGTCTAGGCGCCTGCCTGACCGGCATGTGACAAAAGGGCACCCGATGGGTGCCCTTTTTTTGTTTGACGATGACTCCAGCCCGGCACTTCGCTGGACTGCGCCCAAGCCCGCTACAGCAGGTTTATCAAGAACTTAGGCGCGTCCATCATATGCCGGTGCTTTCCGAAACTTGACCCGGCTTCCGGTCGCGTGGCTCCCATGTGGCTCTTGGAAACCGAGGTTTCCGAGGAGTCATCATGGCAAGAATCAAACTCACTAAGTCCGCCGTCGATGCCGCCAAGCCCCAGGCGCAGGCCATCGAACTGCGGGACACCGTGGTGCCCGGCTTCCTGTGCAAGATCACCCCGGCGGGCCGCAAGGTGTTCATGCTCCAGTACCGCACGAACGCCGGCGAGCGCCGTAAGCCCGCCCTGGGGCAGTACGGCGAACTGACCGTCGAGCAGGCCCGCGTCATGGCGCAGGAGTGGCTGGCCGAGGTTCGCCGGGGCGGCGACCCCAGCGCGGCCAAGGCCGCCGCCCGCAAGGCACAGACCATGAAGGAGTATTGCCACACCTTCATGGAGGACTACTCCAAGCAGCGCAACAAGCCCAGCACGCAGCGCGGCTACCAGGGTGTCATCGACCGCTGCATCATCCCCATCCTGGGCCGGATGAAGGTGCAGGACGTGAAGCGCCCGGACGTGGCCGCGCTGATGAAGAAGCTGGCCCACAAGCCGGCCGAGGCGAACCGCGCCTTCGGCGTGCTGCGCAAGATGTTCAACCTGGCCGAAGTGTGGGGGCTGCGCCCGGACGGCACCAATCCTTGCCGCCACGTCCCGATGTTTCCGCCCGGCAAGGAAACCCGGCTCATCGTGGACGATGAACTGGTGCGGATCTTCCGCCACCTGGAGCATCTGGAGGCCGAAGGGCTGGAAAACTACGTTATCCCGCTGGCGATCCGCCTGCAATTCGAGTTTGCCGCCCGCCGCTCCGAAATCTGCCCGCTCGAATGGGACTGGGTTGATCTGGAAAAGCGCCGCGTCGTCTGGCCCGACAGCAAGACCGGCGGCATTTCCAAGCCCATGAGCGAGGAAGCCTATCGTCTGCTTTCGACGGCGCCGCGTCGGGAGGGCTGCCCCTACGTCCTGCCGTCACCCAACGACCCGGCCCGGCATCTGACGCATGGCGAACACTATGGCGGCTGGAAGCGCGTGCTCAAGGCCGCCGGCGTGCCGCATGTCGGCACGCACGGCATCCGCCATCGGGCCACGACCGACATTGCCAATTCGGGTGTGCCGACCAAGGTCGGCATGAAGCTGACGGGCCACAAGACGGTGGCGATGTTCATGCACTACGTCCACACCGAGGACAAGCCGGTGCGGGAGGCGGCCGAGCTGGTGGCGAGCCGGCGGCAAGCCATCACGGGCGCGCGGCGTCCTGCGGAGGCGACGGCATGAACAGGAAGACGCCTACGGCGGCGGGGGACACCCCCGCCGCCTTGCCGGCCGGCTATGCCGGCATCCACAGCGGCATTGTTGAAGTCCTTGATGCTGCCCGCCACGCGGCGGCACGCAGCGTCAATGCGCTGATGACGGCGAGCTATTGGGAGATTGGCCGCCGGATCGTGGAGGCCGAGCAGCGGGGCAAGCGGCGCGCCGGCTACGGCGAACAGTTGATCGAACGGCTGTCGGCTGACCTGACCGCGCAGTTCGGGCGCGGGTTCAGCCGCCCGAACTTGCAGCAGATGCGGTCGTTCTTCCTGACCTGGCCAATTCGCCAGACAGTGTCTAGCGAATCTTCCCCGGCGCCGGTGGCGCATCCCTGGCGCCTCGATGAACTGGCCCAGGTCTTCGCCCTGCCGTGGTCGGCCTACGTGCGGCTGCTGTCGGTCAAGGATGAACACGCCCGTCGCTTCTACGAGGCCGAAGCCCTGCGCGGCGGATGGAGCGTGCGCCAGCTCGATCGGCAGATCAACAGCCAGTTCTACGAACGCACGGCGCTGTCGAAGAACAAGGCGGCGACGCTGGTCAAGGGCGCCGTGCCGAAACCCGAGGATGCCATCACCCCTGACGACGCGATCAAAGACCCGTATGTGCTGGAGTTCCTGGGCCTCAAGGACGAGTATTCCGAATCCGACCTTGAGCAAGCCTTGATCCGGCGGCTGGAGGATTTCCTGCTCGAACTGGGAGACGGGTTCGCCTTCGTCGGGCGGCAGCGTCGGTTGCGCATCGACCAGACCTGGTATCGGGTCGATCTGCTGTTCTTTCATCGTCGGTTGCGCTGCCTGGTCATCATCGACTTGAAGCTCGGTGCGCTGACCCATGCTGACGTGGGCCAGATGCACCTGTATTGCAACTATGCCAAGGAGCATTGGACGTTTGCGGACGAGAACCCGCCTGTGGGCCTGATCCTCTGCGCCGACAAGGGGCATGCGCTGGCGCGCTACGCGCTGGAGGGCTTACCGTCGAAGGTGATGGCGGCGAACTATCGGATGGTGCTCCCGGATGCCGAGGTGCTGCAAAAGGAGCTGGAGAGCACGCGACGGCTGATCGAGTCTCGCAGAAAGATCGTCCCCAAGAAGCGCAAGAAGTAACCGGGCGTCCCGGCATGCCGCCGTCGGGTTCGCGGGCTGCGCCCCGCGCTTCGTCCCGAATCGCGGCCATTCGGCGCTGACCCCTGACGCCTTCGGCCCGGCTTGTTGATCCGGGCCTGCGCGCTCCACTTGCCCGAAGGCAGGCATATGCAGTGGGCGGGGTGTGGGCGGTCTTGCTGTCCCTTTCACCGTATCACGGCGTTCTCGCCGTGCAAGGACTGCGCGTGCTCGCACGCTTGCGGCCGTGGCCGGCTGCGCTCCTGTGACGGCTTGCGCTGCGCCGTGAGGCCCCGGTTCCGGGCAATTCCGCCCGAGCAACCGGAGCACGATCATGTCACAACTGACCCTCTCTCTCGATACGCCGCTGATGGTGCGCGATGGCCGTGGGCGCTATCGGCCTGCGGACGCCGAACAGATTCTGGAAGCCGCGCGCCAGGTCATCGAACAGAAGATGCAGCGCGGCGCGGCGTTCACTTCGCCGGCGGCGGTCAAGGACTACCTGCGCGCCAAGCTGGCCGGCTTCGAGCACGAAGTATTCGCGGTGCTGTTCATGGACACGCGCCATCGGCTGATCGACTACGTGGAGATGTTCCACGGCACGATCGACTCGGCAGAGGTGCATCCGCGCGAGGTGGTCAAGCAGGCGCTGCGGCTCAACGCGGCGGCGGTCATCGTCAGCCACAACCATCCGAGCGGGAACCCGGAGCCGAGCGGCGCCGACCGGGCACTGACCCAGCAGCTCAAGCAGGCGTTGGCGCTGGTGGACGTTCGCATGCTGGATCACGTCATCGTCGCAGGCGCCGTCGCCACGTCGTTCGCAGAGCGCGGCTTGCTTTGACTTTGGGGGCTTCGGCCCCCTTTTTGCTGCGCCTGGTTCTGTTATCTGACTACACCTAATGTTTTGTCGTTTCAATGAAACGACATTATGTGTCGAGCATGTCCCAATCGTCGCCTAACATCCACCGGATGGCAGACAGCTTGCCATTTATCATTCCCCACTCAAAATCATCCCACGGGCCAATTTCGTCCGGGCCAAGCTCATCCTCGGTTCGCTTGGCTGATGCAAGAGCTCCTTCCCAGACGGTATCGATGGTCACATCATTCCGCTCCTTAGAGGGCATCTGCTCCCACTCCTCACGGCTGACGAGCCTGTGCTTGCTGCGTTCTATGGCAGTGCGCAGATTCCAATGCCGGTTGTACCAGACCTGCTTGAAAAGCCTGTGTTCGGCCTCTAGCAGTTCGGATAGTTTGCGTGGCTCTTGACCAAATTCTCGCTCGAACTTTACTTCGTCCAGCAGGTCTTCGGCGAACTCACCCAATAGTGGGCCTATTCGAGGATCGTTCCGCCGCCTCGCTCCCAGACCATCGCCCAGAACTGCTGGCCCCAGTCGGTTTGATGTCCATCGAGATAGCGCGACTTGCCCAGTGCCAAGCCAAGTCGCGCGATCAGGGCGGCGAACTCCGCATCGGCGGGATTCGCCGCCGTCCAAATTCGCCCGAGTACATAGGAAAGCAAGGCGTGAAACAGAGTGATGCGAGTCGCCTTTTGCGCATCGTAGGCGTGCGGACGCATCTCAATGATGGCATGCGAGTCGGCGTTGGGCTCGCCTGCATCGTGGAACCGAAGAAGACGTAGCTGCCATTGCGCAAGAGCGCGGCCATAGTGAGCATAGGGCTGAACAGCGCCAGCGAACTCGCGCATGAAGGTGGACCAAGGCTCGCTCCAAAGGCCCACCCCATACCCCTGCCAGACATTCGCTTGAAGCCATGCCCGCAGCTTGCCCGGTGTCAGTTCATCGGCATCCCACTTAAGCAGCGTTGCTTCGGCATCGGGATGTCCGCATATCCCCAACTCGATGATGCTGATGGCCTCTACGCATTGACGAGTCAACGCAAGGGCATTGGCGTGCATTCCGTCGCGATTGGCCTGATTTGCCAGCAACAGGGTATCCAGTACGAACCAGTGCGCCAGCATTGGAGCCGATTTCACCTGCGGCACCATTGCATTGGCAGTGACGGCGCTACCGACGCGCTCCATCACCTTCGGCGTAGCTTCTTCGGAGATCGCGAACCATTCCGGCATTGGGCGGGACATGTGATCGTGCTTCTCGGTCGGGTACTCGGCCCCCATGCTAGAACGGGATGTCGTCATCGAATTGATCTACAGTCTTCTCGGGAGGTAGCGCTCCCTTCGGTAGCGGTAGATTCGTAACGATGAATAGGTTGAGGATGTCATCCCTATCCATGAACAAAATCTGCGAACGTTTCGTAGCATCAAGCTTGTTTCCAAGCCAGTTTCTCGCCTGCTTCGTTATCTCGCCGCCGGCGACGATGAAAGCATGATCGACCAGCACGCGACGGTTCAGTTCCGGGTCGAATATCTCGTGCCCGAGCATCATGTTTACCTGATTGTGTATCTCGGCGACATTGGCGGAGCCATCCTTGCCGACACCTGATGAGTCCAGCTTTCCTCTCTTAGCTTGGATACCAAAGTAAAGAACATGAAGGGTCGGCAGGGTGTACTTCATCCACACGTCCTTGCCGTACTCCAGCGCCTTGTCTTTATGACCGGCTGCCGTAATGCGATGAAATCCGAGCTGACGGAACAGTGGCAGTAACACTTCCTCGATCAGTTCATCTTCGGAGCATTTGTTCAAATAGGCAGTGAGTTGCTCCCGACGCTCGACTTCCGCTGGAGTCAGCGGGCGATGCGGGTTTGCCATCTGCGCAACGGTATTCGTGGCAATGTGGCGAATTTGCCCGACGCCATGCTCGTCGTAGAACGCCTCCCAACCTTCGCGTGCTAGTACGATGTTCAACGCAGCAAGTGCCTTGCTCCGATCAGGGTCACCGTCTTGAGCGTCGCCCTTATCGAGGGTGGCACGGATGATTCGGATGAAGGCGTCTGGCGGAACCGATGGGCTGGGATGTGGTAGTGACAACACTTCTTCCAGCCTGCTTGCAACCCATGCCCATCGGGTTGAACCGTCATGGACATAATCTAGGTCGCAATCCTGGAAAAACTCAGTGATGTAGCTGCTGGAACGATAACGAAAATTTTCAGTGTCACCGCAGACAATGTGGGCGAGTTCTCTAAGGTTCCTACTTTTCCATTTCATTTGCACGTCCAGGCTAGTCCGTCACTTTTTGGGATGGCGCTGAACGTGCGTTCCTTGCCGATCGTTTATTCAGAACCATCTTGACCAATCTCTTTCAGTTCCTGTCGCACCTGCGCCAGAAGCTGATCAGTCTTGCGCTCGCTGTCGCCGGCATAGGCCAGCGTCAGCAACGTCAGCGGATGGACTTCCATCACCTCGCATAGCTCTGCCAGCTTGCTGATGGTCGGGCTTTTCAGTTCGCGCTCCAGCGTACTCATATAGGTACGGCTCGACACGTCGGAGAACGCTTCCTGGCTCAAGCCACGCGCTTTCCTGACCGTCTTCAATGCCCTCGCCAACGAGTACGCTGCCGCCACCTATGGTTTCCTCTCAAAAACCAAGATGACAGCCTATTGTGCTCTATAGAGCTACAATCTATAGTGTTCATTTGGTGCTGTTCTGCGCTTTCGTGCCTTTACGGAAAACCGTATCCACGGATGGCTCCAAACCCAGGGAACCGCTTTCGTGTCTTTGCTGATTTCCGCCGATGCGCGTTCGTGCCTTTGTGCTTCTGCGGATTCGCGGGCTTGCGTATCTGTGGTTTCGTGCGCAAGCGGGAATGCGGTTCGGCGGCTTCGTTCCTTTGAAGGGAAAGGCCCGCCATGAACGCGCTCATCACCGATGAAGAACGCGCCCGGCTGCTGGCCAACGGCCAGGCGCGCGCCGCCGGTCAGGCCATCGACCCGTTGCCGGTGGTGCGGCTGTTCACCCCGGACGCGCATGTCACCTGGCTGCTGTCCGAACTCGATCCCATCGACGGCGATACCAGTTTCGGGCTGATCGACCTTGGCATCGGGTTGCCTGCGCTGGGGACGGTGAAGCTGTCCGACCTGGCCGGCATCGTCGGGCCGAACAAGCAGCCGGTGATGCGCGATCGCTACTTTCAGGCGGTGCGCCCGCTGTCGGAATACGTCCGGCTGGCGCAGGAAAACGGCTCGATCACGGATTGACGCAGGCCCGCGCAGCGGAGCCAAGCCAGCGCATTGTGACTATTTCAGTCTTACCCAAGACCCGTCCGGTCTGAATCCGCACTCTTGCGACGAAGCGGCGTAACCCTGCTGTAAACAGTCATGGTTTTCGGCGCGGACTGCGGCACGGTGTCCGACGCAGCCCGTCAATTCCTGGCGGTGCAGCCGTCGCATTCAGACGATTTTCGCAATGCACCGGAGCCAATCGGTCTTGACACCAACCACTACAGCCTAACCCGATAACGATGACGTTTTGATGTTGAACCGATAGCTCCCGCACCACGAAAACCGTGGCGACGTTCCTGCTGACCGTCAGGAGGCATCGTCATGGCCGAGCCGAGCATTGAACATTGGTATCCGACCGCCGCGTATCTCTACGTCTTGCACCTTGATGGCCCCGCGCTGGCTTGGGAGTACCTGCGCCGAAATCCTGGCTACCGCCGCGACTGGCTGCGCCGTCGCCGCCGGCCGGACGCGGCACAGGCGTGGGGCCTGCGCCTGCTGGAAGACCCGGCCCTGGATGCGCGCGACGCGCATCCAGCCTGGTTCCCCGACCACGATGCGGTGGTGCAGCTCTACCCCGATGCCGATCCGCCGCCCGATGCCTACGCCTTCGAGTTCTGGCGCGTTCCCGGCCGCAAGCAACTGATCCACGATGGCAAGCGCCTGGTGCTGGTGTCGCGCTGGCCCGGCTGCTGCATGCGGCTCGCCCTCGGGCCGGGCCTGGAAGACGGCATGGCCTACCTCTACGCCACCCGCGCCTGCGCCACGCCCTGCGCGCGCTATCGCACGCTCGCGGCCGAGCTGGATGCGCTGTCCGCTGCGACCGTCGCCGTGCCTGCGGCGGCGGCCCGCTCCCGGCCCACGTCCGCCGCGCTGCTGGAGCTGCACACCTTGCAGGCGCTCGACGCGACCCTGGCGGGCGCGTCCTTGCGTGAGGTCGCCGAAGGGCTGTTCGGCATGGATGCCGTCACAACGGACTGGCACAAAGACAGCGCCTTGCGTGCTCGCGTGCGGCGGCTTGTGCGCCGGGGCGATGCGCTGATGCGCGGCGGCTATCGCCGCCTGGCACAGCTTCCGCCGCTCCCGCTGCACTAGGGGGACGTTTCGCATCCCTTGAAGAACGTCCCTTAGCAGGAAGCCTTGCTTTCCTGAAAGTGCCTCTATCCGGCCGCGTGGTGTGGCCGGGCTTGATGGAGGTACATCCCATGCGACCCGCTCCCTTGCGGCCTGCCGCCGCTGCCGCCACTGCGCCCGCGCAGCCCCAACGCTACCTGACCAACGACGAAGCCGCCGAGTATCTGCGGCTGTCGCCGCGCACGCTGGAGAAACAGCGCGTGATCGGCGGCGGCCCGAAGTTCCGCAAGTTCGGCCGCCGCGTCATGTATGCGGTAGCCGACCTGGATGCCTGGGCGGATGCGCGCAGTTTCGATGCCACGTCCGACCCGGAGTACGCCGAGCGCCATGCGGGTGATTACCGTGATCGCCGCTGATCGACGGTTCACGGGTGTCTGCCGTCATGTCCAGTCCCGCGCTGCCGTCCCGGCAGCGGCCGGTGCAGGAGCGCGAACAGCTCGACCTGTTCCGTGCTTTGCCGGGCGACATGGCGCCACGCGACAGCCAGGACTTGATGGCCTATCCGTTCTTCTCGCTGGCGAAGTCCAAGCGGGTCAAGCCCATCGACTTCCGGGCGGGCAACGTCATGATCCGCGTGGAGGGCACGGCCGAGCACGGCATCGCCACGATTTGGGATGCGGACGTGCTTATATGGGCGGCCTCGCAGATCGTGGAGGCCAAGGACGCGGGCCTGCGGCCGTCGCGGCTGATGCGCGCCACGCCCTACGAGATCCTGCGCTTCATCGGGCGCGGCAAGTCGCTGCGCGACTACCAGCGCCTCAAGGCCGCGCTGGATCGGCTGCAATCGACCACGGTGGCCACGTCCATCCGCGAGACGACCGGGCGACGCCTGCATCGCTTCTCGTGGATCAACGAATGGCGCGAGCTGGCCGACGCCAGCGGCACGCCGCTGGGTATCGAACTGATCCTGCCGGACTGGTTCTATGCCGGCGTGCTCGACGCCGCCCTGGTGCTGACCATCGACCCCGCGTATTTCCGGCTGACCGGCGGCATCGAGCGGTGGCTGTATCGGCTGGTGCGCAAGCATGGCGGCAAGCAGGAGCACGGCTGGCAGTTCGACTTCCGCTACCTGCACCAGAAATCCGGCAGCACCGCCAAGCCCTACGACTTCGCCTGCGACCTGCGCGCGCTCGTCGCGCGGCAGTCGCTGCCCGGCTACGTCCTGGGCATCGAGCGGATGCCGGACAGCGGTGCGGAACTGCTGACGTTCCGGCCCGTGCCGCCCACGGCACGGGGATAACTCCAGGACAACCTGTGAATGGTGTCGTGCTATCTGGCGTGCGGGGTATCGTGCTATCAGGCGTGGCACTATCGTGCTATCAGGCGTGCCAATCGACCGCAAACCTGTACCAGCATTGGGTTTGCGCGTCCTCTAACTACCTAACTTCAAAATCTCTAACTTGTAGTAGAGCAGCGCCGTTTCGGTGGACAACTGCCGAAAGGCAAGAAGCGCCGCAGTCCCGAAGGCAAGAACAGCCCCAAAACCAACCCCGTTCGGCAAGGCAAGAACAGCCCGGTTCTCCAAACTGGAGGGCCGCGCCATGATCCTCGCGGTTCTCAACCAGAAAGGCGGCGTCGGCAAGACCACGCTCGCCACGCACATCGCGGGTGAACTCGCACTGCGCGGCCAGCACGTCGTCCTGCTCGATGCCGACCCGCAGGGTTCATCGCTGGACTGGACGCAGCGCAGAAGCCAGCAGGGCTTGCCACGGCTGTTCAGCGCCGTAGGGCTGGCCCGCGAAACGCTGCACCAGGAAGCGCCGGAGCTGGCACGCCGCGCCGATCACGTCATCATCGACGGCCCGCCGCGCATCGCCGCCCTGGCACGCTCCGCGCTGCTGGCGGCCGAGCGCGTGCTGATCCCGGTGCAGCCCAGCCCCTACGACGTGTGGGCCAGCGCCGAGATGGTGGCGCTCATCCGCGAGGCGCAGGTGTTCCGGCCTGCGCTGCGCGCAGCCTTCGTCATCAACCGGCGCATCAGCACCACCATCATCGGGCGCGAAGCGCGGCAGTCGCTGGCCGAGCAACCGCTGCCGGCGCTGCACGCCGAGGTGCGCCAGCGCATCGTCTTCGCCGACAGCGTGGCCGCCGGTCGGCTCGCCCGCGAGACGGCACCCGACAGCGCCGCCGCACGCGAGATCGCCGTGCTCACCGATGAACTGCTGCGGTGGCCAACATGACAGCGAAGCCGCCACCGAACAGCAAACGCACGGCCAAGCGCGTCGGCATCGGCGCGCGTCCGCCCGCGAATCCGCACGCCGAGGCGTGGATTCGCCAGGGCGACGCCGATGCACTCAACAAGGGCGACCTCTACACGGCCCGCCTCACGCTCGACGTGACGCCTGCGCTGCGCGCACGCATCAAGATCGCCGCCTTCGGCCAGGGCGTGACCGTAGCCGAACTGCTGCGCGGCCTGCTGGAGCGGGAGTTTCCCGACAAGCGCCCGGAGAACCTGCCATGAACGCATCCGCCTTGCCTGCCGCTCACGCGGCGACGGTTGCACCGGCTGCTGCGCCGCCGCCTTCGCTTTCGACGCTCGCCAGCCAGGCTGGCAACGTGCCGCTGACTCGCGTATCGCTCGCCTACATCGAACCGCGCTTCAAGCTCTACCTGCGTTTCGGCGAACCGGCGCGCACGCTGCGGCTCGACCGCTGGCGGCGCTGCGCGGTGTTCCTGCCGCGTGCAATGTTCTGCCGCGTGCGCTGGGAAGCAAACGACTACGGCACGATCCGCTGGCAACTCATGGTGATGCAAGCCGCCACGCCGCTGGACGACATGCAGCGCATCCCCGGCGTGCGGCCGGGCGCACGCCTGCTGCTGCACGCCGAAGGCGAAAACGCGGTGCGTGCCGTGCTGGAACGCATCGACGGCATCGACGCGCAGGGTATCGCCGCCATCGACGTGTCGCCCGCGTACTGGCGCACACTGGGCAACCGTCTGGTGGCCCGCCTGGCGCTGCCCGAATACACCGCCGAGCGGCACGCCGCCTGGCTGGCTGGAAGGGCGCTGCCATGACGACCCAATCCAGCACCACATGCACGAACGAAGCCGCGCCGCATCCTCGCTCGCGCCTGCGCGTTCGCATCGTGCTGGCGGGCTTCGCCGCCGTCGGTCTCGCTGCGCTGGCCTGGGCGGCTTTCGTGTCGCCGCTGCCGCGCCTGACCTACAACCCGTCCGACAGCGTGGCGGTCGGCTGGTATCGCATCAAACCGTTCGCCCCGCGCACCGCCTCGCTGCCACGTCCGCTGTCCGTGGACAGCATTGTGCTGGTGCCGCTGCCCGCCAAGGCCGCCATGCTGGCTGCGCAGCGCGGCTACCTGCCGACGCGCGTGCCGCTGCTCAAACGTGTGGGCGCAGTCGCGCCGCAACACGTTTGCATCGTCGCCGGACAGGTACGCATCGACGGCGTGCCTGCGGCCGCCGCGCTGCCTGCCGACCGGCTGGGCCGGCCGCTGCCATCCTTGCAGCTTTGCCGCCGCCTCGAACCGGGCGAGCTGTTCCTGTTGAGCGCGACCAACCCGGCGTCGTTCGACAGCCGGTATTTCGGCCCGGTCAGCGCATCCGCCGTGATCGGCATCGCGCATCCCGTGTGGCCGGAGACACGCCCATGATGGCCGCCGATTCGCTGCACGTTGCCGTGCATCTCATCGTGCCATCGGGCATGTCGTTCCAGTGGCTGCTGCCGTGTCGTCGCGCGTGCAGCGCGGGCGCATTCACGCCGCGCCTCGCGCAACATCCGGCGCAGCCGTCCAACGTGCAGGCGTCTTGCCTCGAACGTGCCTGGCCTGCGGCCATCGGCGCGTTCGCCGGCGGGCTGGCTGCAAGCAGCACAGCGCCGCCGGGCCGCCGACGCCCGGAGCGACAGCGAGGGGCAAAGGCGGAAGGCAAGACAAAAGGACGCGGCACCGGGCCGCGTCGAAAGCCTGTCTGCACATGGGGGAGGCGCGGCACGGAGCGGCTTCGCCGCCGTGCCGCATGGGGCGCCAGGGTCGCGCCAATGCAGGCATGTCCGCGTGCTTCGCACGACCGGACACGCCAGAGCTTGCAGGGGGGACGACCATGACCGACCGCCGCGACGACGACTTCCGCGTTCGCCCTAGCGCCGCGAAGAACCGGGGAAAGGGCCAGGGACAGAGTTTCGTTTCCAAGGTGCTCAAACAGGCCGGGAAAGCCAGCAGCGGCAAGTCAGTGGTGCGCCGTCCTGGGGCGGCCGGCACCGGCCAGCGGCCCGGCTCGCGCCTGGGACGCGGCCATACGGCGGCGCGTTTCGCCGGGGCGAGGCTCACCCCCATGTCGCGGCGCGTGACCATCAAGACCTTGCTGGTCAATCACCAACGGGCCAGCCCGCAATCTCTCGCCAAGCACCTGCGCTACATCGAACGCGACGGCGCGGGCCGCGATGGCGAACCGGGCCGGGCCTATGGGGCGCAGACGGACGAAGCCGACTTGGACGCCTTCAAGGAACGCTGCGCCGATGACCGGCACCATTTCCGCTTCATCGTCTCGCCCGAAGACGGCGCGGAGCTGGACGACCTGCGTACCTACACCCGGCATCTGGTGAACCGCATGGAAGCCGACCTGGGCACGCGGCTGGACTGGGTGGCGGTCGATCACTGGAACACCGACAACCCGCACACGCACCTGATCGTGCGCGGGCGCGACGACACCGACAAAGACCTCATCATCGCGGGCGACTACATCGCCCAGGGCTTCCGACACCGGGCCGCCGAACTGGCGACGGAATGGCTGGGGCCGCGCACCGAACTGGAGATCCAGCAGACCTTGGGGCGCGAGGTGGAACAGGAGCGGTGGACGAGCCTTGACCGCACGCTGCAACGCGAGTCCGACGAGGATGGCCGGGTGCAGATCGAACGCTTCAACGAACCGGCGCTGCAACGCCAGCGCCTGCTGCTGATCGGCCGCCTACAACACTTGCAGCGCCTCGGCCTGGCCGACGAAGTGCAGCCGGGCACCTGGGCCATTCATGCCGACGCCGAGAAGACCTTGCGTGCCTTGGGTGAGCGTGGCGACATCATCCGCACGATGCAGCGCGCCATGAGCGGCCTGCCGCGCGAGCTGGCGCTGTTCGAGCCGGGCCAGAATAACGATGGAAGTGGCCGCAGCATCCTCGGCCGCGTGGCTGCGAAGGGGCTGGCCGACGAGTTGCACGACCGCGGCTATCTGGTCATCGACGGCGTGGACGGCAAGGCCCACTACGTCGCGCTCAATGCCCGCGACGAGCTGGCGAACTATCCGACCGGCGCGGTGGTGGAGGTGCGTGGTTCCGCCGAGGTGCGGGCGGCCGACAAGAACATCGCCGCGCTGGCGAGCGATGGCCTGTACCGCACCGATCACCACCTGGCGATCGAGCAAGGCCGAGCCAAGGCCGGCCGCGACCCGCAGGAGGTCGTCGCGGCCCACGTCCGCCGACTCGAAGCCCTGCGCCGGGCCAGCATCGTGGAGCGTGTGGCCGAGGGGCTATGGAAGGTGCCGGACGACCTGGCCGAGCGTGGCCGCCAGTACGACGCGCAACGGCTGGGCGGCGTGGCGGTCGAACTGAAATCGCACCTGCCAATCGAGCGGCAGGCGCGCGTAATCGGAGCCACCTGGCTCGACCAGCAGTTGATCGGTGGCGGCAAGGGGCTGGGCGACCTGGGCTTTGGCGGCGAGGTCAAGAACACCCTGCAACAGCGCGCCGACTTCCTGGCCGAACAGGGGCTGGCCGAGCGGCGCGGGCAGCGCGTGATCCTGGCGCGCAACCTGTTAGGGACGCTGCGCCACCGGGAGCTGATGCAGGCCGCCAAGGACATTGCTACCGAAACTGGCCTGGAGCATCGACCCGTTGGGGACGGGCAGCGCGTGGCCGGCATCTATCGGCGCAGCGTCATGCTCGCCAGTGGTCGCTACGCGATGCTGGACGATGGCATGGGATTCAGCCTGGTGCCGTGGCGGCCGGTGATCGAGCAACGGCTGGGGCAGCAGCTTGCCGCGACGGTGCGTGGTGGTGGCGTGTCGTGGGAGATCGGTCGGCAGCGCGGGCCGTCGGTTAGTTGATAGCCATAGAGGGCAATGCCAGCTCGCAACCATGCCGGCTTGACATTAACAGCACTGTCAAGGTCGATGATGTACGCACCAAGTAAGAAAGAAGGTGCGCGATATGTACGTCTATCAGTTCAATGGTTCGGCAGATGCCGACGTTCCGGTTCTGGCCGAGCGACCTGTTCCCACTCCTGGTGCCGGCGAAGTACGCATCAGGGTTGCAGCGGCGAGTTTGAATTACCGGGATCTTCTCGTGGCCGCGTCCGCTCAGGCGGGCAAGCTACCTGACGGCCGCATCCCATTGTCTGATGCGGCAGGGGTCGTGGATGCGCTGGGTACAGATGTTGAATCACGGAGGCTAGGCGAACGTGTCATGGTCAGTTTCTTCTTGGCCTGGCAGGACGGGGCATTCCTCTCTCGCTATATGTCTTCGGCGCTTGGCGGTGCCAGCAGCGATGGTGTGTTGGCCGAGTATGTGGTCGTGCCTGCCGCTGCGTTGGTGCAAATTCCTGAAAACATGAATTTCGTGGAGGCCGCTACGCTGCCCTGCGCGGCAGTCACGGCGTGGCATGGCTTGGTGGTTCGGGCTGGTCTCGGCAGTCGCGACACCGTTGTGATTCCCGGAACCGGCGGAGTCGCGCTATTCGCCTTGCAGATTTCCAAGGCTCGCGGCGCTCGGAGCATTTTGCTGTCATCGTCCGATGACAAGCTAAAACAAGTTCGCGCCTTGGGCGCAAGCGAGGTTATCAACTATCGAGACGTGCCTGCCTGGGAACGCGAAGTGCTGGCACGCACCGGCGGCGATGGTGCCAGTGTTGTCTTGGAGTTAGGAGGCACCGATACCTACCAGCGGTCTCTCGATTGCCTTGCACCTGCGGGGCGCATCATCCAAGTGGGTGGGTTGACGGGCTCCGGCGCTCGCCCGAATCTCGATCGCTTGCAAAGCCTCAATGCGGATATCCTGGGCGTGACCGTGGGTTCGACACAGCACTTGATTGAGGTCGCGGAGTTCTACGCAGAACAGGGAATCCGCCCAATCGTGGATCGTGTGTTCGGCTTCAACGATGCTCCCCAAGCCTACGCACATTTGCGTGGCAAGGCACATGTGGGCAAGGTCGTTGTAGAGGTGGCGGTGTAGGAGACGCGCTATAGATTTCCACCTTGGTCGAGCCGACAACCACCGCCGGCCTCAACGCCGCTCAGGAAGCTCGCGACTATTTGCCTGCTCTCGCCAAGGTCGCGCAGCTTTTCGTCCAGCTTTTCGACTTCTTGTCGCAATGCGGCCCGCACTTCCTTGCACGGTTCAAAGCGCGGTTGGTTGTCCAGAATGCAGGGCAGCAGGATACGGATCGTCTCGATTTTCAATCCTGCTGCACTCAGCATGCGGATGCGCTGTGCAACCTGCACTTCTGCATTGCCATAGTCTCGGTAGCCAGCATCCGTGCGTGCTGGTTTCAGTAGACCTTCCTGCTCGTAGTACCGCAGCATCCGCTCGCTGACGCCGGTACGGCGCGCCAATTCCCCAATCCGCATGACAAACCTCGTACTTTTCGCTTGACCTTAACAGCACTGTCAAAGTTTAGCCTAAAGCCTTCTCTGATGAAAGTGAGGTTTGAAATCATGGCAGTAGTTGAAGTAGATGGCGCGAAAGTCTCTTATCGGGTCGATGGAGACGGCCCTGGGCTGGTGCTCGTGCATGGCACGGGCGGCGACGCGGAGAGCAACTGGGGCCACTTGGTCGAACGCTTCACACCCTACTGGAAGGTGGTGCGGCCCGACTACTCCGGGTCTGGAAAAACGGAGGATGGTGGCCGGCCGCTGCGCATCCGGGAACTGGCCGCACAAGTGATCGCGGCTGCTCGGGACGCGAATGCAACACCATTCGACCTTGTCGGTTTCTCGCTAGGAGCGAGTCTGGCTGCATATATCGCAGCCGAGTATCCGGAGGATGTGCGCGCCGTCATCCTGTTGGCTGGATTCGCGTCCGGTGGTGACGGACGCATGCAACTGGAATTTGGCCTATGGCGAGATTTGATCCACAACGATCGTCGGGCAATGGCCCGCCTCGTTCTATTGACCGGCTTCAGTCCTGATTTCCTTGCCAGCCTCAGCCCTCAACAGATCGAGGAAAACATCGAGGCTATCGTCGCTGGCACCCAATGGGAAGGCATGGGGCGCCAAGTAGAGCTTGATCTCGCCTTGGATGTAAGTGAACAAATAAGGAGAATTACAAAGCCCACACTGGTCATTGGCTGCACCCATGACCATATGGTTCCACCGGCTCATGCACGCGCACTGGCAGCAGAAATCTCTGGTGCGCGCTATGCGGAGCTGGACAGCGGACACTTGGCCCCGCTGGAGCGCCCCGATGAGTTCGCTCAACTGGTGACAGACTTCCTGCGCACCGGAGAACGATAGATGCGCAGGCTTCTGGTGCTGATGCTGGGCGCCTTTGTCGCCCAGACCACAGAATACCTGCCCATTGGGTTGCTGCCGCACATTGCTGCGGACTTGGGAGTTTCCGAGGCCAAAACGGGAGCTTTGGTAACGGGATATGCTTGGGTCGCGGCACTTACAGCAATACCGTTTACTATCGCCGCGCAAAAAGTCCCCCGGCGCGTTCTATTTCTTGGAGTTCTTGGAATCATTAGTTCAGCCAATGCGCTGGCTGCATTCGCCACAACGTTCCCGGTGCTGATATTCCTGCGCCTGGTAACTGCTTTAACGCATGGTGTGTTCTGGTCAATGATTGCAGCCTACGCGGTTCGTTTGTATCCCGATATGCCAGCAAGTCGTGCGACCGCCTGGGCGCTGGGTGGAATTTCTCTGGCACTTGTTGTCGGCGTTCCTATAGCGACAGCGATTGGTCAATGGCTTGGCTGGCGCTTTGCGTTCTCCGCTTACTTTTTACTGGGCGGCATGACGTTGTGGCTCGGATATAGATATCTACCCAAGTTGGAAAGCGAGTCTTCGCCCCGCCAGCAAGGCCCAATACAGGGCACAGCAATACTCTACATAGCCGCCTTTGTTTCCATGCTGGCAGTTACAGCGCATTTCGTCGGGTACACCTATGTCGTGCCTATCTTGAAAGGAAGTACCCATCTTCCAGAAGCGCACTATGCACTTGTATTGATGGTTTTCGGAATTGCCGGGGCAACAGGGACATGGTTGGCCGGCTGGCTTTCATTGAAGCCATTCGTCATGGCCTTGCTTGCAACTATAGGAGTTGCTTGCAGTCAGGCTGCCATATTGTTTTTTAATTCATCGGAGGTTTTGACTTGGCTGGAAATGGCCTTGTGGGGCATGTCTATTGCTGTCTTGATAGTGGGTTTACAGAGTTGGGTGATCGAAATAGCTCCAGACAAAGCTGATGTGGCCTCATCACTCTATGTGGCCGCTTTTAATCTAGGCATAGGTAGCGGTGCTTTATTCGGCGGAATAGCCTTATCCAAGGCTGGAAGTGACGCGGTGCTGATGACGGGTTCCTTATTGGGGGGATTGGCTTCGCTCATTTTTATTATTCCTTGGAAAATACATAATCGGAGGAAAGCGACAGTCTGAACAATAAATTTAGACTGTCGATTGAAAAGCATGGAACTACGCCATCTCCGCTGCTTCCTGGCCGTGGCCGAAGAACTGCACTTCGCCCGTGCGGCGGAGAAGCTGCACATCGAGCAATCGCCGCTGTCGCGCGCCATCAAGGAACTGGAAGAAGAACTGGGCGTGGTGCTGTTCGCCCGCACCACGCGCAGCACCCGGTTGACCCGTGCGGGCAAGCTGTTTCTGGATCATGTGCCGCGCGTCTTCGCCGCCTTGCAGCAGGCGCGCGATAGCGTGAAGGCGGCCGCCAACGGCTTCCACGGCCAGTTGCGTATTGCCCTGTCCGACGGCATCACGCCGTCGCGCCTGCCCGCGCTGCTGGCGCTGTGCCGGCAGGAAGAACCCGAGGTCGAGATCCGTCTGACCGAAGTGCCGCTGGCGCAGCAGATCAAGGGACTGCACGACGACCTGTACGACGTTGGCTTCGCCCGCGCAGATGAAGCCGGCGATGGCATCGTTGCAATGCCCGTCTGGAACGATCCGCTGATGGTGGCCGTGCCCGCGCGGCATCCCTTGCTGGCCCACAAACGCATCCCGCTTGAAGAACTGCTGCGCTACCCGCTGGTGCTGTGCGATCAGCAGGCGTGCGAAGGCCATGCGCGGCAGGTCGAGCGCGTGCTGCGCCGAGTGGATATGGAGCCGCTGGTGGCCGAGCGGGTCGCGTCCTGCGACCTGATGATGGCGCTGGTTTCGGCCGGCTTCGCCCTGGGCCTGACCGGCGCCGCGCACATCGCGGCCAGCCGAGAACAGGGCGTCGTTGCGCGGCCGTTGGTCGGCCGCTCGCCGATGCTCACGACCTACCTGCTACGCCTGGATGGCGAACCTTCGGAAACGCTGGCTCGCTTCATCGAGCGCGTACAGGCCATCGAGACACCGGAAGACACAGGGCCAACACCGGACGACGATCCCGACTTCCTGGAGGACTCCGAACCATGAAGAAGACCATCCCATTCTTGTTGGCTGCGATACTGACTGGTTGCGGCCCGGCCGAAACGCCAGAGAACAAAAACGTGCCGAGCGTTGAAGAACTGGCATCCGATCCTGCACGGCTCAAGGAACTACGCCAGCAATGCAAGACCGATCGTGTCACGCTGGGCGACGTGCTGTGCAACCGGGTGGCCGAAGCCACGCGCAAGCGGTTTTATGGTGACGGCGATACGCCCTACACACCGCCGAAGGAGCCGCCCAAGTTCTGATCGCGTTCGATTCGCCGCGAAACTTCCATTCTTCCGCTCGACACGCCGCAATGCGCCCTCGCTTGCGGCGTTTTTCTTTCGCGCGATGCAGCCCTAATTCTTTCCGATTGCTCGACCTTTCTCCCGATAACGGTCTTTGACCGGCACCGACCCGGCACTGATCCTCACCCCATGCGGCACGTCCTTGTGCCGTTCTCGAACGAGGAATCAGCGCAGGGGAAATCGGAGGCCAGTCTATGCAAGGTCAGGGCGTGCTGTTCGGGCAGATCGCCGCCGTCTTCGGCATCGTGATCGCCGGTGTGTGGGGTGCCACGCAATGGACAGCCGCCGCACTGGGCTATCAGCTACGCCTTGGCTCGCCGTGGTTCGACTTCTTTGGAACCCCGGTCTATCACCCCTGGCGGCTGTTCGAGTGGTGGTTCTTCTTCGACGCCTATGCGCCGCAGGTCTTCGACACCGGCGGCGCGATTGCGGGCGGCAGCGGCCTGCTGGCCGTGGTGGTCGCTATCGCCATGTCGGTGTGGCGCTCGCGGCAGGCCAAGCTGGTTACGACCTACGGCTCGGCGCGCTGGGCCGATGCGGCCGACATCCATAAAGCCGGCCTCGACCAGCCTGCCGGCATTTTCCTCGGCAAGTACCGCAACGACTATCTGCGCCATGAAGGCCCGGAACACGTCCTGACCTTCGCGCCCACACGCTCGGGCAAGGGCGTGGGTCTGGTGGTGCCGACGTTGCTGTCCTGGCCCGCATCCGCCGTCATCCACGACATCAAGGGCGAGAACTGGCAGATCACGGCCGGCTGGCGTTCGCGTTTCTCGCATTGCCTGCTGTTCAACCCGACCGATGCGCAGTCGGCGGCCTACAACCCGCTGCTGGAGGTACGGCGCGGCGCGCATGAAGTGCGCGACGTGCAGAACATCGCCGACATCCTGGTCGATCCAGAAGGTGCGTTGGAGAAGCGAAACCACTGGGAGAAGACCAGTCACGCGTTGCTGGTTGGCGCGATCCTGCATGTGCTCTACGCGGGCGAAGACAAGACGCTGCGCGGCGTCGCCAACTTCCTGTCCGACCCGGCCAGCCCGTTCGAGCTGACGCTACACCGGATGATGACGACCAAGCACCTGGGCGATGCACCGCACCCGGTGGTCGCGTCCGCTGCGCGCGAAGTGCTCAACAAATCGGACAACGAACGATCCGGCGTGTTGAGCACCGCCATGTCGTTCCTCGGCTTGTACCGCGACCCGACGGTCGCCGAAGTCACATCGCGCTGCGACTGGCGCATCGCCGACCTGATCGCGTCCGAGCATCCCGTCTCGCTGTATCTGGTAGTGCCGCCTTCCGACATCAGCCGCACCAAGCCGCTGATCCGGCTGATCCTCAACCAGATCGGGCGGCGGCTCACCGAATCGCTCGATGGCTCCGACGGCATCGAGCGCCGGCACAAGCTGCTGCTGATGCTCGACGAGTTCCCGGCGCTGGGGCGCCTGGACTTCTTCGAGACGGCGCTGGCCTTCATGGCCGGCTATGGCATCCGCAGTTTCCTCATCGCCCAAAGCCTGAACCAGATCGACAAAGCCTACGGCCAGAACCATTCGATTCTGGACAACTGCCATGTGCGCGTGACGTTTGCGACGAACGACGAACGCACGGCCAAGCGCATTTCCGAGACGCTCGGCACAGCCACCGAACTGCGCGCGCAGCGGAACTACGCCGGCCATCGGCTGGCGCCGTGGCTCGGGCACCTGATGGTGTCGCGGCAGGAAACCGCACGCCCGCTGCTGACGCCGGGCGAAGTGATGCAGCTTCCGCCCGATGAATCCGTGGTGATGGTGTCCAGTGTCGCACCGATCAAGGCGAAGAAGCTGCGCTACTACGCGGACGCCAATTTCAAGCGGCGCGTGCTGCCGCCGCCCGTGCTGGCGGCAGCACGCTATGCCGACGCACCACCAGTCCGCGCCGACGACTGGAGCGGCTTGGCGATCCCGGCCGTGCCCGCCGCGCGGGTCACGGCATCCGCCGATGACCTGGGCGGCACCGATGACGGCGGCCCGCGCCGCCAGCCGGAACTATCCGAAGTCACCGAATACAGCTCCGAACCGCTGTCCGCAGGCAATGACCTGGGGCTGCTCGATGACGACGACGACTTGCCGCTGCCGCTTCCCGGCCAGCTCGACCCCGCGATGCAGCGCACGGCCCGGCTGGCATCGCTGAACCCCAACGACGGAATCGACCTATGAGCCAATATCGCCTCAATCTGTTCATCCAACACGAGCACGCCAAGCGTCTGGACGAGCTGGCCGCCAAGAAAGGCGTGTCCAAGTCGTCCATCGTCGCGGCCGCCCTGGCGTCCTGGCTGTCGCCGGACGCGGGCGACCAGCGGGAGGCCGCCATCGCCAAGCGCCTTGATCGGCTGTCGCGCCAGGCCGAGCGCCTGGAGCGTGACCAGAACATCCAGATCGAGACGCTGGCGCTGTTCATCCGCTACTTCCTGACCGTCAGCACGCCGATTCCCGAAGCCCATCAGGATGCGGCCCGCGCACAGGGCAAGGCGCGCTTCGAGCAATTCGTTGAACAGCTCGGTCGGCACCTGCTGCGCGGGCGCAGTCTGGTGCGCGACGTGGTGGAGGAACTGCACCCCGACCCCGTGCGGATGGATGACGCGGCGGCGCTGGCAGAAGCGCGGGAGCGTGCCTCATGAGCGCCGTTCCACAAATCCCACCCGAACCGCGTTCGTCGGCTTCGACTTCACTGGATCGCCGTATCCAGATGCTGCGCACGGCAATGGGGCCGCTGATCGCCGCCGCGCTGGAAGACCCGGATGTGGTGGAAATCATGCTCAACCCCGACCGCACCCTTTGGGTGGATCGGCTGTCGTCGGGCCGCTCGCCACTGGGCGTCGAACTGCCCGAAGCCGATGGCGAACGCATCATCCGCCTGGTGGCGGCCCACGTCGGCGCGGAAGTGCATCGCGGGCAGCCGCTGCTGACCGCCGAGCTGCCCGAGACGGGCGAACGCTTCGAGGGCATCTTGCCGCCGGCCGCACCGGGGCCGGCCTTCGCTCTGCGCAAGCGTGCCGTGAACATCATCGGCCTGGATCGCTACGTGGCCGACGGCATCCTCACCGCCAGGCAAGCGGACTTCCTGCGCCGCGCCGTGCGCGAGCGGCAGAACATCCTGATCGCCGGCGGCACCAGCACCGGCAAGACCACGCTGGCGAACGCGCTGCTGGCCGAGATCGCCGCCACCGGCGACCGCGTGCTGGTGCTCGAAGACACCATCGAGCTGCAATGCGCGGCGCGTGACCATGTGCCGCTGCGCACCCGTGCGGGCGTGGTGTCGATGCAGGAACTAGTGCGCGCCACGATGCGCCTGCGACCCGACCGGGTAATCGTTGGCGAAGTGCGCGGCGGCGAAGCCCTCGACCTCATCAAGGTGTGGGGCACCGGCCATCCAGGCGGCATCGCCACCATCCACGCCGGCTCCGCGCTGGGCGCGCTGCTGCGGCTGGAGCAACTGATCCTCGAAGTCGCGGTGAACCCGCCGCGTGCGCTGATCGCCGAGGCGGTCAACGTCGTCATCCACATCGCCGGACGTGGCCGCAAGCGCCGCGTCGAAAGCATCGCCCGCGTCGTCGGCTTCGACGCCGCTGGCTACCAACTGGCGGACGCGCTGGAAGCACCGCTTCCCGAGCTGCCGCCGGTTTCCCTCGCAGCCGCCGCCGCTGCGCCTTTCCCGTCCCGCGATCCCTCTGGAGAACTGCCATGACGCCTACCCATGCCTTCCGTACTTCCGTAAATCCGCTGCCCATCCTTGCACGCCTGCGGCGCCTGGCCCGGCCTGCCCATCGGGGCCTGATGCTGGCCGCCATCATGTTGATGACGGCCGGCACGGCGCAGGCCGCCGGTTCTTCGATGCCCTGGGAAGGGCCGCTGCAATCCATCCTGGAGTCGATCCAGGGGCCGGTCGCGCGCATCGTCGCGGTCATCATCATCATTGCCACCGGCCTGGCGCTGGCATTCGGCGACACGTCGGGCGGCTTCCGCAAGCTGATCCAGATCGTCTTCGGCCTGTCCATCGCGTTCGCCGCGTCGTCGTTCTTCCTGTCCTTCTTCAGCTTCTCCGGCGGGGCGGTCGTATGAGTGCGGCCAACGAAGGCGCGCCAAGCTTCGCGCCTGGTTTCGAGATTCCGCTGCATCGCTCGCTGACCGAGCCGATCCTGCTGGGCGGTGCGCCGCGCACCGTGGCGATCGCCAACGGCACGCTGGCCGCCGCCGTCGGGCTGGGCCTGCAACTGTGGATTCCCGGCGTGGTGCTCTGGATCGTCGGCCATTCGCTGGCGGTCTGGGGCGCTCGCGTCGATCCGCAGTTCATGCAGGTCTTCGCCCGGCACATCAAGCACAAGCCGCTGCTGGACGTGTGAGGGGGATGCCATGCTGAACCTTGCCGAGTATCGCCAGCGCCCGGCCTTGTTGGCCGATTGGCTGCCTTGGGCCGGGCTGGTCGCGCCGGGCGTCGTTCTAAACAAGGACGGTTCGTTTCAACGAACATTCCAGTTCCGCGGCCCCGACTTGGACAGCGCGACACAGGGCGAACTGATTGCCACGTCGGCGCGGCAGAACAATGCGCTTCGCCGTACCGGCTCTGGCTGGGCCTTCTACATCGAGGCCGAGCGAATGCAGGCGTCGAGCTATCCGCAGTCCTCCTTTCCCGAGCCACTGTCCTGGCTGGTAGATGAGGAACGACGCGCGGCGTTCGAGGAGTCGGACGGCCATTACGAGAGCATCTATCACTTCACGTTGCAGTATCTGCCGCCGCAAGACTCTCGTACCCGCGCGGCTGGGATGCTGTACGAGAACCGGCCGACGGAGGGCGTGGATTGGCGCGGCCGACTCGATGCCTTCGTAGCGGAAACAGATCGCGTCTTCGACCTGCTCGATGGCGTGATGCCGGAAATCGCCTGGCTGGACGACAGCCAGACGCTGACCTACCTGCACGCAGCCATCTCGACGCGGCGCTACCGCATCAGCGTGCCCGAGGTGCCGTTCCACATCGACGCGCTGCTGGCCGATTCCGCATTGGTCGGCGGCCTGGCGCCCATGCTGGGCGACCAGCACCTGCGCGTGGTGTCGGTGCGGGGCTTCCCCACCTCGACCTGGCCGGGGATTCTGGACGACCTCAACCGTCTTGGATTCGCGTATCGCTGGTCAACCCGATTCTTGTGCCTCGAAAAATCCGAGGCGGAACGGGAGTTGGGGCGCTTGCGTCGCCAGTGGTTCGCCAAGCGCAAGAACGTCATCGCCTTGCTGCGCGAAACCATCTTCCAGCAGGAAAGCCCGCTGGTCGATACCGACGCCAGCAACAAGGCGGCCGACGCTGACGCCGCCTTGCAGGAACTGGGCAGCGATCAAGTCGCCTTCGGCTACCTCACCGCCACGGTGACGGTGCTCGACGCCGACCCGGCTGCGGCCGACGAAAAGCTGCGCATGGTGGAGCGCGTCATCCAGGGCCGGGGTTTCGTGACCATCCCCGAAACCCTCAATGCCGTCGATGCCTGGCTGTCGTCCATTCCCGGCAATGCCTATGCGAACGTGCGCCAGCCCATCGTCTCGACGCTGAACCTGGCGCACATGATGCCGGTGTCGGCGGTGTGGGCCGGGCCGGAGAAGAACGACCACCTCGACGGCCCGCCGCTGATCGTCACCCGCACCGATGGCGCGACACCGTTCCGACTGGTGACACACATCGGCGACGTGGGCCACACGCTGGTCGCTGGCCCGACCGGCATGGGCAAGTCGGTACTGCTTGCCATCCTGGCAATGCAGTTCCGGCGCTACCCCGGCTCGCGCATCTTCGCTTTCGACATGGGCCGCTCCATGCGGGCGACTGTGTTGGGCCTGGGCGGCGAGCACTACGACCTCGGCGCCGATGGCGGCATCGCATTTCAGCCGCTCGCGCGTATCGACGGCGAGGGCTATCGCACCTGGGCGGCCGAATGGGTGGAAGGCCGCCTGCTGCATGAAGGCGTCACCGTAGGCCCCGACGAGAAGGCGGCGATCTGGTCGGCCCTGGGCAGCCTCGCGGGCGCCCCGGTGGAACAGCGCACGATGACCGGGCTTTCCGTGCTGCTGCAATCGAATGCGCTGCGGCAGGCGCTTTCGCCCTATGTGCTGGGCGGCGCGCACGGCAAGCTGCTGGACGCCGACCACGACCGGCTGGGTTCCGGTTTGGTGCAGGGCTTCGAGATGGAAGAACTGATGCACAGCCCCGCCGCCGTGCAGGCGGTGCTGCGCTACCTGTTTGCCCGCTTCGATGAGCGTTTCGACGGCGCGCCCACGCTGCTGATCCTCGATGAAGCCTGGCTGTTTCTCGATGAGCCGTCTTTCGCGGCGCGCATCCGGCAATGGCTCAAGACGCTGCGCAAGAAAAACGTGTCGGTGATCTTCGCCACGCAGTCGCTCGCCGACATCAAGGATTCGACCATCGCGCCAGCCATTATCGAAAGCTGCGCGAGCCGCATTTTCCTGCCCAACCCGCAGGCCACCGAGCCGCAGATTCGCACGATCTACGAAGGCTTCGGCCTCAACAGCCGGCAGATCGAGATCGTCGCCACCGCCGAACCCAAACGCGATTACTACTACCAATCGCGCCTGGGCAATCGCCTGTTCGACCTCGACCTGGGGCCGACCGCGCTTGCGTTCGCCGGCGCATCCACTCCGCAAGACCAACGCGACATCGACCGCGTGCTGGCGCAGGCCGGAACACCCGGTTTCGCTGGCGCGTGGCTGCGCCATCGCGGCCTCGACTGGGCCGCCGACCTGCTGCCGTCCGCACCGGCGGCCGCTTCGTTCCTTTCCCAACCACAGGAGAACCTACCATGAAGAAGCGTCTTCTCGCGGCCACCGTCGCGGCCATGCTTTGCACCGCTTCCACCGTTCATGCGCAATGGGTCGTGGTCGATCCCACGAACCTCGTGCAGAACACGCTGACCGCTATCCGCACGCTGGAGCAGATCAACAACCAGATTCAGCAACTCCAGAACGAAGCGCAGATGCTGATGAACCAGGCGCGCAATCTGGCGCATCTGGACTTCAACATCGTCAACCGCCTGCGCTCGACGCTTGCCACCACTGAACGGCTGATCGCCGAGGCACAGGGGCTGGCCTACGACGTGCAGAGCCTCGACCGTGATTTCGCACGGCTGTACCCGGAGCAGTACGCGGTCACCGTCAGCGGCGATCAGATGTTCCGCGATGCCCGCGAGCGGTGGAAGAACACGCTCGACGGCCTGCACACCGCGATGCGGATGCAGGCGCAGGTGTCCCAGAACCTAGCGCAAGACGAAGGCGCGCTGGCCGACCTCGTGAGCCAGAGCCAGTCGGCCACCGGCGCGCTGCAAGCCATGCAGGCGACGAACCAGCTTCTGGCCTTGCAGGCCAAGCAGTCGATCCAGTCCCAGCAGCTCCAGATCACGCAAGACCGCGCGGCCTCGCTGGAACTGGCGCGGCAGGCAGCGGCCGCCGAACGCGCCCGCGAAGTGCGGCGGCGCTTCCTGGGCACCGGAACGCCGTACACGCCGCAGCGCGTCGATTTTTACGGCAACTGACCGGAGGCGGCCATGCGATGCGCTTCCGTCCTGCTGACCGTGCTGCTGGCTGCCTGCGGCCGGCAGCACGCCGAGAACCTGGCCGACGCCTTGGCCGCCGATCCCGTGCGGCTCAAGGCATTGCGTGCGCAATGCGCGTCCGACCGGCAGGCCGTGGGCGAGGACGCTTGCCAAGCCGCCGCCGAAGCCTTCCGCCGGCGCTTCTTCGCCGGCCAGACCGGGCCTGACGAGTACCGGACGCTGGCCGAGCTGCCGCCCATTCCGCCCACCTTCGATGAACCCATCGGAGGGGAGACGCCATGAACGACGTGACCATCATCGATCGCTTCCTCGATACGTTCTCACGCTACATCGACTCGGGGTTCGGGCTGTTGCAAGGCGAAGTGGCGTTCCTGACCGCCACGCTGATCGTCATCGACATGACCATCGCCGGTTTGTACTGGGCAATGAGCCACGCCACCGGCCAGGGCGAGGACGTGATCGCCAAGCTACTGCGCAAGGTGCTCTACGTCGGCGCCTTCGCCTACATCATCGGCAACTTCAACTGGCTGGCGGGCATCGTGTTCCGCTCGTTCGCCGGCCTGGGAATTACGGCCACCGGCTCGGCCATCACGATGGAGAACTTTCTTCAGCCTGGGCGGCTGGCCAAGACCGGCATCGACGCCGCCGCGCCGATCCTGGAGCAAGTCGGCGACATGGCGGGCTTTCCCGAAGTGTTCGTGAACGTCGATGCCATCGCGGTGATGTTCCTCGCCTGGCTGGTCGTGGTGCTCTGCTTCTTCGTGCTGGCGATCCAGCTTTTCGTCACGCTGATCGAGTTCAAGCTGACCACGCTGGCCGGCTTCGTGCTGGTGCCGTTCGCGCTCTGGAACAAGACGAGCTTCCTGGCGGAAAAGGTGCTCGGCAACGTGGTGTCGTCGGGCATCAAGGTGCTGGTGCTCGCCGTCATCGTCGGCATCGGTTCGGGACTGTTCGCCGAGTTCCAGGTGCATCCCGACGAACCATCCATCGACCATGCGCTGGTCATCATGCTGGCGTCGCTCGCGCTGCTGGCGCTGGGGATCTTCGGGCCGGGCATCGCCACGGGGCTGGTGTCCGGTGCGCCGCAGCTTGGCGCGGGCGCGATGGCCGGTGCCGCTGTCGGCGCTGCCGGCACGGCCGTCGCCATCGGCGCCGCCGCGACCGGCGTAGGCGGTTCCGTAGCCGCCGGGGCGCGCATGGCGCCAGCCGCCGCCAAGCTGGCCGGCAGCGGCGCGCGTGCCGCGACTTCTGCTGCCGGCAACGCCGGTGCTGCATTCCGGGCCGGTTCCGCCGCCGCTGGCGGCGGTGCCAAGGGGGCGATGGCCGGTATGGGCAATGTCGCCAAAACCGGCGCGCAGGCCGCTGGGCGTCGCACCGCATCCGGTGCTTCCGCCGTCGGGCAGAAGATGGCCGGCCCTTTCCGCGCCGGATGGAACGGCGCGGAGGCCGAAGGCGGCGCAGGGGCTGCATCCGGCGGTACTGATGGCACCGGCCAAGCCGCCGACGGTGCCGCCGGCTCGCAGAAGCAAGAGCAACCCGGCTGGGCCAAGCGGATGCACCGCCGCCAGCAGATCACCCATGCCGCGACCACCGCCGCCCACACGCTGCGCGGTGGCGACGGCGGCGGCTCCGGGCAAGGCCCGAGCCTGCGCGATTCCGACACCTGACCTTCAAGGAGAACACCCATGCGATTCAAACGACCGCAGGTGCGCTACGCCGACACGCCGCAGCCTGCCACTCCCTATCAAGCCGCCGCGCAGGTGTGGGACGACCGTATCGGCTCGGCCCGCGTACAGGCGAAAAACTGGCGATTCATGGCCTTCGGCTGCCTGGTGCTCGCATTGCTGATGGCCGCTGGCTTGGTCTGGCGTTCGGCGCAGTCCATCGTCACGCCCTACGTGATCGAGGTTGATCAGGCCGGGCAGGTGCGCGCCGTGGGCGAGGCCGCCACGCCGTACCGGCCCGCCGACGCGCAGATCGCGCACCACCTGGCGCGCTTCGTGACGCTGGTGCGTTCGCTGTCCATCGACCCCATCGTGGTGCGGCAGAACTGGCTCGATGCCTACGACTACACCACCGACAAGGGCGCGGCGGTGCTCAACGACTACGCCCGCACCAACGACCCCTTCACCCGCGTCGGCAAGGAAACGGTGACGGTGCAGATCACCAGCGTCGTGCGCGCCAGCGACACGTCGTTCAACGTGCGCTGGACGGAACGCCGCTACGTCAACGGCGCGGCCGCCGGGCTGGAGCGGTGGACGGCCGTGGTGTCCATCGTGCTGCAAACCCCGCGCACCGAGGAACGCCTGCGCCGCAATCCCCTGGGCATCTACGTCAATGGTCTGTCGTGGAGCCGAGAACTGGATTCTTCCGATGGAGCCAAGCCATGACATCCCCTTTGCGCTTTTACGCCTTTCCGCTGATCGTTCTCGCCCTGGCGGGCTGCGCCACGCAGGGCAAGCCGCCGCCCGTGATCCCCCTCGACGAGCCGGTGGAGGCGCAATTCATTCCCGAGCCGCCCGCGCCGGTGGAAGTCGTCGCCTTGCCCGAGCCGTTGGCGCTGCCGGCGCAGTTGAAGCCGCTGCCGGACGGCGAGGACGCCGAGCCTTCACCGGAACCGGCCGACGAAACCGTGCGCGTGTCGAAGGCCAACACGGAGGCGCGGGTGGCGCCTACACGCGAGGGCTACGTCAATGCGATCCAGGTCTGGCCCTTCACGGACGGCGCGCTGTACCAGGTCTATGCCGCGCCGGGGCGCGTGACCGTGGTTTCGCTTCAGCCCGGCGAGGAACTGGTGACGGTGGCCGCCGGCGATACCGTGCGCTGGATCGTGGGCGACACGTCCAGCGGCGCCGGCGACGAGCTGCGCGTCAATGTGCTGGTCAAGCCCGTGCGTTCGGGCCTCAAGACGAATCTGGTCATCACCACCAATCGGCGCACCTATCTGCTGGAGCTGACTTCGACCGAGCGGGCATGGATGGCATCCGTCTCCTGGGACTACCCGCGCGACCGGATGCTGGCCTTGCAGCGCCAGGCGCAGGCGGTCAGCGCCGCCGCGCCGGTTGATGCCGGCCTGTCGCTGGAGCGCATCCGCTTCCGCTACGCGATCAGCGGCAGCAATCCGTCGTGGAAACCGCTGCGCGCCTTCGACGATGGCGAGAAGGTCTATATCCAGTTCCCGGCAGGTATTGCGCAGGGCGAGCTGCCGCCGCTGTTCGTCATCGGCGCGCAAGGTGACGGGCAACTGGTGAACTACCGTTTCCGCTCGCCGTACTACATCGTGGATCGGCTGTTCGGCGCGGCCGAACTGCGCCTGGGCGGTGACAAGGGCGACGTGGTGCGCATCGAGCGCACGGACGGCGTGGCGCGGAGGAACTGACCATGAGCCAGGACGACACTCCCGACCTTGCCATCCCGCAGGCGAGCAAGGTGGCCCCGGAAACGGTGGCGCTGCGCGCCCAGCCGCGCCCGGTCACGCGCTTGAACCGACGCGTGCTGGCCATCCTCGCCGGCGGCCTATCGGTCGCCGTGCTGGGCGCGCTGATGTGGTCGCTGCAACCGCAGCGGCGCGGCGCAGGCGAATCCGCGGAGCTGTACAACGTCGATCGCGTCTCGCGTTCCGAAGGACTGGAGCGGCTTCCGACCGACTATTCCCAACTGCCGCCCGCCTTGCCGCCCGAGGTGCCTGAACTGGGGCCGCCGCTGCCGGGCGATCTTGGCCCAGCCATCGTCAATTCGCAGCAGCAGCCGGCGGTCGGCTACGCGCCACCCGGCCACGATCCGGCCGAGGCCGAGCGACTGGCCCGGTTGAAGGAGGCCGAGGAAGCCGCCGCCTCATCCGTGTTCTTCCGCTCGGGCACGCAAGGCGCCGCGCCGGTAGCGCAGTCGCAGGTCGCCGCTGCGCCGGGCTACTCTGCCAATGCGGCCTTCGATCCGATGGCGGCCGGGCCGGCCTCAACGGCGGCCCAGCCCGCCGATCCGACCGCCGTGCAGAACCGGCAGGAACAGAAGGAGGCGTTCCTGCAAGGCGCTTCTACGGAAACCCGCAATTCCGGCAATCTGGCCCTTCCGGCTTCGCCGTATCAGATCATGGCCGGCACGGTGGTCGCCGCTGCGCTGGTGACAGGCATCAAGTCCGACTTGCCGGGCGACGTGATCGCCACGGTCACGGAACCGGTCTATGACACGGCCACCGGACGCTTCCTGCTGATCCCGCAGGGTTCGCGCATCCTGGGCCGCTACAACAGCCAGGTCAGCTACGGGCAAAGCCGCGTGCAGGTGGTGTGGAACCGGGTCATCCTGCCGGACACGTCTTCGCTCACGCTCGACAACCTGGTCGGCACCGACCCAGCCGGCTATGCGGGCCTGGAAGACGACGTGGATTACCACTGGAGCCGCATCTTCGCCGGGGCCGCGCTGACGACGCTGCTGGGCGTCGGCGCCGAACTGGCCGCGCCGGAGAATCGGCAGGACGGCAACCGCATCATCATCGCCGGGCGCGACAGCGCCCAGGACAGCATCAATCAGGTCGGCCAGGAGATGACCCGGCGCAACATGAACATCCAGCCGACCTTGACCAGTCGGCCGGGCCTGCCGGTGCGGATCATCGTGGCGCGCGATTTGACGCTTCGCCCCTACCAGCCGCTCATGTTCAATCGAGGAACATCACGATGAGCACGCCAGCCAAGAAATTGCGGTTGGGGCCGCTGCCGTCCAGCAGCAGCGTCAAGCTGACCTTTGCCTGCCCCGCCAGCCTGAAAGCCGACCTCGACCGCTATGCGCAGCTCCATGCGCAAACCTATGGCGAGGCGGTCGATGCAGCGACGCTGATCCCGCACATGCTGGAAGCCTTCATGGCGGGGGATCGGGGGTTCAGGAAGGGTGGCGCGGGCAAGCCCGCGCCACCAAAACCAGGCTGACGATGCACAGCAATCACGCTGGCCATCCCTCGAACGCGCAGCCGAATGCTGCGCGTTCTTCGTTCTGGAGTGCCGCGAACGATTGGGCTATGATGGCTGAACAAGCCCGCCGTCCCTTGGCAATCGTCACCGCTACAGCGCGACCCGGCTTGCTTTCCCAAGGCTCTCATGTGGCTCCCAGCCCACAACGCCGCATCCCCTGCAAGCGGCACGAAACAGAGCTAACCTATTGCCCCGTATATGGTTTCAAGCCTCGCGTGATTTGCACGAAAAGCTTGACACCGGCCCTTTTTTGCGTCGGATGTCAGGCAGGCGGGCATGCTGCGCGCGGCCAAGAGGTGCGCGCAGCATGCAATGCCGTCAGTCCACCTTGGCGTTGGAGCGCTTGACCACTTCTTCCCAGCGCGGCACTTCTTCCTGGATGAAGGCGGCAAAGGCTGCGGCGGATTCGCCGCCCACCCTGGCCGAACCCATGTCGGCCAGCTTGGCGGCGACATCAGGCGAGGCCAGGGCGCGGTTGACTGCTTCATTCAACTGCGCCGTCAGCTTTTCCGGTAGGCCGGCCGGGGCGAACACGCCGTACCAGTTGGTGATGACGAACCCGTCGAATCCCGCTTCCTGCATCGTGGGCAGGTCGGGGAAGGCCTCGGCGCGCTGCGGGCCGGTGGTCGCAAGCGACTTGACACGACCGGCACGGGCCTGGGGCAGCAGCGCGCCGGTGGTTTCGAACGCGATCTGTACCTGGCCGGCGATGACGTCGGTCATGGCCGGGCCTTGCCCTTTGTAAGGGATGTGCAGCATGTCCACGCCCGCGCGCAGCTTGAGCAGCTCGCCGGCCAGGTGTTGGGGGCTGCCGCTGCCGCCGGAGGCGAAGTTGTACTTGCCCGGTTCCTTCTTGAGCAGCGTGATCAGTTCCTGCACGGAATTGGCCGGCACCTGGGGATTGACGTACAGCACCAGCGGCATGGCGGCCACTCGCGCGATGGGCTGCAAGTCCTTGACCGGGTCGATGCGCAAGTTGTAGAGGTTGCGGTTAATCACGACCCCGGTGTTGTTGCCCAGCAGCAGCGTGCAGCCGTCGGGCGCAGACCGGGCGACGAACTCGGTGCCGATGTTGCTGCTGGCACCCGCCTTGTTGTCGACCACCACGGGCACGCCTAGCGATTCCTGCAGCGATGGCGCCAGCAAACGGGCCAAGATGTCGGTGGTGCCGCCGGGTGGATACGGCGAGATGAAGCGCACGTTGGCGCAGTCATAGCTGGCCGAAGCCGACAGTGGGGCGAGGGCGGCTGCCGCGGCAACGAGGATTGCCAGTCGCCGGGCGAGCGCAAAGCGGAAGGGGGTCATGATGTCTCCTTTCATCGGATCGATTGGTTGAGCTCCGGCGCAGGGAGGCGACTACGCCTCGGACGGCTTGCGCTGCAGTGTGTGGTAGCCGTGCTTGCTTCGCGCCTCCGACAGCCGCATGCCGGCAAGTGCGTCTTCCAGGATGGCCTGCTCGGCGCGACGGGTGGTCAGCGCGCGGTCGAACACCTCGCCCGCGCGCTCCTGCGGCACGACCACGATGCCGTCAGGATCGCCGACCAGGATGTCGCCGGGGCGAACGCGCACGTCGCCAAGGCTCACGGGAACTTCCACGGCTTCGACCTGGACGCGGTCTTTGCCGGTGCGCATGAAGCGGCCCCGGCTGTACAGCGGGTATCCACAGGCCTGCGCTTCGGCTGTGTCGCGGCATACGCCGTTGATGACGGTGCCGGCCACGCCGCGCTGCTTGGCCACCTGGCTGAGGATGCCTCCCCAGACGGTGCAATCCAGCCGGCCGGCGTTGTCCAGTACGACGACCGCGCCGGGCGGCACGTTATCGATGTAGTCGCCGACCGTGCCTTTTTCTGCGGGATCCACCGGTGCGAAGCGCACGGTATAGGCCGGACCGAAAATGCGGGCCGGCCCGGCCACCAGGCCGATGCCCAGTGCGCTGCCGGGCAGGCCGAAGAAATCCAGCGCGTCCGACACCTCGGCCGTCGTCAGCTCGCGGGCTGGGTGATCGGGCGGAAAAACTTGTGTCACGGGCAACCTCGTGAGGGGGATGAGGAAAAACAATTTAACTTATATTGTCTGACAAAACAATTCGAATTGATAGACTTAATCAGGGATCCATGCCGGACCCGTGGAAGGTATAGTGACGGTCCCGATTTGAAGTGCCGTTTCAACGCGCCCTCCATGTCCGCCGATTCCGATCCGGTCGTTGCGCGCTCTGCCGCAACGACCAAGCGCCAGCAGATTGTCGATATGTTGCGAGAGGCCATGCTTGCGGGCCGGCTGCTGCCCGGAACGCGGCTGATCGAACGCGAAATCTGCGAGATGACACAAGCCAGCCGGCCCATGGTTCGCGAGGCCATCCTGCAGCTGGAGATGGAAGGCTTTGTCTACAGTGCGCCCAACCGCGGTTCGGTCGTGGCCACCCTGACGGCCGAAGAGGCCGCCAACATCTACCAGGTGCGGGGCGTGCTGGAAGGATTGGCGGCCAAGAACTTCATCGCCCTGGCCACGCCCCAGGAGCGCAAGGCACTGCGTCAGGCCCTGGAAGACCTGCGGGCGCGCATCGATGCCGACGACGTGGCGGGACAGCTTGCGTGCATCCAGGCTTTCTACGATCGCCTGCTCGCCGGCTGCGGCAACGCCACGCTGGCCGAAACGCTGCGGCTGATGCACGGCCGGATTGCGCGGCTGCGCGCCACGTCGATCACGAGCCCGGGCCGCATCAAGCAATCCCTACAGGAAATGTGGGCGATCCTGCAGGCCATCGAGGACAATGACGAGCATGCGGCGTGGGATGCTTGCGTGCGTCACATGGAGCTGACCGCGGCCGTGGCGTTGAAGGTGATCAGCCGCATGCAACCCAGGCAGGGGACGGGCGCCGGTGCAGGCAGGCGTGCGCCGCGCAAGGCGGCTGCTCGCCGCTGAGGTGGCCGCCTGCCGCGCGCGCCCGCGCCGCGCCGCCAGGTATGGCTGCGCTATCGTTGCGCCACAGGAGATCCCTTCCATGCAAGACTTGTTTGACTTACCCTTGTGCCGCTATGCCGGCGACGGTGTCGAGATTGCCTATCGCACGGCCGGCGAAGGCCCGCCGCTATTGCTGCTGCATGGGCACCCGCAGTCGCATGCGATGTGGCACAAGGTGTGGCCCGCGCTCGTGCGCAGCCGCACGCTGGTGGCGGCCGACCTGCGCGGCTACGGCGACAGCAGCAAGCCGCCGGCTTCACCCGGCCACGAAGCGCACAGCAAGCGCGCCATGGCGGCCGACATGGTGGCGCTGATGCGCAGCCTGGGGCACGAGCGCTTCGACGTGCTGGCGCATGACCGCGGCGCGCGCGTCGCGCACCGGCTGGCGCTGGATCATGCCGGCCGCGTGGGCCGGATGATGCTGCTGGACATCGCGCCCACGCTGGACATGTACGAAGGCACGAATCGCGCGTTCGCCCAGGCGTATTTCCATTGGTTCTGGTTGATCCAGCCGGCGCCCATGCCCGAGCGGATGATCGAATCCGACCCGGCGTGCTACGTGCGATCCATCATGGGGTCGCGCCGTGGTGGGCTGGCCTGGTTCGCGCCGCAAGCCCTGGCCGAATACGAACGCTGCGCGCAGGCGCCCGGCTGGACCGTGGGCATCTGCGAGGATTACCGCGCTTCGGCCACGATCGACCTGGAGCACGACCGGGCCGACCGCGAGGCGGGCCGCGTGGTGCAGTGCCCGCTGCGCGTGCTGTGGGGAGAGCACGGCGCGGTGGGCAAGAACTTCGACGTCTTGGCGCTGTGGGGCAAGGTGGCCCGCGACGTGGACGGGCGCGCGCTGCCTTCCGGCCACTACATCGCCGAAGAGGCGCCGGAACTGTTGATCGAAGAAGCGAGGGCATTTTTCGGGATGCGCTGATGAGGCGCCCTGGCCGGCAGGCAGAGGCGCGCGCGGTCCGGCGGTGCGTCGGGCTGGCTGCGGCTGGCGCCTTCGACGCTGCGGCCGGGCAGTGCTATCGTTGCGTCATGCCGGTCGAATCTTCTCCTGTCCCGTCCCACGATCCTTGCGCCCCAGGCACGGCCCAGGGCGCCGGTGCCCAACCTGATCCGTCGTCCTTGCCCGATTCGCCCTGCGTGGCGGTGTGCTCCACGCTGTTTGATGAAATCTGCCGCGGCTGTGGCCGCACGGCGATGGAGGTGGCCAACTGGGTGTTTTTCACCGACGAGGAAAAGCAGGCCGTCTGGCGGCGCATCCGGGCCCAGGGGTATCCCCGGCGCGGCTGATCGCGCCGACCCGCGCCACCCCCCTGGCTGGCGCGGGTCGCGCTACAATTGAAAAGTTCCTGAGGAGCGTTGCGACGGTGGCGCGCGTGCGGCCTTGCGCCGGCATCCCACCGCCAGGCTCAGGAACCGGGATTTCGTTAATGCCGGCCCCCCGGGGGCGGCGATAACGGCGCTCACCAACCCCTCGCGCGTGCGGGGCATGGTGTCCGCCTTCGGCCTACCGCCCCGTGTCGCGCAGGTTCACTGGAGCCAACCATGAACGCTGTGACCGACAAAACCTTCACCGATTGCGTCGTTGCCGATATGTCCTTGGCCGGCTGGGGACGTCGGGAAATCGCCATTGCCGAAACCGAGATGCCCGGCCTGATGGCCGTGCGCGAGGAGTTCGCCGCGTCCCAACCCTTGAAGGGCGCGCGCATCGCCGGCAGCCTGCACATGACCATTCAGACGGCCGTGCTGATCGAGACGCTCAAGGCGCTGGGCGCCGAAGTGCGCTGGGCCTCGTGCAACATCTTCTCGACGCAGGACCACGCCGCGGCGGCGATCGCCGCCACCGGCACGCCGGTGTTCGCCGTCAAGGGCGAGACGCTGGCCGACTATTGGGCCTACACCCACAAGATCTTCGAATGGCCCGACGGGCAGTACGCCAACATGATCCTGGACGACGGGGGCGATGCGACGCTGCTGCTGCACCTGGGCGCCAAGGCCGAAAAAGACATCGGCGTGCTGGCCAACCCGGGCAGCGAGGAAGAGCGCGTGCTGTTTGCCAGCATCAAGGAAACGCTGGCGCGCGATCCCAAGTGGTATTCGACCCGCCTGGCGCAAATCAAGGGCGTGACCGAGGAAACCACCACTGGGGTGCACCGCCTGTACCAGATGTCGGCCAAGGGCGAGCTGGCCTTTGCCGCGATCAACGTCAACGATTCGGTCACCAAGTCCAAGTTCGACAACCTGTACGGCTGCCGTGAATCGCTGGTCGACGGGATCAAGCGCGCCACTGATGTGATGGTGGCGGGCAAGATCGCCGTGGTGTGCGGCTACGGCGACGTGGGCAAGGGCTGCGCCCAGGCGCTGGCCGCATTGCGCGCCCAGGTGTGGGTCACCGAGATCGACCCGATTTGCGCGCTGCAGGCCGCCATGGAAGGCTACAAGGTGGTCACCATGGAAGAGGCCGCCGACAAGGCCGATATTTTCGTGACGGCAACGGGCAACTACCACGTCATCACGCGCGAGCACATGGAGCGCATGAAGGACCAGGCCATCGTGTGCAACATCGGCCACTTCGACAACGAGATCGATGTCGCGTCGCTGTCGGACCTGAAGTGGGAAGAGATCAAGCCGCAGGTCGACCACGTGATCTTCCCCGACGGCAAGCGCATCATCCTGCTGGCCAAGGGACGCCTGGTCAACCTGGGCTGCGCCACCGGTCACCCCTCCTTCGTGATGTCCTCGTCTTTCACCAACCAGACGATCGCGCAGATCGAGCTGTTTACCCGCAACGAGGCCTACGAGCGCGGCAAGGTGTATGTGCTGCCCAAGCACCTGGATGAAAAGGTCGCCCGCCTGCACCTGAAGAAGCTCGGGGCGAACCTGACCACGCTGCGGCCAGAGCAGGCCGCCTACATTGGCGTGCCGGTCGAGGGTCCCTTCAAGCCCGAGCATTATCGTTATTGATTCCTGGCGCCAGCCCGTACCCGCCCGACGGCGGGCGGGCCCGCCTGCAGCGAGCCACGACGGCCGCGTCCAACCGGAGATTGCCCATGCTTACCCTGCTGCTCGTCTGGATCCTCAACGCGGTCGCATTGCTTGCCGTGGCCTACCTGCTGCCCGGCATCTCGCTGGCGAGCTTCGGGTCGGCGCTGGTTGCCGCGCTGGTGCTCGGCCTGCTCAACATGCTGGTCAAGCCGGTACTGGTGCTGCTGACCCTGCCGATCACGATCGTCACGCTCGGGCTGTTCCTGATCGTGCTCAACGCGCTGCTGTTCTGGTTCGCTGGATCGATACTGCGAGGCTTCCAGGTGGCCGGCTTCTGGTGGGCGCTGGGCGGCGCCATCCTCTATAGCATCATCTCCGGCCTGCTCACCATGCTGGTCGGACGCTGATACGACGCAATCGACGAATGAACCACGACGACGGCCAGGCGATCAGCCTGGAATTCTTTCCGCCGCGCGACATCGCCGCCCAAGAGCGGCTGGTGCGCGCGGCCAAGCAGATGCTAGCCATGCACCCACGCTACGTCAGCGTCACCTTCGGCGCGGGCGGTTCGACCCGCGAAGGCACCGCCGCCACGGTGGCGACGCTGCGCAACCTGGGGTGTGATGCCGCGCCGCACCTGTCGTGCATCGGCGCTACGCGCGAAAGCCTGCGACAGATCCTGCAGGCCTACCAGCAGGATGGCGTGCGCCGGCTGGTCGCGCTGCGCGGCGACCTGCCTTCGGGCATGGGCGGTGACGCAGGTGAGTTGCGTTATGCGCGTGACCTGGTGCAATTCATCCGGCAGGAGACGGGCGACTGGTTCCACATCGAAGTGGCCGCCTATCCCGAAATGCATCCCCAGGCCGGCAGTCCCAGCGCCGACCTGGAGCACTTCGTCGAAAAGGTGCGTGCCGGCGCCGACTCGGCCATCACGCAGTACTTCTTCAACGCGGACGCGTACTTCGATTTCGTCGAGCGCGTGCGCGCCAAAGGCGTGGACATCCCGGTTGTGCCGGGCATCATGCCGATCACCAACTACAGCCAGCTGGTGCGGTTCTCGGAGATGTGCGGCGCGGAGATCCCCCGCTGGATCCGGCTACGCTTGGCCGAATTCGGCGACGACAAGGCCTCCATCCGTGCTTTTGGCGTGGACGTGGTTGCCGACCTGTGCCGTCGGCTGCTCGAAGGCGGCGCCCCAGGCCTGCACTTCTATACGCTGAACAGCGCCGAAGCGCCGCTGGCGATCTGGAAACGGCTGGGGTTGTAGGCAACCGGTGCGCGCGCAACCGGGTCGTTGCGGACCGCGTGCTGGTGACGCATCCGATGACGAGGGCCGCTGCAAAGCGGCCGTCCATTGGGCGCGCCTGGCGTGCCTTGCGCCCGCGCGCCGTGCCCGGCCTTAGTCGGCGTACACGCCGGCCTTGCGGATGACTGGGCCCCACTTGTCGATTTCCGACTTCAGCCAGGTCCGTAGCCCTTCGGGCGTTTGCTTTTCCGGCGGCACGATCTCGGCGCCCAGCTCCGCCATCCGGTCGGTGAAGGCGGGGTCCTTGAGCGCGGCGCGCAGTGCGGCGTTGAACCGTTCGATCGCTTCGGCAGGCGTGCCCTTGGGCGCGTAGACGCCGTGCCAGACCTTGACCTCGAAGCCCTTGAGCCCGCCTTCATCCAGGGTGGGCGTCTCGGGCAGGGCCTTGATGCGCTCCAGGGTGGTCACGCCGTACAGCTTGACGTTGCCGGCCTTGATGTGGGGGATGGTCTGCGTGGTCTGGTCGCACAGCACGTCGACCTGGCCGGCGAGCAGGGCCGTGAGCGCCGGCGCGGTACCGGAGTAGGGGATGGCCGTGAACTGCACGCCCAGCGCCTCCTGCAGCAGCATGCCGCACAGCTGGGATACGGCGCCCAGGCCCGCGTTGGCCAGGTTGACTTTGCTGCCGTTGTCGCGGGCGTACTGGATGAAGCCGGCCATGTCCTCGGGTGGCAGGTCCTTGCGGCCCAGCAGCGTCATGGGCACGTCGGCCACTTGGCCGACATATTCGAAGTCGGCCAGCGGGTCGTAGCGCAGCTTGCGGTACAGCGCCGGCGCGGTGGACATGCCGTTGTGGTGGATGAGGAAGGTGTAGCCGTCGGGCTTGGCGCCGGCCACGTGCGCGGCGGCCAGGGTGCCGCCGGCGCCCGTGCGGTTTTCGACGACGATGGGCTGGCCCAGCGTCTTGGACATCGAGGCGCCCAGCGTGCGGGCCACGACGTCGGTCGGGCCGCCCGCTGCGAAGGGCACGACCAGCGTGATGGCGCGGTTGGGGTAGCTGTCCTGGGCGGCGCCTGCTTGCAGCGCCACGGCGCACCCCGCCGCCAGCAACGCGGTCTTGAACAGGTTGCGCAGGGCGGCGCGACGGTCAGGGAAACTCATGGTCTCGCTCCGTGTGTTGTGGTTGGACGTCGGGGAGCAGGCGACGGGCCGGGCCCGGCGCCTTGCCTTCGGTCGGAGCGTGAGTGTGGCGCAGCGCGCCGCGCCCGTGAATTCGCGGTTTCGAAAGCCGGGCTTCAAGGCGCGCGAATGATGCGCGTGGACGAAACGCCGGCGCCAAGCGTTTGGACGCGTGCAGGCGCCGTGCCCGGCCGCGTGTATCCAGGCGCGGTCAGGGCGCGGCGGGTACCCAGCCGCGCGGCGTCAGGACGGCGTCGAGCCGCACGTCATGGGGCGCAGGTCGATAGTCGACCTGGTCGATCAGGCCGCAGTGCCAGGCAATGCCTATCGTGACCGGTGCGTGGCCGGCTTCGCGCAGCGCCGCGAGCGTCCGGTCGTAATAGCCGCCGCCATAGCCCAGGCGGTCGGCCGAGGCCGTGTAGCCCAGCGTCGGCACGAGCACGACGTCGGGCGTAACCGTCTCGCCCGAGACGGGTTCCGGGATGCCGTAGGCCCCGGGGGCCATCGGCGCATCCGGCGTCCACGCGCGAAACAGCAGGGGTGCATCGCGCTCGTGCACGACAGGCAGGGCGACCGTGATGCCCGCATCGGCCCATTGGGTCAGCAGCGGGCGCAGGTCGGGTTCGTCGGGCAAGGGCCAGTAGGCCGCGACGACCTGCGGCGCGGGCCGTCCCTGGCGAAGCTGCGCATCCCGCCGCAAGCCCAGCCACGTGTACAGGCGCCCGCGCATCAGCAAGCCGCCGCGCTGCCTGTCGGCGGCCGACAAGGCGCTGCGCGCCTGCCGCAATCGCTTGCGGAGTTGGGCTGCGTTATCCTTCGAAGTATTTTCGCTTTGCATGCGGGTAGGTTTCATGGCGCAGGGTGTCCAGGCACGAAGGTATCAGAATTCCCGGCTGCCCGGCGCGGCCGGGGGCGGGACGGGGCGGCGATGGTCCGCGCTGGCTGCCGCAGCCGCGGTCGGGATGGCGCTGTGGATGGGCCCCGCGACGGCCACGGCCGGGCAGGACGCCATCGCCGACGGGCCGGCGCCGGGTATCGGCCCGGATGACGCGGTGGTGGCTGCGCGCGAGGCGATGCAACGCAAGCAGTGGGACCAGTTGGCGTCGCTGGCCGAGCAGGCGCGCGGCAGCGCCCTGCAGATGTATCCGGAATACTGGCTGCTGCGGCAGCAGATCAACGACCCATTTACGCCCATTCCCGCCGCGGCCATCCAGGCCTTCATGGAGCGTTACCGCGGCGCATACCTGGCCGACAAGCTGCGCGGGGACTGGATCCTGGCCGCGGCGCGCGCGGGCGACTTTGCCACGGTGCGGCGCCTGGGAGGTGTCACCGCAAGCAACGCCCAGATCGACTGCGCAGTCATGCATGCCCACCACCTGGGCGGCCAACGTGCCGAGGCGGCCAAGGCGCTGGCCGTTTTCGAGCCGGGGCGCTGGTGTTGGGCGCTGTTCGACCAGCTGGTTGCCGACCGAGTGCTGGGCTGGGACGAGCTGTCCGTGCGGCTGCGCGATGCCATCGAGCAGGACAAGACGACCGAGGCGCGCCGCTTTGCGGCATATCTGCTGAGCCCCACGGAGCTCAAGTCCTACGATGCGATGATGCGCGACCCCATGAAATGGCTGGTGCGCCAGGACAAGCCCCGTACGCGCGTCGAGCGTGAGCTCGTCACGCTGGCGCTGGGCCGGCTGGCGCGCAAGGACCTGGACGTGGGCGACAGTTACGTGCGGCGCAATGGGTCCAAGTCCCTGCCGCGCGAGAACCTGGCCTGGGTGCGCAGCCAGTTTGCGCTGATCGCCGCGCTGCGCTTGGACGGCCGCGCGCACCAGTGGTACAGCGAGGCCGGCCACGTGCGCCTGTCCGAATACAACCACGCCTGGCGCGTGCGCGCGGCGCTATTGGAATCGCCGATCGACTGGCAGTGGGTGCGCGCGTCGATCGCCGCGATGCCGCCGGCGCAGCGGGCCGACTCCGCTTGGGTCTATTGGGAGGCGCGCGCCCTGGCGGCTACCGGCCATGCGCAGGAAGCGGCGCGCCGCTACGAAACCATCGCCGGCGAGCACAGCTTCTACGGCCAGCTCGCTTCGGAAGAGCTGGGCCGGCCGATCACGATTCCGCCGCGGCCGGCGCCGCTGACCGAGCAGGAGTTGGCGCAGGCGCGCGCCCACCCGGGATTGCAGCGGGCGCTCAAGCTCTTTGCGCTGCAGTGGCGCAGCGAAGCCGTGCCGGAATGGAATTTTTCGCTGCGGGGCATGAACGACCGGCAGCTCCTGGCCGCGGCCGAGCTTGCCCGCGAGCACGACATCTACGACCGCGTGGTCAACACGTCCGAGCGCACCGTCGCCGAGGTCGATTTCAGCCAGCGCTACATCGCGCCCTTCGAGGGGAAGGTGACCGAGCAGGCGCGCAGGATCGCGCTGGATCCGGCCTGGGTGTATGGGCTGATCCGCCAGGAGTCGCGCTTTGTCATGAACGCGCGGTCGCACGTGGGCGCATCCGGGCTGATGCAGTTGATGCCGGCGACGGCGCGCTGGACGGCGCGTAAGATCGGCATGGAGGATTTCCATCCGGCGCGTGTCAACGAATTCGAAACCAATACGACCCTGGGCACGCATTACCTGAACATCGTCCTGCAGGACGTGGGCGGATCGCAGCTGCTGGCCAGCGCCGGCTATAACGCCGGCCCCAGGCGGCCGCAGCAGTGGACCGCGCGCCTGGCGCATCCCGTGGAGGGCGCCATCTTCGCCGAGACCATACCGATCACCGAGACGCGCCAGTACGTCAAGAACGTGATGGCCAACGCCACCTATTACGCTGCGATGTTTACCGGGCAGCCGCAGTCGCTGAAGCAGCGCCTGGGCAAGGTGGTGCCGCGCATGGCCACGGCGAGCAGGGGGCCTTAGTGACCGGAGATGTGACCGAGCAATCGCCGACCGAAGGGTTGGACGTTTACGTCGTGGGCGGCGCCGTGCGCGATGAGCTGCTGGGCGAGCTGCCGGGCGACCGGGACTGGGTGGTGGTGGGCGCCACGCCCGAAGAGATGGTGCGCCGGGGCTTTGTGCCGGTGGGGGGTGACTTTCCCGTCTTCCTGCATCCGGTCACGAAGGAGGAATACGCGCTGGCACGCACCGAGCGCAAGTCGGGACGCGGCTACAAGGGCTTTGTCTTCTACACCGGGCCGGAGGTGACGCTGGAGGATGACCTGCGCCGGCGCGACCTCACCGTCAATGCGATCGCGCGCGCGCCGGACGGATCGCTGGTCGACCCGCTCGATGGTGCGCGCGACGTGCGCGACCGGGTGCTGCGCCACGTGGGCGAGGCCTTCGTCGAAGATCCGGTGCGCATCCTGCGCTTGGCGCGCTTTGCCGCGCGGTTTCCGGATTTCAGCATCGCGTCTGAGACCATGGCGCTGTGCCGCGCCATGGTGCACGCCGGCGAGGCCGACGCGTTGGTGCCCGAACGCGTCTGGCGTGAGCTGTCGCGCGGCCTGATGGCGCCCGCGCCCGGCCGCATGCTGGACGTGCTCGACGAGGCCGGCGCGCTGGCGCGTGTGATGCCGGAACTGGTCTGGAATGCACACGCGCGCCTCGACCTGCAGGCGGCCAGCGCGGCCTGCCTGCCGCTGCCCGGCCGCTACGCCCTGCTTTGCCGGCACAGTCCCGAGCGCGACGCCCTGGCCGCGCGGCTGCGGGTGCCGTCCGAATGTGCCGACCAGGCGCGCCTGCTGCCCCTGGTGGTCGAGCATGCGGGCGAGGACACGCCGCAGGCCGTACTGTCGCTGATCGAGCGCTGCGACGCCCTGCGCAAGCCCGAGCGGTTCTTGACCCTGCTGGAGACCGCCCAGGCCTGCACGCCGATCGATGCGCAGGCGTGGCGGCGTCGGCTGGCGGCGGCGCGCGGCGTCGATGCCGGCGCGGTGGCGCGCGCGCAGGCGGGCGATGCGGCGCGCATCAAGGAGGCCGTGCGCCAAGCGCGGCTGCAGGCCCTGGGCGAAATCGGCGCCTGATCCTGTAAGCCTTAAAGCATGTGGCGCCGGTCGCCGCGCCGGAAAGCGGGCAAGGGGCCGTCCAGGCCCCGACCCACCGCCAGTACTTTGAAGAGTTCGCCCATTTCGGCCTCGGACAACAGCTTGTGCACGGGCGCCGCGGCGCGTGCCTGTTCGGCCGCGTCCGCGCCCTGCATGCGCTGCGCGAGCAGGGCCGGCAGGCCGGCTTCGATCAGGAAGCGCGCCTGCGAGGTGTACCCCAGCACGTCCAGGCCGCCTTCGAGCGCGGCGTCGGCCATGGCGGTGAAATCCACGTGCGCGGTGATGTCCTGCAGGCCGGGCAGGACCAGCGGTTCGGCGTGGGCATGGTGGCGGACGTGGCACATCAGCGTGCCGGTCGCGCGCTGCGGATGGTAGTACTCGGCGCGCGGAAAGCCGTAGTCGATCAACAGCGCGGCGCCGCGCCGCAGCCAGGCGCCCATTTCGCGCACCCATGCCTCGGCGCGCAGGTTGATTTCCGAGACGTAGCCGGGCAGCGGCGGCATGCGCGCCTGCAGCGCCGCAGCCAGTTCCGGCGGTGCCGGGCGGTCCTGCCAGGCAAAGCCCGGGCCGACGCCGCTTTCCGCCGTCAGCGAGACGACGCCGCGTTCGCAAGGACGCCCTTGCTCATCCCAGCGGAACAGGCGCACGGGCATGGCATCGAGCACCTCGTTGGCGATGACGCAGCCTGCGAAACCGTCCGGCAGCGCGTCCAGCCAGGTGATCCGGTCCGCATGGCGGGCCAGCCGCTCGCGCTGGCGCGCGCGCAAGTCGCCCGACACTTCGACGATGGCATAGCGCACCGCCAGGCCCATCCCGTCGAGCGCGTCGATCAGCGACTCGGCCAGCGCGCCGGTGCCGGCGCCGAATTCCATGACCTGGTCGCTGCCGGTTTGCTGCAGCACATGGGCGACCTGGGTGGCGAGCGCCTGGCCGAACAGCGGGGTGAGCTCCGGCGCCGTGACGAAATCCCCGGCTTGCCAGGCGCCGCCCTCGGCCAGCTTGGCGCTGCCGGCGGTGTAATAGCCCAGGCCTGGCGCGTACAGCGCCTCGTCCATCCATTGTTCGAACGGCAGCCAGCCGCCGGCGCGCGCGATGCACGCGTGCAAGTGGGCGGCCACGCGCTTGCCGTGGGCAAGCGCATCAGGATCCAGTGCCGGCAGGCCGTCGGGCGCGGCGGCGGGAAATCGCGGGGATGTATCGGGCATGGGGCGCATTGTCCCATGCCTGCGGGCCATGTTGCGGCCCGCGTCGCCCGGGCCGGACGCCCTCAGCCGCGCTGGGCCGTGGGCTTGGCGAAGCGCCGTGGCGTGCCGTCCGGCCGCGGCGCGCGCTTGCCCGTACGCGCACCCGCGTCGAACCGGTGAACCCCGTCGGCGCGCGGGGCTGCCCCCGCGCCGCGGTCATGCCCATTGCCATCCCGGAACGCGCGCGCCTGGCGCGGTCCCTGGGCGGCGGATGCGCCCGCGCGGTGCGGGCCGCCGAAGCGCTTGCCGGCGCCGGGCTTGCCGCGGGCTGGGCCCGTGCGCGCCCCCGGGCGGGGTGCGCGCTGCGGCTCCAGCCCGGCGATGGTTTCGGCCTGGATGGGCCGGCCGATGTATTGCTCGATGCGCCGCACCTTGTGGCGCTCGGCGTGCACGGCCAGGGTGATGGCGCGGCCATCGCGCCCGGCCCGCCCGGTGCGGCCGATGCGGTGGACATAGTCTTCGGCCTGCAGCGGCAGGTCGAAATTGACGGCGTGGCTGATGCCTTGCACGTCGATGCCGCGAGCGGCCACGTCGGTGGCCACCAGCACGCGCACCTGGCCGCGCTGCATCTGCGCGAGCGTGCGGGTGCGCTGGCGCTGGTTCATGTCGCCGTGCAAGGACGCGGCCGGAAAGCCCTGGGCGATGAGCCGGCCGGCCAGTTCGTCGGCGCCGCGCTTGGTGGCGGTAAAGACGATGGCTTGGCCTTCGGCCTCGCGCAGCAAGTGATCCAGCAGGCGATGCTTGTGCGCCGTGTCGTCGGCATAGAGCAGGCTTTGCGAGATGTTCTCGTGGCGATCACGCCGCCCCGCGATTTCGATGCGCTCGGGCTCGCGCATCATGTTGCGCGCCAGTCGCGCCACGGTGCCGTCCAGCGTCGCGGAAAACAGCAGCGTCTGGCGCGTGGCAGGCGTGCGGGCGACGATGGTTTCGATGTCCTCGATAAAGCCCATGTCGAGCATCCGGTCGGCTTCGTCGAGCACCAGGGTGTGCACGGTGGACAAATCCACGCGCTTGCTGCGCAGGTGATCAATCAGGCGTCCGGGGGTGGCCACCAGGACGTCGACGCGGCGCGATAGCGCGCGCAGCTGCGCGCCGTACGGCATGCCGCCGACCACGGTGGCGGTGCGCAAGTGCGGCATGCCGGCAGCCAGCATGCGCGCGGCGTCGTGCACCTGCATGGCCAGTTCGCGGGTGGGCGCCAGCACCAGCGCCTGCACGCCGCGGCCGCCCGCGCCGCCGTGGGCGGCGATGCGGTGCAGGGCAGGCAGCATGAAGGCCGCGGTCTTGCCGCTGCCGGTTTGCGACGAGACCATCAGGTCGCGTCCAGCCAGCGCCTGCGGGATGGCGGCAGCCTGCACGGGGGTGGCTTGGGCAAAGCCGGCCTTGCGCAAGGCCGGCAGCAAAACGGGGGCGAGCCCCAGGGTATCGAAGGACATGGTTTTCCTTGCCGGCGCAGGCCGGCGCGAGCGACCGGGCGCAAGCACGCAGCGGTCAACGGTTGAGGGAAAGCATCGTGCCGACCGGATCAACCGTGCGCTCGGGCGCCGTGAAAGGCGTGCGTGGCGTAAGGAAAGGGGTCAGGAAGCGATGGCGCCGGCTACGGCGGCCCGTGTGTAGGGCGGGGAACTGCGGCGAGCCAAACGGCGCGCCCGTGGCCGGGTCTTTTTGTGCAGTGCACAGATGATAACCGCAAATGCGCATCAGGGAAACCCCTAGGTGCCGACCGCCCCAGCCGGGTGCCGGCCCAACCCGCGGCGCGATTTCCACTGCGCACGAGGCCGGTCGCGCGTTCAGGCGGCGAACCAGTCCACCGGCTCACGCCCTTGCGCGACCAGCCAATCGTTGGCTTTCCGGAAATGGCCGCAGCCGAGGAATGGCACGGGCGGGCGCCGGGCCGATAGCGGCGAAGGATGGTTGGCCGCCAGCACGAGATGGCCGGCGGCAGGCGGCAGCAGCGCCTGCTTGGCCTGGGCGTGGGTGCCCCACAGCATGAAAACTTTGGGCGCGGGATCGCGCGCCACCCGCGCGATCAGCGCATCGGTGATGCCTTCCCAGCCGCGCCGCGCGTGCGAGGCCGGTTTGCCGTCTTCGACGGTCAGCACGGTGTTCAGCAGCAGCACGCCTTGCCGTGCCCAGCGCGTCAGGTCATTGCCTGCAATGGCACGCCGCGCGGTCGGGGCCGGCTCATCGCCCAGATCCAGCACGCCCTGGGCGACGGCCGCGGTGGCGTGGCCATCGTTGGCCAGTTCCCGGAAGATGTTGCGCAGGCTGGGCGGCTGCCGGCAGTGGTCGGGCACCGAGAACGCCAGGCCCTGCGCCTGGCCAGGGCCATGATAGGGATCCTGGCCGAGGATGACCACGCGCACCTCGGCCGGGGCAGCGTATTCCAGCGCCTTGAAGGGATGCTTGGGATAGATGATGGCACCCGCTGCCAGGCGCTCGTCGACGAACGCCGCTACGCGCGCGAGGTCGGCTTGGGCGGCCTGCAGGGCCGGCTGCCAGCTGGCGGGTACGCGTGCGGCGTGCGCCAAAACGGATTCGCGCAGGGTATTGTCGGCGGAAGGCGCAGCCATGCAAGTGTCGGTCAGGCGGTTGACAGGGCCGACAGCGCCTGGATGAGCCGCTGCCGGTACTCGGCCAGCCTGCCCCGGGCCGGGGGCGGCGTGGCGGGAGGGTCGGCGGCGCGCGGCGCGGCCCAGATCGCGTCGGGAAAGTGCCGGTCCGCGCGCCAGCGCGGGATGATATGCCAATGCAGGTGCGGCACCATGTTGCCCAGCGAGGCCAGGTTGACCTTGTCTGGCGACAGCACGTCGCGCTGCACGCGCTCGACCGTCCAGACCGTGCGCATCAATTCGTTGCGCGCGGCCTCGTCCAGGTCGGTCATTTCGGCCGCGTGGGCGTTCCAGATGACGCGCGTGTAGCCGGGGTAGTCGGGGTCGGTGACTTCGACCACGCGCAGGCGGTCGCCGCGCCAGAGCACAGCACCGCCATCCTGGCGGCACAAGGGGCAATCATCGGTGTGCGCTGCCATGCCGTCAGCCCATCAGCCGGGCGAGCTCGACGCCGGGATCGGGCGCGCGCATGAAGGCCTCGCCGACGAGGAAGGCGTGCACGCCGTGCTCGCGCATGCGCTTGACGTCATCGGGCTGCATGATGCCGCTTTCGGTCACGACGCATTTGCCGTCGGGGATGCGAGGCAGCAGTTCCAGCGTGGTCTGCAGCGTCGTCTCGAAGGTGCGCAGGTTGCGGTTGTTGATGCCCAGCAGCGGGGTCTTGAGCGCCAGGGCGGTTTCCAGTTCGTCGGCGTCGTGCACCTCGACCAGCACGTCCATGCCCAGCTCGATGGCGCAGGCTTCCAGCTCCTGCAGGCGCGCACGGTCCAGCGCGGCGACGATGAGCAGCACGCAGTCGGCGCCCAGCGCGCGCGCCGAGACGATCTGGTAGGGATCGATGATGAAGTCCTTGCGCAGCACCGGCAGCGCGCATGCCGCCCGCGCCTGGCGCAGGTGGTCGTGCGAGCCCTGGAAGAACTGCACGTCGGTCAGCACCGACAGGCAGGCCGCGCCGTGCGCGGCATACGTCGACGCGATCTCGGCCGGCACGAAGCGCTCGCGCAGCACACCGCGCGAAGGCGAGGCTTTTTTGATTTCCGCGATCACGGCTGGCTTGCCGGCGGCGATCTTGTCGGCGATGGCCTGGGCAAAGCCCCTGACGTCCTGGCGGGCCTGGGCTTCGCGCAGCACTTCGGCTTCGCTGCGCAGTTGGCGGGCCCTGGCGACCTCTTCGGCCTTGACTGCCAGGATCTTGGCGAGCATGTCATTCATTGAGCGTACTTCCGGGTTGCAGCGCAGAATGCTTCCAGTTTGGCACGGGCTGCCCCGCTGGCCAGGGCTTCGAACGCGCGTGCCAAACCGTCTTCGATGGAGTCGGCCTTGTTGCCGGCGTAAATGGCCAGTCCGGCATTCAGGGCCACGATGTCGCGGGCCGTGCCGGGGACATTGTCCAGTGCCTCCAGGACCAGCTTGCGCGACTCCTCGCGATTGGACACCTTGATGCTGCGGTTGGACACCATGGAAAGCCCGTAGTCCTCGGGGTGGATCTCATACTCCTTGACTTGGCCGTCCTTCAGTTCGCCGACCATGGTGGCCGCGCCGAGCGAGGCCTCGTCCATGCCGTCGCGACCGTGCACGATGAGCACGTGCTTGGCACCCAGGCGCTGCAGTACACGTACCTGGATGCCGACCAGGTCGGGATGGAAGACGCCCATCAGCTGGTTGGCCGCGCCGGCCGGATTGGTCAGCGGCCCCAGGATGTTGAAGATGGTGCGCACGCCAAGTTCCTTGCGCACGGGCGCGACGTTTTTCATGGCCCCGTGGTGGGCGGGCGCGAACATGAAGCCGATGCCGATTTCGCGAATGCATTCGGCCACCTGCTCGGGCGTCAGGTTGATGTTGGCGCCCAGCGCCTCCAGCACGTCGGCGCTGCCCGACGACGAGGACGCACTGCGGTTGCCATGCTTGGCGATCTTCACGCCGGCGGCGGCGGCCACGAACATCGCCGCGGTCGAGATGTTGAACGTATGGCTGCCGTCGCCGCCGGTGCCGCACATGTCCAGCAGCTCGTCCGGGTTGTCGGCGGGCACCGGGGTGGCGAACTCGCGCATGACCTGCGCCGCGGCGGTGATCTCGCCAATGGTTTCCTTCTTGACGCGCAGCCCCATCAACAGGGCGGCGGCGATCTGCGGCGACATCTCGCCGCTCATCAGCCGCCGCATCAGCGTCAGCATCTCGTCGTGGAAGATCTCGCGGTGCTCGATGCAGCGCGTCAGGGCCTCGGTGTAGGTGATCGTCATCGGAATGCTCCCGTTGTTGCCGGCGCGACGCTCACGCCTGGCCCAGTTCAAGGAAATTGCGCAGCAGCGCGTGGCCGTGCTCGCTCAGGATGGATTCGGGGTGGAACTGTACCCCGTAGATCGGCAGGGTCTTGTGGCGCAGCCCCATGATTTCGCCATCCTCGGTCTGGGCGGTGATTTCCAGGCACGACGGCAGGCTGTCGCGCTCGACCGCCAGCGAGTGATAGCGGATCACCGTAAACGGCGAGGGCAGGCCGGCGAAAACGTCGCTGCCGGTGTGGACGATGGACGACGTTTTGCCGTGCATGATTTCCCTGGCGCGCACGATCTTGCCGCCATAGGCCGCGCCGATGGCCTGGTGGCCCAGGCATACGCCCAAGATGGGCACCTTGCCCGCATAGCGCTGGATGGCCGGCACCGAGATGCCGGCCTCGGCCGGCGAGCAGGGGCCCGGCGATATGCAGATGCGCGCCGGCTGCATCGCGTCGATCTCATCGAGCGTGACCTGGTCGTTGCGCACCACTCGCACATCCTCGCCGAGCTCGCCGAAGTACTGGACGAGGTTGTAGGTGAACGAATCGTAGTTATCGATCATCAGCAGCATGCGGCACCCGTTGCGGTTGACGTGCGGATGGACAGGTGGGCGAGCGCCTGGCGCGCGGCGCAGGCGCAGACGGTCGGTGCCGCGGCATGGCGGCGCGCGCCTGGATCGGGTAGGGGGTGCTGCAACGGCATGGGACGATCTCCTTCGGGTGTCGGAGCCGCCGTGCCGGATTGCCTGCTGGGGATTTGAAGACCTTGCCTGCCCGATACGGCGGCAAGGTAGCGGTTTGCGACCGCGACGACATGCCGCTTCCTAGAGGAAGCGCCACCACCAACGGGTGCTGCGGACGTGCGCAGGACAGGTCATCACGGATATCGAGCGTGGTTGTTTGACGAGGCCATGTGCCAGACCCGGGATCCGGGTTGCAGGCAGGGCCGCGCCTGAGTGTAGCAGATCAATCGCCGGCTTGGGATGCCCGCCGGGGCGAGGGGGCGGGCTGGGCGGCGCGCGCCGATGCCGTCCTGCGCAGCAGCGCCGCAAAGGCGGTGACCGCGCGCGACTGCCGCACGCCCGCCTTGCGCAACAGGCCGGGGGTGCGCACGGGCGTCGGACTCTCCAGCGGGATCAGCGCCAGGTCCCGGGCCGGGTCGACCGCGTTGGCCGCGACGATGGTCCCCACGCCGCTGCGGGCCACTAACCCCAGCAGGGCGGCGACCGAGCTCATCTCGGCGCAGATGTGTGGCCGGGCGCCGGCTGCCGCGAAGCATTCGTCGAGCAGCCGGCGCGTGGAGAAGCTGTCCGGCAGCAGGGCGAGCGGTTCGCGGTGCAGCTCGATCATGCGCAGCCGCTTGCGCCGGGCCAGCGGATGGCGGCGCGATACGGCCAGGACCAATTCCTCGTTGAACAGGGGTTCGAAGCGCAGGCTGCCCGGCAGCTCGGGCCGGTAGGCTACGCCCAAGTCCAGCCGGCCTTGCGCCAGGCCCGCGACGATGGCGTCGGCGGGCAGCTCCTCGGCCAGGATGCGCACCGTCGGGTTGCGCGACAGGAACTCGGCAACGCACTCGGGGACGATGCCCAGGTTGAAAGTGTGCGTGGCGCCCAGGCGCACTTCGCCGGACAAAGGGGCGGCCTCGGCCTTGAGCTCGCTCAGGCCCTGGTCGATTTCCTGCATCGCCCGCTGGGCGTACGACAGGAAGGCCTCGCCCGCGGCGGTCAGGCGCACGCGCTTGCCAACGCGCTCAAAGAGCGTACGGCCGATTTCCTCTTCCAGCTGGCGGATCTGGTGCGACAGCGTCGACTGGGTGACGTGCACGCGCTCGGCTGCGCGGGTGAAGTTCAGCGACCCCGCCAAGGCCAGGAAGTAGCGCAAATGCCTGAGCTCCATCACCGGCTCCCAATGATCGATGTCATCAATGATAAGTACAGAAAATTATCATTTTTATCTTTTTCATCGTGACACTACGCTAGGTGGCCAGCGATCCGCGCGGCCGTCGGGCCGGCGCGGCATCGAGGAGACCACCATGCAAGTCGAGCAGTCCGGCGCCGGCCAGCCGCGCGCCAAGATGCTGGAAGGCATCACCGTCGTCGAACAAGGCACCTTCATCACCGGTCCTGCCGCGGGGATGCTGCTGGCCGACCTGGGCGCGGACGTCATCAAGGTCGAGCAGCCGGGCACGGGCGATCCTTTCCGCGCGTTCAAGGGCGGGCTCTACAGCCCGCATTTCCAGACCTATAACCGGAACAAGCGCAGCATCACACTGGACGTCAAGCGCCCGGAGGATGCCGAGGTATTCGATGCGCTCATCCGGCGCGCCGATGTCTACATCCAGAACTTCCGGCCCGGCGCGGCCGAGCGCCTGGGCGCCGGTGAAAAGCGCCTGCGCGAGCTCAATCCGCGCCTGATCTACTGCGCGATCAGCGGCTTCGGGCAGACCGGGCCCGCGGCGCAGCGCCCGGCCTATGACACCGTGGCGCAGGCTGCGAGCGGTTTCCTCAAGTTGCTGGTCAACCCGGCCAACCCGCGCGTGGTCGGGCCGGCGCTGGCCGACGCGCTGACGGGGTTTTATGCCGCGTACGGCATCCTGGCTGCGCTCGTGGCGCGCGGACGAACCGGCCAGGGCCGCACCGTCGAGGTATCCATGCTCGAGGCCATGTGCCATTTCAACCTCGATGCCTTCACGCATTACTTTTCCGAAGGCGAGGTCATGGACCCGTATAGCCGGCCGCGCGTGTCGCAGTCCTACGCGCTGCAGTGCGCCGACGGCCGCTGGCTGGCGTTGCACATGTCTTCGCCGGAAAAGTTCTGGCAGGGGCTGGCACGCGCGATCGATCGTCCAGATATCTTCGACGACCCGCGCTTTGCCACGCGCGAGGCCCGGATCGAAAACTACGAGGCGCTGGTTGCGCTGCTGGGCGAGATATTCGCCCGCCGCCCGCGCGACCAGTGGTGCGAGCGCTTGTTGGCCGAAGACGTGCCGCACTCGCCCATGTACGACAGCAGCGAAGCCTTGCAGGACCCGCAGGCGCGCCACCTGCAGCTGGAGATCTCCGGGCAGCATCCCGCGCGGGGCACATGGCGCACCGTGCGGTTTCCGGTGTCGTTCGACGGCGTGCGGGCTACCGACGTCGTGCCGCCGCCCGAGCTTGGCGAGCACAGCGAACAAATCCGGGCGGCCCTGGCCGCCGAGGCATCCACCCCTAGCGGAAGCGAACCATGAAAATCGGCAAGAACACGGTGCCCCGCACCGCCATCAGCACGTCCGACGAGCACACCATCGTCGTGCGCGGGCAAGACCTGTCCAGCCTGATCGGCGGCATTTCGTTCACCGACTACTTTTACCTGCTGCTGACTGGCCAGCGCCCGGGGGCCGCGGCCCGCGCCGTGCTCGATGCCACGCTGGTGGCCATTGCCGAGCACGGCCTGGTGCCCAGCGTGCAGGCGGCGCGCATGACGCTGGCCGCAGCGCCCGAGTTCCTGCAGGGCGCGGTGGCCGCCGGCATCCTGGGTTGCGGCTCGGTCATCCTGGGCGCCTCTGAAAACGCCGGACGCATGTTGCACGAGATCGCTGCCCGGCAGGGCGAGGCCGAAGCCGTGCGCGCCGTGCTGCGCGAGTACCGTGCCGCCGGCCGGGCCATCCCGGGCTACGGCCATCCCCTGCACAAGCAACGTGACCCCCGCGTGGCGCGGCTGTTTGCCGTGGCGCGCGAAAGCGGCGCCGACATGCGTTACGTGGACATCGCCGAAGCGGTCGAGCGCGAGATCCCCGGCATCGTCGGCAGGGACCTGAAGCTGAACGTGTCGGCGGCCATCCCGGCCGTGCTGCTGGGCGTGGGCTTTCCGCTGGAGGCGCTCAAGGGCGTGCCCATCCTGGCGCGCACCGCCGGCCTGATCGCACACCTGAACGAAGAGCTGCGGCATTCCATCGGCTTTGCGCTGTCCTACCAGGCCACGCGCGAGCTGCAATACGACGGCGAACTGCCTGCCGGCTCCGGCGCGGCACACGCCTGACCCGAGACCGGCCGCGCCGGCCGGAGGCCAATAACCACAAGGAGAGGAGACCACCATGGATACATCGACTTTGCGCGCCGGCTTGACCGGCCGCCTGCTCGTCGCGGCCGCGCTGGTTGCGGGACTGCTTGCGCCCGGCCAGGCCGCCGCGCAAGGCGCCTATCCCGACAAGCCGGTCAAGATGATCGTGCCTTTCGGGCCGGGCACGTCGACCGATACCGTCGCGCGCATCATGGCCGAGGCCATGGGCAAGTCGCTGGGGCAGACTGTCATCGTCGAAAACAAGGCGGGCGCCGGCGGCTCGATCGGCACGGAAATGGTGGCGCGCGCGCCGGCCGACGGCTACACCATCGTCATGGGCACGGTCGGCACGCACGCGATCAACAAGGCGCTTTACAGCAAGCTCGGCTACGACCCCATCGCGGATTTCGCGCCCATCGCCTTCGTGGGCGAGACGCCCACGCTGCTGGTGGTGGCGGCCAATTCGCCGTACCGTTCGCTCGATGACCTGCGCGCGGCCAGCGCCAAACCGCCCGGCGTCAGCTTTGCGTCGGCCGGCAACGGCACCTCGGGCCACTTGGCCGGCGAGCTGCTCAAGTCCAAGCTGGGTGGCGAAATGATGCATGTGCCCTACAAGGAGGGCGCGATGGCACTGTCGGACGTGATGTCCGGCCAGGTGCAGTTCATGTTCTACCACCCCACTGCCGTGCTGCCGCACATCAAGGCGGGCAAGCTGCGTGCGCTCGGATCATCGGGGGCGCAGCGCAGCAGCGCCACGCCCGATTTGCCAACCATCGCCGAGCAGTTGGGCAGCGACTTCGACCTGGTGGCATGGTTCATGATGTATGCGCCCAAGGACACGCCCGCGCCGGCGTTGGCCGTGTTGCGCGACGCGGCGGACAAGGCGCTGGCCAGCGCCGAGGTGCGCGCCAAGCTCGACGGGCTGGGCGTGGAGGCCGGGGCGGCAAAGTCGCTGGATCAATTCGCCGCGGCAGAGTTGCGCAAGTGGGCCGACCTGGTCGCGGCCTCGGGCGCGCAGGTCAACTGAGCGCCCGCGCCGGGACGGGCTTGGCCCGTCCTGGGGGGCTTCCCGGCGCAGGCCTTCAAAACGGGTCGTCCAGCCCGACCTGCACCTGCTCGGCCGCGCGCAGCACCGCGCGCGCCTTGGCCTCGGTTTCCTGCCATTCCTTTTCCGGGTCGGAGTCGGCCACGATGCCGGCTGCGGCCTGCACGTACAACATGCCGTCCTTGATGACGCCGGTGCGGATGGCGATGGCGACATCCATTTCGCCACCGTAGCTCAGGTAGCCGGCCGCGCCGCCGTAGATGCCGCGGCGCACGGGCTCGAGCTCGTCGATGATTTCCATGGCACGCACTTTGGGCGCGCCGGTCAGCGTGCCGGCCGGGAAGGTCGCGCGCAGTACGTCCATGTTGCTCATGCCGGGCTTGAGGATGCCGCAGACGTTGGATACCAGGTGCATGACGTGCGAGTAGCGCTCGATCACCATGGTGTCGGTGACTTCGACGGTGCCCGTGCGGGCCACGCGCCCGACGTCGTTGCGCGCCAGGTCGATCAGCATGACGTGCTCGGCGCGTTCCTTGGGGTCGGCCTGGAGCTCGGCGGCCAGCGCGGCGTCTTCTTCCAGCGTCGCGCCGCGCCGCCGCGTGCCGGCTAGCGGGCGGATGGTCACGCGCGTCTGCGCGGGCTCGCCGTCCTGGGCCGGCGCGACGATTTCCTGGCGCACGAGGATTTCGGGCGACGCGCCGACCACGTGGAAATCGCCGAAGTTCCAGAAGTACATGTAGGGGGATGGGTTCAGCGAGCGCAGTACCCGGTATAGCGACAGCGGCGAGTCGCGGAAGGGCTTGGCGATGACCTGGCCGATCTGAACCTGCATCAGGTCGCCGGCGGCGATGTATTCCTTGGCGCGGCGTACCGCCGCCAGGTAGTCCTCCTTCTTGAAGTCGCGCCGCTCTTCGGTTTGCACGCTGGCATGGCTGTACGGGATGTCCACCGGCTTGCGCAGCCGTGCACGCAGCTCCTGCAGGCGCTGCCGGGCGCGCGCATAGGCTTCGGGCTCGGCGGGATCGGCGTACACCATCAGGTAGGTGCGCCCGGCCAGGTTGTCGACGATGACCAGCTCGTCGACGTGCAGCAGCATGATGTCGGGCGTGCCCTGCTCCATGCCGGCCGGAAACGGCTTGACCGCCGGCCCCAGGCGCGGCTCGATGTGGCGCACGGTGTCATAGCCGAAGTAGCCGGCCAGGCCGCCGGCAAAGCGCGGCATGCCGGGACGCAGCGCCACCTTGAAGCGCGCTTGGTATTGCTCGATGAAGGCCAGCGGATCGCCCTGGTGGGTTTCGACGACCTTGCCGTCGCGCAGCACTTCGGTGGTCGTGCCGGTGGCGCGGATGACCGTGCGCGAGGGCAGGCCGATGAAGGAATAGCGGCCGAAGCGCTCGCCGCCGACGACCGATTCCAGCAGGCAGCTCATCCGGCCGGCCTGCGGGCCGGCGTGGGCGAGCTTGAGGTAAATCGCCAGCGGCGTATCCAGGTCGGCGTAGGTTTCGGCGACCAGCGGGATGCGGTTGTAGCCTTGCGCGGCCAGGGCTTTGAACTCGATTTCTGTCATGGCGGTCTAGGGTCTCGTGGGATCGACCGGGACCGCACAAAGCAAGCAGCCCGGCCATTTCTGGTTCCGGGCTGTTTGCGACTGCTGCCGGCTTTGCGCGTCGTGCACCAAGCCGGGATGGACGTCACCGTCACCCGGAACGCAAACGCCACCAGCGCCAGCGGGCGCCGGATGCGATGGGTGCGCGGGTGTAGCGGATCATGTGGGTGGCGTGCAGTTCAGGACACGTGGTAATTGCGCCTTCAGTTGCGGGCGATCCATTCGGCCGCATCCAAAAGCGTGCCAACTATACCATCGACGTCCAGGGTGCGCACGTCCCGGCCTTCGTTGTAGCCGTATGGGACGGCCAGCACGCGGCAGCCGGCCGCGCGAGCGGCCTCGGCATCGTTGACCGAGTCGCCGATGGCAACGGTGTGCGCCGGTGTCACGCCAAGCAGTTCGCATGCATGCCGCATGGGCTGTGGATCCGGCTTCTTGCGCGCGCAGGTGTCGCCGCACACCACGGCCGCGAAGAAGCCGGCAAGTCCCGTGCGCTGCAGCAGCGGCAGGGTGAATTCGGTCGGCTTGTTGGTCACGACCGCAAGTTTCAGCCCTTGCTCGCGCATCGACTTCAGCCCTTCCATCACCCCGTCGAACAACACGGCCTTGTCGCCGTTGACCAGGTGGTAGTGGCGGCGGAAGGCGTCGCGGGCGCGCTCGAATTGCTCTGGCTCGGGCGCGTCGCCGGGATCCAGCACGCCGGCCAGTGCGCGGCGCACCAGGTTGTCCATGCCTTTGCCTACGAAGGTGGCGATGACGTCCTCGCGCAGCGCCGGCATGCCCAGCTCGATACGCATGGCGTTGGTGGCCAGCGCCAGGTCGGGGATGGTGTCGAGCAGTGTGCCGTCCAGGTCGAGCAGCGCAGCCTGAAAACTCGTCATGGTTTTTCCCGGTGGAGGGTCGATGGCAGGCAAGGGCCGCGCATTACGCAGACAGGGACTCGCCCTTGAGGATTTCGCCACGCATGGCGGCAATGACGGCCGCGTAGTCGGGCTGGCCGAAGATGGCCGAGCCGGCCACGAATACGTCGGCGCCCGCCGCGCGGATGCCGGCGATGTTGTCCACCTTGACGCCGCCGTCGACTTCCAGGGCGACGGGCTGGCCGCCTGCGGCGACATGACGGTCGATGCGTTCGCGCGCGGCGCGCAGCTTGGGCAGGGCCGAGGGCAGGAAGCTTTGCCCGCCGAAGCCGGGGTTGACCGACATCAGCAGCACCAGGTCCAGCTTGTCCATGACGTGGTCCATCCAGTCCAGGGGCGTCGCCGGATTGAAGACCAGGCCGGCCTTGCAGCCGTGGTCGCGGATCAGCGACAGCGTGCGGTCGACGTGGCGCGAGGCTTCCGGGTGGAAGCTGATGATGTCGGCGCCGGCCTTGGCGAATTGAGGCACCAGGGCATCCACCGGCTCGACCATCAGGTGCACGTCTATGGGCGCCTGCACGTGTGGGCGGATCGCCGCGCAGACCATCGGCCCGATCGTCAGGTTGGGCACGTAATGGTTGTCCATCACGTCGAAGTGGATCCAGTCGGCGCCGGCGGCGATGACGTTGCGCACCTCCTCACCCAGGCGGGCGAAGTCGGCGGATAGAATGCTGGGAGCGATGCGGGCCGGGGGCAGGGCGGTTGAAAGCATGGGGCGGTTCCAGACGATAATGTGCAATTATTGCAGCTTGGCGCAGCCGGCCGGCGCAGCGGGCCCGGCCGGGCCGGCGGCCCATACACAGCACAGGGTGGCAATGTGAAGACCTATGACCTGACCGTGACCGTCGAGCCGCGCTTCCTGCCAGAACAATCCAACCCCGACGCGCAGCAGTACGTCTTCGCGTACACGGTGCGCATCACCAACAGCGGCGAGCGCCCCGCCCAAGTCATCAGCCGGCATTGGATCATCACCGACGGCAACCAGCGCGTGCAGGAAGTGCGCGGCCTGGGGGTGGTCGGCCAGCAGCCACTGCTCGCCCCGGGCGAAACATTCGAATACACCAGCGGCTGTCCGCTGCCCACGCCGGTCGGCACCATGCGCGGCACGTATCATTGCGTGGGCGAAAACGGCATTCCCTTCGAAGTGCCGATCTCCGAATTCGTGCTCGCCATGCCGCGCACGCTGCATTGATTTCCCGGTTACACGCCTCGATGAAAAGACGCTTCGTTTTGCTGGCCCTGGCCGGCCTGGCAGCCTGCTCCACTCCGCCCTCGCCGGGGCCCGTCACGCAGGCTCCCCCAGGCGAACAGCCCGCGCCGCCGCCGTCGATCACCGACGGGCCGTTGGTCGTGCCGCCGCTGTCGACCATGGTCGACGGGCCGCCTCGCCAACTGGCCGGGCGCTACGTGAAGGCGGCCTGGGACAGCCTACCCGGTTGGCGCGACGATGACCTGGCCACGTTCTGGCGGGCTTTCGTCAACAACTGCAAGGGGCTGATGCGCCCCGTATCGGGGGTGCTGACCGCGCCGGCGCGTGCCACGCCCGTGGCCTGGCAGCCCGTTTGCGCCGCGGCCGCGGACCCGGCGCGTGCACCGGTGGCCAGCGACCCGGCGGCAATACGCCGCTTCCTGCAGACGCACCTGCGGCCGTGGCGCGTCGCCCAGCCCGACGGCGCGGCGGCCACCGGCTTGGTCACGGGCTATTACGAGCCGCTGGTGCGCGGCTCGCGCCGCCAAGGCGGCATTTATCAATGGCCGCTGTACGCCGTGCCCGACGACCTGCTGACCATAGACCTGGGCATGGTCTATCCGGAACTGGCCGGCAAGCGCGTGCGCGGCAAGCTGCAGGGCCGCCGTGTCGTGCCCTACGATACACGCGCCGAGCTCGAGGCACCGGGCCGGCGCCCGCGCGCGCTGGTGTGGCTGGATGATCCGGTCGACGCGTTTTTCCTGCAGGTGCAGGGCTCGGGCCGGGTGCTGCTGACCGACGGGCCGGAGGCGGGCACGACGGTGCGCATGGCCTACGCCGACCACAACGGTTGGCCCTACGTATCGATCGGCCGCTGGCTGGCCGACCAGGGCGAGCTGCCGTTGGCGCAGGCGTCGATGGAAAACATCCGCTTGTGGGCGCGCAACAATCCGCAGCGCGTGCCGGAGATGCTCGCCGCCAATCCGGCCATGGTGTTTTTCCGGGAGGAGGCGGTGACCGATCCCGAGGCTGGCCCGCGCGGCGCCTACGGACTGCCGCTGACGAGCGAGCGTTCCATCGCCGTGGATGCCACCTTCGTGCCGCTGGGTGCGCCGGTTTTCCTGTCTACGACTTGGCCGGCGTCGGACCGTCCGCTGAACCGGTTCGTGTTTGCCCAGGACACCGGCGCGGCCATCAAGGGCGCGGGCCGTGCCGACTTCTTCTGGGGCTTCGGCGACCGGGCCGGTGCGCTGGCCGGCCGGATGAAGCAGCGCGGCCAGATGTGGGTGCTCTGGCCCAAGCAGGCGGGCGCGCCCAGCGCAAGGTGACGCCATGACGACGGCTGCGATCACCGTCTGCGGAACCGGCATCGCCGGCTTGGCTACGGCCCTGGCGCTGGCCCGGCGGGGCCAGCCGGTCAGCCTGCTCGGGCCGCGGCGCGTGATTGCGCCGGCCGTGGCCGACGAATACTGCCCGCGCGTCTACGCCATCTCGCCGGCAAGCCAGGCCTTCCTGTACGAACTGGGCGTATGGGAAGCACTACCCGAGGCGCGCGTGGCCGCGGTGCAAGCCATGGATATACGCGGCGACGGCCGCGGCCGCGTCGACCTGCACGCCTGGCAGGCCGCGCGCAGCGAGCTTGCCTGGATCGTCGAGTCATCCGAGCTCGAGCGCGCGTTGGCGCAGGCCGTGCGCGTGATGGGTATTGCGTGGCTGGACGATCGCCTGGCCGGTTACGAGAACGGCATTTTGCATACCGAGGGCGGGGCCCGGCTGCACCCGTCGCTGGCCGTGGCCGCCGACGGGGCGGCTTCGCCGCTGCGCACGGCGGCCGGCCTGCGCGTGGATTCCCGGCCTTACGGGGCGATCGGGCTGGTCGCGCACCTGGATGCCGAACGCCCCCACGGCGGCACCGCTTTCCAATGGTTTGGCGCCGATGGCGTGCTGGCACTGCTGCCGATGCCTGACACGGCGCGTGGCGCGCAGGTGTCCATGGTCTGGTCCATGAAAGCGCAGCCGGCCCAGGCACTGCTGGCATTGCCGCCCGGGCAGCAGGCCGAAGCGCTGGCGCAGCGGCTGCGCCAGGCCACCGAGGGGTGCCTCGGGGCGCTTGCGCCGCGCACGAAGCTACTGGGGTTTGCGCTGACGCTGGACATCTCGCCCATGATCGCGCCGGGCCTGGCGCTGGTGGGCGATGCGGCGCACCGCATCCATCCACTGGCCGGCCAGGGACTGAACCTGGGGCTGGGCGATGCGCAGGCGCTGGCCGAGACGGTGGCCGCGCGCGAGCCCTGGCGCGAGCCTGGGGATCCGGCCGTTTTGCGCCGCTACCGCCGCCGCCGCGCGCAGCCGGTGCTGGAAATGCGCCTGGCTACCGACGGGCTGCATCGGCTGTTCGACGCGGCCTGGGCGCCGTTGGGATGGCTGCGCAATGCCGGCATGCAATGGGTCAACGGATTACCCGGGTTGAAGCGCCAGCTGATCGCGAGGGCGTCGCAATGAAGGAGTCGACCATGATGATTGATGGCATCGTCGCGTGGGCACTGCGCGCAGCGGCCCTGGCCCTGGCGTTGGCTGCCGCGGCCGTCCACGCCCAGGCGCCGGACAAAACGTATTCGACCACCGGTGCAGGCGCTGCCGGCGCCGGGCAGCGGGGCGACGGCAAGGCTGCCGCGGGCGCCCCTGCGCGCGTGCTGTCCACCGGCGACGCGTACCGCAATGATCCCGAGCTGCGCGACGTGGCGGACCGCTTTAGCGCGCGGTTCGACGGCGTGCCGGTCGTGGCGGTGCGGCGCACGCCCTTCGGTTTGTTCGAAGTGCAGATTGGGATGGACCTGCTGTATACCGACGCGCAGGTGTCCTACGTGCTGGATGGGCGGTTGATCGACGCCCAGTCCCGGCGCGACCTGACGCGCGAGCGCCAGGAGGCGGTATCGGCCGTGCCCCTCGATTCGCTGCCCCTGCACTTGGCGGTCAAGCAGGTGCGCGGCGACGGCAAGCGGCGGCTGGCCATTTTCGAAGACCCGAATTGCGGGTACTGCAAGCAGTTGCGCCGCACGCTGGCCCAGGTTGATGACGTAACGATCTATACCTTCCTTTATCCTATTCTTTCGCCCGATTCGCACGAGAAGGCCCGCGACGTCTGGTGCGCCGACGATCCATCGGCGGCTTGGGATGCGTGGATGCTGCAGGGCAAGGCGCCACCGCGCAAGCAATGCAGCACCCCCGTGGACGAAGTGCTGGCACTCGGCCAGCAATTGATGGTGCGCGGCACGCCCACCCTGTTTTTTGCCGACGGTTCGCGCGTCAGCGGCGCCATCCCGCTGGACATGCTGCAGGCGCGGCTGCGCTGAGGCGCCAGCCGGCCGGCTACGCCGGCCGCGGCAGCATTTATCGACATCTAGGCTGAAAAGGAACCTTCATGCGCTTGATACTGGCCCTGCTCTTGCCTTGGCTGCAATTTTTCACGATCGGCCGGCCGTTTGCCGGCATCATCTGTCTGATCCTGCAGCTGACCGTGATCGGCTGGGTGCCTGCGGCCATTTGGTCGGTGTACGCGCTGAGCCAGTACAAGACTGACAAGAAGATCGAAAAAGCCCTGGGCGGACGGACCTGATCGCGCAGGATGCCGCGCCTGCCCGGAACGCGCCCCGCCATGCCACCGCTTTTTCCGCCCCACCTCGTCGCCCGCTGGCTGCTCGTGCTGGTGCTGTTGGCCGGCGCGTATTTCTTCAGTGGTTTTCTCGTGCCGGTCCTGGCCGCGCTCATCGTCGGGCTGGCCAGCTGGCCGCTGTACAAGCGCTGGCACCGCCTGTGTGGCGGGCGCGACATCCTGGCAGCCGGCACGGCGATGCTGGCCATTGTCGTGGTCCTCATCGTGCCGCTGTCCATGGCGCTTTCCTATGCGATCAAGGAAGCGAGCACCTTCATCGGCTGGCTGCTCAACGCCAACCGTTATGGCGTACCCGTGCCGACGTGGATCACCTCGCTGCCGGTGGTCGGTCCGCGGCTGGGGCAGTACTGGGCCGAATACTTGAGCGAGCCGCACGCGCTGGGCGCCTACATCGAGCTGATCAGCGGCCAGCACCTGGGCAATATCTACCGGATGGTGCTCTCGGCCACCAGCAACGCCTTTCACCTGCTGCTGACGCTGTTGTTCATGCTGATCACGCTGTTCTTCATCTACAAGGATGGCGAGCGCATGGTCGGCCAGCTGGACCTGGTCGGCGAACGTATTCTGCCCGGGCGCTGGATGCGCGTCTCGCGCGTGGTGCCCGCGACGATCAGCGCCACCGTCACGGGCATGGGGCTGATCGCCGCCGGCGAAGGCGTCGTGCTCGGGCTGGCCTATTGGATAGCGGGGGTACCGTCGCCGGCGCTGCTGGGCGTGGTGACCGGTTTCATGGCCCTGATACCGGGTGGCGCGCCGCTGTCCTTTACCTTGGTGTCGCTTTACCTGATCGGTTCGGGCAACCCGATCGCCGGCCTGGGATTGTTTGCCTGGGGCTCGGTGGAGCTATTCATCGTCGACAAGACACTGCGGCCGCGGCTGGTGGGCGGGCCCATCAAGCTGCCGTTTCTGCCCACCTTTTTCGGCCTGGTCGGCGGCGTGGCAACGATGGGGCTGGTCGGCCTGTTCATCGGGCCTGTGCTCATGGCGCTGCTGGTGGCGATGTGGCGCGAATGGGTGCGCGATGCCGAGCAAAGTCGCGAGGCGGCCCGGTCGCCGCAGCCGCCCGCCTCCTAGCGCGGCGGCTTGCAGGGCCGTGCTGGAAGGCCGAATCAGCCAGCTGCGCAAGCAGGCCACTCAAGCAAGCCACTCAAGCAAGCCACTCAAGCAAGCCACTCGAGCAAGCCACTCGAGCAAGCTACTCGAGCAAGCTACTCGAGCAGGCTACTCAAGTGGGCTACTCAAGTGCCACATAAGCCGGCCACTCGAACATTACGCGCCGTCGACCGCGAACAAGAAAGAAAAAGGCGCGCCGGCTGGATGGCCGGCGCGCCCTGAAGGGATACCGCTGCGCGGTGCCACTGCTGGCAAGCAGAGCGGCGGCCGCGTCCGAGGGATCAGTCTTCCTCGACGAAGGTTTCTTCGCGTTTTTTCTTGATGGCCGGCAGTGCCACCAGCACCACGAGCACGGCGGCGGCAGCCAGCAGCGATGCCGACAGCGGCCGCTCGATGAAGGTGGCGTAGTCACCGCGCGACAGCAGCAGCGCCCGGCGGAAGTTCTCCTCCATCATGGGCCCGAGCACCAGGCCGAGCAGCAGGGGCGCGCCCTCGCACTTGAGCTTGGCCCAGACGTAGCCGATGATGCCGAAGATGGCCGTGGTGTAGATGTCGAACACGTTGTAGTTCAACGAATACACGCCGATGGTGCAGAACACCAGGATGGCCGGGAACAGGATCCGGTAGGGCACCTTCAGCAGCTTGATCCAGATGCCGATCAGCGGCAGGTTCAGGATGACCAGCATCAGGTTGCCGATCCACATCGAGGCGATCAGGCCCCAGAACAGCTCGGGGTGGCTGGTCATGACCTGCGGGCCGGGCTGGATGTTGTGGATGGTCATGGCCCCGACCATCAGCGCCATCACGGCGTTGCCCGGGATGCCCAGGGTCAGCAGCGGGATGAAGGAGGTCTGCGCGCCGGCGTTGTTGGCCGACTCAGGGCCGGCCAGGCCGGCGGGGTGGCCCTTGCCGAAGCGCTCGGGCTCCTTGGACAGCTTCTTCTCCACCGTATAGGACGCGAATGCCGATAGCACCGAACCGCCGCCGGGCAGGATGCCCAGCATGCAGCCCAGGGCCGTGCCGCGCACGATGGCCGGCGCCGCCTCGCGGAATTCCTTCTTGTTCGGATAGAGCGTGCCGACCTTGTCGGTGATGTCGACGCGGTTTTCGCGCAGCTCCAGGTTGGTCAGGATTTCGGCAAAGCCGAACACGCCCATGGCGACGATGGCGAAGTCGATGCCGTCCTGCAGCTCGGGGATGCCGAAGTCATAGCGGGCCACGCCGGAGTTGACGTCGGTGCCGACCATGCCCAGCAGCAGGCCGAGCAGGATCATGCAGATGGCCTTGGGCAGCGAGCCGGAGGCCAGCACCACGGCGCCGACCAGGCCCAGCACCATCAGCGAGAAGTACTCGGCCGGGCCGAACTTGAAGGCCACTTCGGCCAGCGGCGGCGCGAAGCCTGCCAGCAGCAGCGTGGCCACGCAGCCCGCAAAGAACGAGCCCAGCGCGGCAATGGCCAGCGCCGCGCCGGCGCGGCCATGCTTGGCCATCTGGTGGCCGTCGAGCACGGTCACCACGGCCGAGGTTTCCCCCGGCAGCGCGACCAGGATGGCCGTGGTCGAGCCCCCGTATTGGGCGCCGTAGTAGATACCGGCCAGCATGATCAGGCCGGCCACCGGCGGCAGCACGTAGGTGATCGGCAGCAGCATGGCGATGGTGGGCACGGGGCCCACGCCGGGCAACACGCCGATCAACGTGCCGAGCAGGCAGCCGATGAAGGCATAGACGAGGTTTTCGGGCGTGAAGGCGACGGAGAAGCCCAGCGCCAAGTGTTCGAACAATTCCATGGCGGGCTCCTTAGTTCAGGCCGAGGAAGCTGGGCCAGAGCGGAAAGATCAGCCCCAGTCCCTTGATGAAGGCCAGCCAGCAGAAGACCACCAGGAAGATGGCGTTGAGTACGGCAACCTTCCAGCTGAAATCATGGCTGGCCACGCTGCTGGTGACCACCAGGAGGAACAGCGACAGGTACAACCCGAGCGGGCGTAGCAACACGCCGAACAGGATGACCGAGCCGATGATAATGGCCAGGATCTTGAAGTCGAACTTGCTGACCTCCGTCTCCTCGGCCTTGGGGCTGAGCGCAGTCAGCGTGACCACCGCGCCCAGCGCGGCCAGGCAGATGCCCAGCCAGAACGGAAAGTATCCCGGGCCCATTCGTGCTGCATCGCCCATTTGATATTGGGTCGCTCCCCAGGCGAACCCCAGGCCCAGGGCGACGAACATCACCCCCGACCAAAAGTCCTGTTTGGACCGGATTTGCATAATAAGTCTTCTCCCACCAATGAAAGAACGCCACATGGGCGCACGCCGACGGCGTACGGCACAGGCGGCCTGCATCGCCGGCCGGTGACTGGCTGGCAAAGCAAGCGCAGGAGTCTAGAAAGCCAAACTTCCAATTGGCTTTCATTGGAGGGGGGCGAAGGCTTGCGCCAGGCCCCGTTGCCGGGGCATTGCCGGGTGATTTCCCCAGGAGAAAGGGGGGCTGCCGGGCGCCCGCGCACCGTGCCTCAGTGTTTTCCCTAGGAGGTTGCGAAATCCCCAAATCCGCGCCGGCTGGCCGGTCAACGGTATGCGCTACCATCGGCTTGTCCCCACGACAGACCAGGAGCGCTGCCATGCAAACCCACGCGTTGCACCGAGGACGCCTCATCGATCACATCCAGCTGGTGGTGCGGGACTTGGCTGCCAGCCGCCGCTTTTACGAGGCGGTCCTGGGTGTCCTGGACATTCCCATCGGTGGGGAGGGCGAAGGGTTTTTCTGGGCGGATGAGCTCTTCATTTCCAGCGTGGACAGCCCGGCGTCGCAAGGCGCGCTCACCGGCCGCTGCCACCTGGCCTTCCAGGCGCCCGACCAGGCCACCGTCGATGCCTTTCACCGGGCGGCGCTGGCCGCCGGCGGCAAGGACAATGGTGCGCCAGGCTTGCGCGCCTACCACCCGGGCTACTACGGCGCCTTCGTGCTGGATCCGGACGGCAACAATATAGAAGTCGTCCACCACGGCCCGTGCGCGCGTAGCGCACCGTCGGTGGAAATCACCTTCTGAGCCACCGGCATCTGCACGATCTCGACCTAGGGTTTTCCCTAGTATCGATCCGCTAAACTCTTGAAAATCGGCGAGCCGGCCCCTACCGCTGTGTCGGCGGCCGCCGGCCAGGCCTGCCGTCCATCTCCGCTTTGTTCATCCTCCTCTTTTCGAAGAAGAATCACGATGAAGATTGCGCAGATTGCCCCGTTGTATGAAGCCGTGCCGCCGCGCCTTTACGGCGGCACCGAGCGGGTGGTGGCCCACCTGACCGATGCCCTGGTCGACAAAGGCCATGACGTCACCGTGTTCGCTTCGGCCGATACCCGCACCCGCGGCCGCCTGGTGCCGGTGCGCGACCAAGCCCTGCGGCTGGATCCCGCGCCGCTGAAGTCCGACCTGGCGGCCCACCTGACCATGCTGCACGAAGTGCGCGAGCGCGCTGGGGAGTTCGACGTGCTGCATTTCCACACCGATATGCTGCACTTTCCCATGTTCGAGCACGTGGCGCAGCGTACGGTGACCACGTTGCACGGCCGGCTCGACTTGAAAGACCTGGCGCCCGTCTATCGGCGCTGGAGCCAATATCCGCTGGTGTCGATTTCGCGGCACCAGCGCAAGCCCCTGCCTTTTGCCCACTGGGCCGAGACCATCTATCACGGCATGGATCCGGCGCCCTACCGGCTGATCGAGAATCCTTCGGGTGACTACCTGGCCTTCCTGGGTCGCATTTCCCCCGAAAAGCGCCCCGACCGCGCCATCATGATCGCGCGCCAGGCCGGCCTGCCGCTGAAGATTGCCGCCAAGGTCGACGCGGCCGACCATGAGTACTTCGAGGGGACCATCCGGCCCATGCTGGACCACCCGCTGGTGGAGTTCGTCGGCGAGATCGGCGACGGCGACAAGGCCGAGTTCCTGGGCAACGCGCGCGCGCTGCTGTTCCCGATCGATTGGCCGGAGCCGTTCGGGCTGGTGATGATAGAGGCCATGGCTTGCGGCACGCCGGTGATTGCCTGGCGCCAAGGATCGGTGCCCGAAGTCATCGACGACGGCGTGACCGGCTTCATCGTCGATGACCTCGACCAGGCCGTCGCCGCGGCCAAGAAAGCCGACACGCTGGACCGCAGGCAGGTGCGCGCCGTGTTCGACCGGCGCTTTACCGCTTCGGCCATGGCCGAAAATTACCTGCGGCTGTACCGGCAGCTCCAGGACGCGCCGTCGAACGAGGCCATCTTCGCCAAGACCGCGTAAGCGGGGTCATCGCCGCTTTGCCCTTGGCGACGCGCCAGGCCGGGCGGGCGGCGCGTGCCGTCAGCCGCGCAGGCGGCTGCGCAGATGATCGGCCAGCACGCGCGCATGGTTGTGCACTTCGTCGCGCGCGGCGTAAAGCAAGGTGACCGGACCTTGGCTGGCAAGCTGCTGAAGCTGCTGCACCGGCTCCGGATTGCCTTGCAGCTCGGCCTGGTAGCGGCTGGCGAATTCCTGCCAGCGTGACGGGTCGTGGCCGAACCACTTGCGCAGCTGCGGCGAGGGGGCGGCGTCCTTGAGCCAGAGCGCCAGGCCGGCGGCTTCGCGGCGCAGGCCGCGCGGCCACAGCCGGTCGACGAGCACCCGCGCGCCGTCGTCCGCCGTTGCCGGCTCGTATACGCGCTTGACGCGAATGCGGTCTGCAAATCGGGTCATGGCGTTTCTCCCTTGGCGGTCCTTTCATTGAACACCCGTGCCTGCCGCACCCGGGCCGCGCGGTGTACAGCACGCGGCTTACATCGTAGAATGCCGGCCATGGTCACCCAACCGACGTCCCGGCTTGGCGCAGGCAATCCCGTTGCCTGCCGGGTCGTCGCGTCCCTGCGCCGGCGCATGGCCGGGCGCGCCGGACTGGCCGCGGCACTGGCCGCACATGGCTAAGCCCGGCGACCTTTCCACTTTCCCTTTCACGCGCAGTTCCTAGGTCGCCGGGCCCCACCCGCGCGATCGGTGCGACGCCGGCCTGCCGGCGCCGCGCCCGGCCCGCTCGCCGCTTGGCGGCGGCGGGGCGAGGACTGGCATGGACATCACCAAGGCATTCATCAAGGCCAAGCGGCCTTGCGCCGACGGCTTTCGCTGGTACGTGCGCAACGCCCGGCCGGACCAGACCTATCAAAACCTGCTCGATGCGCTGGTGCAGGCCGGCCGCGTGCAAGACGCATGCTGGCTGCTGGACCAGTTTGGGCCGACCGACGCGGTGCTGGAGGTCGACACGCTGGAAGCCGACGCCATCGTATTTGCCGGCACGCTGCAAGTAGCCGGCGGCATCGATGTCGACGGCGTGGTGCGCGCGGGCCGGTGCATACGGGCCGGCGCGGGCATACGCGCAGGCTCGCTGCAGGCCGGCGAGGACGTGACTTGCGGCGGGGCGCTTGCCTGCGGCGGCGACGCCAAGATCGGCGGCCGGCTGCACGCTGCATGGGGTGTGCAGGTCCAGGGCGCGCTCAGCTGCGAAGACCTGCGTGCCGGCTGGGATGCGTGCTGCGGCAGGGAGATGGTCATGGCCGGCCATGCCCAGGTCGGTGGGCGCTTGCAGGCCGCCGGCGACGTGCGCTGCGCCAAGGGGCTGCGTGCGGGCGAAGGCATCGAATGCGCAGGCAACCTGTACGCCGGCCACGGCATCGAGTCGGGCGGCTGCGTACGGGTCGGCGGCCACCTGTCTGCCGACTGGGGGATCGTCGCACGGGGCGACATGCTGGCCGCAGGCGCGATCCGCGCGGGCGAAAGCCTGTACGCCGAAGGGGACATCCAGGCTGGCGAGGGTTATGGCATTTATGCGGGGCTGCAGGTGCCCGCGCATGCGTGGGCGACGAGCGCCCGGGTGCAAGCCGCGCGTCGGCCCGAGGGGCTGCACAGTGGCTGGTGGGCCGGGCCCCCGCCCGGGGTGGTGCTTGCCGCGGAGGATGGCGGTGCGGATTGACGTCGAACGCGATCCGCAGCGCATGCAAGCCGAGCTCGACATCCTATATGAACGCTTTTTCGCCCCGATGGGCCGCCCCGGACTGACCGCGGTCGATTGGAACGCGCCGCCGCATTTGCGTTGCTACCGCCGCACCGCGGACGGCGAGCACTACGTCTATGTCGAGGACGCGCTGCGCGGACGCCTGGCTGGATGCGTCGTCTTCAATCGGCTGCCGGGGCTGGACCGCCGGCTGGACGCGCACGTGCGATCGCCGCATTCACGGTTTCGCCCCGCCTATCAACGGCAAGGGCTGGCCACGCTGATTTACCGGCACGTGCTGGATGCGGGGATTTGCCTGGTCAGCGGCGCACGCCAGTCGCCGGCTGCCCATCGGCTTTGGCAAAAGCTCGGCCAGCACTATCCGTTGGGCTATGTGCGCCTGGACGGCAGGCGGGTGACGCCGCTGCCGCCGCAGGCGGACGGCTTGGACGACTTGGACACGCGGCTGTTGCTATGCGGCGTGGGATGGGACGCACACGCCTTGGCCGGCCTGGCCGACGCGCGATGCGCACGCGCGGCGGCGCCGGTGGCCCCGCCGGTGGCAGGGTCGTGACACGCCCGGACGCAGGCCGTCAGGCCGCACCGGCGGCGCGCGCCGGTGCCCGGACGCTGACGCCGGCGGCCTCGAGCGCCTTGCGGATGGCCGAAGCGAAAGCCGCCGCACCGGGCTGGTCGCCATGGATGCATAGCGTGTCGGCGCGCACGGGCACGTCGTGCCCGTCGATACTGCGCACCACGCCTTCGCGCACCATGCGCAGCACTTGGGCCACCGACGCGTCTAGGTCCTCGATCATCGCGCCAGGCTGGCTGCGCGGAGTCAGCGAGCCGTCGCGCTGGTAGCTGCGGTCGGCGAAGACCTCGCTGGCCGCGCGCAGCCCGACTGCCTGCGCGGCCGTAACGAGGGCGCTGCCGGCCAGGCCGTAGAGCACCAGCGTGGCGTCGACGTCACGCACGGCGCGGCAGATCGCCTCGGCCAGCGCCGGGTCGCGCGCGGCCATGTTGTACAGCGCGCCGTGCGGCTTGACGTGGTTGAGCCGTGCGCCTTGGCTGGCGGCCACCGCCGCCAGCGCGCCGACCTGGTAGACGGTGATGTCGTAGACTTCCTGCGGGCTGACCTGCATGGTCCGCCGCCCAAACCCCTGCAGGTCGGGCAGGGATGGGTGCGCGCCCAGCGATACGCCGTGGCGCAGGGCGGCCGTGACGGTGCGGCGCATGACGGCTGGATCCCCGCCGTGAAAGCCGCAGGCGATGTTGGCCGAGCTGACGTAAGGCAAGATGGCCTCATCGTCGCCCATCTTCCAGGCGCCGTAGCTCTCACCCATGTCGCAGTTCAGGTCGATCGCTTGGGTCATGTCGGTTCCTCGCGGTAGGCCCGTAGCCGCTCGCGCAGCCAGGCGAGCGATTCGTGCAGGCGCACGAAGGATTGCTCGCGCAGCGCGTCCAGCCGCTGTGCGCGGCCAAGGTCGATGAGTTCGAAGGATACGGCATCGCCCGGCGCTTTTTGCGCAAGCACCGGCAGATCCACCGTGGCGACCTGCGCGATCTTGGGGTAGCCGCCGGTGGTTTGCCGGTCGGCCATGAGGACGATGGGCGCGCCGCCAGCCGGCACTTGTATGGCGCCGAAGGCGATCGCCTCGGAAAGCAGCTGGCGCGGGGACGACAGCGCCAGCGGGGGGCCTTCGAGCCGGTAGCCCATGCGGTCGGATTGCGCGCCGATGCGCCAGATGGCTTCGACCAGCGCCTGGCGCGACGCCGCCGAGAAGTCGTTCCATTGCGCGCCGGGCATGATGCGCACGGCCGCATCCGGTCGCGCCGACAAGCCCGCGGGCAGGTAGATGCGCTGCTGCCAGAGCATGTCGACCAGGTCTTGCAGGCTTTGTCCGCGCAGGGGCCGCCGCAGCGTGATGCGATCGCCCTTGGCCAATGCCCGGCCTTGCAAGCCGCCGAAGCCGCTGCGCAGGTAAGTGCTGTCGCTGCCCATGACGGTGTCGAGCGCAAAGCCGCCGTGCACGGCGAGATAGCAGCGCGCGCCGCGTACCCGCGCAGTCCAGGCGAGCTCGTCGCCCGCGCGGGCGACGAGCGGGCGGTGCAACGCGGCCGGCTCGCCATTGAGCGTGGCGCCCAGGTCGGCGCCCGCGATGGCAAAGCACGCCGGCTGCTCGAAGCGCAGCCGCGGCCCGACCAGGGTGATTTCCAGCGCGGCGCAGCCCGGGTCGTTGCCCGCCAGGAGGTTGGCCAGGCGCAGCGCATTGCCGTCCATGGCACCGCAGGCTGGCACGCCGAGGTGCTGGTAGCCGAAGCGGCCGAGGTCTTGGAAGGTGGACAGCAGTCCGGGTTTGAGGACGGTGATGGTCATTGCTGCGTGGCGCGCAGCTCGTCCAGGCGCTTTACGTCGATCGGGACGAAGCGGACAAAGTCGCCGGGCGCCAGCACGGCGGGCGGTTCGCGCGCGGGGTCGAAGAGCCGTAAGGGCGTCACCCCGATGATATGCCAGCCGCCGGGCAGGCGTTGCGGATAGATGACCGTCTGCCGGTTGGCGATGGCCACGGCCCCGGGCGGCACGGCGGTGCGCGGGTCTGCGCGGCGCGGCACGGCCAGCCGCTCGTCGTGTATGCCGATGTAGGGTTGCCCGGGCGAAAAACCGAGCATGAGCACGCGGCTGACGGGCTCGCTATGCAGTTCGATGACTTGCTGTGGTGTCAGGCCGCACGCCTGCGCAACGGCCTGCAGGTCCGGGCCATGCTCGCCGCCGTAGCACACGGGGATTTCGACAGTGCGCGCCTGGGCGTCGCCCTCATCGCCAGTCCCGCGCAGTGCCGCCTGCACGCGCGCAGCCAGCACCTCGTAGGGCGATGCGCCGTCGGCTTCGACGACGGCCGACGGCCGGTAGTGCACGGCTACGCTGGCCAGGCCCGGCACGATGTCGGTTACGCCGGCCAGCGCGGCCTGCCGCAGCCGCCGCGCCGCGGCAAGGCAACGCCGGCTGGTGTCGGCGTCCAGCGCCCGGCCCAGCGTCACCACCAGGCAGCGGTCGCCTTCGGCACGGATGCGCCAGCCGTCCTGCAGGTCCTGAGACTCGGCCACGGCCGTCATCGCGCGCCACTTACTTGGCGAACAGCGAATCGAGGTTCTTGAACGCCTTGATCTCGATGGCGTTGCCCGATGGATCCAGGAAAAACATGGTGGCCTGTTCGCCGACTTCGCCCTTGAAGCGGATGTAGGGTTCGATGATGAACTTCACGCCGGCCGCGCGCAGCTTATCGGCCAGCGCCTCCCATTCGGGGATGGACAGCACCGCGCCGAAGTGGCGCACCGGCACCTGGTGGTCATCCACGCTGCTGGTGGCGCGATGGCCGCATTCCTCGGGGGCCAGGTGGGCGACGATCTGGTGGCCATAGAAGTTGAAATCCACCCATTCCGGAGCGCTGCGCCCCTCCGGGCAGCCCAGCAGGTCGCCATAGAACGCGCGCGCCTCGGCGATATCGCGCACGGGAAAGGCCAAGTGAAAGGGAGGCAGGGAAGGGGCGGTCATGAGTACGGGTTCTCCAGTGAGGTCAGGCGCAGCCGGCCACGCCACAGGCATGGCCGCCATGCTAAAGGGATGATTTTAGTAATCATTTTTTTGATGAAACAGCGATATTTTTTGCTGGAAGCCATCGAGAAAATTGATTACTGCGCTGGCGGAATGGTCGTGGAGGGAGGTGAGGCTCATGCCGATTTGTCTAAGGGTAACCACCTAGTTGCAGAGGAAGTCAACCCCCTGGCATAGTGGGCATACCGTCAGACAATAACGCAATCGGGCGGTATGCAGTGCTCGTAGTGACAACGACCATGGATACACACGAAGGAGCAGCATTTCATGTCCGATACCCGCATAAAGGAGATCAGGCGGCGCACGGTTTTCGACAGTAGGGGGGTCGAAACGCTGGAGGTGGAAATTCTTACGAAGGGCGGCGGTTTTGCCCGGATGGCGGCGCCCTTCGGCGCCCCGGGCAGCCGGGGCGAGTTCGAGGCTCCGGCCTATGCCCCGGGTGGGCTACCGGAGACGATCGGATTGCTGGACAAGGAAATCATTCCCGCCTTGATCGGCATGGACGCCGCGCAGCAGGACAAGATTGATGACTTGCTGGTCAGCCTGGACGGAACCGCGAACTTCGAGCGCATCGGCGGCAATACATCGACCGTGCTGTCGCTGGGGGTTGCCAGGGCCGCGTCGGACACGCTCAAAGTCCCGCTCTACGAACTGCTGAGCAACGACGATCCGCCGACCCTGCCCACGCCGCTTGGCAACGTGATCGGCGGGGGTGCCCACAGCCTGGGACCCGCTCCAGACATGCAAGAACACATGGTGGTGGCCGTCGGCGCCAAGTCCGTGCGGCACGCCATCGAAATCAACCTGAAGGTGCATCGCACCGCCGGCCGGCTGCTCGAAGCGCACGACCCAGGCTTTGCAGGCGGAATGGATGACGAGGACGCGTGGGCGGCCAACCTGGACGACGTAGGCGCGCTGGAAATCCTCGAACAGGCCAAGAAACAGGTCGAAGACGAGGAAGGCGTCGAGATTCGCATGGGCCTGGACCTGGCCGCCGACCGGCTGTGGAATCCGGTCAAAGGCAAGTACTGCTACGCGCGCGAAGGCACCGAGCGCACGCCTGCCGAGCAGCTGGACTACGTCGGTTCGCTCATCGAACGCTTCAACCTGGTCTACGTGGAAGATGCCTTCCACAGCAGCGACTACGACTCTTTCGCGAGCTTGAACGCGCGTTACGGCCGGCGCTGCATCATCTGTGCCGACGACATCTACGCCAGCAACTACGCGCGCACCCAGGTGGGCATCGAGAAAAAATCCGCCCGGGCGATGATCATCAAGCCCAACCAGGTGGGCACCGTCACCGGAGCCAGGCGCACGGCCGCATTGGCCGCCCGCCACGGCGTGCGAACCATTATTTCCAACCGGTCAGGCGAGACGGCCGACACGTCGATCGCTGACCTCGGCGTGGCGTGGAACGCGATGATGATCAAAGCCGGCGTGCGCGGCGGCGGACGTGGCGTCTTTTCCGCAAAAGCCCGTCAAGATCGTGGTCGGCTACACCCCTGGGGGAAGCACGGACGCCATCGGCCGCCAGATCGGTGCGGCGCTGTCCAAGCTGTGGGGCCAGCCCGTGGTCATCGAAAACAAGCCGGGCGCAGGCGGCAACCTCGGCGCGGACATGGTAGCCAAGTCAACGCCCGACGGCTACACGCTGTTGATGTGGCACGACGGCCTGGCCGCCAATGCCAGCCTGTACAAGAACCTGACCTACGATCCGGTCAAGGACCTGGTCCCGGTCTCGACCATTGCGCGCGTATCCATCGTGATGGGCGTGTCCGGTGATTTCCCGGCCAAGAGCGTCAAGGAAGTGATCGACATGGCCAAGGCCAAGCCCGGCGCGCTGGCGTACGCCTCGTGCGGTCCGGGCACGCCGCATCACATCGCCGGCGAGATGTTCAAGTCGTACGCCAAGGTCGACCTCGTGCACACGCCGTACCGCGGTTGCGCGCCAGCGCTGGCCGACATCATGGGCGGACACGTGCCGGTGTTTTTCCAGACCCTGAGCAACGTCACCGGCCACATGCAGGGCGGCCGCCTGCGCGTGCTGGCCGTGGGCGACCCGCAGCGCGTGCCAGACTACCCGGATATCCCGACCATGATCGAGGCGGGCGTGCCCGGTTTCGTCATCACGCCCTGGTATGGCATTTTCGCACCGGGCGGCACGCCGAAGGAGCTGGTCGCCAAGATCAACGCCGATATCGCCAAGGTGGTGGCCGGGCCGGAGCTGTCCGGCGAACTGAAGAAGGCGTACTACCAGCCCGAGACGGTTTCGCCGGAAAAGTTTGCCGAAATGGTCAAGACCGATATCGACCGTTTGGGCAAGGTGATACGCGAAGCCGGCATGACGGCCGACTAGGGCGGCGGCCCGGCCCCATCGGCGCCACGGTGGGCATCGATAAAATCGATGCTCGACCAGCCAAGGGGGCCTGGCATGCTGCGCGAATTCAAGACGTTCATCGCCGTCGCCCGGCAGGGCAGCTTTACCGCCGCGGGCCGCGCGCTCGGGTTGACCCAATCGGCGGTCAGCGCGCAAATCCAACGTCTGGAAGACGCCTTGGGCGTGCGGCTGTTCGACCGGACGGCGCGCGCGGCAGTGCTCAACGGAGCCGGCCGCGAGGTCCTGGCGCAGGCCGAGCAGGTCGTGGCAATGGTCGAGCGCATGGCCGACCCAGCGGGCAAGGCCACCGCCGGCACCTTGCGCATGGGCGCCATCGCCTCCGTGCAGCAGGGCGTACTGGTGCGGGCGTTGGCGGCGTTTCGCGACGAGTACCCGGACGTGCGGGTGCGCGTCGTGCCGGGCGTGTCGCTGAACTTGCTGGGTTTGGTGGACTCGGGCGAGGTAGAGCTCGCCGTGCTGATCCGTCCGCCCTATGCCTTGCCTGCCGACCTGGTGTGGCACGAGCTTGCGCGCGAACCCATCGTGCTCGTGGCGCCTGCCGGGGCGCCGCGCCTGTCGTGGCGCGAGCTGCTGGCTGCCTTGCCCTTCATCCGCTACGACCGGGCGTCGTTCGGCGGACGCGTGGTCGACGGGTTGCTGCGGCGGCTGCGCATCACCGTCAAGGAGTCCGTCGAGCTCGACGAGATCGATGCCATCGCGAGCCTGGTGCGCCAGGGGTTGGGCGTGGCGCTCTTGCCCTGGTCGGCGCGCATGAGTGCGCGGGGGCTCAGGGTGATTCCGCTGCCGGAGGCGGGGGCATTTCGCGAGATCGGCATCGTGCACCGGCAGGGCGGGCCCACGCCCGCGGCTGCGCACATGGCGCGCTGCCTGCAGAAGGCGGCGCAAGCCGAACCGGCGCCCGAGCCTAAAGCCGGTCGCAGCGCACGGTGATGGGGTGCGCGCGCAGCGCGGCCAGCACCGCGTCGTCGACCGGCCCGTCCACGTCGGTGATCACATAGCCGATGTCGCCGCGCGTCTGCAGCCGCTGGCTGCAGATGTTCAGGCCGTGTTCGGCCAGCAGCTTGTCCAGTGCGGCCAAGGCGCCGGGCAGGTTGCGGTGCACGTGTAGCAGCCGCGTGGCGCCGGCGGCCTCCTGGAAGGGCAGCTCGGGGAAATTGACCGCGCCCTTGGTCGTGCCGCTTTGCAGGAAGCGCACGAGTTTTTCCGCCACCTCGCGGCCGATGTTCTCTTGCGATTCTTGCGTGCTGCCGCCAATGTGCGGGGTCAGGATCACGTTGGGCAACCCGCGTAACGGGCTGTCCAACGGCTCGTCCACGCCCTTGGGTTCGACGGGGAAGACGTCCAGCGCGGCTCCGGCCACGTGGCCCGAATCCAGTGCGGCGCGCAGCGCCGCGATGTCCACGACCGTGCCGCGCGAAGCGTTGATGACGATGACGCCGCGCCGTGCCTGGGCAAGCGCCGCGGCGTCGATGAGGTTCGCGGTGGCCTTGCCGCCGGGGACGTGCAGCGTCAGGACGTCGGCCTGCGACAGCAGCTCGGCCAGCGACCCGGCCGGGCGCGCATTGCCTAGCGGCAGCTTGGCCTCCACGTCATAAAAGATGACGCGCATGCCCAGGGCCTCGGCCAGCGTGCCGACCTGCGAGCCGATATTGCCGTAGCCGATGATGCCCAGCGTCTTGCCGCGCGCCTCGTAGGCGCCGGCGGCCGTCTTGTCCCAATGGCCCTGGTGCACGCGCATGTTCTTTTCGGGGATGCGGCGTAGCAGCAGCACGGCCTCGGCAATGACCATCTCGGCCACCGAGCGTGTATTGGAAAACGGCGCGTTGAAGACCGGCACGCCGCGCGCCATGGCGGCGTCCAGGTCGACCTGGTTGGTGCCGATGCAAAAGCAGCCGATCACGCGCAGGTCCGGACTGTCGGCGATGAGCTTGCCGTCCAAGTGCGTGCGCGAGCGGATGCCAACGGCCACCGCTCCGGCGATGGCCTTGCGCAGCTCGTCGGCAGGCAGGGACGCGGAATACGTCGCGATGTCGTGTTCGCCGGCGGCGGCGAACACCTCCCGCGCGCTGGGGTGGATGTTTTCGAACAGGACGATACGCGCCATGCGGTGCCTCCATCTGGTGGATGAGGTCTATTGTGGGGCAATGGCGGTTGCCAAGCGCGCGTGGCCCTGGGGGCATCATGGGAATGGGGGAAGGGGCGCCAGCGAACAAGGGTTTGCAATGTCATACAAAATTTATATAGTCCCTGCATGAAGCCGCGGGCCTTCCGGGTGATCGATCTCGCCAAGGCCTGCAGCGCGGTTCTTGTGCGGCATTGCTTCCATAGGCGCACCATGAATCATTCAGCTAACGAGCGAATGCCGCAGCAGTCGGGATGCTTGTCAGCATCGCACGATGCTCGTGATACGTGCCGGCGTGCACGCCCGGTCTCATTGCATGCGATGGCCACGACCACTGTTCCAAGGTACTCGGGGGCGTTGCAGCGATTGGCGGGCAGGAAAACCTGTCCGTTGCCGATATCAATGGTTTTTGTCAGAAAGAAGCCATGGCGAGTGGAATCAGGCTTTCAAAGTTGAGCATTGCAGCGGGATTGGTTGCGCAGTCTAGCCTGGGGTCGGCGTGGGCCGCGGAGGAGTGCGATCCTCCATCGGCCGGCATCGAGCCCGAAGTGATCTGCTCGGGTGAGCCCGGACTATATGCCTCTGGCATCTCTTATCTTGAGCCTTCCATACCCCACGGCTTATGGCTCACCTTGGATTCCACGGTGACGGTTCTGCGGGCGGCCGGTCCGGCAAATCACGGCGTGGACCTGGCGACGAACGGGCCGAACGCGATCCGCCTTGACCTGGCCGACGGTGTTCGAATTTCCGTTGCCGGCGTCCATGCCCAGGGAGTCAAGCTCAAGGGCAGGAGTGACCTGACGGTTGATTCCGGCGCGAATATCGACGTGACCGACCCTTCGGCCACTGCCGACGGCCATTCCACCCACGCCATCGTCGCCGAGATCGACGACCCGAGTGCCACGGGCAATGTCGTGATCAACCAGCGGGCCGGCAGCCGATTGACGGTGTCCGGGGTCGAGAGTGGCGGGATAGGCGCGTTTCACGAGGGGCAGGGGTCGATCCTGGTGACCACGGCCGGGGAGATCGACGTCACGACCGATGGTGGGAGCGGCGTAATCGCCTGGGGGCTCACACGTCCAGGTGCCTCGCAGCCGAGCGCCGCCGACGTGAAAGTCGTTCAAACGGGCACCGGGAGCATTTCAGTCGACGGCAACGGCGCCTCGGGAGTGTCAAGGCGCACGAACCGTTGACGCAACCGGGTTCTATCGGCCCACGACAGGGGTGGATAACCGTGCCTTGCCCGCCGATGTGTATGACATGACGCGCGACGGCATCGTCCAGGGCCAATTGCTCAACCTCGGCGAGTTCAATCATGCGGGCTTGATAGACCTGCGCGGGGCCGAGATCGGCAATATGTTGCTGATCACTGGCGCGGGGGCTGCGGCGCTTGGCCCCGGCACGGGGACGTTCGTCTCTGATGGAGGCACGCTGCGGCTGAGGGTTGGCGCGCGTTCTGCTGGCGCAGCGAATCCCGCAGACCGCTATGCCGACATGTTGATCGTGGATGCGACCCGCTTGGGCGGCAATGGGGCGACGCGCATACAGGTGGATTACGATCCCGCGGAGATGGGACAACTGACGCGGGGCAATGGCGTCGAGCTGGTGGAAGTCCGCAATGAATCGGCGTCGGTTCCAGGCGCATTTGCCCTGGGCAACCGTGTAGCGGCCGGCGCCTATGAGTATGCGCTGCACCATGGCGGGGTGGGCGAGGATGCCGGTGACGGTAACTGGTATTTGCGCAGTTTCCTGCGCGTCGGCCCCGAACCAGCCGGGCGCCCGGCCGAGGAGGTGCCCCATTATCGCAAGGAGGTACCGGTGTCCATGGCCGTGCCGGCACTGGCGCATCGCCTCGGCCTGGACGTGATCGGCTCTTATCATGACCGGGCCGGCGAGGACCATGTCGTGTCTTCTGCGAAAGCCGCAGGCCGGCATGACAGCCGGCCGGACGACGATCGACGCGCCTGGGGCCGGGTTTTTGGCAGCAGCGGCAAGGTCGCGGGCGGCGGCGACAGCGGCCTAAGCCGCTTTCAGTGGTTCGAGGACAATGGTCCTCGCTATCGCTTCGACGTGTGGGGCATCCAGATCGGCCAGGATCTCTACCGCCGCATGGATGGCGAGGGCTCGCGTGACGTGGCAGGCACATACTTTGCAGCCTCTCGTGCAACGGCCCGCGTGGACGCGGTATTGGGCGGTTCCGCCGGCAAGGTCTCCTTGAACGGCTATACCCTTGGTGCCTATTGGACGCATGTGCGCGAGACAGGCTCCTATATCGACGCCGTGGCGCAGGTCACGAGATACGCTGCCGCTCGCGCGCGGTCGGTCGCGGGCGAGGAAATCGCTTCAGATGGCTGGGGCGCTACGGCTTCCCTGGAGACGGGCTATCCATTGGGACTGAGCGAGGGCTGGCATATCGAGCCTCAAGCTCAGCTGGTTTACCAAACCGTATCCTTGGGCAACGCGCGTGACCGGTACGGCCGTATCCGGTATGCCGACTCGCACGCATGGCAGGGCCGCCTGGGCGCTCGCCTGGTCAAGAATTGGGAAGGTGCGGATGGGCAGCAGTACGCATTCTGGGGGCGCGCCAATGTTTGGCACGACTTCAGGGCCCATGCGCAAACCGCGTTTTCGTCCCTGAACGGCCGAAATGCGGTGGATTTGAGTACCCGCCTGGGCAGCACGCGGGTTCAGCTGGGCGTGGGCGTCAATGCGCAGCTCAGGGAAGCGCTGAGCACTTTCATTGCCGTCGATTACGAACAGGGTTTGCGCGATAGCCGGTCCCGCAGCGTGAGCGGACGGATCGGCCTGCAGTACGTGTGGTGAGGGCTGCTAGCAGCCTTTGTGGCGCAGGCCTGGCCCGGTGGCGGTTGGCAAGCTAATCACCCGCCGACGTAGCGCCTTCGCCGGCAGGCGCAGCCTCACCCCCGCCGCCCACCACCCGGTCCGCCGGAAACCGCAACGCGAACGTGCTGCCCTTGCCCGGCTGGCTGGCAATCTCCAGTTCCGCGTCGTGCCGCATGGCCACGTGCTTGGTGATGGCCAGGCCCAGCCCGGTGCCGCCGGTGGCACGCGAGCGGCCGCGATCGACGCGGTAGAAGCGTTCGGTCAGGCGCGGCAGGTGGTGCGCGGCGATGCCAATGCCGGTGTCGGTGACGCTGTAGCGCGCGCCGCCGTCGGGCGCGGGCTGCCAGCGCACGGTGATGCTGCCGCCATCGGGCGTGTAGCGCACGGCGTTGGTCAGCAAATTGGATACGGCCGAGGCCAGTTCCGTTTGTGCGCCCAGCACGTCCAGGTCCGGGTCGATTTCCCAAGCGAACTGGTGGCGGCCGCCGGAAAGGATCTCGGCCTGCTCGCGGGCCTGGGCGATGAGCTGCGGCATGCCCACGGCCTGGGGTTCCTGGTTGGGCGAGGATTCGAGCGTGGACAGCGCCAGCAGGTCGTCCACGATGGCCTGCATGCGCCTGGCCTGCTCGTGCATCATGTCCAGGTACTGCCGGCGCTGCTCCGCGGGCAGCGCCGACTCGGGCATCTCACGCAGGGTTTCCAGGAATCCGGCCAGCACCGTCAGCGGCGTGCGCAGCTCGTGCGAGACGTTGGCCACGAAATCGCGGCGCGTGGTTTCCAGCTTTTCGATCTGGGTGACGTCGCGCGTGATCAGCAGCCGCTGGTCTTGCGCGTAGCGGATGAGGTGCATCAGCAGCACCCGGTCGTGGCCGCCGTGGCTGACGCGCACGATGATGGGTTCGGGCCAGTCGTCGCGGTTGGCATAGGCGACGAACTCCGGTACGCGCAGCAGGTTCAGCAGGTTGCGGCCGCGGTCGGCGGGCAGCCGCAAGCCCAGGTGCTGGCGCGCGACGCGGTTGCACCAGTCGATGTGCAGGCCACCGTCGAGCCTGACGACGCCATCAGGCAGCGCCTGCGCCGCGGCCAGCATGTCCTGGATGCTTTCGCGCTGGGCGGCGAGCAGCCTATCCTGGTTGCGCACGTGGCGATATAGCGGTGCCAAGACGTCATCCCAGGGGCCGACGTCCACGGGCGGGGATTCCTGGGGGTGGCGTGCCCAGCGCGCTACCCTGGCCAGTTTCCCGCTGCGCCAGACGAGCGTTGCGCCCAGGCCGAGCGCCAGGATGATCCATCCCGTCGCGTCGCCCAGCTTCCAGTCCAGCAGGGCGGCCAAGGCCGCCCAGAAGGCGATATTGAGCAAGGTGCGCAGCCAAACCATGGCGCGAATTGTCGCATTGCCGGCGCCAGTGCGCCGGCCGTCGCATGGGCGCCGCTAGGCGCGCCGGGGAGGCTGGGCGGTAAAACGGTAGCCGCTGCCGCGCACGGTTTCGATGTGCGCGTCGTGCGCGGTCGGCTCCAGCGCCTTGCGCAGGCGCCGGATGTGCACGTCGACCGTGCGTTCCTCGACGAAGACGTGGTCGCCCCAGACCTGGTCGAGCAGCTGCGAGCGCGTGAACACCCGCTCGGGGTGGGTCATGAAGAAATGCAGCAGGCGAAACTCCGTCGGCCCGATCGACAGGGGCTGGCCGTTGCCCGACAGCCTATGGGCGACCGGGTCCAGCCGCAGCCCGTTGACGTCGATCACGTCGTCCGTCAGCTGCGGCGCGCGCCGGCGCAGCACCGCCTTGATGCGCGCCATCAGCTCCTTGGGCGAGAAGGGCTTGGTGACGTAGTCGTCGGCGCCCGCTTCCAGCCCGTCGACCTTGTCCTGTTCGGCGCCCTTGGCCGTCAGCATGATGACTGGCACGCCGCGGGTGCGCTCGTTGCCGCGCAGCCAGCGCGCAAGGCTTAGGCCCGATGCGCCCGGCAGCATCCAGTCCAGCAGCACCAGGTCGGGCAATTCGGCGTTGATCAGGGTCTGCGCCTGCTCGGCGTCGGATGCGCGCAGCACCTTGTGGCCGGCAAAGGTTAGGTTGACGGCGATCAGTTCCTGGATGGCAGGCTCGTCCTCGACGACGAGTATGGTGGTCGGCATGGGGGCGATCCGGGGGCGTGCAGTGCGAACGTTGCCATAGTATGGAGGGAATATTGCAGGTATGTGACGGCGGGGGCGCCGCCCTTGCGCTACGATTGCTCCTGTCGTTGCCGATACACGGAATCATCATGTCCCTCCCCGAGCAGCCGGGCGCAGAGCCCGGCACGACCCACTTCGGCTTCCAGCGCGTGCCCGAGTCTGAAAAGGCCAGCCGCGTGGCCCAGGTATTTCATTCGGTGGCGTCGCGCTACGACCTGATGAACGACCTGATGTCGGGCGGCCTGCACCGGATCTGGAAAGCGTTCACGGTCGGCCGCGCCGGCGTGCGCCCGGGCATGAAGGTGCTGGACATCGCCGGCGGCACGGGCGACCTGGCCCGGGCGTTCGCGCGCCGGGCGGGCCCAACCGGAGAGGTCTGGCTGACCGATATCAACGATTCGATGCTGCGCGTGGGCCGCGACCGATTGGCCGATGACGGCCTGCTGCTGCCGGTGTCGGTGTGCGATGCCGAGCGGCTGCCGTTTCCCGACGGCTATTTCGACCGGGTCAGCGTCGCCTTTGGGCTACGCAACATGACGCACAAGGACCGCGCGCTGGCGGAGATGACGCGCGTGCTCAAGCCCGGCGGCAAGCTGCTAGTGCTGGAATTTTCCAAGGTCGCCAAGCCGCTGGCCCCAGTCTACGACTGGTATTCGTTCAACGTTCTGCCCTGGTTGGGCCGCAACGTGGCCAAGGACGAGGCAAGCTACCGCTACCTGGCCGAATCGATACGCGTGCATCCCGACCAGGAAACCCTGGCCGGGATGCTGCGCGAAGCAGGGCTGTCGCGCGTGCAGTACTTCAACCTGACCGCGGGCGTGGTCGCGCTGCACGAAGGCGTGCGGCTGGACTGACGGCCCGCTTGGCGGCCCTGCTTGGCGGTCGGCGCGGCAGCGGGGCCGGGGCCTTTGCCTTTAACGCACCAGGAAACCCGCGCCGACCGGGTCGTTGCGGTCGATGACCCAGCGGGCCGTGCCCAGGATGCTGGCCGTGCCTTTGACGGTCGGGCGCACGGCGCGCGTGCCGCCCAGGTCGACCTCGCCGAGCAGGCAGCCTTCGAACGTGCCGCTGCCCAGTAGGCCTTCCGAGCGTATGGTCTGGTTCAGCTTCAGTTCGCCGCGTGCCTCGAACATGGCCATCATGGCGCTGGTGCCGGTGCCGCCGGGCGAGCGGTCGAGCTGGCCAGCGCTGAACACGTGCACGTTCTTGTACATCGCGCCTTCGATGGTGGGCTCGTGCCAGAAGGTCACGAAGTTCAAGTCGGTGACGTGGGCCTGGGTCGGGTGCTGCAGGCGCACTGCCGCGTTGAGCTGGTCGCGCACGGCCAGCCCCAGGCGCGACAGTTCGCTGCCGTTGTCGGGCGAAATGCGCAGCCCGCAGCCGCGCAGGTCGACGATGCCGAAGTAGTTGCCGCCCCAGGCGATGTCGGCCTTGAGCTGGCCATAGCCGGGCAGCGTCACCGGGATGTCCTGCGCGGCGACGTAGGCGGGCACGTTCTCGAAGCGCGTCCACTTCACTTCGTCGCCCTCGGATCCCACCTCGGCCACGACCAGGCCGGCGGTGGTTTCGAAGCGGATGGTCGTGGTCGGGCCCGTGCCGCGCGGCACCAGGCCCAACGCGACCATGGCCATGCTGACGGCGATGGTGCCGTGGCCGCACATGTGCGAATACTCGGTGCCGTCGATGTAGATCAGGCCGGCGTCGTATTCGGGGCTCGACGGCGGCGTCAAGAACACGCCGAACATGTCTTTGTGGCCGCGCGGCTCGCGCATCAGGGCCTTGCGCAGCCAGTCGTAGTTCGCCTGCAGGAAGCGGCGCTTTTCCAGGATGGACGAGCCGGGGGGATAGGGGATGCCACTGTGGATGATGCACAGCGGCTCGCCCTCGGTGTGGGTGTAGATGACGTCGAACACGTCTTGCTTGCGCATGACTAAAAGCTCCTGGCAGGGAAGGAAAGTCGGTACGGAAGAGGGAATGCGGTGAAGCGGGGGCTAGTCGCGCTCCGAAAGCACGTCCAGCCCGATGGTCATGTCCAGGACCGCGATGGCTGCCACGGCGGCCAAGATGGTCGCGGCCGAAACCGCCGCCACGGTCGGGTCTATCGTGTACTGCACGTAGTTGAAGAGCTTGACCGGGATGGTCGTCAGGTCCGCGGTGGCGTTGAAGATGGACAGCTCGACGTTGATCCAAGACGAAATGAACGCGAAGATCGAGCCAGTGACGATGCCCGGCCGGATCTGCGGCAGCACGACCAGGAAGAAGGTCGCCACCGGCCCGGCGCCCAGGTCGGCCGAGGCCTCTTCGAGGCTGCGTTGCTCCGGCGTCATCAGCGCCAGCACCGAGCGCAGCACAAAGGGCGTGATGATCACGGTGTGGCCGATGAGTAGCGCAAGGAAGCTGCGCGTCAGCCCGAAATAGCCGCCGAATTGCAGCAGGGCGGCGCCCAGGACGATATGGGGCAGCACCAGCGGCGACATCAGCACCGACGACAGCGCGGCCTTGCCCGGAAAGTCATGGCGCGCCATCGCCAGCGCGGCGGGTACCGCCAGCACGATGGCTGCCGCCGTGGCGGCGGTGGCCAGCGCCGTACTCGTCACGAAGGACGCGACGTAGCTCGGGTCTTCGATCAGCTTGCCGTACCAGGCCAGCGTCAGCCCTTGCGGCGGAAACGCCAGGTAGCTGGTCTCGGTCAGCGACGCCCCGATGATCACCACCAAAGGCAGCACCAGGTAGGCCAGTGCCAGCCAGGCGAAGATTCGCAGCAGGATGCGCATGATCATGGCCGGCTCCCGCGCACGGCGCCGATCCGGCCCGCCAGGGCCACCAGCACCAGGGTCAAGGCCAGCAGCACTACGCTAAGCGCGCCGCCGTAATGGAAATCGAAGACCGAGCTGTACTGCTGGAAGATCAGCATGGACAGCACCGAGATGCGCCCGCCCGACAGCAGGGCCGGCGTGACGTAGGCGCTGACGGCCAGCGTGAACACCATGATGGCGCCGGCAGTCAGCCCGGGCAGCGTCAGCGGGAAGGTCACGTGCCAGAACGTCGCGGCCGGGCTTGCACCGAGATCGGCCGAGGCCTGTTCGTAGGCCGAGTCCACACGCGCCAGCGCGTTGCCCACGGCCAGCACCACGAAGGGCAGCAGGATGTACACCATGCCGATCAGGATCCCGGTCTCGGTGCCGAGAAACCGCACGGGCCGCTCGGCCAGGCCCAACCCGGTCAGCGCGTCGTTGACCAGCCCGTTGCGCCCGAGCAGCACCATCCACCCGAACGAGCGCACGATGTTGCTGGTAAAGAGCGGTACGACCAGCAGGATGACGCAGATGCGGCGCCAGGCGCGCCAGCGCACTACCCGCACCAGGTACCAGGCCAGCGGGTAGCCGACCAGCAGGCAGATGAGCGTGGTCAGGCCGGCGATGCGGAAGGTCGTGGCGATCACGTCCCAGTGGTAGTGATCGGCCAGCACACGTACGTAGTGCGAAAGTGTGATGCCGCCTTCCTTGCCGGTCAGGCTGGCCAGCACCACCGTGGCCAGCGGGGCCAGGAAGAACGCCGCAAAAAACGCCAGGGGAGCCGCGATCAGCAGCAAAGGCGCCATATGGCGGGCGACTGTCGTCATGCGCCCTCCTGGATCCTGTGCAGTCGCTGCGGCGCAAACGCCACGCGCACGCGCGAGCCGGGCGCCGGCCTGGCTTCGGGCATGCCGGCCTGGCGCACCGCCAGGGGCTGGGCACCGGCGCGCACGTACACCGTCGTGTGGCTGCCAAGGCTGACCACGTCTTCGACCGTGGCCTCGACGACGACCTTGTCCTGCGGCGCCTGCGCTTGCACCGGCAGGAGTTCGAGGTGCTCGGGCCTGAGCATGGCGCAGCAGGCCACGGGATCGGCCTGCGGCACGACCGGCCCATCGGGCCACAGCTGCAGCCCGCCGGCGACCGGCCGGCCGTTCATCAGGTTGGCCTCGCCGATGAACTCCGCGACGAAGCGCGTGGCCGGTGCCCGGTAGATTTCGTCGCCAGGGCCCGCCTGCTCGATGCGGCCGGCATTCATCACGACGATGCGATCTGCCATGGCCATGGCTTCTTCCTGGTCGTGCGTGACGAAGATGAAGGCGATGCCCAGCCGCTCCTGGAGGTGCTTCAGTTCCAGCTGCATGCGCTTGCGCAACTTCAGGTCCAGCGCCGACAGCGGCTCGTCCAGCAGCAGCAGCCGCGGACGGTTGACGATGGCGCGCGCCAGCGCCACGCGCTGCTGCTGGCCTCCGGACAGTTGGCGCGGGTAGCGCTGGCCATGGTCTTGCAGGCCGACCATGGCCAGGGCCTCGCGGGCGCGCTCGTGCGCCTGGGCACGCGGGGCGCCTTGCCGGCGCGGGCCATACGCCACGTTTTCCAGCACGGTCATGTGCGGAAACAAGGCATAGTTTTGGAAGACCGTGTTCAGCGGCCGGCGATGCGGGGCGAGCGCGACCACGTCTCGGCCGTCGATGGCGATGCTTCCGGCGTCGGGCGCAAGGAACCCGGCGATGGCGCGCAGCAGCGTCGTCTTGCCGCAGCCGCTGGGGCCGAGCAGGGCGACGAACTCGCCTTGCTCGACCTGCAGGCTGACGTCGGACAGGGCCCGGTGTTCGCCGAACCGCTTGCTCACGCCTTGTACGGACAGTAGGGCAGGCATCGTCGCAGGCCTTGGCAGATCAGCGCTTGCGCGCGACTTCGCGGTTCCAGGCTTCGGTGATTTCCGCGCGGCGCTGGTTGACGACGTTCCAGTCGAACAGGCTCAGGTTGTCGACCGAGCCTTTCTCGCCCCAGGGCAGCTTGCGCGCCGTTTCGGGCGGCACGGTCACGCCCTTGACCGCAGGGCCCAAGTACAGGCGGGTGGCCAGGCAGGCTGCGGCTTCCGGCGTCAGCGCCGTATTGACGAAGCGTTCGGCCGCTTCGCGCCGCGGCGTGCCCTTGATCACGTGCAGGCGCGCGTCGGTTGCCCAAACGCCTTCCTTGGGCACGGCAAAGCCGATGGGCATGCCCTTGTCGATCAGATCCCAGGCACCGACGTTGAAGTGCGCCCCGATGATGGCCTCGCCGCTTTGGAACGCGTTGGTCGCCGCGCCCGAGCTGTCAAAGAAGAGGGCCGCGTCCAGGGCTGCGAGCTTCTGGAAAACGGGCGACATGTCGCTCGGATCCACCGCCCAGACGCGGCTCAAGAAGAAGATGAAAGGCACGCCGGCCGAGTTCGATGGCGAGGGCACGGTGACGGCGCCGGCATATTCCGGCTTCCACAGGTCCTTCCAGGAAGCCGGCGGCTGCGGCACTTCGCGGGTGTTGTAGGTCATGCCCAGCGAGTAGTAGCCAGTGCCCACCGCATAGGTCGTGTCGCCTTGCTTGTACACGGCCTGGGGCAGGACGTTGGCCAGGTTGGGAATGGCTTCGGCGCTGAGCGGTGCCAGCACGCCGGCGGCGTGCGCCAATTCGCTGATGCCGCCGTCCATCCAGGCCACGTCGATGGTCGGGGCGTCTTTCTGTTGCTGTAGCTTGGCCAGGGTGGTCGTCGAGGTGCCGATTTCGGGCACGACCGTGATGCCGGTGGCCTTGGTAAAGGGTTCGGCCACGCATGCCTGGAAAGCGTCGCCCCAGTTGCCGCCGTACCAGGCGACGGTCAGGCGTTCGGGCTGCTGGGCCGCGGCCGCGCCGGCGGCCAGCTGGCTGGCGCACACCAGGGCCAGGGACAGGGTGCTGCGTTTGAAGAATGTCATATGGCTTCCCCTTGGGCGATGAAACTCGGACGGTTTGTCATGCGCCGCGCCACCGGCGGGCGCATCCAGGGCGGATGGTGGGGTAGGCATGCGGCAACGGCTTGAAGCAGGTTGCCATAAAATTGAATATTTCCGACATGAGGCGTCCCATGCCCAATGCATCCTGCGCCCGGCCCGCGCCGGCGCCCTTCGTGGGCGATGCGGCGGGCGGCCCCGTTCCGGCGGCGCCCGCCCTGAAAGTGGGCCTGGTGCTGCTGGACCAGTTCACGCTGGCCGCCTTTGCGGGGCTGGTCGACGTGCTGCGCCTGGCGGGCGACCATGGCGGGCGCAGCCGCCAAATCCATACCGCGTGGCGGGTCATGAGCGTGGGCGGCGCGCCCCGCCGCTCGAGCGCCGGCTTGAGCGTGACCGACGTCGCCGACCTGATCGAGCCGGACGCCTTCGACTACGTCGCCGTCTGCGGCGGCAACGACTACCTCAACCAAAACCAGGCCCCCGAACTGACCGACTGGCTGCGCCTGGCGGCGCGCCGCCGCGTGCGCATGCTGGGCATCTGCACGGGTACTTTCGCGCTGGCGCAGGCAGGGGTGGTGGGTTCGCGCTCGGTGTGCGTGCACTGGAACGTGCTCGATGCCTTCCGCGCGCGCTTTCCCCAGGTGCGCGCGGTCGTGGACCGGCTGTTCATCGACGAGGGCGACCTGATCACCTGCGCCGGCTCCACCGCCGCGATCGACCTGGGCCTGTACCTGGTGGCGCGGCACTGCGGCCGGGACAAGGCCCAACAAGCGGTGCGCCACATGATGCTGCAAGGCATCCGGCCGGCGCGACTGCCGCAGGCGCACTTCTATCCGGACCTGGGCGACATCGGCGACGTGCGGGTGCGGCAGGCGGCGCATTTCATCGAGCAGCGCATCGATACGCCGCCTACCCTGGATGCGATCGCGCGCTACGTGGGCATCAGCGGCCGCCAGCTCGAACGGGCCTTTCGCGCCGCGCTGGGCATGACGCCCATGGCCTTTTACCGGCGCATCCGGCTGGAATACGCGCGTTGGCTGCTGGAAAACGGACCGGCCGGCATCACCCGCATCGCGCTCGATTGCGGATTTTCCGACGGGGCGCACTTCGCACGCGAATTCCGCGCCCATTATGGTGTGTCGCCGCGCCGTTATGCCCAGCAGCGCCGCCGTGCCGCAGCCAAGGGCGAGACGGCGGCGGAACTCACGTGTTAAATGACTGTCCATGGCTTGGTCGGGTTTTAAGCTTCTAGTAAGATTTGTGTCTGACCACCGTTTGCACCGCCTGCCGCCGCCGTCGGCGCGGGCCAAGAGAGGAGTCCAATCAATGAACCGACGTTTATCCCGTTTCCTCGCCGCCGCGCTGGTCGCCGTCTGCGGCGCCGCCATGCTGGCGGCGACGTTCGACGCCGAAGCGCGTCGCATGGGAGGCGGCGGCAGCTTCGGCCGGCAGTCGGCCAACGTCGCCACCAAGCGCCAGGCCACGCCACCGGCGGCTGCGCCCACCGCGGGCGCCACGCAGCGCCCGGGCGCGACCGCGGCGGCCGCCGGCACGGGGGCAGCCGCTGGCGCCACCGCCGGCCGCAGCGCCGCGTCGCGCTGGTTCGGCCCGATCGCGGGCATCGCCGCCGGCCTGGGGCTGGCCGCGCTGCTCAGCCACCTGGGCCTGGGCGCCGCTTTTGCCGAATTCATGGCCAGTATGCTCCTGATCGCCCTGGTCGTCTTTGCCGTGCTGTTCCTGGTGCGCCGCCTGCGTGGGGGGATGAGCCCGGCGCTGCAAGGCGCGGCGCGCACTTCGCACGGCCCGGCCACGGGCCAGCCTGCCTGGCGTGAAAGCCTGCGTCCAGCCGATCCGGCCCCGGCGCCTGCCCCGGCCGCTTCCGGTGCGGCGGGCACGGCTGCGCCCGTGGCGGTGGCGCCGCTTGCCGAAGGCGATTGGGCCATTCCGGCCGGCTTCGATACGGCGCGCTTCCTGCAGCAAGCCAAGCAGCAATTCATCCACATCCAGAAAATCTGGGATTCGGGTGACCTGGACCAGCTGCGCGAATACCTGACCGACGATTTGTTTGCTGAAATGCAGCGGCAGCTGACCGAGCGCAAGGAGCCCAGCTACACCGAGGTCGTGCTGCTCAACGCAGAGCTGCTCGGCATCGAGAAAGTCGATGGCGGCCACCTGGCCAGCGTGCGCTTTTCCGGCATGCTGCGCGAGGCGGTCGGCGCCGAGGCGTTCCGCTTCGAAGAGGTCTGGAACCTGTTCAAGTCCGACGACGTAGGCTGGCTGCTGGCTGGCATCCAGCAGATTCCCGTCGAATACGCGAGCTGACGCCACGGCTACGTCAGCCAGCCCTGCCAGCCGCGCCAAGGCCCTGGCGCGGCTGCTTGGGGGCCACCGCCACGCATCCGTCGCGCAACGGCCCCGGTCGGGGCCGTTTTTTTTAACCGTTAAACTTCAACCTGCCGCGATAGCCGTGCGCCCTTCGCCCGGGCGCTCACCGCCTGCTTTCATTCCATGTCCGCTCGTCCGTTCCCGTTCGCCCTGCTGCCGGCGCCCGCCAGCGTGGCTGCGCGCGCCCTGAATGCGTTGCTTGTGCGCGAGGCCTGGGCGCGTGACCGGCTTGCCCGCCACGCGGGCAAGAGCGTACGGCTGGCCGTGGGCGGCTTTTCGCTGTCGCTGACGATAGGGGCCGACGGCACGGTGCAGGCCTGCGATCCGGCCGTTCAGCCGGACGTGACACTGACCGCGCTACCCGAACGCATCACGCTCGCGCGGTTGCGCCCCGGACCGGACGCGCACGATGCCTTTGCCGAGATGACGCACATATCGGGCGATGCGGCGCTTGCCCAAGTGGTGGCCGACCTGGCCCGCCACTTGCGGCCGGACATCGAGGATTGGCTGGCCGATCGCGTGGGCGACGTCGCAGCCGTACGGCTGGCCGCAGGCGCTCGCGCCGCGGTCGACGGCGCGCGCGAAGCAGCCGTGCGGCTGGGCGCCAACGTCGCCGAATACCTGGCCGAGGAATCGCGCCTGTTGGCTGGCAGGCCGGCGCTGGAGGCCTTGGCCGCGGATATTGCCGCCGAGCAGGCCCGGCTCGAAGCCCTGCAGGCGCGCGCCGACCGGCTGGAGCAACGCTTGCGCGCGCTTGCCCGCCGCCCGGGGGCGTAAGGCATGCTGACCCTGTTGCGCTTTGCACGCATCGTTTTCGTCTGCCTGCGCTACGGCCTGGACGAACTCGTCGTGACCGGACTGAACCGCCCGTTGGCCACGGCGCTGCTGCGCGTCGCGCGCCTGGGCATGCGTCCCAAGGTGCCGCGCGGCGTGCGCCTGCGCCGCGCCTTGGAGTCGCTCGGGCCGATCTTCGTCAAGTTCGGGCAGGTGCTGTCGACCCGGCGCGACCTGATCCCGCTGGACATCGCCAACGAGCTGGCCTTGCTGCAGGACCGCGTCCCGCCTTTTCCGTCGGAGATCGCCGCCGCGGCCATCGAAGCCGCCCTCGGGGCGCCGCCCGAAAAGCTGTTCAAGCATTTCGAGATGACGCCGGTGGCCTCGGCCTCGATCGCGCAGGTGCACTTCGCCGTGCTGCACGACGGCCGCGAGGTCGCCGTCAAGGTGCTGCGCCCGGGCATGTTGCCCGTCATCGAGGATGACCTGCGCCTGCTGCGCGTGCTGGCCGGGTGGATCGAGCGGCTCGCGCCGGACGGCCGGCGGCTGAAGCCGCGCGAGGTCGTGGCCGAGTTCGACAAATACCTGCACGATGAGCTGGACCTGCTGCGCGAGGCGGCCAATTGCAGCCAGCTGCGCCGCAACTTTGCGCCGGAGACCGGCCGCGGCGACCTATTGATGGTGCCCGAGGTGGTCTGGGAGTACTGCGCCAGCACCGTGTTCACGATGCAGCGCATGCACGGCATCCCGGTCAGCCAGGTCGAGCGGCTGCGCGCGGCAGGCATCGACATCCCCAGGCTGGCGCGCACCGGGGTGGAGATTTTCTTCGCCCAGGTCTTCAGCGACGGGTTTTTCCACGCCGACATGCACCCCGGCAATATCCTGGTGTCGGACCGCCCGGAAACGCTGGGCCGCTACATCGCCCTGGACTTCGGCATCGTCGGGTCGCTGTCGGAGTTCGACAAGAACTACCTGGCGCAGAATTTCCTGGCGTTCTTCCAGCGCGATTACCGCCGGGTGGCCCGGCTGCACATCGAGTCGGGCTGGGTGCCGCCGGATACGCGCGAGGAAGAGCTCGAGGGCGCGGTGCGCGCGGTGTGCGAGCCGTACTTCGACCGCCCGCTGGCCGAAATTTCGCTTGGCCAGGTGCTGCTGCGGCTGTTCCAGACCTCGCGCCGCTTCAACGTCGAGATCCAGCCGCAGCTGGTCTTGTTGCAAAAGACGCTGCTCAACGTCGAGGGGATGGGACGGGAATTGGACCCATCCCTGGATTTGTGGAAGACGGCCAAGCCCTACCTGGAACGGTGGATGCACGAGCGGGTGGGCTGGACCGGCCTGAAGCAGAAGCTGGACCAGGAAGCCCCCCAATGGGCGCAGTGGCTGCCGGAATTTCCCCGGCTGCTGCACGAGCGGCTGCAGCGCCCGGACCAGACGCCTGCCCTGGTGCAAGAAGTGCGGCGCCTGGCCAGGGAGCAGGCCCATACCAACCGGTTGCTTGCCGCGCTCACGGTCATGGCCGCCCTGGCGGCAGCCGGCGCGGCCATCGCCGCCTGGGCGTTGCTGCGTTGAGCGCCGCATTCCGGCGCGCGGCGCGCGCGGAAACACAACTTTCACGAAATAGTCATAAGATGAATGCGTCCGACGGTTGGTTCTGAGCATGCTGCAGTCTTGCCGGGTTCCCGCGATCGGGCCGGCGCCGTCGGCATCCAGGGCGCCGCGGCTTCATCGCGACTTCGCAGGCATGCCGCCTGCACGAGGCCGGCCCCGTAGGCGTACAGGGTTTTCCTCGAGACAATCCACCTAAGGGCACGCCATCATGCTTTACCCGGAACTTTTCAAATCCATGGAAGCCGTGCGCTGGAACATGGGCACGGACATCCCTTGGGACCAGTTCGACCGCAGCAAACTGACCGACGAGCAGGCCCATACCATCAAGATGAACGCCATCACGGAATGGGCGGCCCTGCCGGCGACGGAGATGTTTCTGCGCGACAACCGGCACGACAGCGATTTCAGCGCCTTCATGTCGGTGTGGTTCTACGAGGAGCAGAAGCACTCGCTGGTGCTGATCGAGTACCTGCGCCGCTTCGTGCCCGAGCTGGTGCCCACCGAGGAGGAACTGCACCGGGTCCGCTTCGACTTCGATCCCGCCCCGGCCATGGAAACGCTGATGCTGCATTTTTGCGGCGAAGTGCGGCTCAACCATTGGTACCGCTGCGCGGCCGAGTGGCACACCGAGCCGGTGATCAAGGCCATCTACAAGATCATTTCGCAGGACGAGGCGCGCCACGCGGGCGCCTACCTGCGCTACATGAAGCGCGCGCTCAACGACCTGGGTGCGGCCGTCAGCACCGAGGCGCGGCTGGCATTTTCCAAGATCGGCGTGCTGATGGCGTCGGCCAACCGCACCGCCCAAGCCCTGCACCCCACCAATCTGCACGTCAACAAGGACATGTTCCCCAACGATACGGTGCAGTCCAAGCTGCCCGAGCCGGGATGGCTCGAGCGCTGGCTGGACGAACAGATCCGCTTCGACAAAGAGTGGGAGCGCAAGGTCAGCACGCGCATCCTGCACAATCTGTCCCTGTTGTTTGGTGAGTCCTTCAAGACCGTGCAGGACTTGAACCGTTATCGTAAGGAATTGATGCGCGGCTGCCAGGCACAAGGCAGCGACCTTCAGCCGGCCTGACCCGGCCGTGCGCAGCGACATCAGACTGGCCTTTTTCCATGCCCGCCCGCTTCGAATCCAAGATCCTGTCTCGCCGCGAATGCGCGGCCGCCGTCGCCGACGGGCGCCTGCCCCGGCCACTGGTGTTCACCAACGGCGTATTCGACATCCTGCACCGCGGGCATGTCACTTATCTCGACGCCGCTGCCCAGCTGGGCGCGTCGCTCGTGGTCGCGGTCAACACCGACGCATCGGTGCGCCGGCTGGGCAAGGGCGGCGACAGGCCCTTGAACGCCTGCGAGGATCGCGCCGCGTTGCTGGCCGCGTTGCAATGCGTGTCGGCGGTGACGTGGTTTGACGAGGACACGCCGGTGGAGCTCATCGGCCAGCTGCGCCCGGACGTCATCGTCAAGGGCGGCGATTACGACATGGAAAAGCTGCCGGAGACGGCGCTGGTGCGCAGTTGGGGTGGACGCGCAGTGGCCGTGCCCTTCGAGTTCGAGCGATCGACGACGGCACTGGTGCGCAGGATACGCGCGTTCGCGAACGAGGCCGCGTAAGCGGCCGTCGCGTCCTGGTCGCGCCGCATGCCAGGATGTGACGCCAGGCTTGCGCTGCTTAGCGCGGCGACAGAGGGGCGCGCAGCGGCGCCTCCATCCGCGAGCGCGTGTTCGACGGCGGCGTGTAGTTGCCGGGCGTGGTCGGCGCGACGGCGGCCTCGGGGCCGGCCGGTTCGGGAACGGTGAAGGGGTTGGCGCCAGCCTGGTCCGGCTCGCGCAGCAGCCGATTGATGGTTTCCAGGTCTTGTTCGCTCAGGATGCCGGCGGTGGCGCGCAGGCGTAGCCCGGCCATGACCGTCTCGTAGCGCGCCCGGGCCAGGTCGCGCAGCGTGGCGTACAACTGTTGCTGGGCGTTGAGGACGTCCAGGTTGATGCGCACGCCGACTTCGTAGCCGGTGCGGTTGGCGGCGACCGCGGCCCGGCTGGATTTTTCGCCCGCCTCCAGGGCCCGGATGCGCGCAAGCCCCGTATTGACGCCAGTGAAGTAGCGGCGAGCCTGCTGGATCGCCTGGCGGCGCGCGTTCTCGTATTCGTGGCGCGCCTGTTGTACGCGCTCGACCGCCTCGGTCACGCGCGATGAAACGCCGCCGCCAGCGTAGAGCGGAATCGATAGCTGCAGTCCGACGCGGTTGTCCACGGGGCGGCCCCGGCGCGCCTCTTCGAAGGCGCTGTCGCTGGCGCTGCCGCTGGATGCGGTCAGGCTCAGGGTGGGATAGTGGCCGCCGCGCGCGATGTCGATGCCGTACTCGGCGATGCGGGTCGCCAACTGGGCGCGCACGACTTCCAGGCCCGAGGTTTCGGCCTGCGCCGACCACGCTTCGAGCCGGTTGGGGTTGGGCGCGGGCAGGGCGACGTCGTAGGGCAGGCGGGCCAGCTCCACCGGCGGCTCGCCGATCAGGCGCGACAGCGCATCGCGTGCAACTTCCAGGTCGTTGTGCGCCTGCAGTTCGTCGGCCACGACCAGGTCGTAGCGCGCCTGGGCTTCATGGATGTCGGTGACCGTGGCGTTGCCCAGCTCGAAGTTGCGCCGCGCCGACGCGAGTTGCTCGGCGACGGCGGCCTTTTCGGCCTCGAGCGCCGACAGCGTGTCCTGGGCGGCCAGCACGTCGAAGTAGGCCTGGGCGGTGCGCAGCAGCAGGTCCTGGTAGGCAAGGGCCAGGTTCACGTCCGCGTCGGCCACCAGCACCTTGGCGCGCTCGTAGGTTTGCCACGCGCTCCAGTCGAAGATGGGCTGCTCGAGCACCAGCTCCCAGGTGCCGCGCCGTCCCGAGTCGGCCCGCCGCATCCCGTGGGTAGAGCGGTTCTCGTGGTAGATGCCGCCCAGGTTGGCCGTGGCCGAGGGCAGCAGTCCGGCCCGTGTCTGGGGCAGCACTTCCTGCGCGGCGCGGTAGGCCGCCCGTGCGGCGGAATAGATCGGGTCGCGCGCCAGCGCCGCCCGCCACGTCTGCATCAGGTCCTGCGCCGCCAACAGCGGGCCGGCAGACGCCAGCAGGGCCACGGCAAGGACCAGGCGCGAGAGTGGCCGGCGGCGGCGCATTGGGTCTTAGAACTTGAACTGGGAAACGGTGACGCCGCGCAACGGCTTGATCACGGTCTCGAACAGGCTGACGGTGTCGAAGCTGGCCGCGGTGGTACGGGTGATGCGGCAGGCGGTCATGATCGGCCCTTGGCCGACGACGGCCACCAGGCGGCCACCGACGCGCAGCTGATACTTGAGCGCGTCGGGCACCTCGGGCACCGAACCGGTCAACAGGATGGCGTCGTATTCGGTCGACCCCCAGCCGTTGCGGCCGTCGCCGGTTTCCACCTTGACGTTGGTCACCTGGTTCAGTTGCAGGTTCTGTTGGGCGTAGGCCGCCAGGCGGCTGTCGATTTCGACCGAGGTCACCTGCTGGGCCAGCTGCGCCAGGATGGCTGCCTGATGGCCCGAACCCGTGCCGATTTCCAGCACTGCGTCGCCAGGCGCCAGCTGCAGTTCCTGGGCCAGGCGCGCCTCGATCTTGGGCGCCAGCATGTTTTGCCGGGTATCGACGCCGTTGATTTCCAGCGGGATTTCCAGGTCGGAAAACGCCAGCGCGCGCAGCGCGGGCGGCACGTACAGTTCGCGCCGCACCGCCATCATGGCGGACAGCACGCGTTCATCGAGCACGCCCCAGGTGCGGATCTGCTGCTCCACCATGTTGAAGCGGGCGCGTTCTACGTCAGGAAGGGTGGATGCGTTCATGGCAGCTACGGACAAACGAACAGGCCATTGTACCGATTCGTACCGGAATGTGACCTAAGGGAACGGGAGACCCCGGCTACCGGCCCGCATCGGGCCGCCACCAGGCGTGGAAATGGTGCACCGGGCCGTGGCCGGTGCCGACCTGCAGGCTGTCGGCATGGCGGATGGCTTCGGTCAGGTATTGCTTGGCGCGGCGCGCCGCGGCGGGCACGTCCGGTTCGCGCGGCAGCAGCGCGGCCAACGCGGCCGACAGCGTGCAGCCGGTGCCGTGGGTATTGCGCGTGGTCAGGCGCTCGCCGGGCATTTCTATCATGCGGTCGCCGTCGTGCAAGACGTCCACGGTTTCGCCGCCGGGCAGGTGGCCGCCCTTGAGCAGCACCCAGCGCTGGCCATCGTAGGCCATGCGGTTGCGCAGCCGCTCGGCCACGCGCCGCATTTCCTTGAGCGTGTCGACCGGGCGCTCCTGCAGCAGCACGCCCGCCTCGGGCAGGTTGGGCGTCAGCACGGTGGCCTGGGGCAGCAGGGCTTCGGTCAGCGCCCCGACGGCGTCGCGCTCGAGCAGGAGGTCGCCGCTCTTGGCAACCATGACTGGGTCCAGCACGACGTGCGGTGGTCGCCAGCGCGCCAGGCCGTCGGCCACGGCGACGATGACGGGCTTCTGGCCCACCATGCCGATTTTGGCCGCGTCGATGCGCACGTCCTCGAATAGCACGTCGATCTGGCGCTTGACGAAATCCGGCGGCACGGGTTGGACGGCGGCCACACCGCGGGTATTCTGCGCGGTGAGCGCCGCGATGACGGCGCAGGCATAGGCGCCGAGCGCGCTCATGGCCTTGACGTCGGCGATGACGCCGGCGCCGCCGGAAGGATCGACGCCGGCGATGGTCACCACGTTGGGCGGTGCCGGCGATGCGGATGGCGTAGTCATCGGGTGTTCGGACATGACAAAAGCGTCAGCGGGATGATTGCCGCGCGGGCCCTGGCCGGGGCCGCGTGGTGGGATCATCGGGCGGGCGCCGTAATCAGGCCCTCGGTCGGTGAGCTGGGGCTGGCGCTGTACAGCTTGCGCGGCATACGTCCGGCCAGGAAGGCTTCGCGGCCGGCTTGCACGGCTTTCTTCATGGCCGCCGCCATCAGCACCGGGTCCTGGGCGCCGGCGATGGCGCTATTCATCAGCACGCCGTCGCAGCCCAGCTCCATGGCAATGGTTGCGTCCGAGGCCGTGCCCACGCCGGCGTCGACCAGCACGGGCACGCGCGCCTGCTCGATGATCAGGCGCAGGTTCCAGGGATTGAGGATGCCCATGCCCGAGCCGATCAGCGAAGCCAGCGGCATGACCGCCACGCAGCCGATGTCTTCGAGCATGCGGGCCTGGACCGGGTCGTCGGTGCAATAGACCATGACCTGGAATCCCTCGGCGACCAAGGTCTTGGCCGCGGAGAGGGTTTCCGGCATGTTGGGAAACAGCGTGTTCGGGTCGCCTAGCACTTCGAGCTTGACCAGGCTGTGGCCGTCGAGCAGCTCGCGCGCCAGGCGCAGGGTGCGCACCGCGTCCTCGGCGGTGTAGCAGCCGGCCGTGTTGGGCAAGATGGTGTACTGGTCCGGCGGCAGGAAGTCGAGCAGATTGGGCTCCCCGGGCGATTGGCCCAGGTTGGTGCGGCGGATGGCCACGGTGATGATCTGCGCGCCGCTGGCCTGCACGGCGTCGCGGGTCTGCGCGAAGTCGCGGTACTTGCCGGTGCCGACGATCAGGCGCGACGTATACGCCTTGCCGGCGATGGTGAGGGTGTCTTGGGAATCCATGCGCGTGGGGTGGGCGGCCGCGCCCGGCCGGAAAGGCCGGCCGCGTGCGGACGCACCGTCTATGTATTACCCGCCATCATAAAGCACCGGCTGGCCGCACGCCGCGCAGGCGGCAGCCCTAGCGCTGCGCCCGCACGGCGTCGAGCACCTCGCACAGCTGTTCGGCGGCGTCGACCAGCCGTGGTCCGGGGCGATGTAGCAGGTCGGGGTCGAAAACATGGACGCGGCGCGCCAGGGCGGCGGGCAGCCCCGCCTGCGTCCATCGCTCGGCGGCCTTGGCTGCGGCTTGCGCATCGCGCGGGCCTGCGCCGGGGCCTGCCGCGACGATGACATCGGGCTGCGCGGCGATCACGCCTTCCAGGCCCACCCGGGGCGCCGCGGCACGCAGGCCGGCGAACACGTTGACCGCGCCGCACAGCCGCAGCGCGTCGCTGAGGATGTGCTCGCCGTTGACCGTGTAGATCGGGTCGCTGCCGGCTTGGATGAACACGCGCAAGGGCGCGCCAGGGCGGGATCGGGCCTGCAGCGCATCCAGGCGGCGCTGCAGGGCATCTGCGGCCGGGCCGGCAATGGCTTCGGTGCCGAACAGGCGCCCGTAGGCGCGCACGGCGGCAGGTATGTCCGCCATGTGCCGCGGCGCGCTGACATACAGGGGGATACCCAGGCCCGCCAGCGCCGATGCGGCGGGGTCCAGGCGGCCAGTTTTCCAGCCGATGACGAGGTCAGGGCGATGGACGGCGATGCGTTCCGGGTCAGGCTGCAGGCCGTCGCCCACGCGCGGCAGCGCGCGCGCCTGCGGCGGCCAGTCGCTGGCCGATACGGTGGCCACGACATGGCCGCCGGCGCCCGCGACCCAGGCGAACTCCGTCGCGTGCGGGGCCAGCGTGACGGCGCGGCGCGCCGGCCGTGGCAGGCGCACGAGCCGCCCTTGGTCGTCGACCACTGCGATCGGGGATTCCGGCAGATTGGTGCCGGCATGCGGTGGCGCGGCGGCCGTACCAGCGGCCAGGCATAGCGCAGCCAGCACCGTTGCGCGCCTGGCGGCACCCCATGTAGCAGCAAGCGCGGGCAGCTGCCGCATGGCCGTCAGTAGCGCACCGCCAGCGAGGCGATCACGCTGCGGCCAGATCCCGGGTAAAGGTTGTACCGCCCATCGGGCCCGAGGTTGCCGCTGCGTATGCCATAGGTGGCATAGCGGCGGTCGAACAGGTTGTTGACCGCCAGGCTGGCTTCGATGTGTCGGTTGAACCGGTAGGACGCCTTGCTGTTGACCACCACATAGGCGGGTAGCCGGGCGTCGAACTGGTTCGCCTGGTCGTTGTCCAGGCGGGCGCGGCCCACGTACTGGACCGCCAAGTCCAGCGCCAGGCCCTGCAGCGGCCGCCAGGTCGCGCCGGCGTTGGCCATCCATTCGGGCACCAGCGGCATGCGGTTGCCCGAGACGTCCACGCCGCCATAGCGGCCCGAGCGGAAGGTGGCGCGTAGCCAGGTCAGGTTGCCGCGCAGCGTCAATGTGTCGTCGACGGCGTGCGAGGCCGACAATTCCAGGCCTTCGCGGCGCGTCGGCGCCAGGTTGACATTGGCGCCGAATCCGTCGGCCAGCGCGTTGTAGTGCAGTTCATTCTTCAGGTCATAGCGGAACCACGACAGCCGCGCGCGCGATCCGCCGCGCGACCAGTCCAGCCCGACCTCCTTGTCCAGCGACGTTTGCGGCAGTAGCGGCTCGTTGACGTAATACAGCTCGTCGGCCGTCGGCAGGCGCAAGCTGCGGCCGATGTGGGCATAGGCGCTCCAACCTTGCGCCAGGCCCTGCCGCACGCCGGCCTGCCAGGCCGTCAGGCGATGGGTGAGGTTGGACTCGGCCATGAAACCTTCGACCACGACGGTGCGGTCCGACGCGTACTGCCGGCGCGCGCCTAGCGTGACCAGGGTGGAGGGGCTTGCTTGCACGCGCGCCTCGGCAAATACGCCGTGCCGGCGCTGCCGGGTGTTCCAGCGATCCGTGCCGAAGGGCGAAAACTGGCTGCCGTCGAGGTCGCCGCGCAGCCAGTCGCCGCCGATGGTCAGGCTGTGTCCGCCGGCGATGTCCCACTGGTAGCGGGCGCTGCCCGAGGTTTCGGCCAGGTCTTGGTCGCGCTCGATGTCGCCGAAGGCATCGCCGTGAAAGCCATGCTGGTCCTTGTCGCGCTGGGCCAGGTCCAAATACAGGCTGCCTGGCCCCAGGCGTTGCTGGAACTGCAGCCCGACTGTGCTGGCGCGTACCCGGATGTGGTCGTGCGGGGTGTTGGTGCCACGCGGGTCGTCGTCGTACTGGTCCAACCCGCTTGCCGGGTCAACGGTGCGCGGCCCCGGCAGGCCCTGGCGCAGCGTGGAGGTGCGTCCGTACACGCGCAGCGACCCCCCGTCGTGGCGCACGGTTATGCCGCCGCCGCCGCCCTCGCGGCGCTCGGCGTTATTGTCGCGATAGTTGTCGGCGCGCAGCCGTTGGCCGTAGGCGTCCACGGCCACCGTACCGTTGTCGGCGGCGACCGAAAGGTCATATTGGCGCGTGCCGAAGTTGCCGATGGCCAGGCTGGCGCGGGCGCGCTCACCCGCGCCAAAGCTGTCGCGCGTGATGATGTTGATGACGCCGCCGGTCGCCCCGGCGCCGTATTGCACGGCACCGGCACCGCGGACGATTTCGATGCGCTCGATCGCAGCCAGCGGGATGGTGCCTAGCGACGGGCCAGACAGGTCGTTGTCCTGCTGGCGTACGCCATCGACCAGCACCAGGGTATTGTTCGACCCGGTCATGCCGAAGCCGCGCAGGTCGATGATGGCGTTGTCCGACGAGCCACTGCTGTTGAGCACGTGGATGCCGGCCTCGGCCGATAGCAGATCCTGGACGGTGCGCACCCCGCTTTGGGCGATCCTGTCGGCGTCGATGACGGAGATCGACAGCGGCAGGGTGCGCGCATCGGCCTGGGTGCGCGTGGCGGTGACGGTGATGGCTTCGAGCTGGGAGACGGGCGCCTGGGCGGCGGCCGGCTGGGCGTGGCACCAGGCAGGCAGTGCGCACGACAAGATGCCGATGCAGCATCGGCGGGCAAGGCGTTTCATGGCGTGGTGTCCTGGCAAGACGCGCGACCCCGCACGTCGTTGACGGAAAAAGGGTTGCGCGGCGCTTGCAGGCGCGGTGCGCATCCCTCGCTGTCGAACCGGCCGGTATCGGGCTGGCGCGCCGTGCAGGCGACGCGTTGACCGTTGCGGGGGCAGCACAGGCTGGGGGCGCGCGACGCGTCCTTTCCTGTTTCCCGTTGACCTTTCCCATCCCCGGCGCGCGTAAACGGCTAGGCCTGCAGCGCGCGCCGGGCATCGAAAGCACCGGTTCGGGGCGGCAATGTAGCATGCGCGCAGCCATGCGTCGCGCTCGCGAAGGGCGTGCCGTGCGGTGCGCCTGCGCGGGGGCGCGCGGGGGCGTTTGTTACGATAGCGCTCCGGGCGCCGGCGCCGGCCGGGGCCGCCTTGCCGTCATAGCGGATTCCCATGCCTTTGCACTATCCCCTTTCAGCCTATACCCGCGGCGCAGCGTTCGTGCGCCTGCTCGGCGAGCGCATCCTGGTCCTGGATGGCGCCATGGGCACCATGATCCAACGCTACAAACTGTCGGAGGGCGATTTTCGCGGCGAGCGTTTTGCCGACCACGACCGGGACCTGAAAGGAGACAACGAGCTGTTGTCATTGACGCGGCCCGAGGTGATCACCGAGATTCACCGCCAGTACCTGGAAGCCGGCGCCGACGTGATCGAGACCAACACCTTCGGCGCCACGTCGGTGGCCCAGGGCGACTATGGGCTGTCGCACCTGGCCTACGAAATGAACGTGGCCTCGGCACGGCTGGCGCGCCAGGCGTGCGATGCCTTCAGCACGCCGCAGCGGCCGCGCTTCGTGGCCGGGGCCCTGGGCCCGCAGCCCAAGACGGCGTCGATCTCGCCCGACGTCAACGACCCGGGCGCGCGCAACATCACGTTCGACGAGTTGCGGCAATGCTATGCCGAGCAGCTGCGCGGACTGCTCGACGGCGGCATCGACATCGTCCTGATCGAGACCATCTTCGATACGCTCAACGCCAAGGCGGCGATCTTCGCGGTCGAAGAGGTCTTCGAGGCGCGCGGCGAGCGGCTGCCCGTGATGATTTCCGGCACGGTGACCGATGCTTCCGGCCGCATCCTGTCCGGACAGACGGTCGAGGCGTTCTGGAATTCCGTGCGCCATGCCCGGCCCGTGACCATCGGCCTGAACTGCGCGCTGGGCGCGGCGCTGATGCGCCCGTACGTGGCCGAGCTGGCCAAGCTGTGCGACACCCACGTCTGCGTCTACCCCAATGCGGGCCTGCCCAATCCCATGAGCGAGACGGGCTTTGACGAAACGCCCGAGGTCACGTCGTCGTTGCTGGAGGAGTTCGCCCGCGCGGGGCTGGTCAACATGGCCGGCGGCTGCTGCGGCACCACGCCCGACCACATCCGCGCCATTGCGGCCAAGGTCGCATCGCTGGCGCCGCGCAAGGTTCCGGAGGTCCCGGTGCTGACCCGCCTGTCGGGGTTGGAGCCGCTCAACATTGGCGAGGATTCGCTCTTCGTCAACGTCGGCGAGCGCACCAACGTGACCGGCAGCAAGATGTTCGCCCGCCTGATCCGCGAAGAAAAATACGACGAGGCACTCGCCGTTGCGCGCCAGCAGGTGGAAAACGGTGCGCAGATCATCGACGTCAACATGGACGAGGCCATGCTCGACTCCGTGGCGTCGATGACGCGCTTCCTGAACCTGATCGCTTCGGAGCCGGACATCGCCCGCGTGCCGGTAATGATCGACAGCTCCAAATGGGAGGTGATCGAGGCCGGCCTGAAGTGCGTGCAGGGCAAGGCGGTGGTCAACTCCATATCGCTGAAGGAAGGCGAGGACGCCTTCCGTCACCACGCGCGGCTGTGCCGCCGCTATGGCGCGGCGGTGGTGGTCATGGCCTTCGACGAGCAAGGCCAGGCCGACAACCTGGAGCGCCGCAAGCAGATTTGCGGCCGCGCCTACCGCATCCTGGTCGAAGAAGAAGGCTTCCCGCCCGAAGACATCATCTTCGATCCCAACGTGTTCGCCGTGGCCACGGGCATCGACGAACACAACCATTACGCGATGGATTTCATCGAGGGCACGCGCTGGATCCGGCAGAACCTGCCGCATGCGCGGGTATCGGGCGGCATCTCCAACGTCAGTTTCTCGTTCCGCGGCAACGAGCCCGTGCGCGAGGCCATCCACACGGTCTTCCTGTACCACGCCATCCGCGCCGGCCTGACCATGGGAATCGTCAACGCCGGGCAGCTGGGCGTGTACGAAAACCTGGATCCCAAGCTGCGCGACCTGGTCGAGGACGTGATCCTGGACCGCGCCGAGCCTGTCGGACGCACCGATCCCGCCGACGACCGCACCCCGACCGAGCGGCTGGTGCAAATGGCCGAAACGGTCAAGGGTTCGGGCACGCGCAAGGAGGAGGACCTGGCCTGGCGCGCGCTGCCGGTGGCCGAGCGGCTGACGCATGCGCTGGTGCACGGCATCACCACCTACATCGTCGAGGACACCGAGGAGATCCGCCAGCAGATCGCCGCGCGCGGCGGCCGGCCCATCGAAGTGATCGAGGGGCCGTTGATGGACGGCATGAACGTGGTGGGCGACCTGTTCGGCGCGGGCAAGATGTTCTTGCCGCAGGTGGTCAAGTCCGCGCGGGTCATGAAGCAGGCGGTGGCGCACCTGATCCCCTTCATCGAGGAAGAGAAGCGCCAGATCGAGCAGGCCGGCGGCGACGTACGTGCCAAGGGCAAGATCGTCATCGCCACGGTCAAGGGCGACGTGCACGACATCGGCAAGAACATCGTCGCCGTCGTGCTCCAGTGCAACAACTTCGAAGTCGTCAACATGGGCGTGATGGTCCCGTGCGCCGACATCCTGGCCAAGGCCAAGGAGGTGGGTGCGGACATGATCGGGTTGTCCGGCCTGATCACGCCCAGCCTGGAAGAGATGGCCTACGTCGCCAGCGAAATGCAGCGCGACGAATACTTCACCAGCCGCAAGATCCCGCTGCTGATCGGCGGGGCCACTACCAGCCGCGTGCACACCGCCGTCAAGATCGCGCCCAATTACGAGGGCCCGGTGATCTATGTGCCGGACGCGAGCCGGTCGGTGGGCGTTGCGACTAGCCTGGTGTCGGACCAGGCCGACAAATACGTCGCCGAGATTGCCAAGGAATACGAGCTGGTGCGCCAGCGGCACGCCAATCGCAAGGCCACGCCCATCATTTCGCTGGCCGAGGCGCGCGCCGCGCGCCCGGCCATCGACTGGTCGGCGTACGTGCCACCCCGGCCCAAATTCATCGGCCGGCGCGCGTTCAAGCATTACGACCTGGCCGAGATCGCCCGGTACATCGACTGGGGCCCGTTCTTCCAGACCTGGAGCCTGTTCGGCAAGTATCCCGACATCCTGGACGACAAGACGGTCGGCGCCGAGGCGCGCAAGTTGCATGAGGACGCCAAGGCCATGCTAAGGCGCGTCATCGATGGCCGGTGGTTGACGGCCAACGGCGTGGTCGGCTTTTACCCGGCCAACACGGTCAATGACGAAGACATCGAAATCTACGCCGACGACAACCGCGACGAGGTGCTCTTTACCTGGCGCAACCTGCGCCAGCAGGGCGCCAAGCGCGAGGGCGTGGCCAACAAGTGCCTGGCTGACTACATCGCGCCGCGTGACAGCGGCGTGGCCGATTACATCGGCCTGTTCGCCGTGACCGCGGGCCTGGGCATCGAAAAGAAAGAGGCCGAGTTCGTTGCCGCCAACGACGACTATTCCAGCATCATGCTCAAGGCGCTTGCCGACCGGCTGGCCGAGGCCTTTGCCGAATGCCTGCACGAGCGGGTGCGCCGCGACCTGTGGGGCTATGCGCCGGACGAGGCGCTGGACAACGATGCGCTGATCGCCGAAAAGTACCGCGGCATCCGGCCTGCGCCCGGCTACCCCGCCTGCCCCGAGCACGTAGTCAAGGCCGACCTGTTCCGCGTACTGGATGCGCGCGATGCCGGTATCGAGCTGACCGAAAGCTTTGCCATGTACCCGGCTTCCAGCGTGTCGGGCTTTTACTTCAGCCACCCACAATCGCAGTACTTCAACGTAGGCGTGATCGGCGAAGACCAGCTGCAGGACTACGTGCGCCGCAGCGGCCGCAGCGAGGAAGACGTGCGTCGCACGCTGGGTAGCGTGCTGGGGTGAGGTTCGCTGCAAGGTGGTCCAGGGTCGACCCTGTGTCGGCCCGGTTCCGTCGCCACGGTCAACCCGTTTCCCGCCTCAACTAGGCCAGCCCCGCCCGGGCAGGCCTGTGCACGCCCCAATTGGTTCAAATTGATCTATTTATGTACATAAAGGTCAGATATGAGTATCATTTCGGCGAACCAAGTTCGCCGGCATCGCCCTCAGCAAGGAGGGCGATGCCGCGAAGGAGGCCGGACTGCCCCATGCAGGGCGTGGAATAAGAAATCCAATGGAGACAAAGCGATGCGAGCATCCCTGACGCAATGGCTGGCCGCCGCCTTGGGCGCTGTCACCCTGGCAGTGGGCAACGCGGCAGCGGCGGCCGGCGCCGACTACCCGAGCCGGCCCGTGACCGTGGTGGTTCCTTTTGGGCCGGGCGGCTCGGCCGATGTCTATGGCCGGTTCCTGGCGCAGCGGCTGCAGGAGGTACTGGGCCAGCCCTTCGTCGTGGAGAACCGCCCGGGTGCCGGCGCGCAGATCGGCACCCAGATGGTGGCCAAGGCCGCGCCCGACGGCTACACGCTGTTGGTGATGTCCAACACCCATACGGTCAATGAAACGCTGGTGCCCAACCGGCCCTACAACCTGACCAGGGACTTCGTGCCGGTGGCGCCGATCAACGACGCGCCGTTGGTGCTGGTGGCCAACGAAACGTTCGCGGCAAAGAGCTTGAAGGAGCTGATCGAAGCCGCCAAGCAGGCGCCGGGCAAGCTCAACTACGCCAGCTCGGGCACTGGCACGCCCTACCACATTGCCGGCGAGCTGCTCAATTCCATGGCCGGGATCAAGGTCCAGCACGTGCCGTACAAGAGCAGCGGCCAGGCGCGCACCGCGGTGGTGGGCGGCGAGGTCAACTATATGTTCGACGCCATCGCCACCATGGCGCAGCTCGTGCAGGCCAACCGTGTGCGCGCGCTGGCGACCACGGGCGCGAAGCGCTCGCCGGTGCTGCCCGACGTGCCGACCATGGAGGAGGCAGGCCTGCCAGGTTATCGCGCCAACATTTGGCTTGGCGTGCTGGCGCCTGCCGGTACGCCCCGGGAAATCGTCGAGAAACTGAACGCGGCCATCGGCAAGATCGTCGGCGCCGAAGACGTGCGCGCGGCCTGGGCCAAGGACGGTGTGGAGCCCATGGTGATGGGAACAGCCGAGTTTGCCGACTACTTGAAGGCGGACATCGAGCGGCTGGGCCGCGTGGTCAAGGAAGCAAACATGCGCGTCGAATGAGCGCACGCGAGGCATGGGAGCGATGACAGCCTGCATGCAAGCCACCCTGGTCGTCAACGGCGCGCCGCGCCGCATCGACGCCGAGGAAAACCGGATACTGCTGGATATCCTGCGCAACGAGCTCGGCCTTAAGGGCACGCGCTTTGGCTGCGGCCAGGGCGAGTGCGGCGCTTGCATGGTCTTGCTCGACGGGCGCGCCGTCCCGTCGTGCGACATGCCGCTGTGGGCCGCCGATGGCAAGGATGTAGTGACGGTGGAAGGCCTGTCCGATCATCCCGTCGGAGCGCTGTTGCAAGCGGCATTCGTGCGGCGGCAGGCAGCGCAGTGCGGCTATTGCACGGCAGGATTGCTGGCGGCGGCTACTGCGCTGCTGGCCGATCGGCCGACGGCCGACGAGGCCACCATACGCGAGGCGCTCGACCGCAACCTCTGCCGGTGCGGTGCGCACAACCGCGTCGTGCAGGCCGTCATCGACGTGGCAACGCAGTTGCGTGGCGCGAACGACAACCCGCCTCGAGGACAGACGCCATGAAGCCAGCCTTTGCGCCCGTAGAGCCGGCGGGCAAAGGCGCGTTGCCCGTCAGTCTTTCGCTCAATCCACGCCTGTCGGATTGGATTTGCGTCCGTCCCGATGGCACGGTCGATGTGCTGACCGGCAAGGTCGAACTCGGCCAGGGCATCCTGACGGCGCTGGCCCAAATCGCGGCCGACGCGCTGGAACTGGATGTGGCGCGCGTGCGCGTCGGGCATGCCAGCACGAGGCGCCATGCCGATGAATCGGTGACGTCGGGCAGCCTGTCGGTGCAGCATTCGGGCATGGCGATACGCATGGCCTGCGCTTTCCTGCGCGCCCAGGCCATGCGCCGCGTCGCGCATCTGGCGGGCGTGGAGGTGGCCGAGGTGTCGATGCGCGACGGCCAGTTCTACGCGGCAGGCAAGGCGTGGGGCGGCTATGCGCAGTTGGCCGCTGACCTGGATATGGACGCAACCGTGGCGCCCCCGCCCGAAGAGGTGCCGCCGCCGGCGCGGCGCTACGTTGGCGAAAGCCTGCCGCCGTTCGGCCTGTCCGAAAAGGTGCGCGGCGCTTACACCTATATCCACGACCTCGTGTTCGACGGCATGGTCCACGGCCGCGTGTTGCGGCCCCCAGGGCCGCTGGCGCGGCTGCGCGATTTCGTGCCGGGCGAACTTGCGCAGGCCGACGGCGTCCTGGATGTCGTGCGCGACGGGGATTTGGTCGGCGTGCTGGCCGAATCCGAGCGCGTCGCCGACCGCGTGATCGCCGCGCTCGGTGATCGTGCGACCTGGGACGAAGCCGACGCCTTGCCGGATCCCGACCCGGATGCATTGCAGCGCTGGCTACGTAGCGCCGCGACGGCCGAGCCCGTTACGCTGGCCAAGGCGCCAGCGCAGGCGCCCGGCAAGGCGGTGCGTCGCTATGAAGCGGATTACCTCAAGCCTTTCCTCAAGCACGCGTCCATTGGCCCGTCGTGCGCCTATGCCCGCACGGGGGAAGACGGCGCATTGGAGGTATGGACCCACAGCCAGGGCATTTACAACCTGCAAGCTGACCTAGCGGTCGCGTTCGGCCTGCAGCAGGAACAGGTGGTCGTGCATCACGTGCCGGGCGCCGGCTGTTATGGACACAACGGGGCCGATGACGCGGCTTACGACGCCGCCTGGCTGTCGCGGCGCGTACCAGGCCGCGTCGTGCGGCTGCAATGGTCACGTGCCGACGAGTTGAGCTGGTCTCCCCAAAGTCCGCCCATGTCGGTGCGCGTGGAGGCCGACGTCGATGAACGGGGCAGGGTGGTGGACTGGCGCCATACGATCTGGAGTCCGGGCCACAGCCTGCGTCCCGGGCGCGCGGCCACGCCCACCCTGCTTGGGTCGTGGTACGCCGAGCGGGCCTTTCCCCGCATCGATGCGGTCAACGGACCGCAGTCGGCCGGCGGCGGAGCCGACCGCAACATCGAGCCGATCTACGACTTTGGTTGCAGCGCCCTGGTCTGCCATCGGCTCGTTGACGTGCCAGTGCGCACTTCGGCCATGCGCGCGCTGGGCGCGCTGGCCAATGTGTTCGCCATCGAATCGACCATCGACGACATCGCGCTGGACCACGGATACGATCCCATCGACTACCGCCTGCAATGCCTGGGGGATGCGCGTGCGGCAACTGTCCTGCGCAGGGTCGCGGCCATGAGCGGCTGGCATGAGCGCCGGCCCGCGCCTGGCAACGAATCCGGACGAGGCATGGGCGTGGGCCTGGCGCGCTATAAGGGCAAAGGCGCCTATTGCGCCGTGGTGGCCGAAGTCGAGGTCAGCCACGAAATCCGGGTCGACCGCCTGTACATCGCTGCCGACGTTGGCGAGATCATCAACCCGGAGGGCGTGCGCCAGCAGCTAGAAGGCGGGGCCATCCAGGCCGTGTCGTGGACGCTGTACGAATCGGCCGCGTATACGCGGCGCGGGATGGTGGTGGGCGGCTGGGAACAGTATCCCATTGCGCGGTTCTCGCAAGTGCCGCCGGTGGAAATCAGTCTTGTCGAAGACGGCGATGCACCTGCCGTGGGCGCGGGCGAGCCATCGGTTGGTCCAACCGTGGCGGCCATTGCCAACGCCGTGATGAATGCGCTCGGTGTGAGGGTGCGGCGCCTGCCCATTACGCCGGACGCAGTGATGGCGGCGATGCAGGACTGAAAACAAATCGATCGAAGCAAACGGAAACGCAATCCATGAACATCGTGCACATATTGAGCGGCGGCGCCGCGTTCGGCCTGGTGGACGGCATCAGGAAAGACTTCGAAGCCAAGCACGGCTGCCGCATCGAGGGGATGTTCGGTGCGGTCGGTGCCATGCGCGACAAGCTGTTGGCGGGCGATCCCTGCGACGCCGCGATCCTGTCGCGCAAGCTGATCGACGGGCTGGCCGCCGATGGCAAGGTACGTGGCAACACCGTGCGGGACCTGGGCGTGGTCAGCACCGGGGTGGCGGTCAAGGCCGGCCGCCCGCCGGCAGACGTCTCGAGCGAGCACGGCCTGCGCGAGGCGCTGCTGGCAGCCGGCGCCGTCTACGTACCCGACATGCAGCAATCGACTGCCGGCCAGCACATGAAGGCGGTTTTCGAAAAGCTGGGCGTCTTCGAGCAAATACGTGCGCGCGTTCGCGAGTTCCCCAACGGCGCGACTGCGATGAAGGCCTTGGCGGCGGCGGCCGAACCCGATGGCCTGGGCTGCACCCAAGTCACGGAGATCCTGTACACGCCGGGGGTCACTCTGGTGGGCGAGCTGCCCGAAGGCTGCGCGCTGGATACGGTCTATACCATCGCCGTGGCTGCCGGCGCGGCACAGCCCGAGCTGGCTGGCAAGCTGGTCGAAGCGCTTGCCAGCCCCGGGCTGAGCGAGTTCAAGCGGGCCAACGGGATCAAGGCCTAGCGCGCCCGCACGCGTCAGGCGCGGTGGTAAACCTGCGCCCCGGTCTTGCGGAACTCGACCGCCTTTTCCTGCATGCCCTTGGTGATCGCATCCTGCTCGGAGACGCCCTGCGCGGCAGCGTAGTCGCGTACGTCCTGGGTGATCTTCATCGAGCAGAAGTGCGGCCCGCACATGGAGCAGAAGTGCGCGACCTTCATCGAGTCCTTGGGTAGGGTCTCGTCGTGGAATTCGCGCGCGGTGTCTGGGTCCAGCCCCAGGTTGAACTGGTCCTCCCAGCGGAACTCGAAGCGGGCCTTGGACAGGGCATTGTCGCGGATGGCCGCGCCCGGGTGGCCCTTGGCGAGGTCCGCGGCGTGGGCGGCGATCTTGTACGCGATGATGCCGTCCTTGACGTCCTTTTTGTTGGGCAGGCCCAGGTGCTCCTTAGGTGTGACATAGCACAGCATCGCCGTGCCGTACCAGCCGATGATCGCCGCGCCGATGCCCGAGGTGATGTGATCGTAGCCGGGGGCGATGTCGGTGGTCAGCGGGCCCAGCGTGTAGAAGGGCGCCTCGTGGCAGTGCTCGAGCTGCAGGTCCATGTTTTCCTTGATCATGTGCATAGGCACATGGCCGGGGCCTTCGATCATGACCTGCACGTCGTGCTTCCAGGCGATCTGGGTGAGCTCGCCCAGCGTCTTCAGTTCGGCGAACTGCGCCTCGTCGTTGGCGTCGTAGCCCGATCCCGGCCGCAGCCCGTCGCCCAGCGAGAAGCTGACGTCGTAGGCCTTCATGATTTCGCAGATTTCCTCGAAGTGCTCGTAGAGGAAATTCTCCTTGTGGTGCGCCAGGCACCACTTGGCCATGATGGAGCCGCCGCGCGAGACGATGCCGGTCATGCGATCGGCCGTCAGCGGGATGTAGGCCAGGCGCACGCCCGCGTGGATGGTGAAGTAGTCCACGCCCTGTTCGGCCTGCTCGATCAGCGTATCGCGGAAGATTTCCCAGGTCAGTTCCTCGGCCTTGCCGTCGACCTTTTCCAGTGCTTGGTAGATGGGCACGGTGCCGATGGGCACGGGCGAGTTGCGGATGATCCACTCGCGGGTTTCGTGGATGTGCTTGCCGGTGGACAGGTCCATGACCGTGTCGCCGCCCCAGCGGATGGCCCAGGTCATTTTTTCGACTTCCTCGGCGATGCCCGAGCTGACCGCGGAGTTGCCGATGTTGGCGTTGACCTTGACCAGGAAGTTGCGGCCGATGATCATCGGCTCGAGCTCGGGGTGATTGATGTTGGCAGGGATGATGGCCCGGCCGCGCGCCACCTCGTCGCGCACGAATTCCGGCGTGATGCGCTCGGGGATGCTGGCGCCGAAGGACTGGCCCGGATGCTGGCGCAGCAGCCGGCGCGCGAGCTTTTCGCCGTCCGGGCCACTGGCGCGCAGGCTTTCGATGTATTGCTCGCGGCGCAGGTTTTCCCGTATGGCCACGAATTCCATTTCGGGCGTGATGATGCCGCGCCGCGCGTAGTGCATCTGCGTGACGTTGGCGCCAGCCTTGGCGCGCCGCGGCGGGCGCTGTAGGTTAAAGCGCATGGCCGCCAGCTTGGGATCGGCCAGGCGGGCGCGGCCGTATTCGCTGGTGGGGCCGGGCAGGATTTCCGTGTCGCCGCGTTCTTCGATCCAGGCGCGCCGCAGCTCCGGCAGGCCACGGCGGATGTCTATCTTCACATCCGGATCGGTGTAGGGGCCGCTGGTGTCGTAGACCGTGATCGGCGGGTTTTTCTCGCCGCCCATCATGGTCGGCGTGTCGCTTTGCTCGATCTCGCGAAACGGCACGCGGATGTCCGGGCGTGAACCGACTTCATAAACCTTGCGTGAGCGCGGCAGCGGCGCGACGGCGGCGGCATCGACCTCGGCCGTGGCGGCCAGGAAACGGGGGTGTGCGTTCATGGGAAAGCTCCAAAAGAATGTCTGGAGCCGAATCGGGATGGATTCCGGCTGCACGCGGCATGCAGGAAAACGCTCCCAGCATCGGCATTATCCGTACTGGTACAAGGGACTCTCTCAACCCGCGCGCGGCGCCTGCTGGCGACGCGGCGAGTACCCCTGCGCGAAACCAAAGTATAGGACGTGTATGCAAATCGTGAGCAAAGGCGCGGCAGGGCGGCGTCGGTTTACAGATGGAAGCATGACCGGCGTGGCGCCAGCCCCAGTGGGCGCGGGCGCCCTGTACACTTTCCCGACCCCGGGCCGCGGGCCGGCCCGCCCTTCGAATGCACCAACCGGGAGGCAGTGGCGTATGAACCAGCACATCCGATTCCTGGCGCCGGCGGCGATCGCCGCAGTGCTTGCACTGGCGGGATGCCAGACTACGCCCGGTGACCGGGCCGCGCGCGGCGGCGGGCAGGCGGCGTCGCCGGCTGGCCAGGCGCAGCCCGCCGGGGAATCCGGCGCCGCGTCGGCCGCCACGCCCGCGCCCATGCCGGTGGAGTTCTTCATCGCGCAGCTGGAGCCGCAGCCGGGCCTGGCGGAGGTCACGCTTGGCGACGGGTCTCTCTATGTGCAGCAAATGCCCGTGCTGACGCGCGGCGACCTGGCCGAGGCCGCCGCGATGGTGGACAAGCAGGGCCAGCATTTCGTCGGCCTGCGTTTCAATGAGGAAGGCGCACGCAAGCTCGCCGAGGTCAGCAGCCGCAATGTCGGCAAGGTCATGGTGCTGGCGGTCAACCGGCAACTGGTGGCGGTGCCGCGCATCGCCGAGCCGCTTGACCGCGGCGTGATGGCGTTTCGCGTCGACGACGCGCAGGCCGCGCGCGAGATCGCCAGCGCCATCCGCGGCGAGCCGGAAGCCGCCAATGGCCCGTTTGCGACCGGCGCGGCCAGCGCGCCCAGGCAGCCCAGCCCGGCGCGGCAATAGGTTCTCAGGAAGATTTTTTCGCGCGCTTGCCGGACGAGGCCGGTTTGCCGCCTTGCCGATAGGTGTCATGGCAGGCGCGCACATAGGCTTGCACCGTCTGTTCCAGCACGGCCTTGTCGCGCCGGTTCAGCGCGGCGTAGTCCCGATACGAAACCGTTTCGAAGGGCCACGGCTCGGCCGCCGGCCCTTCTTGCAGCGCGTGGGTCGTAGCCGGATAGGCGGCAGGCGCGTGGCCGAACTCGAGCCATTCGGGGCTCACGCCCAGGGCATGCGCCAAGCGCAGCAGCGCCCGGCTGGTAAAGCGCTGGCCGCTTTCGTAATTGCCGATGGCGCTTTGCGACAGGCCGCTGGCCTGTGCCAGTTGCTTTTGGGTCCAGGCCAGGCGCTGGCGGGCAAAACGCAGGCGTTGCGCGAAGGTGTCCACGACCGTGATTGGAAGTCAACTCCAAATCACGTTGGGAATAATCGTCGATCACGAACGTGTGTTTCGCTCGTCGCGGTCGGCGCTGCCGTCTCGCCGCCCCGCGCTGCCGCATCATCGGCGCGCCGGCGGGCGGGTAGACGTCCTAAGCCATCCGGCCTGGACGGTTGCGCAAGGTATGAAGCGCGGGCACGCCGATAGTCGCAATGGCCGAGGCGCCGTGTCCCGACGGTCACGGTTTTTTGCCAATGCCGTCGCAAAGCCCGAAAAAGGCTGCAGCGCAACGGCTGATCCCTACCGGAGGCTTGCTCCTTTTATCGAGTTACATCGCCATACACCCCATCCATAGACTGGCCTGGCGTCGCAAGCGGCGTCCGGCAACCGCATGGCGACAGCCTGCGTGCCGGGTGCCGCAAGGCGCATCCGTCACAACGCCGATGCGGAGCCAGCCATGGACCATACGCAAAGCAGCCAGCATGCCGGAGCCGTCCGGCACCCGGCTTTTTCGAAGGGGGCCGAACGCAGGGACGCGTCGATTCCCAGGTCGTGGGCGCGTGCGTTTGCCGCCGCTGCCATCGCGGCGGCGGGCGGCGGGGCAGCGGCTCAGGGGCTGCGCGCCGATTTCGGTGCCGTCCTACCGTTGCCTGACGGCGCGGTGGTGCAGACCGGCGGCGCGGGAGAGCCGGCATTGTGGGCCAGTCGCGGCGGATCGATCATGGGGACGGGCGCGCAGGTCGGCACCACGGGCGCAGGCGCCTTCGGCGTGTTGGCCGAACGGGGTGGCCGCGTCGCCTTGGACGGATCCACTGTGGTCACGCAGGGTCCGTTCGCATCGGCGCTGCGGGCCGACCGCGGTGGCCAGCTCGATGTGCGCGGTACCTCGGCCAGCGCCGCCGGCGCGGGCGCAGCGGCGGCATCGCTGTCCAGGGGCGGCCGCCTGTACGTAAGCGGCAGCACGCTCGCCGCAGCGGCGGGGCCGGGCTTGCGCGTGCGCGACGCCGCATCGTTCTACCTGGATAACACTGCCGTGAGCGCGCAGGGCGCGAGCATCGCGTCCACGCTCACCCGGTCCGGGGTGCAGTGGCTCGAGGCGGCCAACGGCTCGCGGCTCGTCGAGAACGACGGCACGCTGCTGCGCGTGACGCGCACCGGCGCCGGTGCAGACGGGCAGGTGGTGCTGCGCCTGGACGGCGCGCAGGCCAAGGGCGATATCGTCGACGGCGGGCCAGCTGCCTCGTCGCAGTCGGCCGGCACCTACGTCAGCGTCATCAACGGCGCGCATTATGAGGGCGGGGTGCATGGCATACGCAGCTTGCACGTCGTGGGCGCGACGGCGCAGCTGACCGGCGGACGGATCGAGCAGGGCGAACCCGTCGTCGGCGGCGATGCCTTGCACGCCGAGCAGGGCGCCCAGGTGACCGCCAGCGGGCCGCTGGACATTGCCGTGTCAGGCTCGGGTGCGCCGGGCGAAGGTCCAGCCGTGGGCGTGCGGGCCGATACCGGCGCAAGCATCGTGCTGCAGGGCGGTAGCGTGTCCATGACCGGGGCGAGCAACGCGCGAGGCGTGCTGGCTACCAGCGGCGGCGCAATCACGTTGCACGGCGTATCGGTGACGACGCAGGCCGACGGAGCCCACGCCGCGCAGGCCGGCGCGCCCGGCCATCCGCTGGCCGACGGCACGCGCGTGGAGCTGGACGGGGCGACGGTGCGCACCGCCGGCGCGGGGGCGCACGGCCTGTATGCCGATCAGTCCGACGGTTTGGTCACGGGCAGCGCCGACGTGGCGGTTTCCGGCGCCGGCGCCATGGCGGCGCTCGCGGCAAATGGCGGCACGGTGGCGCTGCATTCGGGCAAGCTGAAGGCGGCGGGCGACGGTGCAGCGGCCGCCGGCGCGACATCGGGTGGCACGCTGCGACTGGGGGCCGTCGATGTCCAGTCCGACCGGGGCGACGGCATCGCGCTGGCCGATTCGGCCGTGCTGGACGTGCAGGGGGCGCGCGTGCGTGCCGCCGGCGCGGGTATTTCGTCGTCGCTGACGCAGGCTGGCCAGCATCAATCGATTTCCATCGACGCCGCCACGCAATGGATGGTGTCGGGCCCGCTGCTACAGGTCACGCGCAGCGGCGCCGGTGCCGACGGTAAGGTCGATGCGGCCTGGGCGGCCGGCGCGCAGGTGCGCGGTGACCTCATCGACACGGGCGGCGCATCCGGTCCCGGCGGCCTGTATGTCACCCTTGGCGACGGCGCCAGCTACGAAGGCCGCACCGACGGCGTGCGCCAGTTCGCCGCCACGGGCAACAACCGCTTGTCTTTCCAGGCGGGCAGCACGCTGGGCAGCTTGTCCGTGGCGGCCGGCGGCCTGGCCGAGGGCGGCACGACGGCCGCGCCCATCCGCGCAAGCGGTGGCGTGGCGCTCAACGGCGCACGTCTTGCGGGCAACTGGGACATCGGCGGCACGCTGTCGGCGCGGTCGGGTGCGGTGATCGATCCCGGCCAATCGCTGGGCCGCATCCGTGCCAAGGCCATCGACTGGCGCGGCGCGCAATATCGCGTCGAATTGGGCGATGCCGGCCAAGCCGACCGCGTGGACGTCACCGGTGCTTCGGCCGCCGACCTGGCGGGCACGAAGGTTGCGGCCTCCGCGCTGCCCGGCGCCCGTGTCAAGCTCAATCGCGACTACACGGTGTTGACGGCCCAGGGCGGGGTCACGGGGCGCTTCGCCGGCCTGTCCTGGACGGGTCCGTCCAAGCTGGTCAAGCTGCTGCCGGTTTACGGCGCCAACCATGCGGCGCTGCGGCTGGCGGTGGACCGTGACGCCATCAACCGCCTGCCGCTGACGCCCAATGAACGGGAAACCGCCCGCGGCGCCGAGTCGGTCGCGGGCAAGAACGATCTGGTCGACGAGGTGTTCCTGAATGGCGACGTGTCCGCCTTCAACCAGCTTTCCGGCGAGATCCATCCCACTTCGCGCGCCATGATGGTGGCCAGCGCCAGCATGCTGACCGGCATCGCCCAGCAGCGCATGCGGGCCAACTTGGGCGCCGGGCAGGCGCCCGGGCAGCCCATGGCGGCCCTGCAGGGCCCGGAATGGATGGAAGTGCAGACCGCTTCCATCCAGACGGTCGACGTCGGCGCCGCGCCCGACGCATCCGCCTTGCCAAGTTCGTTGGCCTTGCCCGTCTGGACGCAATTCGTGGCGGGACGCCAGACGCTGGGCAGCGACGGCAATGCTGCGCAGGCCGTGCAATCGTTGCATGGCTTTTTCCTGGGCGGCGACGCGGGCCTGGGCGGCGGTTGGCGCCTGGGGGCGGCCGTGGGCTATACCGACGGCACGGTGAAGGTGCGCGATCGTGACTCGCGCGCAGACATCGAGACCTACAGCGTGGCCGTCTACGGCGGCAAGGCCTGGGACGCTGGCCGGGGACGGCTGAGCCTGCTGCTGGGCGCCGGCCACGCCTGGCACGACCTGGACGTCACGCGCAATGTTTCGCTCGGCGGTGGCCAACGGTTGACCTCGTCTTATGACGGCAAGACCGCCCAGGCCTTCGTCGAGGCCGGCTATGCGCTGCCGGTCGGCGAGCGCGTCGCCGTCGAACCGTTCGCCGGCGCGGCGTGGCTGCGGCAGAAAACCGATGGCTTCCGCGAGCGCGGCGGCGATGCCGCCTTGCGCGGCGATTCCGAGCGCGCCGACGTCAAGACCTTTACGTTGGGATTGCGCACGGCCGCCACGTTCGAGGTCAACGGCTCGCGCGCGACCTTGCGCGCCTCGCTGGGGTGGCGCCATGCCAGCGGCGATACGCGCCCGCGCACCACGATGGCCTTCATCCAAGGCAACGGCGCCGCCTTCGAGATTGCCGGCGCGCCCGTGGCCGACGACGCGGCGGTGTTCGGCTTGGGCGGGGAGGTCGCGCTGGGCAAGAACGCCGCCCTGGGTGTCGGCTACAACGGCCAGGTCGGCGATGGCAACCGCGAGCACATGGGGGGCGTGTACCTGAAGGTGCGGTTCTAAATGGGATTTGCGTGGGCGATTCCTCCTGTGCCCGCCATTCTTTCAAAGCTCGTGGGCATGGCGATCGCAACGCGCCGAAGCATGTTGCCTTTGCAGCTTGGATAGATAAGCTTACGATTTAACACAATTGTGTTTCAGCGTGGCATGACGCCGATTTGCATCGCCCATGAATTCCAGGCTTTCCGTGCTGGTCCTGCAATCGCAACACCAAGGCGATAGCCACACCGCTGCACTGCTGCATCACGGCTTTCACGCGCTGCGCTGCGCGAGCCTAACGGACCTGTACCGCTGCTACGACGAGAGCCCCCGGCCTCTGGTGGTGCTGGCCGGCGTGCTCGACCACGCCTACATGGCGAGCACCCGGCTACGCGCGATGGATGCCGGGTTGGGCATTGTGGTGGTGGGGGCTTTCTCTTCCTCCGACGAACGCGTGCGCGCCATGCAATGCGGCGCCGACGTCTGCCTGCCGGCCGACGTCGGCGGGCTGGAGTTGGCCGCCAGCCTGCAGGCGCTGGCCAGGCGCACGGGCAGTGGCCCTGTGTCGGCCCCGGCGCCGGGCGGGGCGGCCGCCGACGGCAGCGCGGATCTGGGCGGCATGGCCAGCCCGTCTCCTGGGATTGGCTCGGAGCCGCCGATCGCCAACGGTCCCGCGGATAGGGGTTGGCGGCTGTTGGACAGCGGCTGGACGCTGGCCAGCCCCTTGGGCAAGCGCCTGCGGCTGACGACGTCCGAGCGCGCCTTCCTGTCGCACCTGCTCGCGGCGCCGGGCCGGCGGCTGAGCCGTGATGACCTGATCGCCAGCCTGGGCAAGGTCGCCCGGCCGTCATCGCGCAGCCGCGATGACCCGCTCGGCGGCGTGTCCGCCTCGCTGCGCGGGGTCGACGTGATGGTGTGCCGGCTGCGCCGAAAGGCGCAGGAGCAGGGGATTTCCCTGCCGTTGCGCGCGGTCTACCGGTGGGGCTATATGTTCGTCGAGGACGCGTGAACCACCACCAGGTTGTCCCGGTGCATCAGTTCCGGCTCGGTCATGCTGCCGAGCACTTCGGCGATGCGTGACGACGGCAGGCGCATGATGCGCCGCGTGTCGCCAGAAGAATAGTTGATCAGGCCGCGGGCGCACTCGCGTCCGTTGCTGTCGACGCAGGCCACGACGTCGCCGCGCTCGAATTCGCCCTCCACGGCGGTCACGCCGATGGGCAGCAGGCTCTTGCCTTCATGGACGAGCGCACGCACCGCGCCGGCGTCCAGCGTGACGCGCCCGCGCAGGCGCAGATGATCGGCCAACCACTGCTTGCGCGCCGACAGCACGGGCAGCCGAGCCCGCAGTTCAGTGCCCACGCACTCGCCGGATGCCAGCCGCAGCAGCACATCGGGCTCGCGCCCGGACGCGATGACGGTGTGCGCGCCACTGCGGGCTGCGCGCTTGGCCGCCAGGATCTTGGTCAGCATGCCGCCCGTGCCCACGCCGCTGCCGGCGCCGCCTGCCATGGCCTCCAGCGCAGGGTCTCCGGCCTGTGCGTGGCTGACGAACCGCGCGTCCGGGTGCTTGCGGGGATCTGCCTCGTACAGGCCGCGCTGGTCGGTCAGAATGACCAGCGCGTCGGCTTCGATGAGGTTGGTCACCAGCGCGCCCAGGGTGTCGTTGTCGCCGAAGCGGATCTCGTCGGTGACGACGGTGTCGTTCTCGTTGACGATGGGCACCACGCCCAGGCGCAGCAGCGTGAACAGGGTCGAGCGCGCGTTCAGGTAGCGCCGGCGGTCGGCCAGGTCCTCGTGCGTCAGCAGGATCTGGGCCGTGCGCAGCCCATGCTCGGCGAACGCCGCCTCGTAGGCCTGCGCCAGGCCCATCTGGCCGACGGCGGCGGCCGCCTGCAGCTCGTGCATGGCCGCGGGCCGCCGCGCCCAGCCCAGCCGGGCCAGGCCCTCGGCGATCGCGCCGCTGGAGACCAGCACGACCTGCCGGCCCTGCCGGCGCAGCGCGGCGATTTGCGCGGCCCAGTGCGTCACGGCGCCGTGGTCCAGGCCGCGCCCTTCATTGGTCACCAGGGACGAACCGACCTTGGCCACCAGCCGGGTGGCCGAGGCGACGACGGAAACGGGCGCAGTATCGGTAATCATGGCCGGGAACCACAGGGCGGCGATGCGTCGCGGGAAAAGCGTGGGATATTACTACTACGCTGGCGCCGGCCGTCCCGGGCGCCCGGACGCCGTCACGGGCGGCGGGCGCGGCCGCTTGTGGCGCGGCTAGCGGCCGGCAGGCGGCTCGGCGTCAGAGGCCGGTCCGCGCGTGTCGTCAAAGCGGGGATCGTCCGACACGAACAGGCCGGCGGCCTTGTCCGCGGCTTCCTGCTCCTGCCGGCGCATTTCGTCCAGCGCATCCTGCAGCGCCCACACCAGCCGCCGCGTGCCTTCGCCGGTCAGGGCCGATATGGCGTAGACCGGCCCATCCCAGCCGTATTCGCGGCAAAATCGCTCGCGCACCGCGTCCGGGTCGGACACCATGTCCAGCTTGTTCAGAACCAGCCAGCGCGGTTTTTCGTACAGCGCCTGGTCGTAGCGGCGCAGTTCCTCGACGATGGCGCGCGCGTCGGCCACGGCTTGCGGGACCGGGTCGACGTCCGGGTCGGGCGTGGAGACGTCCACCAAATGCAGCAGCACGCGTGTGCGCGCCAGGTGGCGCAGGAATTGGTGCCCGAGGCCCGCGCCTTCGGAGGCGCCTTCGATCAGGCCGGGGATGTCGGCGATGACGAAGCTGCGCGATTCGGAGGTGCGCACCACGCCCAGGTTGGGATGCAGCGTGGTGAAGGGATAGTCGGCGATCTTGGGGCGGGCGTTGGACACCTTGCTGATCAGCGTGGACTTGCCCGCGTTGGGCAGGCCGAGCAGCCCCACGTCGGCCAGCACTTTCAACTCCAGGCGCAGCCGGCGGTGTTCGCCCGGCTTGCCCGGCGTGCATTGGCGCGGGGCGCGGTTGGTGCTGGACTTGAAGTGCAGGTTGCCCAGGCCGCCCTCGCCGCCGGCGGCCAGCGTCACCTCCATGCCGTGGCGGTTCAGGTCGTGCAGCAGCTCGCCGGTGTCGGCGTCGTAGACCATGGTGCCCACCGGCATGCGAAGAACGATGTCCGGCGCGGCTGCGCCGTATTGGTCCGAGCCGCGGCCGTTTTCGCCGTTCTTGGCCACGTGCTTGCGCGCGTAGCGGAAATCGACCAGGGTGTTGATATTGCGGTCGGCGACCGCGCGGATGCTGCCGCCGCGGCCGCCGTCGCCGCCGTCCGGGCCGCCCTTGGGGATGAATTTCTCGCGGCGAAAGCTCGCCACGCCGTTGCCGCCCTTGCCGGCAATCACCTCGATGGTGGCTTCGTCGACGAATTTCATTTGGATGTACCTGTAAGGGCTCGGACGCGCGACGCGTCCCGCAGTGATTCTGCCCCAAAACAAAAAGCCCTGCCGCATGCGGGCAGGGCTTTTCGCTTGCCTGGCGGACTTACTCGACGGGCACGACCGAAACGGTCTGCTTGTTCAGCTTGCCCTTGACGGCGAACTGCACCTTGCCGTCGACCAGCGCGAACAGGGTATGGTCCTTGCCCAGGCCGACGTTGACGCCGGGGTGAAAGCGCGTGCCGCGCTGGCGCACGATGATCGAGCCGGCAGGGATGACCTGGCCGCCGTAGACCTTGACGCCAAGCCGTTTGGCTTCGGAGTCGCGACCGTTGCGGGTAGAGCCGCCGCCCTTTTTCTGTGCCATGTGTAGCTCCTTGCGTGACCGATTCCGGAATTACGCCGTGATGGCGTCGATGCGGATCTCGGTGTAGTTCTGACGGTGGCCTTGACGCTTCTGGTAGTGCTTGCGACGGCGCATCTTGAAGATCTTGACCTTGGCGTGACGACCGTGCGCAAGAACCGTGGCCTTGACCAGGGCGCCGGAAACGAGCGGGGTGCCGACCTTGAGTTGGTCGCCCTCGCCCACCGACAGAACCTGGTCGAGCGTGATCTCTTGCCCAATGTCTGCCGGTATCTGTTCTATCTTCAGTTTTTCGCCTGCGGCTACCCGATACTGCTTGCCGCCGGTTTTTATGACCGCGTACATGGGGGGTTCCTCTAAAAAATTTCGGCCAAAATGCCGAACCTGCAATTCTATTGCCCTTTGGGCTTGCCAGTCAAGGGGATCTGGTGTAAGAGGGGCAGATCACGCCGGCGTGTGCGGCGCGCCTTCGGGCACTTCCGACGCGTGGCCGGTTGCCGGCCGCGCAAGGCAAAGGGCGTAAAGTTGCCCTTTTTCGTTGCCATTTTCCTTGCGGATTCATCGAACATGCCAGCGCAAATCGCAACCAGCGCGCGGGGCGCCCTGGTCCTTTTTTCCGGCGGGCAAGACTCGACCACCTGCCTGGCCTGGGCCCTGGCGCGGTATGCGCGCGTCGAAACCGTGGCGTTCGACTACGGGCAGCGCCATCGCATCGAGCTGCGGGCCCGGCTGGATGTGTTGCGCGAGCTGCGCCGCGCGTTTCCCGAGTGGGACGCCCGCCTGGGCGAGGACCACGTGCTGGACCTGGGCGTGCTGGGCCAGGTCGCCGACACCGCGCTGACGCGCGAGCGCGCCATCGAACTGCAGGCTGGCGGCCTGCCCAATACGTTCGTGCCGGGGCGCAACCTGTTGTTCCTGACCCTGGCGGCCGCCCTGGCATACCGCCGCCAGATCGATGTGCTGGTCGGCGGCATGTGCGAGACCGACTTCTCCGGTTACCCAGATTGCCGCGACGACGCCATCAAGGCGCAGCAAGTGGCGCTCAGCCTCGGCCTGGGGGCGCGCATGACCATCGAGACGCCGCTGATGTGGCTGGACAAGGCGCAAACCTGGCAGTTGGCCCACGACCTGGGCGGTCCGGCGCTCGTGGATCTGATCGTGGCGCACAGCCATACCTGCTACCTGGGTGAGCGCGGCCGGCGGCACCCTTGGGGCCATGGCTGTGGCCAGTGCCCGGCCTGCACGTTGCGCAAGGCCGGCTGGGCGCGCTGGCGCGCGTCGGGTGGCGTCGCGGGCGAGCCAGCCAGCCATTGAGTCCGGGCGGCCCGGCAGGTCCCTTGGATTTAGCCGGCGCCGCCGCAAAGAACGGCACCCGCGAATCGCGTCGGCAGCCCGCCTGCGCAAGGCGTGGCGGTTGGCACGGGCACCGCGCCGCGGGCAACTATAATCACCGGCTTGCCAGCCGCGCCCAAAAGGCCGGCGGCGACGGTGGCCCCCGCCTTTGGCGGCCTTCTTTCATCCGGACCTGCATCTTGAAACTGCCCGAGCTGCTTGCCCCCATCGCCGACGACATGAAGGCGGTCGACGCCGTCATCCGCGCACGGCTGAACTCGGACGTGATGCTGATCCGCACCATCGGCGAGTACATCATCGGCGCAGGTGGCAAGCGCATGCGTCCGGCCCTGCTCTTGATGATGGCGCGCGCCCTGGGCTACCAGGGCACGCAGCATTGCCTGCTGGCGGCGGTGGTCGAGTTCATCCACACCGCCACCCTGCTGCACGACGACGTGGTCGACGAGTCCGAGCTAAGGCGCGGGCGCGATACGGCCAACGCCGTCTTTGGCAATGCGGCCAGCGTCCTGGTGGGTGATTACCTGTATTCGCGCGCCTTCGAGATGATGGTCGAAGCCGATTCGATGCGGATCATGTCCATCCTTTCGCAGGCGACCACCGTCATCGCCGAGGGTGAGGTGCTGCAGTTGCTGAACGTGCACGACCCGGACACCTCTCAGGAGCGCTACCTGCAGGTCGTGCGCTACAAGACGGCCAAGCTGTTCGAGGCGGCCGCGCAAGTAGGCGCGGTGCTGGCCGGCGCCACTCCCGAGCAGGAGGCCGCAGCCGCGGCCTATGGCCGGCACATCGGTACCGCCTTCCAACTGGTGGACGACGTGCTGGACTACAGCGGCGAGGCCGGCACGCTGGGCAAGAATGTGGGCGATGACCTGCGCGAGGGCAAGCCCACGCTGCCGCTGATCCGGGTCATGGAAATTGGCAGCCCGGAGCAGCGCCGGCTGGTGCGTGAAGCCATCCAGACCGGGCAGGGCGACTTCGACGCGGTGGCGGCCGCGATCCGGGCCACCGACGCGCTGGACCATACGCGCGAGTGCGCTCGTATCGAGGCCGGACTGGCCCGTGAGGCGCTTGCCGCCTACCCGGTTTCCGGGTATCGAGAATCTCTGCTAGAATTTTGCGCTTTCGCGGTCGAGCGAGATCGCTAACGGGGCGTAGCTCAGCCTGGTAGAGTACTGCGTTCGGGACGCAGGAGTCGGAGGTTCGAATCCTCTCGCCCCGACCAAAACCGCTTTGGTCGAATACCAGGGAAGCCGGACCGGCAGTCGTGCCGATCCGGCTTTTTCTTTGCCGGGGGCCTGGCGGCATGCCCGTTGGCGTGATTCGTTGCGCTACTCGTCGGCGAACAGATAGCCGCTGCCGTACACGGTGCGCAGCGGCAAGGTGCAGCCGCTGCGCGCCAGGCGCCGGCGCAGGCGGCTGACCAGCACGTCCACGCTGCGCGCGCCCACGACCTGGGCCCGCAGGCCGTCTTGCGCCAGCGCCGCGGCCAAGTCTGCGCGGGCCACGGCGCGGCCCTTCTTCTGCCAAAGCGAGTGCACGAGCACGCGTTCATTGGCCGACAGCGCGAATTCGTGGCCGTCGGGCGAGACCAGCGTCCAGCCTTGGTCGCGCAGTTCCCAGCTGCGCTCCGGCAGGCGCGCCAGTGGCGACTCGGCGCTGATGCCCAGCCCCGCGCGCCGGCCGAGCGCATGCAGCACGTAAGCCAATTCGCGGTTGTCGGACGTTTCGCACAGGCATGCGTCGGCGCCGCTTTCCAACGCCAGTATCCGTCTTTCCGGCCCCAGGCCCGGGCCGCCGGCGACGATGATGAGGTCGCGCGAACGGCGCAGGCGCGTGATCAGCGTATAGGCCTCCGGCCCCAAGGCATGCACGTCCAGCACCACTGCATTCCACGGGCGCTGGCGCAGCAGGGCAAGCAGCTCTGCCAGCGACGTGCAGCCTTGCGCGGATAGGCCGGCGCGACGCAAGGCAAGAAGGACTTCGGCCAGGCGCTCGGGTTGGTACAAAACAACGATCTGCAATCCTTCCTCTCGCACATGCTCGCCGTATCTTTGCCGTTTAGGCATGCACGGCACGATCAAACGATGCGAGGGCAGTGTCGCGTAACAACTGCAAACCGAGGAGTCAAAGTCTGCAAAATTTGCAAAATTTGACGGTATTAAGTGATGCTGCTGTAAGCACGCGTATCTACGCGCTATGATGCGCCGCATGGGCGATTGCGCCGCGCGCCCAAGCCGTGTTCTTCCCCGCTGATATTGACGACATGCAGATCGCTTCACTGGAAGATGACCTCGACCAGTCTCGCTACATCAGCGAAATCCTGGTCGGCGGCGGGTATGCATGCCGCAGCTTTCACGACAGCCGCAGCTTCTTGCAGGCGCTGCGCCAGGAAAGCTTTGACCTCGTGCTGGTGGATTGGCAGTTGCCCGACATGGACGGCGACGAGGTAGTGCGCCGGCTGCGCGCGCAGCACGGGTATGGCCTGCCCGTCATTTTCGTGACCAGCCGCAACCAGGAATCCGATCTCGTCCAAGGACTGGCAGCGGGCGCCGATGATTATGTGGTCAAGCCGGTGCGGCCGGCCGAGCTGCTGGCGCGCATCGGCGCGCAGCTGCGGCGCAACACAGGTGGAACCCAATCGACCGCAGCTTTTCCGGTGGGCCCGTACGTGATCGATCCGGGCGCGGGCAGCATTAGCCTGCACGGCGAGCCGGTCATGCTCACGCCCAAGGAATTCGAACTCGCGCTGGTGTTCTTTCGCAACATCGGCCGATTGCTGTCGCGCGATCTCCTGGCCGAAATGGTTTGGAACCGCGCCATTCCACCCACTTCCCGCACGCTGGATACGCACCTGTCCAATATCCGCCAGAAGCTGCAGCTGCAGCCGCGCAACGGACTGCGGCTGACCTCGTCGTATGCCCTGGGATATCGCCTGGTGCGCACCGATACTGGTGCGGACGACTCTTCGGAACCGTCACTGTGAAACCCCTCGACTCATTGCGTGTGGCCGCTGGCGCCGCCGCGCTGCTCGCCTGCCTTTGCGTTACGCCCGCACAGGGCCAGCCCGCCGGTGCCCTGGGCGATGACTTCATCCACATCGTCCGGCAGGGCGATACGCTGATGTCGCTGACGCAGGCTTACGTCGGCGATGCGGCGCGTTGGACGGCGGTGCAGGCGCACAACGGCATCGACGACCCGCGGCGGCTGCCGGTGGCGCAGGAGCTGCGCATCCCCCTGGCGATGATCCCGCAGGCGCCGGCCCCGGCGCGTGTGTCGCACTTGCGCGGGCAGGTGCAGTTGAACAGCCAGCCGCTATCGGCCGGCGCAGTCGTGCCCGAAGGGGGTTTGATCACCACGGCCGCAGATGGCTTTGCCACGCTGTCCTTCATCGACGGCAGCCAGGCCACCATACAGCCGCAGAGCCGCGTCGTCCTGCAGCGGGCGCGGCGCTTCCAGACGGTGCCGCTGGCCGATTCGGTGCTGGAGGTGGAGCAGGGCGAGATCGAGGCCGATGTGGCGCCAGGCGGCAGCGGCGTGGGCCGCTTCGAGGTGCGTGCGCCCGTGGCCGTGACCGGCGTGCGCGGCACGCGGCTGCGCGTGGGCGTGGAACAAGGCGTGCGCAGCGAAGTGCTGCGTGGCAGCGTGCGGTTGCAGCCGCATGCGCCTGGCGCGGCGCCCGGCGGCAAGCCGGTGCTGGTCGCCGGCGGCTACGGCGCGGCCGTGTCGTCCTCGGGCGACCTGCTCGGCGTACAGCGCCTGCTGCCCGCCCCCCAGCTGGGCGAGCCGGTGCGCGCCGACGGCGGATGGACGGTGCCATTCGAGCCGTTGCAAGGGGCCGTTGGGTACGTTGTGCGCGTCTCGCGCGATCCCGAAGGCATGGAAGTCGTATTCTCGGCCCGGTACGCCGATACGGCCGTGCGCTTTACCGCGCCGGCTGGCCGCCACTACGTGACGGTCCGCGCCATCGACGCGGCCGGCCTGGCCGGCCATGATGCGGCGCCCAAGGTCTTCGAGGGTGCTGCCGCCGTGCAAACCGCCTTCGGCCTGGTCGTGACCACGCAATGGGCCGGAGCCGTGCAGTTGACGTCCTTCTGAGCAGGTCATGGGCGCCCGCCTGAAGCATGCTGCGGCGCTGCGCTTTAATGCGCCGCGAGTCGGCACGGTGCTGGCGCTGGTGCTGTCGACCGCCTGCGGCCTGCTCGGTTTCCTGGGCGGCCTGGGCCGCGTCGACTTGACCTTGTATGACTTCGCCGCCGAGGTCGCGCGCCGCAAGGCGTCGCCCGACATCCTGCTAGTGACGATCGACGACGAATCCATGGCGCGGCTCGGCCGCTGGCCTTGGCCGCGCGCCGTGCATGCCGCCTTGCTCGACAAGCTGCAGGGCGCGCGCGCGATTGGCCTGGACATCATCTTTTCCGAGCCGGACCGCTTTAATCCCGCTGCGGACGCGGAGCTCGCCGCGGCCATCCGGCGCCGCGGCAATGTGGTGCTGCCGGTAGTGCTGTCGACCAGCTACAGTGATCTTGCGCAGCGTCCGATCCAAGCGCTGGACCAGGCGGCGGCCCAGCGCGGTTTCAACAATCTACACCTGGACAGCGATGCCGTGGTGCGGCGCGTGGCCTGGAGCGCGGGCAGCGCGCAGGCCCGCTGGGAGCATTTTGCGCTGGCGATGCTGCGCGCCGGCGGCGAGGGCGACCTGGTCGAGCGGTTTCGCAGCAAGCTGGCCGGTGCGGCCTATGCACTCATCCCCTTCGCGGGGCCGCCAGGCACCCTGCGGGCGGTGTCCTATCACACCGTCCTGGAAGATGGATTGCCGCCCCAGGAACTGCAGGGCAAGTACGTGCTGGTGGGCTCCTGGGCCACGGGGCTCGCGGACGCGTTTCCCACGCCGGTTTCGCACCGGTCCAACGGCATGTCGGGGTTGGAGATCACCGGCAACCTGTTGCAGGCCGCACGCGAGGGCGAGGCCTGGCGCACGGCCGGCAGGCTGCAGGCGGGGCTGGCGTGCGCGCTGCCGGTGCTGCTGCTATGCCTGCTGCTGCCCCGGTTGTCTCCGCGCCAGGGGTTGCTGGCAGCTGTGGTGGCGCCCGTGGTCTGGATTGCCATCGTGGTCCTGGCGCTGCGGTTCGGCCATATTTGGTTCGCGCCCGGCGCGGCGCTGCTTGGCCTGGTGCTGGCCTATCCCTTGTGGAGCTGGCGCAGCCAGGAGGCCGCGCTGCGGTACATGGACCGGGAGCTCGAACGGCTGGCACGTGAGTATCCGCCGGTGCTCGAAGAGGCTGGCGCCGGGCGCCGCCTGTCCACCCTGCGCGCGCCGTCGCTGCAAGAGCGCGTGCAAGAGTTGCAGCGTGCGCTGGCCCGGGTGCGCAACCTGCGAAGCTTCCTGGCCGAAGGCCTGGAAGGGATCCCGGATGCCACGCTGGTGTTCGACCGGGCAGGCAGGCTGCAATTTCGCAACCGCGCCACTGCCGGCTATTACCGGGTCATGGGCTTGCGTCCGCCACGTCCGGGCGTGACGGTGACCGAGCTGCTGGCGCACACGCTGCCCGACCCCCAGGCGCGCGAGGCGATCCACGCCGCGCTGGTCAATGCGCAGGCGGGATCGACCGGGGGGCGCCCCTGGCACCTCGACATGGAAGTCCAGGACGCGGCCGAGCGGCACTTGATCCTGAAGGCCGCGGCCATCCATACCGAGCAAGGCGAATACGCCGGCACGGTCCTGACGCTCAGCGATATCACGCCGATCCGCATGGCCGAACAGCGGCGCAAGGAAGCGCTGCATTTCCTGTCGCACGACATGCGCGCGCCGCAGAACGCCATCCTCGCGCTGGTCGCGCTCAATGAGGATTCGGGCGACGCCGCGCAGCAAAGCCACGCGCTCAAGCGCATCGCCCAGCTGGCGCACAGGACGCTGAAGCTGCTCGACAGCTTCACTTCGTTGGCGCGCGCCGAGTCCGCCGAGCTCCAGATGGTCGATGTCGACCTGGCCGAGATCCTGTACGAGGTCGTCGACGATGCCTGGGCCCCGGCCAGCCGGCGCAACATCACGGTGTCGGTGCGCGAGCCCGTGCCGCGGGCGCATTTGTCCGGCGACCAGGCGATGCTGGCGCGCGCGGTGGGCAATTTGCTCGACAACGCAATCAAGTACAGCCCGGACGGTAGCAAGGTGGAATGCGGCATACGCCGTAGCGGGCCGTTCTGGGAGTTGACGGTGTCCGACGAAGGGCCCGGCGTCGTCCCGGAAGACGAGCGCCGGATATTCCAGGCTTTCGTTCGGGGACCCCGGCACGCGAATGCGAACCCCGGCAGCGTCGGCCTGGGCCTGGCTTTCGTGCGCGCCGTCGCGCAGCGCCATGGCGGCCAGGTCTGGATCGAGCGCGACAGGCCCGTTGGGGCGACCTTCGTGCTGCGCCTGCGCGCGGCGCAGACATGCGAGACAGGAGGCGGCGACGACGGCGTGCCGGTGGACGTCGAGCCTACGGAGACAAGCCTGCCGCACGCATGAGCGTGCGCACCAGCAGCGCCAGTGCGCCCAGCGCGGCCACGCTGCCGGTCCAGAGCGCCAGCAGCCAGGCCAGGCGCGACAACCATCGGCGTGTCGCCGTTGGCCCGGTCTTCAATGGTAGCCCTCGCCGCGCCGGACTTTGCCGCGGAATACGTAATAGCTGCCCGCGGTGTAGGCCAGGATCACGGGAATGATCAGCAGGGCGCCGACCAGCGCGAAGCCCAGGCTTTGCGCCGGAGCGGCCGCCTCGTGCACGGTGATGTCCGGCGCAACGATGTACGGCCACAGGCTGATACCCAAGCCGCTGTAGCCGAGGAATACCAGCGCGAGTGCCAGCAGGAAAGGCAGCGCATGCGAATCGGCGCGCAACGTGCGCAGCAGCGCGACCATGCATGTGCCGACTAGCACGGGGACCGGGGCGAACCAGAACAGGTTGGGTAGGCTGAACCAGCGTTCGGCGATACGCGGGTGCGCCAGCGGCGTCCAGACGCTGATGACCGCGATGGCCGCAAATACGGCCCAGGCTGCGCCGCGGGCGATCACGCGCATGCGCTGCTGCAGCGCGCCTTCGGTTTTCATCACCAGCCAAGTGCTGCCAAGTAGGGCGTAGGCGGCGACCAGACCGAGCCCGGTGAACAGGCTGAAGGCGCCAAGCCAGTCCAGCGGTCCGCCGGCGAATGCGCCGTCTCGCACGGTGATGCCGTCGATATAGGCGCCCAGCGTCACGCCCTGCGAGAACGTGGCCAGCAGCGATCCGCCGACGAAGGCGTGGTCCCAAAGATGCCGGGTACGCGCGCCAGCCTTGAAGCGGAACTCGAAGGCCACGCCGCGAAACACCAGGCCGAGCAACATCAGGACGATGGGCAGGTACAGCGCGCTCAGCACAATCGCATAGGCGGTGGGAAAGGCCGCCAGCAGGCCGGCGCCGCCCAGCACCAACCAGGTTTCATTGCCGTCCCAGACCGGCGCCACGGTATTGACCATGACGTCGCGGTCGTCGCGGTCGGCCACGAACGGAAAGAGTATGCCTATGCCCAGGTCGAAGCCGTCCATGACCACGTACATCATGATCCCGAACAGGATGATCAAGGCCCAGAGCAGGGGAAGGTCTATGCCCATGGCGCATTACTCCGTGGCGGGTCGCGCGACGGCGCCGATCCGCCGGCGGCCGACAGCGGCCGGGCCGGCGTGCGGACGCGTCCCGGTCCACCTTCGGGAGCGTCGGCCGCGAAGGGCCGCGGCCCTTCGGCCGCCATCCGTAGCATATACGCCAGGCCTGCGCCGAACACGATGAGGTAAACGATCACGAACAGCGCCAGCGTCAGGCCCAACTGGCCCGCGCCGTGGGGCGAGACCGCATCGGCGGTGCGCATCAAGCCGTAGACGACCCATGGCTGCCGGCCGATCTCGGTCGTGTACCAGCCTGCCAGGATGGCAAGCACGCCGGCCGGCCCCATCCAGCACGCAAAGCGCAGAAAGGGGCGCGATACGAACAGCCTCGCGCCGCGCCGCAGCCACGCCGACCACAGCCCGAGCAGCAGCATCAGCAGCCCCAGCCCCACCATGAGGCGAAACGTCCAGAATACGATCGCGGCGTTGGGCCGATCTTGCTTGGGGAAGTCGGTCAGCACCGGTATCGTGCCGTCCAGGCTGTGCGTCAGGATCAGGCTGCCCAGTCGCGGGATCTCGATCGCGTAACGCGTCACCTCGTCGTCCATGTCCGGCATGCCGAACACAATGAACGGCGCGCCTTCGCCCGGTGGCGGCGCATGCCAATGACCTTCGATCGCGGCGATTTTGGCGGGTTGGTGCGCCAGCGTGTTCAATCCGTGCTGGTCGCCCGCGACGATTTGAAGCGGCGCGGTGCCGAGCACCATCCACATGGCCATGGACAGCATCTTGCGCACGGCCGGCTTGTCGTTGCCGCGCAGCAGGTGCCAGGCCCCTGTCGCACCGACGAACAGCGCCGTGGCCAGGTAGGCGGCCAGCACCATGTGCGTCAGCCGGTACGGGAATGAGGGGTTGAAGATCACCGCCAGCCAATCGACCGGCACCACCCTGCCGTCGATGATTTCGTGGCCCTGCGGGGTTTGCATCCAGCTGTTGGACGCCAGTATCCACGTGGCCGAGATCAGCGTGCCTAGCGCCACCATGACGGTCGCGAAAAAGTGCAAGCCGGGCCCGACGCGCTTCCAGCCGAACAGCATCACGCCCAGGAAGCCCGCTTCGAGGAAGAACGCGGTCAACACCTCGTAGGCCAGCAGAGGCCCGGTGACGCTGCCCGCAAATGCCGAAAACGCGCTCCAGTTGGTGCCGAATTGATAAGCCATGACCAGGCCGGAGACCACGCCCATGCCGAAGTTGATGGCGAAGATCTTCAGCCAGAAGTGATAGAGGTCGCGATAGACGGTGTCGCGCCGGGCCAGCCACAGCGCCTCGAGCACGGCCAGGTAGCTTGCCAGGCCGATGGTGATGGCCGGAAAGACGATGTGAAAGGAGATCGTGAAGCCGAACTGGATGCGGGCCAGCTCCAGGGCGGACAAGCCAAGCATGGGCGGTCTCCCGTTGCGCGCTCGCCCATGGTATCGCCGCCGGCGCGCGTTGCGACGCGCCCGTTACCGATGCTTACCTGCGCGTGCCGGCAGCCAGCTTCATCACGGCGCCGGCATCGGCGGCGCTTTCCAGCTGCCAGACCGCGGCGATCAGCGGCTCGGGATCGCAGCCGGACCCGCCGTGGCGGCACAGCTCGCGCAGCTTGTCTTCCAGGTCCGCATCCGTCAGCGGGCGCGCGCTTGCGCCACGCGCGACGTCGACGCGGCGCGATAGCTCGCCGCCGCCGGCCAGCGTGATCCGGACAGCCACGGCCTCGACCGGCATGGCCGCATCGTCCACGAAGCGGACCTTCGCGCCGATCTCGCGCAGGGCGGGATCGGCCACCGCGGCGTCGGAGAACTCATCCAGCCCGGCCTTGCCGCGCGCCAGCGCCACGGCCACCGCATGCTGGGCGCTGACCTGGGATTGCCGCCCGGTGCGAATGCCGGGCCGGTCGGTGCGTTGGCGCAGCAGGGGATGGCCAGTCAATTCGATGGCGGTGATGGCAGCAGCGCCGCCAGCCAGGCGCGGTTCGCCATGCAGGGCAAGGCACGCTTCGATCACGGGGTTGAGGACCACGCCGCAGGGGTAGGGCTTGTAGGTGTTGTTCAGGATTTCCCAGCGCGAGCCCAGGTCCTGGGTAACCGCCTCGAAATCCGGATCCTCGCCAGTGACGTTGAGGAAACCGCGCACACCCTCGAGCGGCGCGGCCGGTCCGTCAAAGCCCTCGCGCGCAAGCAGCGCGGCGAGCAGGCCGCCGCGCGCAGCGTTGCCCACGCCCACGCTCTTGGCCATGGTGCCCAGCGTCTCCACCAGCCCGCCCGCCTGGCTGCTGGCGCTGCCCAGCGCCCAGCCCATGCCCGTGCGGTCCAGGCCGAGCAGGCGCCCGGCGCCCACCGCTGCACCGAATACCCCGCAGGTGGAGGTGATGTGCCAGCCGCGCGCGTAATGGCCGGGCGAGATCGCGTTGCCCAGGCGGCATTCGACCTCCACCCCCAGCACGAATGCCGCAAGCAGCTGCGCGCCGGTCACGGGCTGCGTTTCGGCCAGCGCAAAAAGCGCCGGCGCCACGGGTGCAGTCGGGTGGATGATGGTCGGGATGTGGGTATCGTCGAAGTCGTAGACGTTGGCAGCCATGGCATTGAGCGCCGCGGCGTTGAGCATGTCGCTGCGTTCGCCGCGTCCCACCAGCGTGGCGTGCTCGCCGCTGCGAAACCGTCCGTAGACGCATGCGGCAATGTCCACGGTGGGGTCGGTGCAGCCGGCCAGGGCCACGGCGAAGTAGTTCAGCAGCGAGCGGCGCGCCTCGTGGCGCACGGCCTGCGGGATATCCTCCCAATGGCACGAGGCGGCAAAGCGTGCCAGTGCATCGGTGACGGGGCCGAAGTCGCGGGGCTGTCCGGCTGCGTCGGCGGGGCGATTCGAGCGGGTCATGGCGGGGATCCTGCAAACGGGTGGCCTGCCAGGCAGGTGCGCTACGCAAGGGCATGTCCTGGGATTTTTCGTATTATAGAATTATTGTATGATCGATTGCATTCCGTCCTGCCCGTGGCGCGCCGTGCCGTCCGCGGGCTGGCATGCGGACGCTGCATCGGCGCACCCCGCGCCGTGGCCAAGCCGTCCGTCGGAAGGAGAAGCGCTAAAATGCCGCGTCGCCACGACCACTCCCCCGACCTGTCCCGTATGAAAGCGGCTTGCGCACCAGATTTCACCGTTCCGCGGGTGGCTTCGGTGTTGCGCCACGGCGTCACCGAAAGCATCCGCAACGCCATCCTGGTGGGCAAATTCCGGCCCGGTGAGCGCCTGCCCGAGCGCGAACTGTGCGAGATGACCGGCGTGAGCCGCACGCTGGTGCGCGAGGCGCTGCGCCAGCTCGAGTCCGAAGGGCTGATCCACGTCATTCCTCACCGCGGCCCAGTGGTCGACAAGCTGACCCCCGAGCAGGCCGAAGGCATTTACCAAGTGCGCGAAGAGCTCGAAGGCCTGGCCAGCCAGTTATTTGCCGAGCGGGCCACGTCCGAGCAGCACAAGGCCTTGCAGGCGGCCTTTCGGGATCTCAAGCGCGCCATGGCGCAAGGCGATGCGTTGAGCCAGGTCGCGGCCAAGAACTACTTTTATCAATGCCTGCTCGAAGGCGCGGGCAATGAGGCGCTGACCAACACCCTGCGGTTGCTCAATTCGCGGGTGATGCTGCTGCGGTCGACTTCCATGCAGGCACCCGGTCGGGCCAAGCAAAGCGTGGCCGAGCTGGCCGACCTGATGGAGGCGTTGGCTGCGCGCGACGGCAAGGCCGCGCGCCTTGCTGGCAGCCGCCACGTGCGCAATGCCGCGGCGGTGGCCATCGACATCCTGAGAAAGAGCCAGCAGGCCGAACGCGAGGCCGCCGCGCAGTAAGGCCGGGCCAGGCACCGCGCTGCCGCCGTGGCCGCGCTCAGCGCGCCTGGTTGGGCAGCCACATCACCACGTCGGGCACGGCATAGAGGAAAGCCAGGAAGGCCAGGATGATGCCTACGAAAGGCATCGCCCCATAGACGATGTCGGTCATCCTGGCTTGCTCGTTCATGCTGCGCAATACGAATAGCGCCATGCCGACCGGCGGGGTGATCAGGCCGACCTCTATCATCAGCACCAGGAAGACCCCGAACCATACCGGGTCCAGTCCCAAAGACATGGCGATGGGAAAGGTAATGGGCAGGGTCATCAGCATCATGGCGATGGATTCGACCACCATGCCCAGCAGCAGGTAGGCAGCTACCAGCATCACCATGACTATCCACGGCTGCAGCTGCGAACCTCCGATGGCCTCGACCAGGGCGCGCGGCAGCCGCACGTAGTCGAAAACCCAGCTGAATATCGCGGCGCCGACCACGATGAGCAGGATCAGTGAGGTGACGCGGGTGGCGTCCAGGGCCACCTCGAACAACGCCCGCCAGCCTAGTCGCCTGCGCGCCAGGCACAGCACGAAGGCGCTTAGCGCGCCGATGGCCGCCGCCTCGGTGGGCGTGGCGATGCCGGCGTACATGGAACCCAGCACGGCGACAATGATGAGCAGGAAGGGGATCATGCCCCTGGAAGCCGCGATTTTCTCGGCCAGGGTGTAGCGGCGCGCCGGCGGCGCCGAGCCTGGCAGCACCATCGTCCAGGCAAAGGCCAGCGCCATGAAGCACAGCATCAGCAGCAGGCCGGGGATCACGCCGGCCATGAACAGATGCGTGACCGAGGCGCCGACCGTGGTGCCGTAAATGATCATGGGGATGCTGGGCGGAATCAGGATGCCCAGCGTCGCCCCGGCTGCGGCCACGCCATAGGTCAGGCGCGGGCTGTAGCCCCGGCCTATCATTTCTGGGCATGCCACCTTGCCCAATGTGGCCGCGGTTGCCAGGCTGGAACCGGATACCGCGGCGAAGATGGCCGATGCGCCTGCCGATGCGTGCGCCAGGCCGCCGGGCGTGCGGCCGAACCATCGCGCCAGGGCGTCGAACATGCCGGTGGTGATGCCGCTGCGCAGCAGAAGTCCGCCCATGAAAATGAACATGGGCACCGCAGTCATCGTGAAACTGTTGGTGCTGCTCCAGGCGCGCTCGGCGATCAGCGACAGCTGCGGACGCGACAGCAAGCAATACACGCCGAGCAACCCCACCATTCCCAACGCGATGGCGATGCGCACCCCCATCACCAGCAACAGGATCACGGTGACGGTCAGCAGTAGGCCAATCCAGCCCAGCGAAGCACCGCGGGCCAGCGTGTACAAGATCGTCAATGCGCCGACGATGGCGGCGGTCGCCAGCGCCGTGCGCAGGCCGCTCCAGGCGATCATGCCGGCGAACACCGTGACGGTGATTGCCAGCATGGCCCAGTCCCAACGTGAACCGGCGATCGGCACGGTACGCGATCCCAGCGCGACGAGCACGACGGCCAGCACCGCCAGCAGCGCGGGGAAGATCCAGCTGCGCAGCGCGCCTGCGGGCGGATGCAGGCGGTAAATATCCACCGCGACCGACAGCGCGAACACGACCAGTCCGACCGATGCCGGCAGCTGCGGTATCCATTGCGGCGTCGAGAGCAAGCCCCAATCTCGCGTGTCGTTGATGTACTCGCGCACATTGAAGCTGGCGACCTGCCAGGCCAGCACGATGGCAAAGAACAGCGCGATCCATTGGCAGGCGAGCTCTACCTCGACACGCTTACCGGCGTCGAGACGGTCTACCCAGAGCTCGACCTGCACGTGGGCGTTGGCGCGCTGGGCGGCCGACAACCCCAGGAACACCACAGCTACCAGCAGGTAGCCCGAGATCTCGGTGCCCCACGCCGTGGGTTCGTTCAATAGATAGCGCGATCCGATCTCGTGAACCATGACCGCCGCCATCGCCAGCAGGCACAGGGTGGCCAGCACGCCCGAGGCGCGCGAGATCGCATCGGCGATACGCACGAAGGCAAAGTCGCGGGTGTCATCCAAGGGATAGGGAGATGCCCCCTGAGAATGGGATGCGCCAGTTGTCGCCGCGTCGATCGATTCCATGTCGTCTCCATGCACGTGGGCAATCTAGCCGTCGTGCTTATCAGGGCTTTTCGCGGGCAGATGGCGCAGGCCGGCGATTCTTGCGCCTACGTCGCTGATAGTAGTATATACAGATTGTATGATTGTCGGTCAGTATGCTGGTAATCGTGCAGCGGCCGGGAGGGAACGTTCCCGTCACCCATTCATAACGACATTAGGCAAACCGCCGTCACCATCAGGAGGAAGACATGTTCTTGACGCAACCCTACAGCGTGCGCGGCATGTCCGCGGCGCAACGCGCGCTTTGCTGCGCGCTGCTGTGCCTGGCCGGCATGGTCGGCCTGACCGGCGCATCGCGTGCGCAGGAATACGACTTGACCATGTCGGTCATCGTCGCGCCAGGCGACGGCTACTCCATCCTGACCGCGTCGGTTCCCGAGCGCGTGGCCAAGGCCACGGGCGGCAAGGTCAAGGTTACCGTCAGCGATTCGCTGGTGCCGCCGGCCCAAATTGCCGCGGCCGTGCGCGAAGGCCGCGTCGACATGACCGGTGCGTTGCACACCTATCTGGCCGCCGACGAGCCGCGCATGGGCATTTTCAATTTGCCCGGCCTGGTCAACGATATCCACGAATACAAGAAAGTCTGCGATGCCTTCTGGTGCGAAGACACGCGCAGGATTTGGCGGGAAAAGTGGAACGGCATCGTCCTGGCCGAGGGCGCATGGTGCACCCAGCAGCTGTTCTCCAAGGATCCGATCCGTACTGCGGCCGATTTCAAAGGCAAGCGCCTGCGCGTGCACAACCCGCAGACTGCCGAAGTGGTCAATGCCTTGGGTGGCAAGCCCGTGGCCATGGCCACGACCGAGATCTATGCCGCACTCGAGCGCGGCGTCATCGACGGCGTGTTCATCTCCACCTGCGTGGGTGGGGCGCTGGAGTTCTGGCGCATTGCCAAGAACGTTCAAAACTGGGCACTGGGCCCGATCAATGGCTGGGCGATCCTGGTCAACCCCGACAGCTGGGAGCGCCTGCCCGAAGACGTGCGCAAGCAGATCCAGGGCGCCATGGACGAACTGCAAGGGGAAGCCTTCGGTAACTATGACCAGTTCGTGAAGAACGCCATGCAGGCGATGGAAAAGAACGGCGTGACGTTCTGGGTCGCCTCCGACGCAGAACGGGCCACGGTGCACAAAGCCGACTACATTAAGCCGTCGTACGATGCGTGGTACAAGCGCGCGGAACAGGTTGGCTTCGACGGGCGTGCCTACATCGATCGGGTGCGCAAGGTGCTGGGCAAGCAGGCGCCCGAGGGGCTGTAATCGGCCGGGCCTGGCCCGGCCGATCGAGCCAGGTCCTGCCGCCGGCCACGGCGGTGTCGATGGCCAATGGACTAACGCGTGGGTCGCGCATCCGTCCATTGGCCGCCGCCTGCTCCGTTCCGTCAACCTATAATACAATCGTATTGTATTGAAGCCTGCCGAAGGCAAGTGAGGGACAACACATGAGCGAGGCAGTCCGGGCCGAAGCCCACGAGGTCGAACCATTCGAAGTCTATGCGCTGCGCTATGCCTACCACGATGGCCGCCGTGCAGCGGACAATTACCTCGGCCCGGTCGATTTCCACGACGCCGATTCCAACCTGGATTACTTCGTGTGGGTGGCCCGCCGCGGCGACGAGGTATTCGTCATCGACACGGGCTTTGCCGAAGAATCGGCCCGCCAGCGTGGCCGGACCCTGTTGATGCGCCCGGCCGAAGGGCTGGCGCTGTTGGGGATCGATGCTGCCAAGGTGCGCGACGTCATCATTACCCACTTGCACTACGACCATGCGGGGACGCTGAACGATTTTCCGTCGGCGACGTTCCATATCCAGGATGCCGAGCCGGCCTATGCCACCGGGCGGTGCATGTGCCATGCGGCGCTGCGCCACCCCTACGACGTCGAGGACGTGGTCAATTTCGTGCGCAAGGTCTATGCCGGCCGGGTGTGCTTTCACGACGGCGCGGCGCAGCTTGCGCCGGGGCTGTCGCTGCACCGCATCGGCGGGCACACCGCAGGGCTGCAGGCCGTGCGCGTGTTCACCCGGCGCGGCTGGGTGGTGCTGGCCTCGGATGCCACGCATCTGTATGGCAACATCGCGCGCGGCATTCCGTTTCCCGCGGTCTACAACGTGGCGGACATGCTCGAAGGGCACCGCACGGTGCGGGCGCTGGCCGATTCCGACGATCATGTCGTTCCCGGCCATGACCCGTTGGTGATGACGCGCTACCCCGCAGCCTCGCCGCCACTGCAGGGCAAGGTCGTGCGGCTGGACGTCGCGCCCGCGCCCATGCCCGCGGCATGAGCGGCACGCGCGCGGCGTTTTTTTCAGGCTATCGCCCCTCAAGGAAACAGCCATGACATCAGGCAACGGCAAGCATTTGGGCTTCGTGGGCGTCGGCCGCATGGGAAAACCCATGGCGCAACGCCTGCTCGAGGCGGGCTACAGGCTGACGGTGTTCGACACGAATGAAGCCGCGGTGGCCGAACTCGCCGCGCAGGGTGCGCAGCGCGTCGATTCGCCCAAGGCAGTGGCCGATGCGGCACCTATCGTGCTGATGTCGCTGCCGACGCCGGCAGTCGTGACGGCCGTCGCATTGGGCGACCAGGGGTTGATCCACGGCTCGGCGGTGCGCATCGTGGTGGACCTGTCGACGACCGGTCCGCAAGCCGCTGAGCAGCTTGCCCAAGGCCTGGCGGCCAAATCCATCGACACGGTCGACTGCCCGGTCAGCGGCGGCGTGGCCGGCGCCACGCGGGGCTCGCTGGCATTGATGGCCGCAGCAAGCCAAGCCAGCTTCGAGCAGGTCCAGCCGGCGCTGCAAGTGCTCGGACGCATCTTCTACGTCGGCCCGCGCCCCGGCATGGGCCAGACCATGAAGGTCATCAACAACCTGATTTCGGTGACCGCGCTGTCGATCACGTCCGAGACGCTGGTCATGGGGGTCAAGGCAGGACTGGACCCGGACGTGATGGTCGAGATCATCAACGCTGGTTCGGGCCGCAGCAATGCTTCGGAAGACAAGATTCCCAAATACGTGCTGTCGCGTACCTTCGGCTTCGGGTTTGCGCTCGGCCTGTCGGCCAAGGACATCCGGCTATGCCTGGAGGCCAGCGAACGCCTGGGCGTGGACCTGCGCGTCGGCGATGCGGTGCGCAACCTGCTCAACGACGCGCTGGCCCGTTTCGGCGAGCAGGCCGACCTGACCGAGATCATCCGCCTGGTCGAAGAGCAGGCCGGCGTCGAGGTCCGCGGCAAGGCCGCGCAGCAGCAGGCCTAGCGTGTCGGGGTGTTGCGCGGGTTGCCGCAGCCGCGGCACGCGCGTGCGACAGCCGGTCGGTGCTTGTGCGATGGGTGCCTATGCGGAAGGGGCGGGTGTTTCATTGTCGTCTGCGGCCAGCAGCACGCCTGCGCTGACGATGAATTCCGCGGCGCTTTCGATGTCCCCCTGCAGCGCGGCTTGCGCGCCATTGCCGTCGCCGCATTCCAGCGCGTCGATGAGCCTGTCGTGGTGGGTCACCGCCACCCGCTGCTGCACGCGCTGCGATCCCGAACGCAGGTCATAGTTCAGGATGGGGCCGATGCGCAGCCACAGGCTTTCGATCATGCGCAGCAGGATGGGCATGCCCGCGGCCCGGTAAACCGAGAAGTGCAAATCCTTGTTCAGCGTGATCAGGCGCGAGGCGTCTGGACCCGGCGAGGCCATCTCGTCCGATAGCGCGCCGTTGGTGGCACGCAGCTGGGCGATGAGCGATGGCGTGGCCGCGCGCGCGGCGCGCTGCACGGCCAGTCCTTCGATATGGATGCGGATGGCGGTGATTTCGCGGAATTGGCTGACCGTGATGCGCGGCACCCGTATGGTGCGGTTGGGCGCGACCTCGAGCGCGTGTTCGGCCACCAGCTGGTAGACCGCCTCGCGTACGGGCATGACGCTGACGCCCAGAGCCTGCGCCGTCGTGCGCAGCGAAATCTGTTCGCCCGGCATCATGCGGCCGCTGATGAGCAGCTCGCGGATCCGGTCGTAGACATCGGCGCCCAGCGTCTGGCGCTTGGGCAGGGGGGTGACGTACTCGGGCAGCGGCATGGCGAGCGATTATATAGGGTATCTCCTATATCGATATCTGTGATCACAGATAGATATACTTGATTTGCGCGCATGACGAGCCGGGCGCGGCCGCGCGCGCACATAACAGCGCCCGACATCATCGGAGGAGATCAACGTGAACCAGGGATTCCCTCGCTTTCCCTTGCGCCGACGGTTGATGCTCGGCGCGCCCGCCGCGGCTGCCGGCCTGGCCATGCCGGGCCTGGTGCGCGCGCAGTCTGGCAAGCCCTATCGCATCGGGCACCTGACGCCCCGCACCGGATTCCTCGGCCCCATGGGCGAATACGCCGTCATGGGCGCGACGCTGGCGGTCGACGAGGTCAACGCCGCCGGCGGGGTCAACGGCCGGCCGTTCGAGCTGCTGGCCGAAGACAGTGTCAATCCGCAAACGGCTTCGACCAAGGCGCAGCGCATGGTCGAGCGCGACGGCGTGTTCGCGCTGGTCGGCGAGATCAGCTCGGCCTCGGGACTGGCGATCGCCCAGGTGGCCGCGCGCGCCAACAAGCTGTTCTTGCAGACCGGGTGCAACTCGGACGAACTGCGTGGCAAGAATTGCAGCCGCACGATGTTTCACCTGGAAGCCAACAACACGATGTACGTGCGCACCGTTGGCCGGTCGCTGCTGCGCGAAGGCATGGTCAAGGGCAAGCGCTGGATGGCGTTTACCGCCGACTACGCCTTCGGCCACGACCTGTTCAAGCAGACCAGCGCCTTCATGGAGCAGAACGGCGCGGTCTTCGTCTCCAACGACCTGGTGCCCACCGACGCCACCGAGTTCAGCTCGCTGATCCTGAAGATCCGCCAGGAAAAGCCTGACCTGGTGATGAGCAACCTGGCCGGCAACCAGACGACCAACTTCATGAAGCAATACAACGAGTTCAAGCTGCCCATCCCGCTGGCGGGGGCAGACCTGAACGCGGTAAGCATCTGGGGCGCAGGCAAGCAGGGGTTTTCCGGTACCTGGCCCATCGTCTGGACGCACCAGATCCAGTCCGATTCGGCGCAGAAATTCACCGCAGAATTCACTAAGCGCTTCGGCCGTCCGCCCGATAACCAGGCCGTCGGCGACTACCTGGCCATCAAGATCCTGGCACAGGCCATGAAGGAGGCAGGCGAAGAAACCGACAAGCTCATCGCCTACCTGGAGAGCGGCGTCAAGTTCGACGTGCTGCGCGGGCGCGAAGGTTACTTCCGGCCCTGGGACCACCAGCTGGTGTTCGAGATGTACACCGTCACCCCCAATCCCGATCCGTCGGCGGACAAGTGGGACGTGATGGTCACGAGCGATCCGGTCCCTGGCAAGGACGAGGACATGGAAGTGCTGCTGCCCACGCAGCAGGAAAACGCCTGCACGTTCGCATGACCGAAGCCGGCCTGCCGGCCGCCGGGGCGGCAGGCCGCGCACCTTGGGCCGACAGAACCGGCGCGGCCGGCCCAGGCCGCCCGATTCCCGGAGGGCAATTTTGGGCATCGAGATCGTTTTCGTCCTGGAGCAGGTGGCCAACGGCCTGCTGCTCGGTCTGTATTACCTGCTGATCGCGCTGGGGCTGTCCATCATTTTCAGCCTCGGCGGCGTCGTCAACCTGGCCCATGGCGCGTTCTACGCGCTGGGCGCCTACCTGATGGTATGGATCACTGGCCTGGCTGGCTACGGCGTGGGCTTCGCCGTTTCTCCCGTGGCAGTGGCGCTGCTGGGGATGCTGGTCGAGCGGTTGTTCCTGCGCCGCTTTTACCAGGCCGATCCTGTGCTGGGGCTGTTGTTCACTTTTGGACTGGCGATGGTCATCGAGCAGGCGCTGCGCATGGTGTTCGGCGCATCGCCCGTGCAGTTCGCCATACCGCCCTACGCCACAGGCATCGTCGCTGCCGGCGACTTCATGTATCCAATCTACCGCCTGGCCATGCTCAGCGTGGCGCTGGCGGCACTGGCCGGCACGTGGTGGCTGCTCTACCGCACCCCCTTCGGCAAGGTCGTGCGCGCCGGCATCAACGACCCCGACATGGTCAGGGCCTTGGGCATATCGCTGGCGCCGGTGCTGACAGCGGTCGCGGGGCTGGGCATCGGGCTGGCCGGACTGGCCGGCGCGCTGATGGCACCCATCACCGGCGTGCATCCGGCCATGGGCCAGGAGATCCTGACCGCGGCCTTCGTCGTCGTGGTCATCGGCGGCCTGGGCAGCTTTTGGGGCGTGGTGGTCGCGGCCGTCCTGGTCGGGGTCATCCGGGGCCTGACGTCGTACTTCTTCCCGCCGGCCTCGGAGGCATCCCTCTATTTGCTCATGCTGCTCATCCTGCTGGTGCGGCCACGCGGGCTGATGGGCGAGCGCATGCAGCGGCTGGAGTAGCGCGATGCCTAGCAAGAACGAAGCCAAGAGCCTGATCGCCCTGGCCGCGGGCCTGGTGCTGCTGCCAGTCGTGTTGCGCGCCGGCGGCCTGACACTGACCTCGGCTAGCGACTGCGTGCTGCTGGCCATGGTCGGCCTAGGCCTGAACGTGCTGCTGGGCCAGACTGGCCTGGTGTCCTTTGGCCACGGCGCCTGGTTCGGCCTGGGCGCGTACGCGGTGGCCATCATCCAGCTGCGCTTTTTCCCGGACGGCGTGATCTCCCCCTTGTTGCTCGCGCTGGCGTTCGTGGCGATCGCCTCGCTGGTCATCGGCGCGCTGGTGTTGCGCAGGCGCGGGGTGTACTTCTCGCTGTTGACGCTGGCCTTCAGCGCGTTGTGCTTTACCGTGGCCTACCGTTGGACGTCGCTGACCGGCGGCGAAAACGGCCTGGGCGGCGTCGAGCGCAACAGCGTGCTGGGCGTGTCGCTGGACGACTCGCTGGCCTTCTACACATTCGTGGCGGTGATCGGCTTTTGTGTGGCGGCGTTGCTGCTGCGGCTGGCCGGCTCGCCCTTTGGCCACGTGCTGGTGGCGATCCGCGAAAACGAGCAGCGCGCAACCTTCATCGGCTATCCGGTGCGGCGCTACAAGCTGCTGGCCTTCGTCGTGTCGGCCATCGTCACCGGGCTGGCTGGCGGGCTGTCGGTGCTAAACCACCGCATCGCCTCGGCGGAAAGCCTGTCGGTGGTGTTTTCCGGCGAGTTGCTGGCCATCGTGCTGATCGGCGGCATGCGCAGCTTTGCCGGGCCGATCTACGGGGCGCTGTTCTACCTGCTGTTTCGCGAATACCTGTCCATGCTCACGCCCGACTGGCTGCTGTACTTCGGGCTGGTGTTCATCGCCTTCGTGCTGTTTACGCCAGAAGGGCTGGCTGGCATCGGGCGGCGCGTCTATCGCATGGTCGTTCCCGAGCCCGAAAGCAAGGCGGCCATGGGCGCGCGCGTCGTTCCGACCCAGCCGGCGCCGCTGCCATCGTTCCTGGGAGGTGGATCCGGCGGGCCGCTGCAATGCCGCGGCGTGTCCAAGCGCTTCGGCGGCATCGCGGCCGTGTCGGGCGTGGACATCGACATCGACCCGCGTGGCGTGCATGCGCTGATCGGACCGAACGGCGCGGGCAAAACTTCGCTATTCAACTTGCTTTCGGGCATGTTCGCGCCCGACGCGGGCACGGTGGCCTATGCCGGCACGCCGTTGGCGCTGGGCAACCCGGCGCGCATCTGCGCAGCCGGCATTGCGCGGTCCTTCCAGATTACCAACCTGTTCAAGGGCCTGACCGTGCACGAAAACCTGCGCCTGTCGGTGATGGCGCGCGATCCGGGTCGTTTCTCGCCCTGGCGCCGGATCGAGACGCTGGCCGACGTGCAGGCGCAGACAGAAGAGCTGGCGCGTTACCTGGGCGTCGGCGGCATGGAGCACGCGTTGGCCGAGGACCTATCCTACGGCGGCCAGCGTCTGGTCGACCTGGGGCTGGCCCTGGGTTCGGCGCCGCGCTTGCTGCTGCTGGACGAGCCGCTCGCGGGCCTGGCTGCCGCCGAGCGCGACCGCATCGGGCGGCTCGTGCGCGACATTGGTGATCATCTTGGGGTACTGCTGGTCGAGCACGACGTCGACCGGGTGTTCGCCATCAGCGACCGCGTCACGGTGATGAACCAGGGCAGCGTGCTGTTGGCCGGCCGCCCCGACGCCGTGCGCGAAGACCCGCGCGTGCGCGAGATCTACATCGGTTCGGGCAGCGAGGCGCTGGCCTCGCGCGTGCCGCCCGGCAACCCGGGGCAGGCCATCGCCCTGCAGGTGCGCGGGCTGGAAGCCTATTACGGCAAGAGCCACATCCTGTCGGGCATCGACTTTGACGTGCGCGAGGGTGAAGTCATGGCGGTGCTGGGCAGGAACGGCGCGGGCAAATCCACCCTACTCAAGAGTTTGATCGGGCTGGCCAGGCTGGGCGACGGCGAAATCGAAGTCGCCGGCCGGCGCGTGCGTTCGCCGGTGCCCGAAGCCATGGCACGCCTGGGACTGGCCTTCGTGCCGCAAGGCAGGCGGCTGTTTCCTGGGCTGACCGTGCGCGACAACCTGATGCTGGGTCGGTTGCGCCGCGCGGGTGCCGGCTCCAACGCGTGGAGTGACGAAGACCTCTTCAAGATCTTCCCGCGGCTGCGCGAGCGCTACGACGTCAACGCCGAGCTGCTGTCCGGCGGCGAGCAGCAAATGGTGGCGATCGCGCGGGCGCTGGCCGGCCACGTGCGCGTGCTGCTGCTCGACGAGCCGTTCGAAGGGCTGTCGCCGGCCATGACCGAAGAGGTCTTCAACGCCATCCTGGCGCTGCGGGGCAAGATCACGATCTTGATCGTGGACCACAACCTGGACCTGACGCTGGCCTTGTCCGACACGGCGCTGGTGCTGGACCGTGGCCGCATTTCCCATCACGGGCCGGCGCTGCCGCTGTTGCGCGACCTGGCGCTGCGCCGCGAAAAACTCTGGGTATGAAGGAGAAGCTGCAATGACATTCAGCGACAAGGCCCTGGCGGGCAAGCGGACTTTGGTGACGGCCGGCGCAAGCGGCATCGGTTTGGCGATCGCGCGTGCATTTCGCGCGGCGGGCGCGCAGGTGATGATTTGCGACATCGACGAGGCGGCGCTGGCCGCAGCGCAGGCCGAACTGCCCGGCGTGGCCACCGAGCGCACCGACGTGTCCGACGAGGCGCAGGTCAAGGCCTTGTTCGAGGCGGTGGACCGCAAGCTGGGCGGCCTGGATGTGCTGGTCAACAACGCAGGCATCGCCGGGCCGACCGGTCCGGTCGAGACGCTCGCCAAGGCAGACTGGGACCGGACGCTTGCGGTCAACATCACCAGCCAGTTCCTGTGCACGCGCGAGGCGGTGCCGCGGCTGCGCAAAGGACGCGGCCCGAGCATCATCAATCTATCGTCGGCGGCGGGCCACCTGGGCTTTCCGGGTCGCACGCCGTATTCGGCGTCCAAATGGGCGGTGGTGGGCTTTACCAAATCGCTTGCCATCGAGTTGGGGCCGGACGGCATCCGAGCCAACGCGATCCTGCCGGGTGCGGTCGACGGGCCGCGTATCCGGGCGGTGATCGCGGCCAAGGCCAAGTCGCTGGGTAAACCGGTGGAAGAGGTCACGCACGCCTACGAGAAGCAGGCTTCGCTGGGCCGCATGGTGACCGCCGAGGATGTCGCGGCCATGGCCGTGTTTGCCGCGAGCGATGCGGCCGCCAACGTGTCCGGGCAGGCCCTGGCCGTGGACGGTCACACGCAGGCCCTGAGCTGAAGCGGGAGGCGCGAATGGGTGTATCCGATCGAGCTGGGCAGGCGCACGCTGCCGGCGCCGTGCCGTCCGACAGGCACGTGGCCATCATCGGCTCCGGCCTCATCGGCCAAGCTTGGGCCATCGTTTTCGCACGTGGCGGCTGCCGCGTCGCGATGTGGGACGGCTCGCGCCAGGCGCTGGCGCAGGCCAAGGACTTGATTGCCGGACAGCTGCAGGACCTGGCGCATTACGGGCTGGTGGACGATCCGCAAGCCATCGGGGCGCGCATCACGGTCGCCTCGACCTTGGAGCAGGCCGTGGCCGGCGCCATCCACGTACAGGAAAACCTGCCCGAGCGCGTGGCGGTCAAGCGTGAAATCTTCGCCAAGCTGGACGCGGCAAGCGAGCCGGATGCGGTGCTGGCCAGCTCGACTTCCAGCATTCCTGCCTCGGCCTTTACCGAAGCGCTGGCCGGGCGCGAGCGCTGCCTGGTCGCCCATCCGGTCAACCCGCCTTATCTGGTGCCGGTCGTCGAACTGTGTCCCGCACCCTGGACGGCCGACGAAACGGTGCGACGCACGTGGGAACTGATGGCCGCAGTGGGCCAAAAGCCCGTGCACGTGCGCCGCGAGCTGGAAGGCTTCGTGCTCAACCGCCTGCAAGGCGCCTTGCTGCGCGAGGCCTTCCGCCTGGTCGAGCAAGGCTACGTCGACGCCGAGGGGCTGGACCGGACAGTGCGCGACGGGCTGGGGCTGCGCTGGTCGTTCATGGGGCCTTTCGAGACCATCGATTTGAACGCGCCCGGCGGGATCGCGGACTATTGTGAGCGGTACGGGCCCATGTACCAGTCCATCGCCATGCAGCAGACCGACACATCGGCCTGGGCGCCGGCACTGATCGAGCAGCTGCAGGCCCAGCGCCGCCAGGTCCTGCCCGAGTCGCAGCTGGCCGAGCGGCGGGCCTGGCGCGACAGGCGGCTGATGGAATTGGCGGCGCTGAAGCGGCGCGCCGAGCGCGCCGAACAGCAGGGCTCGGCGCCGCCCGCCGCCCAAGGCTAGGATATCGGCGTCGCCCGGCGGCGCAAGATTCGAGGAGGCATCACGCACATGGCAAGCACGCACAAAGTCATCATCACCTGCGCCCCGACTGGCGCCATCCATACGCCCAGCATGTCGCCGCACTTGCCGGTGACCGCCGACGAGATCGCCAACGCCGCCATCGAGGCCGCGCGCGCCGGGGCGGCCATCCTGCACCTGCACGCGCGCGACCCGGCCGATGGCCGCCCATCGCAGGATCCGGAACTGTTCCGGCCTTTCCTGGCCAAGATCCGCGAGGCCACCGACGCCGTGGTCAACATCACCACGGGCGGCAGCCCGCACATGACGGTGACCGAGCGCATGCGCCCGGCCATGACCTTCAAGCCGGAGCTGGCGTCGCTGAACATGGGGTCGATGAACTTCGGGCTGTATCCCATGCTGGGGCGTTTCAAGACGTTCAAGCACGAGTGGGAGCGCCAGCACCTGGAAAACAGCCGCGACCTGGTCTTCAAGAACACCTACGCCGACATCGAGGAGATTCTCACACGCGGCACGGAAAACGGTACGCGCTTCGAGTTCGAGTGTTATGACATCGGCCACCTGTACAACCTGGCGCACTTCCTGGATCGCAAGCTGGTGCGCCCGCCCTTGTTCGTGCAATCGGTGTTCGGCATCCTGGGCGGCATCGGGCCCAGCCCGGAGGACTTGATGCATATGCGGCGCACCGCCGACCGGCTGTTTGGGTCGGATTATCAGTGGTCGATTCTGGGCGCGGGCCGCAACCAGATTCCGCTGGCCACCATAGGCGCGGCCATGGGCTCGCACGTGCGCGTGGGGCTGGAGGATTCGCTGTGGATCGGCCCGGGCAAGCTGGCCAGCTCCAGCGCCGAGCAGGTCAGCCGCATCCGCACGATCCTGGAAGCGCTGAATTTCGAGGTCGCCACGCCGGCCGAGGCGCGGCGCATCCTCGACCTGAAGGGGGCGGACAATGTCGCGTTCTGAGCCCGGCGGGCCCGGCGTGTCCCGGTCGATGTTCGACCTGTCGGGGCAGACCGCGCTCGTGACCGGCGCGTCGCGCGGCATCGGGCTGGCCTGTGCGGCCGCGCTCGGTCGGCAGGGCGCGCGCGTGCTGGTCAACGCGCGCGATACGCCGCGGCTGCACGAGGCCGTGCAGGACCTGCGTCGCGACGGCATCGACGCCGCAGCACTGCCCTTCGATTGCACGGACATCGATGCCGCCGCCGCTGCGGTCGATGGCGCCGGGCCGATAGACATCCTGTTTGCCAATGCAGGCGTCCAGCACAGGCAGCCGTTGCTGGAATTCGGCCTGGACGATTTCCAGCGCGTGGTCTTCGCCAACCTGACCGCGCAATGGGCGCTGGCGCGCCACGTGGCCGCAGGCATGACCGCACGCGGCTACGGGCGCATCGTCTTTACCGGATCGATCACCGCCATACTGGGCCGGCGCGATATCACGGCCTACACGGCTGCCAAGGGCGCACTGCACGCGCTGGTACGGCAATGGTCCACCGAACTGGCCCCGCGCGGGGTGACTGTCAATGCGCTGGCTCCCGGCTATGTGCGCACGGCCCTGACGCAGGCGCTGCACCAGGACGGCGAGTTCGACGCGTGGCTGCGCGCGCGCACGCCGGCCGGGCGCTGGGCCGAGCCCGAGGACCTGGCTTCGGCCATGGTGTTCTTGGCCGCGCGCGAATCCGGCTACGTGACCGGGCAGGTGCTGGCCGTCGACGGCGGGCTGACGGCCAGCATGTAAGGCCGCGCACGGGCGCCCGCCAGGCGCGCCTAAATGCTGCCCGTACCGTCCTGTATCCAGGCATAGCAGCCGGCCGGCAGCCGGCCGGCCGATGCAATGATCGTGCCGCGCCGATAGATCGGCGGCGCGGCACCTGCCGCGGGTGCGGCAAGCACCCATACCGCGCCAGAGCGTAACGCCGCGACGACCGGCGCGCCGGTTTCGTCGGCGACGGCGTACACGGCCGCCGGCGAGGCACCGGGCAGCAACACCACGACCATGCTCGACGGCGCACGCCACGGCGTCCACTGCGCGGCGCCTGCGGCGCCGGCGAGCACTGCCACCCATATGGCGAGCCAGCCTGCGCCGCCGGGTGGCTCAGGCGAGCGGCGCAGTAGCCACATCCCCGCGCCCAGGAAGGCCAGCCCGAATGCGGCCAGCCATGCCAGGTCCCAGAGCAGCGGCACCGCGCTGTCCATCCGGATGCGATGCCAACCCAGCAGCCAGTGGACCAGCACGGCGTCCAGCGCATGCCAAAAGCCGAATCCCAGCAGCACGTGCGCAAGCAGCCAAGTCCGGCGAACTTTGGGAAGCAGCCGGCGCTGGCCGGCCACCAGCGCCAGGCCGGCCAGCGCCACGGCGTACATGGCCAGGTGGAAAATACCATCGGCCAATAGCTGGAACGCCAAGTCGCTTGCGCGTGTGTCGATGCCGCTAAGCAAGTGGTGCCACTGAAGTATCTGGTGCAGCAGGATGCCGTCGAAAAAGCCGCCCAGCGCGAAACCGAGCAGCTGTGCGCCCCAGCGCAGCGAGGCCGGACGGGGCGTGGTCAGCAAGGGGTGCGGCATGGGCGTTTCCTCGGTTTGCGGGAAGTGATGGCCAGCGGCGCGTTGTGCCTGCCGGCAGCGCGGCTGCGCAAGTGGCATGCCTATGCCAGGCATGATCGTTGCTGGCAAGGCATTGCCATTACTGGCTTTCAAGGAACTGCCATGACCCAACCCGTCACACGCAATCCCCACAGGCCGGCGTCGTCACGCGACCCTGCCGAAGCCGAGGCGCCCTCCACCGATCCGCATCGCACCAACCGGGGGCCGGGCGGGCACAAGGCTACGCAATTCGACGGCAATCCCGCGCCGCAGCCCAGCGACGACGATTCGTCCGGACTCAAGCCGCGCGACGACACGCCCGCCGTATTGGAAAAACGCGACGGCTCGAAAGTGCGCAAGCCGGCCAAGTAGGCTAGGGCGGGGTGCGCGCCCCTGACAGGCGCGGCTGCGCCCGTCAGCCCGAATTGCGCAAACCGGCCGCGATGCCGTTGATGGTCAGGTGCACCGCGCGGCGCACGCGCTCGTCCGGCTCGCGCCCGGATCGTTGCGCACGGCGCAGGCGGTGAATGACCTCGACCTGCAAGTAATTGAGCGGGTCGACGTAGGCAAAGCGCTCGCGCAACGATGCCGCCAGCTGGGGGTTGTCTTCCAGCAACCCGCGCCGGGTGATCTGGCGCAGCATCACCAGCGTGCGGGTGTGCTCGGCTTCTATCATCGAAAAGATACGTTCGCGCAGTGCCTTTTGCGGCACCAGGCCGGCGTAGCGGCGCGCGATCTGCATGTCGGTCTTGGCGAGCACCATCTCCATGTTGGACAGCAGGGTGCGGAAAAACGGCCAATCGGCGGCCATTTCCTGCAGCTGCTTGAGCCGCGCCCGCTGCGAGCGCGGCGCACCGGGCGCGCCTTCCTTCAGGTAGGCCTCGATGGCAGACCCCACGCCATACCAACCGGGCAGCAGCACGCGGCACTGCGACCACGAGAATCCCCAAGGAATGGCGCGCAGGTCTTCGATGCGCTGGCCCGGCTTGCGCGAGGCCGGCCGCGAGCCGATGTTTAGCCCGGCGATCTCGTTGATCGGCGTGGACGCGAAAAAGTAGCGCGCAAAGCCCGGCGTCTCGAAGACCAGGCCGCGATACGCCTGCTGGGCCCGTTGCGACAAAAAGGCCATCGCCGCGCCATGGCGGGCCATGTGCGCGTCTTCGGCGCTGGCCGCGCGCTCGCCCGTCGCAAGGCTCGCCTGCAGCGTGGCTGATACCAGCAGCTCCAGGTGCCAGCGCCCGACTTCGGCATCCTTGTATTTGCTTTGGATGACTTCGCCCTGCTCGGTCAGCCGCAGCTGGCCGGCGACGGTGCCAGGCGGCTGCGCCAGGATGGCGTCAAAGCTCGAACCGCCGCCGCGGCCCACGGTGCCGCCGCGGCCGTGGAACAGGCGCAGCCCGATGCCGCGTGCGCGAAACACGTCGACCAGCGCGCGCTCGGCCTGGTACAGCGACCAGTTCGACGTCAGGTAGCCACCGTCCTTATTGCTGTCGGAATAACCCAGCATCACCTCCTGGATGCCGCCTTGCGCGCGCATGACGCGCTTGCGCACCTCGGGCAGGTCCAAGAAAGCCGCCATGATGGCCGGGCCGTTTTCCAGGTCGGGGATGGTTTCGAACAGCGGCACCACCATCAACCCGTCGTCCGGTTGTGGGTCGCCCGACGGCGCGATCAGCCCGGCCTCTTTCTGTAGTACCAGTACTTCGAGCAGGTCACTGACGCTTTCGGTATGCGACACGATGGCCTGGCGTACCGCGGCCTTGCCATAGCGTGCCCGGCATTGCGCGGCCGCGCGCAGCACCGCCAGCTCGCGCACGGTCTCCTCGCCGTACGCGATCCACGGCGAGGCGAGCGGCCGTGCTTGCGCCAGTTCGGTGCGCAGCAGCGCGACGCGTTCGTCCTCGTCCAGCGCCAGGTAGTCCACGGGCCGCCCGTCCGGGTGGCGCGCGCCGGCGCGCGCGAACAGTTCGGCCAGCACGCGCTCGTGGACGTCCGAGCTTTGCCGCAGGTCCACCGTGGCCAGGTGCAGGCCGAAGACCTTGACCGATTGCTGCAGGCCGGCTAGTCGCAGGCGCGCGATCGGCGCGGCATGGTGGGCATGCAGGGATCCGGCCAGCACGGCAAGGTCGGCCCCCAATTGGCCGGCGTCGGCATAGGGCTCGGCCGGAACTGTCGGGCGGCGCGCCAGGTCCTGGCCGGTCAATGCGCGCGCGGTAGCCGCCAACCGCGCATATACGCCGATCAGGGCGCGGCGATAGGGTTCGTCGACACGGTGCGGCGAGTCATCGCCGCCGCGCCCGGCCAGTTCGAGCAACTGGGGCGAGGCATCGATCAGCAGCGTGGACATGGACAGTTCCGCGCCCAGCGCATGCACTTCCTGCAGGTAGTGTTCAAGCACCACGGTCGACTGGCGCAGCAGCGCATGCTGCAGCGTGCCGGCGTCGACATTGGGGTTGCCGTCACGATCGCCGCCTATCCAGCTGCCCATGGTCAAAAAGGGCGCCAGCGGCCCGGGCGGCGGTGCAAACGGCCCCGATGGCGCGCGCTCGAGCAGCCGCGCCAGGTCTGCGTACAGGCGTGGGACGACGTGCAGGAAGGTACTGCGGTAGTAGGACAGCGCGTTTTCGATCTCGTCGGCGACCGTCAGCCGGTTGTAGCGCAGCATGCGCGTCTGCCAGAGCGTGGCGATGCGCCCCAGCAGCTCCAGGTAGCGCTCCCGCTCCTCGTCGGCGGTCAGCGGCGCGTCGCCGCGCGCCAGCAAACGGGAGATCTCGCGGTGCACGTCCAGCGTGCTCTTGCGCTGCACTTCGGTGGGGTGCGCGGTGAGCACAGGCGTGATGCACGCCTGCTGCAGCAGCTTGCGAATGCGTCCGGTCGTGACGCCGCGCTCGCGCAGCGTGGCCATCGCATCGGCCAGGCTGCCGCGCGGCGCCGGCGCGCCCGATAACGCGCGTTCGCGCGCGCGCCGGTTTTGCTCGTGGTCTTCGGCGATGTTGGCCAGGTGCAGGAAATAGCTGAAGGCGCGCGCCACCGAGTTGATGTCGCTGCGGGGTAGTGCCTTGACGCTGCGTTCCAGGAGCCTGCCGTCGGCGTCGCGGCCTTCGCGCCGCAAGCGCACGGCCGAGCGCCTGAGCGTTTCTATGGTGTCATAGACGGCTTTACCTTCGCATTCGCGGATGACGTCGCCAAGCAGTTTGCCCAGCAGGCGGATGTCGCGGCGGTCGGGCGATTGATGGGTCGGCGGGGTGCGTGCAGCGTTCAAGGCGTCTCTCCGTCGATGCAAGGGCGATGGCCTGGCGCCGATTGTACGCACGTCGTGCCGGGCTACCTGGTGCCGCGCAGCAGGATCTCAAATAAGTCGGGCGGTCCCATCTGGCCGCCCTTGAGCATGATCTGCATGCCGTCGAGCATGGGATCGGCGGCAAGCGCCTGGCAGACGGCTACTCCTGGCGCGGGGGTAGCCAGGTAGCGCAAGGCCTGGATATCCAGCGCCTGCATGGCACGGCTGGAGGTGTCGCCGCCGGCCACGCCGATGCGGCGCAGGCCCGGGCATTGGCATAGCACGCGCCGCAGCAGTGCGGCACTTGCGCTGGCCAGTTCGGCCGCTGCGCGCGCAGCCGGGGCACCGTGCCCCTGGGCCGCTTCCAGCGGCGTCGTGTGGGCGATGATGCTGTGCCCTTGCCGCAGTTCGGCGCACAGCCGCGTGACGGTTTCATCGGCATAGCCCGGTTCGCCGGCGGCCAGGCGCGCCGCGTCCAGGGCGATGCGGCGATACGAGGGCGATGCCGCGATTTGCGTCGCGGTCACGGGCGACATGCTGCCGGCAAGCACCAATACCGGACCTTGCGCGGGCGCCAGGCGCGTGCCGTCGGCGCTGGTCGCTTCGCTGGGTGGTTCGCCGGCGTGGCGCCAATGCGCGAGCAGCGCCTGCACCACGCTGCTTGCACCGGCGGCAAGTAGCGGCTGGCGTCGTGCGCGCGTCCAAAGGATGCGTCCGACATGGCGCAGGTGGCTGTCGTGGCCGACGTCGAAAAGCACGGCCTGCGGACGCCGGGCAAGCAGCGCATCCAGGCGCGCATCCTGGGCGGCCGCGTCCAGGTCGTAGTCGGGATAGTGCATGGCCGCCACGTTGGCCAGCCCTTGGCGCGCCAGGTGCCGGCGCAAATCGGCCTCGTCCATCGGGGTGACGGGGTGGCGGCTCATGTTGCGGTGCCGGTCCAGCCGCTGCGGGGCGCCGCCCGCCTGCTCGGTGGCGAACAGGTTGCCGAACACGCAGTAGCGTCCCAGGCTGGGTTGGCCGCCGACGATGGCCACCAGCGGGTTGGGGCGGCCACGTCGCAGCGCTTGCAGGGCGACGGCGATATTGCCCACGTGCGGAGCGCTATCGAAGGTCGAGCACAGCTTGTAGTGCAGCAGTGGCGGTGCGAGCCGGGTGAAGAACGCCGCGACGGGGGCAAGCTCGGCTTGCATGTCCGGCGGCGGCAAGGCACGCGCCGCGCCGGCGACGCCCACGCAATCGAGCGGCCCGGCCGCGGCAAGCTGCGCGTCGTCGGGAACGCGCAAGAACAATGCCGCGCGCAAGCCGCCGCGCGCGGCGGTGGCCAGCGTGTCGGTGGCGCCGGTGAAGTCGTCGCCGTAATAGCCGATGCGGGGACGAAGCAGTGCGGTCATGCCGCCGGCTTGCCGTAAAACGCCAGTGCGCGCGCAAGCTCGGGCGCCTGGCGCGCGGCCTGCTCCAGCGTCAGCCCTTGGGCCATCGCGTCCCAGGCTTGGCGCAGGCTGGCCACGCCTGCGGCCGGCCCATCCGGATGAGCGAGGATGCCGCCGCCGGACATGAACAGCAGGTCCTGCGTGCCCACTGCGCGATAGGTGGCGGGCACGGTGCCCGCCCACTGCGCGTTGGAAAACGCCGGCAGGACGGCATCGTTGTCGTGCATGGGCGCGAGGCAGTCGCGCGCGGCGGCAATCACGTCTTCGTCGAAGTCGGCGAACTTGCCTTGCAGGCCATGCACGTGCAGGTGATCGACGCCGGTCAGCCGCCACAGCGCCTGGTAGGCATGGAAGGACATGCCCAGCGCCGGATGGCGTGCAAACATGCCGTAGCCGTTGCGGTGCCCGTGGATGGCCAGGCCGGTGGCGCGGCGCAGCGCCTGCGCGGCCGAGAGCCCGCACCAGTTCAGGCTGACCATTACGCAGGTGCCTTCCTCGCGCTCGACCAGCTCTGCGTGGCGGCGCATGGCATCGAGTTCATCGGTGATGTTGAAGGCGACCATGACCTGCCGCCCGGTGCGGTCGCGATGGCGCCGCACCTTGTCCATCACCGCCGGCACGCGCTCGGCCAGCGGCGCGCAGGCCGGGTTGGCGCAGACTTCGTCATCCTTGATGAAGTCGATGCCGGCGTTGCACAGCTGCTCGACCAATTCGGCGGTTTGTTGAGCCGACAGGCCGAGGTTGGGCTTGATGATGGTGCCGATCAGGGCCCGGTCGGACACGCCCGCCAGCCGGCGCGTGCCGGCCACGCCGTGGCGAGGCATTTCGTAGCGCGCCCGATATGCGCCCGGCAGTTCCAGGCGTTCCAGCCGCAGCCCGGTGGTTTCGCCCAGGTCGTACAGGTTGCCGGCGACCGTGGCCGCCAGCGTGGGCAGGTTCACGCCGATGTTGTCGACCGGAAAGGACAGCGTCACCCGCGCTCGCCGCCAGGGGCCGCCGATGCCGCGCCGCTGTAGCCAGGCGTTGGGCAGGCTGGGCTGCGGCGCGGCGTCGAGCTCCTGGACCGATTCGACGATGGCGGCCATGCGCGCGCGCAGCGCGTCGGTTTCTCCTTGCACGCGCACGAAGGTGCCGCTGGACTGTTCACCGGCCATGACGTCGGCCACGCGGGCCGGGTCGAATGGGGTCTCCAGCAGGTAGACCGCGCGAAAGCGCGAGGTCGTGTCGGTGGGGGCCACGGCAGTCATGGCGGCTTGGCGCTACTTGATCTTGCTCAAGTCGGGAAAGGCGCGCACCGGGTCGCTGCCATCCCAACCTTCGGATGCCTCGCGGATCATGCGAAATACCGTGCCCTTTGGGCCAGCGACTTCGGACAATTCGATGACCGCGCCAGGGTGGAACTCGGTGTCGAAGTAGACGTAGCGGCCGCGCTCGCCCACTTCGCCGCTCATCACCGGCTTGAAGCCCTGCGCGGTCAGGCGGGCGAGGTCGGCGTCGAAGTTTTCGGTCCAGTAGGCGATGTGCTGCAAGCCGGTGCGCCCGGCCTGCAGGAAGTCGCGGTACATGGTCGGTGCATCGTTGCGCTGCTGGATCAGCTCGATTTGCAGCGGGCCAGAATTGGCCAGCGCCACCGACACGTGCGGGTCCTGCGGTTGGCCGCGGTACTGGAAGTTGCGTACCGGCACGCGCTCCATGTAGTAGAAGGGGCCGACGCCCAGCACGCGCGTCCAGTAGTCCATGGCCGCTTCGATGTCGTGCACCACGTATCCGGCCTGGCGGATCTCTCCAAGAAACCTGCTCATTGATCGTCCTATGGGTGAAAGTGGATGCCGTCAGTCGACGACGAGGTTGGGCAGCCAGGTGGACACCGCCGGGACCAGCGTCACTACCAGCAGCGAGGCGGCCAATGCGATGAGAAAGGGCATCGCGCCGGCGACCACGCGATGAAAGGGCATCTTTGCGACGATGCTCACCATGTACAGGCTCATGCCGACCGGCGGGGTCAGCAGTCCGATCATCAGGTTGAGCACGACCACCACGCCGAGCTGGACCGGATCTACGCCCGCGGCCAGCAGCGCGGGGGTGAGGATGGGCGCCAGGATGAGGATGGCCGCGATCGATTCCATCACCATGCCGACAAAAAGCAGGATCACATTCACGATCATCAGCAGCACGATGGGGTTGGTCGACAACGACAGCATGAACTCGGTGGCCATGGTCGGTACCTGGTCGACGGTCAGCACCCAGGCCAGCAGCGCGGCCGAGCCCACGATGAACAGGACGCTGGCCGTGGACCGGACCGTCTCGCGGGCGGCCTCGACGAACTTCGCCCAGGTCAGTTCGCGATAAACCACCGTGCCCAGCAGCAGCGCGTACAGCACGGTGACCGCAGCCACCTCGGTTGGGCCGAACAGGCCGCTGACCAATCCGAGGATGAGCACCACGGGCGCGGCCAGCGCCGGCAGCGCGACGAGCGCCTTGCGCCAGACCCGCGCCAGGCTGGTCTTTATAGGGTCGCGCGGCAGGTTCTGCAGCCTCGCCATCACGGCGATTTGCGCCATCAGCAGCACGGTGATGAGCAGGCCGGGGATGACGCCTGCCAACAGCAGCTTGACCGCCGAGACTTCGGCCGCGCTGGCGAAGATGATCAACGGAATGCTGGGCGGGAAGATCGGGCCGATGGTCGCCGAGGCCATGGTGATGCCGGCGGCGAATTCGTCGCGGTAGCCCTGCTCGCGCATTAGCCGGATCTGCGTGCCGCCCAGCGCGCCGATGTCGGCTAGCGCCGCGCCGGACATGCCGGAGAAAATCAGGCTGGTCAGCACCGACACGTGGCCCAGGCCGCCGCGGATGCGGCCGACGATCAGGCGCACCAGGTCGAATAGGTGGGTAGTGACGCCTCCGGCGTTGAACAGCGCCGCCGCGAAGATGAACAGCGGCACGGCCAGCAGGGGCGTGGAGTCCAGCGCGTTGACCGTGCGTTGCGCGATCACCGCCAGCGGCAGGTCGTTCCACCACACGACCACGCCGGCCGACAACCCCATGGCCACGGCGATCGGCAGGCCCATGAGCATGGTCGCCAAGAACAGCAGCAGTACGGTCAGGCTCATCATGGCGCGGCGTCTCCTTCAGGCCGCTGTCCGGTCAACAGCGCCACGGCGCGGTACAGGGCGACCAGCGTCAGCAAAGCCAGGCCGGTCAGCGCAGGCAGGTAGAACCAGGTGTTGGGCATGCCGAGCGCGGGTGTGGTAAAGCGCCCGGCACGCTTGAGGAACAGCCAGCCGCCCCACAGGAACAGCACGCAGAACAGCAGCACGAGCGCTTCGTTGATGATGTCCATGACGCGACGCGCACGCGGACCGAGCTTGGCGATGAAGATGTCCACGGTGATGTGCTTGTTCTGCAGCAACAGCAAGGGCACGGTCAGGTAGATCATGCCCAACCCGCCGTAGCGCGCCAGCTCGTCGGCAACGGGCAGGCCGGTGTGGAACAGGTTGCGGCCGATGACCTGGGCCAGCACCAGGGCGGCCGTCACAAGCAGCATGACGATGGCGAGCCATTCGGCCAGGCGGCACAGCCGCCCCAATAGGCGCAAGGGCAGCGGCTGCCCGGAAGCGTTCGAGGATGTCATGGCAGGTCCTCCCACGCGCCGCCCGCAGGCCGCGGGCGACGCATCAGCGTGCGGCGCAGCTTACTGGATGGCGGCGATCTGCCGATAAAGGTTGCCGAACTTGTCGGTGAAGCGTTCGTCGACCAGCTTCTTGACCGAGGCCTTGAACGCGTCGAGCTGCAGGCCGTCGTCTGGGCCGATGACCGTCATCTTCAGCTTGCGCAGCTGTTCGAGCTCGTCGGCTTCCTGCTGCAGGACCATGGCGCTGGCGCGCTTGCGCACCTCCAGCGCGGCGCGCGAGATCGCATCGCGCTGCTCGGGCGTAAAGCCTTGCCAGAGGTCTTCGTTGATGATGATGACGTGCGGGTTCATGATGTGGCCCGTCAGCATCAGGTGCGACTGGGATTCATACAGCTTGCTCGACAGGACCGTGTTGACGGGGTTTTCCTGGCCGGCGACCTGGCCGGTGGCCAGCGCCGTGGGGACTTCCGACCAGTCCACCGGCACGGGCACCGCGCCCAGGCCTTCGACCGCGGTCATGGAAATCGGAAACGGCAGCGCCCGGATCTTGACGCCGGCGAGGTCCGCCGGTGTGCGCACCGGCTTGTTGGCCGTCAGGTGGCGGGTGCCGAAGTAATACGTGTAGAGCACGCGCACGCCGGCTGCGTCGACCAGGCCCTTGTTCAGCGTTTGCATCACCGGCGAGTCCACGTCGGTCACCTTGAGCAGGTGCTCGACGTCGCGGTACAGGTAGGGGGTGTCCAGCGCCGCGAAGGGTTCATAGAGTGAACCTGTGCCGCCGGCGGTGTTGTGCGACAGGGCGATCGTGCCCATGGAAGTCGCTTCGGCCATTTCCTGCATCTTGCCCAGCTGCGACGAGGGATAGACGCGGATGCGGATCTGGCCGCCGGTGTTTTTTTCGACCAGATCGGCCAGCCACTGCGCTTGCATTCCCGCGGCGCTATTGGGCGGGTTCATGTGGCCGTAGCGCAACTCGCGGGTCTTCTGGGCCAGCGCGCCGGGAACCGCAGCGCCCAGCGCCAGGGCCGATCCGGCCTGCAGCAGCCGGCGGCGCGAAGGGAGGAAATGGCCGTCCATGGTGTCTCCTGAGTTTGTTTGATTGACAGCTTGCGCCGGAAAAGTCGGTTATTTAGAAGGATTCTCCGTTAGCATAGGAAGGAGGTCAATCAAAGTGATTGATGTATTTTGATGTTTATTGGGTTGATCGCATGACTGATGAACCGATCCGTCGCCGTGCGCGGCTGGCCGACGTTGCACGCGCCGCAGGCGTATCGACCGCCACGGCCGACCGGGTGCTGCACGGCCGCCCGGGCGTGCGGACAGCCACCGCGCGCAAAGTGCTGCGCGCGGCCGCCGAGCTGGATTACCTGGGCGACGCCGCCGCGCAGGCGCTGCTGGCCACGCCGCTGCGCGTGGCCTTCCTGCTGCCGGCCGGCACCAATCCTTTCCTGCGCATGCTGGGCGACATCGTGGGTATTTCGCGGGAGCAGTTCGCGCACTACAACGCCCGCGCGCATTGCCGCTACATCGACGGGTTCGACCCGCAGGCGCTGGCGGCGGCGCTGCTACGCGAGGGGGCACGGGCCGACGGCGTGGCGTTCATGGCCCTGGAGCATCCCCTGGTGCGCGAGGCAGTCAACCAGCTGGCCGATCGCGGCGTGCACACCGTCACCTTGATTTCCGACTTGTCCAGTTCGCGGCGCGCGGCCTATTTGGGCCTGGACAACCGCGCCGCTGGCCGTACGGCGGGCCTGCTGCTCGGGCGCTTTGCCGGCGCGCGCACGGGCAAGGTGGCGATGATCGCCGGCAGCCTCAGCTATCGCGCCCACGAAGAGCGGGAAATGGGCTTCCTACACATCCTGGAGGAGATGTTTCCTACGCTGCAGGTGGTCGGCCTGCGCGAAGGGCACGACGATGCCGAGCTGAACTACCAGGCGGCGCGCAGTTTGCTGGACCAGTATCCGGACCTGGTTGGCATCTACAACATCGGCGGCGCTTCCGACGGCGTGGCACGCGCCTTGAAGGAAGCAGGGCGCGACCAGGGCGTGGTTTTCATCGGCCATGGACTGACGCCCGATACGCGGGCGCTGCTGGTCGATGGCACCATGGATGCGGTCATCACGCAGAACCCGCAGGCGACGGTGCTCAATTGCGTGCGCATATTCGCCAACCTGCGTGACGGCCGCAGCCCCATGGCGGGGGTCGACCCCATGCCTATTAGCATCGTGCTACGCGAGAACCTGCCGTGACGGGACGAAGGGGCTAGCCGCGTTGCGCCGGGCGCGTCGCCTGGGCGGGCAGGAACCGGCGGCGCAGCGCGACCGCAGCGGCAAGCATGGTCATGGCCAGTGCCAGCGACACCGCCAACATCGCGAGCGCGCCGGCCTCCTGCAGGATCAGCGCGAAAAACGGCGGCGCGGCCGCCATCAGCAAAAAGCTGGGCGCGAGTAGGCGGCCGGTGAACGCGCCGTAGGTGCGTGCATCGAACAATGCCAGGGGCAGCGTGCCGCGTGTGATCGTCAGCAAGCCGTTGCAGGCGCCAAAGCACAGCGCAAAGGCCACCGCCGCGCCCGGCACGACGCCCGCGGCCAGCCCGGCCAGGAAGGCACAGGGCAAGACGGCGCACGCGACGACCGCCAGCGTCAGGGGATGCAGGCGGCGTCCGAACAACACTTCGGCGAGCCGTGCCGCGACCTGGCCGATGCCCCATAGCGCGGCGGTGGCCACCGCCGCCTTCGCATCCAGGCCCAGGCCGCCGAGTACGGCGATCAAATGGGCGGCATTGCCCGCAGCCAGAAAGTTGGTGAGCATCGCCAGGATCGCGAAAAGCAGGCCAGCCCTGCGCCGGTCGGCGTCGGTGCGCGCCAGGCCCCGTCCATCGTCGGCGCCAGGTGCGCCTGCGGATTGAAAGGTGTAGCGGCTGGCCGGCAGCGCGGCGTGCAGGGGCAGCACCAGCAGCGCGAAGCCGGCATAGCAGCATACGGCGCCGCGCCATCCCAGCCAGGCTTGCAGCGCGCTGCCCACCGGCCAGAACACGGTCGAGGCCAACCCGCCGAACAGCGTGATCTGCGCCATCGCCCGTCCTGACGCGGGCCCGCCGATGCGCGCCAGGGTGGCGAAGGCGGCATCGTAAAGCGACAGCCGCATGCCCAGGCCCAGCACCGTCCAGGCCGCGTAGAAGCCGACCGGTTCGTGCGCCCACGCAAGCAGCAGGCAGCCGATGGCGATCAGCACGCATCCAGCCGACATGACGCTGCGGCCGCCGCGGCGGTCGATGGCCCGGCCCGCAAGCGGCGAGGCCAGGCCCATGGTCACGATGGCCAGCGAAAACCCCCCGTAGACGCGCGCCTGGCTCCAGCCCAGGTCGGCGGCGATCGCTGGGCCGAAGGCGCCGGCCAGATAGAACGAAATCCCCCAGGTAATGAGCTGGGACAGGCCCAGCGCGACGATGACGCGCGCGCCGGGCGAAGCAGGCGCGGCTGGCTGCGCGTTCACGATGACGGCGGCGTGCGGTCGCCGTCGCCCAGTTCGCGCTGCATCAGCACGGTGTCGCGCCACTGGCCGAATTTGTAGCCGACCGAGCGCAGCGTGCCGGCCGGATGAAACCCTTGGCGCGCGTGCAGCGCGATCGAGGCGGCGTTGCGGCTGTCGCCAACGACGGCAATCATCTGCCGCCAGCCACCGTCGCGGCAGCGCGCGACCAGCTCGGCCAGCAGCCGGTTGCCGATGCCCAGGCCGTGCCAGCCGTGCTCGACATAGACCGAATCCTCGACCGTATTGCGGTACGCCGGCCGCGGGCGGTAAGGGGTGACATAGGCGTAGCCGCGCACGGCGCCGTCGACTTCGGCCACCAGGTAGGGCATGCCGTTGGCGCGAACCGCGGCGTAGCGTTCGCGCATCTGCTCGAGCGTGGGCGGCTCCAGTTCGAAAGAGGCGGTACCGTGCAGTACGTGATAGGCGTAGATCTGCTGGATGCGGGCGACGTCGGCCTCAGCGGCGTCGCGCACGAGGACAGAAGGTTTGGTGGCGGTGTCCATGGCGGGTCCTTGCAACGGCAAGAGTTTGCGGCAAGCGCAAAAATAAGGGAAGCTTGCTTTGTTTTTATTTGTCATAAGCAAAAGTTTGATTTGACGGGCTGCCGGGGAACCCATGCGCGGACTGAACCTCGATCACTTGCGCACCTTCATGGACGTGGCCGCGCTGGGCAGCTTTTCGGCTGCCGCCGAGCGCAACGGATTGAGCCAGCCGGCGGTCAGCCAGCAGGTACGCCGGCTCGAGCGGCGCTTTGGGTTGCGCCTGCTGGAACGGGTCGGCCGGCGCGTCGTGCCCACTGCCGCGGGTGACGAGCTGCTGGCGCATGCGTGCCGCATCCATGACGCCATGGCCGAGGCGGAGCTGGCCATGCAGTCGCATTCCGCGACGGTGGGCGGCCGCGTTCGGCTGGGCACCGGCGGCACCGCCTGCACTTATCTGCTGCCGCCGCTGCTTGCCAACCTGCGGCGGCGGTTTCCGCGGCTGGACGTGGTGGTCAGCACCGGCAACACGGCTGACGTGCTGCGCGCGATCGAATCCAATGCGCTGGACGTCGGGCTGGTGACGATGCCCGCGCCCGGGCGCGCGCTGCAGGTCACGCCGGTACTGGAAGACGAATTCGTCGCAATCTTTCCCGCTTCCGGCTCCGGCATCCCGGTGCGGGCGACCCCGGCCGAGCTGGCCTGCCGTCCGCTGGTGCTTTTCGAGCCGGGGGCGCGCACGCGCGGCCTGGTCGACGAATGGTTCGAGCTGGCCGGCATGCGGGCGCGACCCGTCATGGAGCTGGGCAGCACCGAGGCGATGAAGGAAATCGTCGCCGCTGGCCTGGGCTGCGCGGTGCTGCCTCGCATGGCGGTCAGCGGTTCGGGCGCACGCGACGACCTGGCCGTGCGGGCATTGCAACCACGCTTGGCGCGCCAGCTGGCGGTGGTGACCCGGCGCGACAAGCCTGTGGGCCGCGGGCTGCGCCAGGTGCTGGACATGCTGCTGGCGCTTGCCGGCGACCTGCCCGGCGCGGCCGGCGGCAAGGCCGCGCCGGGCGCTGCCAAGTCCGCCCGGCGGCGATCGGGCGTATGATTTGACGCTTTTCCGCCAGGCGCCTTGGGGCCGCCGGCCGACCACAACTTTTGGACGACACCCAGATAGCCATGCCGCAATACCGCTCCCGCACCTCCACCCACGGCCGCAACATGGCCGGCGCCCGCGCCCTGTGGCGCGCCACCGGCATGAAGGACGGCGACTTCGGCAAGCCCATCATCGCCGTGGTCAATTCGTTCACGCAATTCGTGCCCGGCCACGTGCACCTGCGCGACCTGGGCGCGCTCGTGGCGCGGGAGATCGAGGCCGCCGGCGGCGTGGCCAAGGAGTTCAACACCATCGCGGTGGACGACGGCATTGCCATGGGCCACAACGGCATGCTGTATTCGCTGCCCTCGCGCGAGCTAATCGCCGATTCCGTGGAATACATGGTCAACGCGCACTGCGCCGACGCCATGGTGTGCATCTCCAATTGCGACAAGATCACCCCGGGGATGCTCATGGCCGCCATGCGGCTGAACATCCCGACCGTGTTCGTCTCGGGCGGCCCGATGGAAGCGGGCAAGATCAAGGCGCCGGGCAATGGCAAGGTGGTGGCCAAGATCGATCTCATCGACGCGATGATCAAGGCCGCCGATCCCAACGTGACCGACGCCGAGGCCGAACAGTACGAGCGCAGCGCCTGTCCGACCTGCGGGTCCTGCTCGGGGATGTTCACCGCTAATTCCATGAACTGCCTGACCGAGGCCATCGGCCTGGCGCTGCCCGGCAACGGCACGCTGGTGGCCACGCACGCCTGGCGGCGCGGCCTGTTCGAGCAGGCGGGCCGGCTCATCGTCGACCTGTGCAAGCGCTATTACGAGCAGGACGACACCTCGGTCCTGCCGCGCAGCATCGCCACCAAGGCCGCCTTTGAAAATGCCATGTCGTTGGACGTGGCGATGGGCGGATCGACCAACACGGTGCTGCACCTGCTGGCCGCCGCGCAAGAAGCGGGCGTGGACTTCACCATGGCCGACATCGACCGCATCTCGCGCCGCGTGCCTTGCCTGTGCAAGGCCGCGCCGGCCACCGACAAGTACCACATCGAAGACGTGCACCGCGCCGGCGGCATCCTAGGCATCATGGGCGAGCTCGACCGTGCCGGGTTGCTCGATACGTCGTGCGGCAACGTGCATAGCGGCACGCTGGGCCAAGCCATCCGCAAGTGGGACGTCAATGGTCCTGCCGCCACCGACGAGGCGCGCCGCTTCTTCCGTGCCGCGCCTGGCGGCATCCCTACGACCGAGGCATTCAGCCAGGAATCGACCTACGAAGCGCTGGACCTCGACCGCAAGGGCGGCTGCATCCGCAGCAAGGAAAACGCCTATTCGCAGGACGGCGGCCTGGCCGTGCTGTACGGCAACCTGGCCGAGAAGGGTTGCATCGTCAAGACGGCGGGCGTGGACGAGTCGCAATGGGTTTTCACCGGCCGGGCGCGCGTGTTCGAAAGCCAGGAGGAAGCCGTCGACGGCATCCTGGGCGACAAGGTCAAGCCGGGCGACGTGGTGGTCGTGCGCTACGAAGGGCCCAAGGGCGGCCCGGGCATGCAGGAAATGCTCTATCCCACGTCCTACCTGAAGTCCAAGGGACTGGGCAAGGTCTGCGCGCTGTTTACCGACGGCCGGTTCTCCGGCGGGTCGTCGGGGTTGGTCATCGGCCACGCCTCGCCGGAAGCGGCCGAAGGCGGCACGGTCGGCCTGGTCGAGGACGGCGACGTGATCGAGATCGACATCCCCAACCGCCGCATCCACTTGGCCGTGCCCGACGAAGAACTGTCCAAGCGCCGCGCCGAGATGCAGGCGCGTGGCGACAAGGCGTGGAAGCCCGCGAACCGCCAGCGCGTGGTGTCCACCGCGCTGCAGGCATACGCCGCGCTGGCGACGTCCGCCGACCGCGGCGCGGTGCGCGATGTGGCGCAGCTCAAGCGCTAAAGCCACGCTGACGGCGTGAAGACGGCCCGCTTGGCGCGGGCCGTTTTTTTTGCGCCTAGCACATGGCTGCGGCGGCACGGTGGGCGCGGCGATCCAGTCCCCAGCTGTAGAGCGCGACGAGCAGGCCGCCTACAGTGACGGCCGCGGCTGCCAGCGGCGTGGCGCCCAGGCCTGGGCCGTGATCGATGGTAATGCCGCCCAGCCATGCGCCTGCGGCATTGCCCAGGTTGAAGGCGGCGATGTTGAAGGCCGATGCCAGGTTGGGCGCGCCGCTTGCCTGTTCCAGCACGCGCATCTGCAACGGCGGCACGGTGGCGAAGGCCGCCGCGCCCAGCACGGCCACGGTGACCACCGCCGCAACCTTGATGTGCACGGTGAAGGCAAAGAGCGCCAGTACTGTGGCCAGTAGCGCCAGGCTGCCTACGAGCGTGAGCATCAGGCGCCGGTCGGCCAGCTTGCCGCCGTAGGTGTTGCCGATCACCAGGCCGGCGCCGAACAGCAGCAGGATGGGCGAGACTGCCGAGGACGGGAAACCGGACAGCTCGGTCAGCAGCGGGGCGATGTAGGTGAAAGCGGTGAATACACCCCCAAAGCCCAAGACGGTCGTGGCGAAACCCAACAGCACTTGGGGGCGGACCAGCGCGCGCAGCTCGCCTCGCAGGTTGCCCTGGTGCTGGCCGCGGCTGGCCGGCACCCAGGCCGCGATGGCGGCCAACGCGGCCAGGCCGACCGCGGTCACGGCCCAGAACGTCGCACGCCAGCCCCAGGCCTGGCCGAGCCACGTGCCGAAGGGCACGCCCAGCACATTGGCCAGCGTCAGGCCGGTGAACATCAGTGCGATGGCCGAGGCCTGCTTGTCCGGGCGAACGAGACTGGTGGCGACCACCGAACCCACGCCGAAGAAGGCGCCATGCGCCAGCGAGGTCAGCACGCGCGCGGCCATCAGCGCGGCGTAATTCGGCGCGAGCGCACAGGCCAGGTTGCCCACGGTGAAAATGACCATCAGGGACAGCAACAGCGTCTTGCGCGGCAAGCCCGAAGTGATGATGGACACGGGCGGCGCGCCCAGCGTGACGCCGAGCGCATAACCGGTGACCAGCAGGCCGGCAGACGATAGCGAGACATCGAGGTCGGCGCCCACCTGGGGCAGCAGCCCCATGATGACGAATTCCGTGGTACCGATGCCAAAGGCTCCCACGGCAAGCGCCCAAAGCGCGATAGGCATGATGCGAGGTTCCTTTCGGAAAATGACACGACGGACACGGGGGCTTGGAGCCGTCATTGGAGAAACAGAAACGGCGCACATTGTGCGCCGCAAAATCGTTGAGAAAAATAGGTCTAAAATCAATTGACTTATGACGATGGCGCAAAAATGCCGCTTCATTCCGACAGCCTGCGCATCTTTCTTGCCGTGGTGGATGCCGGCGGCATGAGCGCCGCCGCCGAGCAGCTGGGCCAAACCGCTTCGGGCGTGAGCCGCGCGCTGGCGCGGCTGGAGGCACAGCTAGGGGTCACGCTACTGACCCGCACCACGCGCCGCATGGAGCTGACCGAAGAGGGCTGCCTGTTCCTGCAGCGGGCGCGTGCCATCGTGGCCGCGCTCGACGAGGCCGAGGAGCTCATGTGCATCCGCCGCCAGCAGCCAGCGGGGACGCTGCGCGTGGATGCTTCAGCGCCGGTGATGCAGCATTGCGTGGTGCCGCACGTTGCGGCGTTTCGCGAGCGCTTTCCCGCGATCCACCTGGAGCTCACCAGCAACGACCGCATCGTGGACCTGGTCGAGCATCGCACCGACATTGCGCTGCGCGCCGGCCCGCTGGGGGATTCATCGTTGCATGCGCGGCGCCTGCTGGCCGCGCGCCTGCACGTCGTCGCCAGCCCCAACTATCTGGCGCGCCATGGCCGGCCGCGCACGGTGGCGGCGCTAGAAGGGCATGCCTTGCTGGGGTTCACCCAGCCCGAGTCGCTCAACGTCTGGCCGCTGCGGCATGACGGCGGCAATAGCTACACCGTGCAGCCGACCATCGCCGCCTCCAGCGGCGAGACCTTGCGCGGCCTGGCACTGGCAGGGGCGGGCATCGCCTGCCTGGCCGACTTCATGGTGCGCGCGGACCTGGAGTCGGGCCGGCTGGTCTGCCTGCTGGCATCGGCAGACAACGGTTTCCGCCAGCCGCTGCATGCGGTGTATTACCGCAACACGCAGCTGGCCCGGCGCATCGCTTGTTTCCTGGATTTCTTGTCCGAACGCCTGTGAGCAAGCACCGAGGACCGAGGCGCGGTGCGCGAGTTGGGCACGCTGACGCGCCAGGCAGACCCGGCTAGACGGCTTTCCGCGCATCAGGTGGCCGGGTGGCGCAGGTGCCAGTCGGTGTCTTGCCAAATGCAGCCTTAAAGGCAACAATAGTCGCCTTATGAGCAACATCCAGGATGCCATGGACCTGTTGTTTCCGGCCTTGCGACAGCAGGCGCTGGCGACATTGCTGCTGCAGCCGGGGCGCAGCCTGCACCTGCGCGAGCTGGCCAGGCTCACGGGCAGCCATGCGGGCACGCTCGGGCGCGAATTGGGCAAACTGACCGATGCGGGGTTGTTGGTGCGTAGCGACCAAGGCAACCAGACACGCTACAGCGCTAACGTGGAGCACCCGCTATACCCCGAGCTGGCCGCCATGTTCCGCAAGACACATGGCGTGGTTCCCGCATTGCGTGCGGCATTGGAACCGCTTTCGGGCCGGCTTATGCTGGCGTTCGTTTACGGCTCCATGGCCAGCGGCACAGCCACACAGCGCAGCGACGTGGACGTCATGTTGGTGGGCGATGTCGGTTTCACGGACGTGGTGCAGGCGCTCTACCCGCTGCACGATCAGCTGGGACGCGAGATCAATCCCGTCGTTTGGTCACCGCAGGAGCTGGCCAACAAGGCCCGCGCGGGCGACGCTTTCGTGCGCGACGTGCTGGGCAAGCCCAAACTCTGGATTTGGGGAGGTCAACATGAGCTTGAGCAACTTGCAGGCCATCGGCCGCCTGCAGCCCCAAGTGCCTGACCCGGCCGGCATGGCCAAATTGCTGCAGGCGGCGCGGCAGAACTTGTCCGACGCTTATGTGGAGCAAATCAGCAACGGCAACCGCTTCGATGCCGCTTATAAGTGCATCCTCCAGTGTGCCATGCTGGGCCTGTGGGCCCATGGATGGCGCACTTCCACCAGCCAACCGGGTCATCACCAGACGGCCATCCAGACGTTGGACCAGACCATGCGTGTTCCCAAGGCTGACTTGATCACATTGGATGCGTTGCGCCGACAACGCAATGTGAGCGACTACGAAGGCGAGCCCGTTACCGATGCCACCCTATACGCCTGTCTGCAGGCTGCCGAGAAGCTGCTGCACCACACGGTGGATTGGTTGCGCACCCATCACCCGGACTGGGCGCTAGAGTGATCGGCGCTTTCACAAATCTCCTTGCTTGATTTCGCTGGCCCGCCGTTTCATCGAAGAAAACCGCCGATTCATCGAAAAATCGACAAAAAACTTGCAGACCGATGCTAAAAGTCGAGCGTCTTGGTTTCAAAAAGGCGGACGCTCGCGTGACCGGCTCGCCTTGTCGATAAGGAGCGAGCATGAAGGGGGCGGCGCGCAGTTTGACCAGAAGCAAGGACATCGCAGGCAAGGCGGGCCGCAGGCTGCCGGATCCCCATCCCTTTCCCGGCTCGCTGTCGTCGCTGGCGGCCAGCGCGATCGGCCTATTGCTGATGCAGCCTGCCATGGCCGACGTCAGTTGCCCGCCGGCCAGCTCTTCCACGCCGACGACTTGCACCGTCGAGTATGACCAGGGCGGGTACACGTGGCAGAACGTCATCGTAGATTTCACGGGCAGCAACGGCAGCGATGAAAACGACGGCAGCCCCGGCGGCAGCTATACGGTGAACAACAACGCGTTGCTTGGCCCCAGTTCGCCGGGCATCGTGGTGCGCCTCAAGGGCGGCAACGGCTCGAGCGACGCCAGCGACGGCACCAAAGCAGGCGCGGGCGGCACGATCCGCATCACCAACAACGCCAACATTTCGGCAACGCAATACGATCCGGTTCCAGGCGGCCTGTCGGGCAGCGCACCCGGCATCTGGGATGACGCCACGACGATGTTCGGTATCTACGGCGTGTCGGTCGGCGGCATGGGCGGCGACGCCGATGACACGGTATTTGGCGGCGGCGACGGCGGCGACGGGGGCCGCGGGTCGACGGTCACCATCGACAACGGCGCGAACATCCAGGTCGAGCAAATGCCCTACGGCGGCGTCGGCATTTACGGGGCGTCGATAGGCGGCGACGGCGGGCGCCAGCACAGCGCAGCCGGTGGCAACCAGCGTGGCGGCTTCGGCGGCGCGGTCGACGTCGTCACCATCACGAACCGGGGCTCGGTCACGCTCAATGCCAGCAACGTCACGGCACTGGCCTGGGGCATTGCCGCCGAGGCCATAGGCGGCAACGGCGGGGTCTACAACGGCAATGGCGGCGCGACCAACCAAAGCGCACCGTCGCTCATCCAGAACAGTGGCATCGTCCAGGTGACGGCCAATGGCGCAGCGATGTCCCAAGGCGTGCGCGGGTTGTCGATGCTGAGCCAGGGTGGCAACGGGATCGCCGCCAACGATGGCAGCGATGACGGTGGCATCGGGGGCTGGTTCGGCCAGATGTCCATCGTCAACAGCGGCTAGGTGAGCGTGACCAGCGACGCCGTGACCCCGCCCAACGACTTGTCGGTGCTTTCCGGGGGCATCGTGATGATCGGGCGCGGCGGCGATGGCGGCGACGGTCCGACGGACTTCTTCAGCAACCAGCGCGGCGGCGCTGGGGGTGGAGGCGTCGGGTCCGTCAATGGCAAGCCCGTCATCACCGTGACCCTAGACAAGGGTTCGTCCATCCAGACCCAGGGCAATTACCTGCCCGGCGTTAACTTGGTGGCCTGGGGCGGCGACGGCGGCAAGGGCCGCAACGAGAGCAGCGGTGGCAATGGTGGTTTCGGCGGCGATGTCGGCGTCTATATGCGCGACGGCGCCCAGGTTTCGACCAACGGCGTGCAGTCCCACGGCATCGCCGCACGCAGCTACGGCGGCAACGGCGGCGTCTACGTGGATAGCGGCGGCATCGTGCATTTCACTTCGGAGCAGGCCGGCACCGGCGGCGCTGGCGGCACGGTCGTCATTACCACGGGTGATGCCTCGCAAGGGCAGGACGGCGGCGTCATCGTGACCCGCGGCAGCAATTCCTTCGGCATCCTGGGTCAGTCCATGGGCGGCACCGGCGGTGCGACGGGGTACAGCTTCGAGCTGATCGGCAATCCCGGCAACGATGCCGGCAAGGGCGGGGCCAGCGGCACGGTCAATATCGACAGCCGCTCGGCGATCACGACCTACGGCGTGTCCTCGCATGGCATCGTGGCGCAGGCCATCGGCGGAGGCGGCGGCACCGCCGGCGCCAGCGGCGGCATCGTCGCGCTGGGCGGCTCCGGTGGCACGGGCGTTGCCGGCGGTACGGTCAACGTCAAGCAGTCGGGCAATGCGGTCGTCACCGCCGGGTCGGGGGCCATCGGCATCCTGGGCCAGTCCATCGGCGGTGGCGGCGGCGACGCAGGCAGCGCCAACGGGATGGCCGTGATCGGCGGCTCGGGAGGCGGTGGCGGCGCAGGCGGCAAGTCGACCGTGCAGGTCAGCGGCCAGGGTGTGCAGACCGGCGGCGACCATGCCCACGGCGTGGTCGCCCAGGCCATTGGCGGCGGCGGCGGCACGGGAGGCGCGGCGTACGCCGTGGATGTGGGCGTCGGTTTTTCCATGGCCTTGGCGGCCGGCGGCACGGGCGGCGACGGCGGCGCGGGTGGCGTGGCCACCGCGAACATCTCCGATGCGCGGATCGTCACCACCGCCCGCGGCGCGTCCGATTCCGACGCGCATGGCGTGGTGGTGCAGTCCATCGGCGGCGGTGGCGGCTCGGGCGGCGCGTCGGTGGCCAGGGCCCTGGCCGTGGCCATACCCGACCCTGAGGTCCCGTTCGGCATGGCCATCAGCTTCTCGCACGGGGGCACGGGCGGCGGCGGCGGCGCGGGGTCGACGGCCAGCGCCGCGCTGTCCAACGCGATGATCGAAACCCACGGCGGCAACTCACACGGCGTGCTCATTCAGTCCATCGGCGGCGGCGGGGGCACGGGCGGCAGCGCGTCGGCGACCTCTACCGTGATCGGCACCAAGGAGACCATCGGCGGCAGCGTGCATGCGGCCATCGGCGGCAGCGGCGGCGGTGGCGGCTCGGGCGGCCAGGCCTCGCTGACCCTGCAAGGCAGCCGCATCGCCACGGCGGGCGAGGCGGCCAACGCGATCTTGGTGCAAAGCGTGGGCGGCGGCGGCGGTTCTGGCGGCATCGGCTCGGGCAAGGCCCGCGACGTCAATACGGACGCGAGCTTCTCCTTCACGATGGAGATCGGCGGGACGGGTAGCACCGGCGGCAATGGCGGCACTGCCAGCCTGTCCATCGATTCGGCCAGCCAGGTGACGACGCTGGGCGACGGGGCGCGTGCCGCGCTCGTGCAGTCCATCGGCGGCGGCGGCGGCGCGTCGCAGGGTGGCCAAGTGGGGGTCGCGTTCAGCGGCGAGGGCGAGACCGGCAATAGCGTGGACGTCAGCGCCCGTGTGTCGGTCGGCCGCGGCGGCGCCGGCGGCGGCGATGGCGGCGCCATCGCCCTCGGCAGCCGTGGCCGCATCACCACTTATGGCGCCGATGCGGACGGCCTGCTGGTGCAAAGCGTCGGCGGCTCGGGCGGGCTGGGCGGGTCCGTGGGCGGCGACAGCGGCCGGGAGTGGCCAAACCCGTTCGACGACGAGGGCACCAAATACAAGTTCGATGTATACGTGGGCGGCGCCGGTGGCGCGGGCGGCGCCGGCGGCAACATCGGCAGCAGCGGCAAACCCGCCGGGCTGGGTGGCTACGTCACCACCTTCGGCGATTATGCCGATGGCGTCGTCCTGCAATCGATAGGCGGCGGTGGTGGCGCGGGCGGCGCATCCTCCGCGTCCTCGAGCCTTTCGTCGTCCGAGCTGACGCTGTCGGTTGGCGGGCGCGGCGGTTCCGGCGGGCGCGGCGGCACCATCACCGCCTTTCTCGACGGCAACGGCGGCAACGGCTTCAGTACCTCGGGCTATGGGGCGATAGGCATCGTGATGCAGTCGATCGGGGGCGGCGGCGGCATGGCCGGGTCCGGGTCGCCGCGCGCGCACGGCAAGCTATCGGTCGGCGGCCGGGGCAACGGGGCAGACCAGGGCGGCGACATCATCGTCATCGCTGATAGCTATGCCGACATACAGACCCAAGGCGACAGCGCCTACGGCCTGGTGGCCCAGTCCATCGGGGGCGGCGGCGGCATTGCCATGACCGGCAGCACGGGCGCCGCGGCCAATCCCGGCAGCCAGCAATTCGACCTGCGCGTGGGCAACGACGGCAAGGCGGGTGGCAATGGCGGCACCATCAATGTTTCTACCGAGCTCTATCTCAATACGTTTGGCGACCGAGCCATGGGGGTCGTCGCGCAATCCATCGGTGGCGGCGGCGGCATCGCGACCAGCGGCCCGGCCGACGGCCTCGGCTCGGTCACGCTCGGCAGCACCCAGGCCGGGGACGTCCCGGCTACCGGCGGCAAGGTCATGCTGGACCTGCGCGGCACCCTCGCCACGCGCGGCGCTGGCGCGCATGGCGTGGTGGCGCAGTCCATAGGCGGAGGCGGCGGCATCGCTGGCGACACGGCGCAGGCGATCGCGTTCGATGCGGCGAGCTTTACACCGGCGGCGATGGGCTTTCTCGCCGCAAATTCGCAGGATGTCAGCGTGGCCGTCAACGGCTATTTGGCCACGTCCGGTACCAATGCCCACGGCATCGTGGCGCAGTCCATTGCCGGCGGCGGCGGGCTGGCCGGCGGGTCGCTGGGCGGCTTTGCGGGAAGCATCGGATCCGGCGGGACGGCGGGCAATGTGTCCGTCACCCAGTCCGGCACGCTGGATGCCTCCGGCGCTGGCTCGGCCGGGATCTTCGCGCAAAGCGAAGGCGGCGACGACCACGGGACGGTCAACGTCGTGATCAACGGGGCCGTGCAGGGCGGCTCGGGTTCGGGCGCCGGCGTTTGGGTCGCGTCCGGCGTGAACAGCCGCCTGCAGATCAATGCCGGGGCATCGCTGGGTGCGCGCTCGAACGTGGCCGCACGCTTCGACGGCAAATCGAACGGGGTGTACGGCTCGACCTTGACCGTGGACAACTACGGCACATTGAAGGGCGACGTGATTTGCCAGAATGCCGACGGCAACACGGTCTGCCAGCTCGACAACCAGGCGGGTGCGGTAGCCACCGATGCCTTGGCCTACGATGCCAATGTCGACAACGCCGGCCTGATCGTCAGCGGCAGGCCCGGCCGCTTCCAAACCTTGAGGGTGGCCGGCGACTTGACCCAATCCGCCAGCGGCGTGCTGCGCGCAGACGTGGATTTCGACCGGATGCGGTCTGCCCGCATGCTCGTGCAGGGCGATGCCGACCTGGCGGGATGGGCCGACGTGCTGCCGCACGCGCTGCTGCCCAACCGGGAGCTGACGGTGCTGACCGTGCAGGGTGACATGGAAGGGTCGCTGCGCGCCGTCGACAGTGCGGTCTTTGACTACGAGGCGCGCCGGGTCGGACGCGATGTGCGCATGCGCGTCGCATCCGCCGACTTCGATGCGCCGGCGATGGGGCTGCGGGCCAACCAGCGGCAAGTGGCCGGGCACTTGCAGCGCATCTGGGATGCGGGTGGCAACTCGGCGCTGGCGCCCTTGTTCGCGCAGCTGGACATCGCGGCGCGGCAAGGCGCCAGCAGCTACCGGCGCAGCGTCACTGATCTGTCGCCCGGCGTGACCATCGCGCCCGCGGCTCAATCGGCGTCCAACCTGGGGATTTTCACCAGCACCATGATGTCTTGCCCGGCCTTTACCGGCGTGGACGCCATGACCGGCGAGCGCGACTGCTTCTGGGGCCAGGCGACCGGTCGCTTTACCACGCAGGACGGCAGCAAGGGCGTGGCAGGTTTCAATTACGACACGACGGCGTATCAGTTCGGCGGCCAGCGCGAAGTCAGCCCCGGCTGGTTCCTGGGCGGATCAGTGGCGTACGAAAGCAGCCGCGTGCGCGGCAGCGACGGCAGGGTCAGCGGCGATGGCGACAGCGGCTATGTCGGCCTGGTGCTCAAGCGGCAGCAGGGCGATTGGACGCTTTCGGCCGCGATCGGCGGCGGCTACGGGGCCTATCGCATGGACCGGCGCATCGGCATCCCCGGCTACCAGGACACCTTGTCCAGCCGGCCCGACGTCTACGGATTCAACGCGCGGCTGCGCGCGGCGCGCACCTTCGCCTACGACAAGGCCTACGTCAAACCCTACGTGGACCTGGATGCCAGCTATACGCGCATGTCCGGCTACAACGAATCGGGCAGCAACCCGCTGGCCTTGTCAGTGGACGGCAGCGACCAGGTCATCCTGGGTGTCTCGCCCATGGTGGAAATCGGCGGCCGCGCGCAGCTGGGCAACGGTGCGATGCTGCGCCCCTTCTTGTACGCGGGCGTGTCGCTGCTGTCGCGCGACGACTGGAAGTCCAGCGCGCGGCTGCGCGGCGCGCCGGCCGGCATGGGTACTTTCGATACTTCGCTGCCCATCGACGACGTCATCGGCAAGGTGGGCGCCGGCCTGGAAGTGACCCAGGCAGGCGGCATGGATTTCCGGCTGCAGTACGACGGCCAGTTCTCCGAGCATGTGCGCAGCCACAGCGCGACCCTGAAAGTGATGGTGCCCTTCTGAACGCCGCCGGCACGCTGCGGCTAGGCCGGCAGTGAGTCGTCGCCGATGCGTCGATCGGGGCCGGCCGACAGGCCCGCCTCGCTCGGTCGACCGTAGGCCATGGCGCGGCGCAGGCGTTGCGACGCGGCGCGGCCCAACACCATGGGTGCCAGGCCGTTGGCGAAGTTCACTTCGGTCTGTCCACCCGGCCACGGAGCGACATGGGAGATGTGGTCGAGGTTGAGGATGACCGAGCGGGACAGCATGCAAAAGGGCGGTGACGGAAGTTGGGCTGCCAGGCGCTTGAGCGTGACATGGATCAGTTCGTTCGCATGGCCCGGGCCGGACAAGCGCACATAGTCGCCTTGCGCCTGGGCGACGGTCAGGTCCTGGACCTTGATGAAGCGCTTGCCGGAGCGCGTGCGCATGGCCAGGCCGGATGCGCGCGGCCGCAGCCTGGCCAGCGCCTGGGCCAGCCTGTCGGGATCGACAGGTTTAAGCAGGTAATCGACGGCCTCGACGTCGAAGGCGCGGGCCGCATGGTCGCTGTGCGCAGTCACGAAGACCACGGCCGGTGCCGGCGACAGCATGGGCAGCAGGTCGAATCCGGTGCCGCAGGTCAGTTCGATGTCCAGGAAAATGGCGTCCGGACGGCATTCCCGCACGAGCCGCCAGGCTTGTTCTATGGTGGAGGCTTCCCCGGTGACGTGGACATCCGGCGCGGCCTCGAGCAGCCGGCGCAGATAGCGGCGTGCCGGCGCTTCATCGTCGATGATCACCACGCTCAGCATATCCCCCCTGAAGTTTTATGGCGTTTGCAGACATGAACCTTGCCCCCATTTCCACGGCGCATGACCCAGCCCGGCCGCGGCGCTTTCCCATGGCACATCCATGATCTTTACATCCACAGGCCAGACCCTGGCGCAGGGCGAGTCCGCGCGCGGCTTCTGGCGCGCCCAGGCAGCGGGATGGATCGTCTTGGCGATCATCGGTTTTTGCATCCGATTGGCCGTCTTCGGCAATGCCACCGCCGCCTTTTGGCTGACGCTCGGCCTGGAGCCGCTGGCCTTCGCGCTGACCAGCGCAGCGGCCGTGCTGCATGGGCGCCGCCGCCCCAGGCCCGGCTCGCAGGTGCCGGTGATCGCCTGCGCGGTCTTGTCGTGCCTGGCGGCGTCGGCCCTGCTGGCCAGCATCGGATACGCCATCCATCAGCTGCTCGTGCCGGGGGTGCTGGAGGCGGTCCCGCACAACCAATTCAGGCTGGGCTTCATCTACTACATGGGGATACTGTCGATCTGGACGCTGATCTACTTCGGCGTGTCGGCAGAGCTTGCCGCACGTGCCGAACGCTTTTCCAAAATGCAGGCCGAATCGCGGGCCTTGCGGCTGGAGCTCGAGCGCCTGCAGCAACAGATCGAGCCACATTTCCTTTTCAATTCGCTCAGCACCATCGTCGCGGAAATCGCAGGGCGGCCCGCGATCGCCGAAGAAATGACCCGACGGCTGGCCGGTTATTTGCGCTATTCGCTGGACAGGCGCGGACGGGGGTTGTGCCGGTTGCAGGAAGAGATCGAAGCGGCCCAGGCCTACGTGCGCATCATGGCCCTGCGCTTCGATGCGCGGCTGGAGTGCCGATGCCGGGTCGATCCGGCCATGCTGGACGTGGAGCTTCCCCACATGACGCTGCAAGGGTTGGTCGAGAACGCGATCAAGCATGGCATACGCTCCGAGCATGAATCCTTCGTCATCGACATCAATGCCCGGAGGGATGCGGACGAGCTTGTCATAGAGGTGGCCAACCCCGGTAGGTTGCAGGCGTCGTTCGACCTGGCCCAGGGGAGTGGCGGCCTGGGCAACCTGTGTCGGCGCCTGGCCCTGCGATATGCCGACCGGTGCCGGTTTTCGCTGGACGAGCGAGCCGGCAGGATCGTGGCCGAAATCCGGGTAAGGGGGGTTCCCGATCCGCTGTAGCCGGCCGCGCCGCCAGCCACAGCGGATGGGAAAGTCCCGGGTCGCTACAGCGCGCCCGGGCAATCCTTCATGCATGCCGGATGCTTGACGTCCGGCCGCGCGTCGTCGACGAAGCCGTCGCGGTTGGGCATGCGGATTTCGCGTAGCGCCTGCGCATCCAGCGTGGCGTCTTCCTTGACGATGCCGTTTAGGTGCAGCAGGTATCCGGTCACCGCGTACACCTCGTCGTTGCTCAGCGACTGCGGTGCCATCAACGGCATCGCCCGGCGGATGTAGTCGAACAGCGTCGTGGCGTAGGGCCAGAAGCTGCCAATCGTCTTGACAGGCTTGTCGCTCGTGAGCGTGCCCATGCCGCCGACCAGCCGGTCGCCCATGCCGCCTTCGCCCTTGGCCCCATGGCAGGCCATGCAGGCGGATTCGTAAATCTGCTTGCCTTGCGCGACCGTGCCGCTGCCAGGCGGCAGGTTTTCGCCGTCCGGGCCGATGTCGATGTTCCAGCCGGCGATTTGCTCCTCGGTGGCGGGCGTACCAAAGCCAAAGCGCTTGCCCTCGTCGGCGGCGTGGGCTGGGCCAGCCAGGCTTGCCGCGGCCAGGGCACAGCATGCCGCCCAGGCAGGGAAGGCGGACTTGTCAGCGTTAGAGACGCGCATTGGTCACCTCTCCGGTCTCGGCAATGCGCCACGGCGTCATCGCGTTGTTGTGATAGAAGGAGTTCTTGCCGCGCGCTTCGATCAATTCTTCGAGCGTGGGCTGTACGTAGCCGGTCTCATCGGTGGCCCGGCTGACGATGACCGTCGGCGTGCCGTCCCACTCCCAAGGCAGGCGAAACCGCGTGATTGCGCGCGTCAGGACCGGCTCTTGCAGTGTCGCTTCCTGCCAATTGCGGCCGCCATCGACCGAGACGTCGACCTTGGTGATCTTGCCATGCCCGCTCCAGGCGATGCCGCGGATCTCGTAGAAGCCTTTGCCCATCAGCTTCTGCCCGCCAGAAGGCGCAGTGATGATGGATTTGGCTTCCATGTAGAAGGAGAACTTGCGCGCCCGGCCATCTGGCATCAGGTCGGTGTACTTGGACGTTTCCTCGCGTGTGTAATAGGGCTTGTCGGTGACATGGAGCCGGCGCAGCCATTTGATGCTCATGTTGCCTTCGTAGCCCGGCAAGAGCAGCCGCAGCGGATAGCCCTGTTCCGGGCGCAGCCGCTCGCCGTTTTGGCTGTAGACCAGCAGCGCGTCGTCCAGGCATTTTTCGATGGGTACGCTGCGCGTCATGGCCGCGGCGTCCGCGCCTTCTGCCACGACCCACTTCGCCTCGGGCTTGAGGCCGACTTCGCGCAGCACGGTCTTCAGGGGCACGCCCGTCCATTCGGCGCAGCTGACCAGGCCGTTGGCTTCGGCCGCCGTTTTGCCGTAGACGTTGAATCCCGGGTTGCCCGAGCATTCCAGGAAGTAGATGTGGGTTTCCGAGGGAAACCGGCGTAGCTCATCCATGGTGAAGATGAGCGGGCGCTCGACCAGGCCGTGGATCATGAGCCGGTGCTGCGCAGGGTCGATGGCCGGCACGCCGCCGTGATGGCGCTCGTAGAACAGTCCGTTGGGCGTGATGATGCCGTCGAGCTCTTGCAGCGGGGTGCGGGTCGACGACGAGAAGTACTGCTTATCGGTGGGGCGCAGATGGCGCACCACGTGCTTTTCGAAGGCCGAGGGCTTGCCGTAAAGCTCGCCGCCGGTGGGCGCGCCTTGTACCTTCATCCAGGGCGGGACGTTGGGCGGCAGCGCCGAGCCTTCGGCAGCTGGCGCCGACGCCTGCTGGGCCAGCGCCCCTGTCGCCGTGGCGGCAGCGGCCGCACCTACCAGCGCGCCGCTGCGGCGCAGGAAGCGCCGCCTGTCGGGTTCGGCTTCATCGCGGCCCGCGGGCGCGATGGCTGTGTCGTCGTCTTGCCGGTGGTCGGCCGGCCCGGGCGCTGGCGCGTGGCGCATAGAGCGTCTCCTCTTCCTGGAATTGATCTTTCCATGCAGACACGGTGACTGCGCCAGCGAGCATACCGCCGAATGGCGCGCGCGGCCAGGGCGCGATTGTTCAAATGTGCAACGCGCGCCCCATGGCCGACAGGGCCGATTCGTGCAGGGCCTCGGCCAGCGTCGGGTGGGCGAACACCGCGTGTGCCAGGTCTTCGTCGGTGGCTTCCATTCCCTTGGCCACGCCATAGGCGGCGATGAGCTCGGACGCCTCGGGGTGCACGATGTGCGCGCCCAGCAATTCACCCGATCGGGCATCGAATACCGTCTTGACCAGGCCTTCGGCTTCGCCCATGGCCAGGGCCTTGCCGTTGCCGACGAAGGGGAAACGTCCGACGCGTACGTCCCAGCCGCGGTCGGCAGCCTGGCCGCGCGCCTGCGCTTCAGTCAGGCCGACGCTTGCCACCTGCGGATGGCTGTAGGTGCAGGCGGGAATATTGCCCACGTCCAGTGGCTGTACGGGCCGGCCGACGATGGCCTCGACGCACAGCACGCCTTCGTGGCTGGCCTTGTGCGCCAGCCAGGGCGGCCCGGCCACGTCGCCGATCGCATAGATGCCCGGCTCGCCGGTGCGGCCCAGTCCGTCGGTGACGATATGCCCCTTGTCGATTTGCACGCCGGTGCCTTCCAACCCAAGGCCTTCGACATTGCCCACGATCCCGGCTGCGACGATCACGCGCTCGACTGCGATGTCGATGTCGCGGCCGTCGTGCCGCAGCGTCACGCGCACGCCGGCGCCGGTGTCGACGGCCTTCGCAACGGCGCAGCTGCGGCGGGTCGCGCGGCCGAGGAGCACCTGCGCAACGCCGCCGCACGCCTGCGGCTGTTCCAGGCGGAACGGCCCAAGGCGGGCGGTGCCCGCGCCTACGCGGCGCGCGCCGGCAGCGCCGGTGCCGGCGCGCACAGCCGTTCCATCTCGCGGCGTAGCCGCACCGCCGGCAAGTCCGCGTCGTAGTCGACGTCTGCCCAGCCTATCGTTTCGCCTGCGGCGATGCGGCGCTTGAGCTTGACCTTGTGCGCCAATCCCAGAGGCAGGCAGCCCGCGGCCAGCGAATCGGCCGCGGGCATCAGGCGGCCGTACACCGTATACCCACCCTCGCCGTCGAGCACCGTGCCGGGCGGCAGGTCGCGCTTGGCCGTGGCCACCACGTCGGCCTGCCAGGACTGCGCCGCCCCAGTGGGTTCGCCGCGCAGGCCTGCGCTGGCCACGCTGATGCCCAGCTCCAGCCCGATCAGGTGATAAGGTTTGTACAGCGACGAGTAGTTGCCGCCGGGATCGGTGACCAGCCCGTACTCCTTGAAGCAACGTCGCACGTAATCACTGTCGGCGGCGAAGGTGACGTATACCCCCCAGCGCAGGTCGCGGAACACCGGCCGGCCGTCGCGCTCGAGCGAGGAGACGACTTCGACCTGGCCGCGGCGGTGCAGCACCCCGCCTTCGTCGGCTGGCCGCAGCACGCGCGCCAGGTCGTCGACGCCGCAGGGCGGGAAGGACAAGCCTTGCGGCGCCGCGTGCAGGCCCGTCGCGTTGGCCACCGCCGCCATTTCGATCGCGCTTTTCGTGCCGTCCAGGAAGCTGTTGAACATCTGCGCATTGAAATCGCCCTCGGCCACCATCTCTGGCGTGAAACCGTAGTAAGGCCAGACGGTGTCGGGGGTGGAGGCGTGGTACTCGGGCAGGTACTTGGTGCCTTTGCCGGCGGCCACGACCTCGAAACCGCAGGTGCGTGCCCAATCGACCATTTCGCAGATCAGCGCAGGCTGGTCACCGTAGGCCAGGCTGTAGACGATGCCGGCCTGCCACGCGCGCTCGGCAAGCAAAGGGCCGGCCAGCGCATCGGCTTCGACGTTGACCATGATGACGTGCTTACCGTGTCGGCAGCAGGCCTGCACGTGCGCGATGCCGGCCGCCGGGCTGCCGGTGGCGTCGATGACGATCTCGACCTCGGGCGCGGCGATCATGGCTTGGGCGTCGTCGCAGAAGTAGACGGTGCCGTCGCGCGCGGCCTCGGACGCCGAGGCGGCGTGCAGGCGGTCGGCTTCCCAGCCGGTGCGCACCAGCGCCGCGCGTGCCTTGTCCGGCAGGAGGTCGGCGACCGCCACCAGCTGCACGCCGGGCGTGCGCCGGGCCTGGCTCAGGTACATGGAGCCGAACTTGCCCGCGCCGATCAGGCCCACGCGCAAGGGGCGGCCATCGGCCTGGCGCTGCAGGAGCATGCGATGCAGGTTCATTACGCCACCTCGCTCAAGGGTTCGGCCGATGTTTGCGCGGCCGTCGGGGGCGTGCCTTGCGCCCAGGGCAGGTCGACGGGGTAATCGCGCACCAGGCAATCGTCGGGCAGGCATTCGATCGGCGTGAAGTCGCGGTGTGCGATCCATTCCGGGCGCTTGAAGCGCCGGATGTGGTTGGAGACCGCGCACAAGCTCAGGTACACCGCCACGCGGTTCCATGGGCTGAGATTGCTGCCCGAGGCGTGCACCAGGCAGGAATGGAACAGCAGCATGGACCCGGCAGGCCCCGTAGGGGCGACGATGCCGCCCTCGCGGTCGCCCGCATTTTCCACCAACTTGCGGATGTTCTCGTCGTTGATGGTCCAGAGCGGATAGCTCGTGGTGGTCGTGTCGTGGCTGGCGTCGAGCACGCCCAGCTTGTGGCTGCCCGGGATGAACATCAGCGGACCGTTGTAATGGTTGACGTCGTCCAGGAAGATCGCCACGTTCATCGCGCGGGGCTCGGGCATCAGGTCGTCGTTCAACCAAGTGCCGTAATCCTGGTGCCACTGCCAGACGTCTCCGTCGAACGCGTTCTTGCCGTTGATCTTGAACTGGTGCATGTAGACGCGTTCTCCGAAGATCTGCTCGACCGGCTTGACCATGCGGGGGTGGCGCGCCAGCCGCGCGAACGGAGCGCTATATAGGTGGGCGGCGAAATTGGTGCGAACCGCGTCACTGCCTTTCTCGCGGACGTTTTCCGGCCGGTGCTGCGCGTACAGGCGTGGGACTTCCTCGACCAGCGGGCGGATCTCCTCGCGGCTGAAATGGCCGGGCAAAAAAAGGTACCCGTCCCGGTCGAACTGCTCCAACTGCTGGGCGGTGAGTTGCATGCTCGTCTCCTCTCGGGTTGGTTCGCGACGATGCGGCTGCCGCGGTTGTTGCGCATGCCCGGGGGTGCCCTCGCTGCTGCCGGCACGGCGGGCGGTTCGATGGCGATCCGGTGCGGTCGAGTGCCGCTGCTTGCCCCGCATGGGGCAACCGGCAGGCCGTCGCGTCGCGGCCAACGTCAGGCCGCGCCCAGCTGCTTGGCCAGTCGCGGCAGCATGCCTTGCGCGGCACGCACCGCGTGCTCGCGCGATAGCGCGGCGGCGCGTTCCGTGTCGCCGGTGTTGATGGCCGCGACGATCGCGGCGTGTTCGTCCCACAGCCCCGCGCGCACGGGTGCATCGCGCAGCACTGCCGCCATGACCCGTTCCAGGTGCTTCCATTGCGGCGTCATGGCCGCAGCCAGCACGCGGTTGCCGCTGGCTTCGTAGATGGCGTGATGCAGCAGCGTGTCGGCGCCGATCAACTCGGGCAGGCGCGCGCTGCGCAGCGCCGCCCGGCCCCGCGCAAGCAGGCTTTCGGGCAGGGGCGCGGCCTGGCCTGCGGCGATGCGTTGCGCGGCCAGCCGCGCGGCCAGCGCATCGACTTCCGCGCGCAGTTCATAGAATTCCTGGATGGTCGCAGGATCGAGCGCGGCTGCCTGCAGCGTACCCCGGCCGTCGGCGCGCACCGCCAGCCCGTCGCGCTCGAGCAGTGCCAGCGCGCGCAACACCGGCTGGCGCGACACGCCCAGTTGAGCGGCCAGGTCTTCCTGCGCCAGCCGCTGGCCCGGCGCGATATCGCCGGCCACGATGGCGTCGCGCAGTTGCGCATAGACGCGCGTGACCAAGTCGGGAGCGGTGCGGACGGGCTTGAGCATGGCGGATCCGTTTCTGGATTCAGAATACAGAAAACGTCCGCCCGGCGTCACGCCGCGGTGCAGCAAGGTACGCTCCGCGTTGCAAGACCGGCGCTCGGCGTTGACTGTTCAGGGGCGATTACGCGATCGGCGCGGCGGCTCTGGAGGCAGGAAGTACCGGGATTCCAGCATGACTCGCCGGGTGATGCCGATCAGTGCGCTGATGCCTTCGGAGGCTGCAGCCATCGGGTAAGCCGCGCAGATGCTCAGAGGGGCGAAGGGAGAGGCCTGCTTGTAAGTGATGACAGATCCTTTCTGGATTTCGTCGCGCACGATGCACAGCGGTAGCACGCTTACGCCTATGCCCGCGGCGACCATGCGAGCCAGCATCGAAATGCTGTTGCAAGTGCTCACCGCCAAGTCGACCCCCCCTTCCTGCTTCCACCACCGGGTGAGCATCTCGTGGAGCGGCGAGGACTTAGTCATGCTCAGGATGGGGGTGTCGGCCAGCGCTTCGGGCGATACCGTTTGGCCGGGCAGCATTTTGGCTTGGCTGCCCACCCATGCCACCGTCGCCCTTGCCAGTGGCTCGATGCGGTGCTGCGGCAGATAGTTCGGATTGGCCAGGAAGGCCACGTCGAGCCGACCTGAGGAAAGCTCCTTGGCCAGTGCGAAACTGTTGGCAATCGTCAGCTCGATATCCAGCCGCGGGTAGCGGTCGCCGAGCAGCGCCATGACCTTGGGCAGAATGGAAATGGCTAACATCTCGGAGGTCCCTACGCGCAACGTGCCTTGTAGGGGATCGCCCGACCGCAGCCGGGCCGACATGTTGCCAAGCAACTCCAGCACGCGTTCGGCATAGTGCAGGGCAACCATGCCGTCCGAAGTCAGGCGCGCCGTCCGGCCCTCGCGCTCGAATAGCGTGACGCCTAGTGCGTCTTCGAGTTCGCGGATGCGTAGCGACACCGACGGCTGGGTAATGTTCAAGTGAGTCGCCGCAGCTTGGAAGGAACCGAGCTTGCTAATCGCGACCAAGGCTTCGAGCTGGGGAAGCGAGTAGCGATACATAGGATCTTCCTATGATTCTTGAGCGATAACTTTAATTAGATTAATGCTCCAACGCCAGATAGCATGCTCTCCGGTCAGAGGAGACATGCGAAATGACGAAAACGCAGCGATTGCGCCAAGCGATCCAGGCGCCGGACATTCTGGTTCTTCCCGGGGTATTCGACGGGTTTAGCGCTCGGCTGGTTGAACGCTTCGGGTATGCATGTGCGTTCGTGACAGGAAGCGGGTTGAGCGAATCCCGCCTTGGCCAGGTCGACGTTGGCCTGATGGGCATGGAAGAAAGCGTCGCCGGGACACGGGCTGTCGCCAGCTGCACGGACCTGGCGCTGCTCGCGGACGGCGACACGGGTTACGGTAACGCCGTGAATGCGTACCATACGGTGCGTGCGTTCGAGCAGGCCGGCGCGGCCGGCGTGATGCTGGAAGACCAGGTCTGGCCAAAGCGGTGCGGCCATATGCGCGGCAAGGAAGTCATCTCCCAGGAAGAGATGGTGGAAAAGCTGCGTGCGGCATGCGAGGCTAGGCAAGATCCCGACTTCGTGATCAAGGCCCGGACCGACACGCTGGCCACGCACGGCGTTGACGAAGTGATCCGCCGCCTGAATGCCTACGCGCAAGCCGGCGCTGATCTCCTGTTCGCCGATGCGCTGCTCGATGCCGAGCAAATCCGTATCGTGGCGGCCAGCGTGTCAAAACCGCTGTGTGTGAACATGGGTTTCGGCATCCGCAGGCGCTCCACAACGCCGTTGTTGTCGGCCACCCAGCTTGAGGAGTTGGGTGTTGCAGTGGTGATCTATCCCCGCCTTCTGACATCTTGCGCGCTCCAGGGAATGAAGACCGGCCTGGAGCTGTTGGGTCAATCGTTGCGCAGCGGTGAACCGGTGGATCGTCCGGACGTCGCAATGGGCTTCGAGGAGTTGAACGACATCATGGGTATGGGCCGCATCCGTGAGTTGGAGGAACGCTATTTGACGGCCTCGCAAAAGGCCGCAAAGTACGGCGCCGGGCAGATCGGTCCTGTCGCGGCGCAGTGAGGACTCGAACATGGCTATCGAGCACGTGCCAACGGTCGGGCAACATCCACTGCCAGCAGGGTCGGCAGACTGCCATGCCCACGTCATCAAGACGGGGTTGCCTCTGGTGCCGGACCGGCATTCACAGCCGGTCGCTGAGGCGCCGGTCGAAGCCTATCTGCGGACGCTGGATGCTTACGGCGTGACCTATGGCCTGTTGACCGCTCCCAGCTTCTATGGTCACAACAACGACGTCTTGCTGGATGCGCTGGCCAAAGGGCGCGGCCGGCTGCGGGGCACGGCCATCGTCGAACCGAGGGTCAGCGAGCAAACGCTTGCGAGCTTGAAGGAAGCTGGCGTATGCGGCCTGCGCCTGAACTGGGTCCGGCGCGCCAGCCTGCCCGATATCGCATCGCCCGAGTATGCATCGTTGTTGGCCAAGGCAGCCAACCTGGGACTGCACATCGAGGTTTACCTGGAAGGCGAGTTCCTGCCGCCCGTGCTGGCGGTCATCCAGCGCAGCAGGGCGCGTGTAGTCATCGACCATTTCGGCCATCCGCCGGGAGGAGACGGGGCCGCGGACAGCGACGGATTCAAGGCGCTGTTGCGGTCAATCGACGCGGGAAACACCTGGGTCAAGCTGTCGGCGCCGTTTCGCCTGCGCGGCGCATCGGCGGCAATGCTTGCACGGGAACTGATCACGCGCAGGGATGGCGAGCGCGTGGTCTGGGCGACGGACTGGCCGTGGGTGGGTTTCGAGACGGACATTACCTATGGGCAGTGCGTGGCCTGGTTGTTCGAGTGGGCTCCCGACGCGCGCGTACGCAAGCGGATATTGGTGGACAACCCGCGCGAGGCATTCGGATTTGGTCCGTGATTGTCGTTCCCGGCCGTGGCCATTCCATTACTGCACGAAGAGGAGACATGACCATGAAAAGGCACAAGTGGCACAAGTGCGCGGTCGCAGCCATGCTGCTTGCCGCGACGCCGCTCGCTGCGGCAAAAGACGTGATCAATCTCATCATCCCAACCGGTCCGGGCGGTGGCACGGACACTCTGTTCCGTGCCATTGCCCGATATGCCGAGCCGCACTTGGATGCGACCATCGTCGTGCAGAATGTTGGGGGCGCAGGGGGCACGATAGGGGTGGCGCAGCTTACCCGTGCAAAACCGGACGGTCGGACCATGGCAGGCGTTTTTATGGGTCCCCTCACGACCAGCCCGCATACGATCAAGACGAGCTATGGCGTCGACGATTACATTCCGGTCATCTACCTGGACAGCGCACCGTATGTCATGTGCGTGCGCCCGGACTTCCCTGCTGACACCGGCAAGGATTTCCTGGATGTGCTCAAGGCCAGCCCCGGAAAGTACACGTACGGTACGGACGGCGTGGCCGGCCCGGCGCAGCTGGCGACGGAACGCATCTTCCGGTCATTCGGGATCAAGGCGCGCGATATTCCCTATCGCGGTGCGGGGGAAACGATGCCCGCCCTGCTGGGAGGCGTGATCGACATTTACGTCGGATCGGTACCTCCGGCCGTGGCCATGGAAAAAACCGGCAGCGTGAAATGCCTCCTGGCAACCTCCGCCAAGAAAACTGCCGCCCTGCCCAAGGCGACCAGCCTGGGAGATCTCGGCATTCCGGACAAAGAGTTGCTGCTTTGGCATGGGCTGATCGTGCCGGCGGGCACTCCTGATGACGCCGTGCGCCGCATCGAGGATGCGTTCGCCAAGGCGGCGAACTCGCCAGAAATGGAAAAATTTTTCGAGACGGCAGGCGTTGAGAAAACTGTCCTGCGCCGCGAGGCTTTCACCCAGCATGTGAAGCGGGAATACGAAGAGCTGGGACAGTTGGTCAAGGAGCTCGGTTTGAAGCAGGACGGTTGAGATGGCGGGCCCCAATCGAGCGCCGCGGGATGGACACTTGTCGCCGCTGCGGGCGATCGTGACCGGTGCCGCGCGCGGCCTGGGGAGGGCGATCGCCTTACGCCTGTTGCGGGACGGCGCGTATGTCGCCGTCTGCGACGTCGACCGGGATGCGCTGCGGTCGTTCGCTGGCGCCGCACCAGGCGTGCAGGTGTTTGCATTGGATGTCGCGGAGCCCGAAAGCGTGGGGGAGATGGTACGGGCAGTGCAGGATCAAGCGGGCGGCGTCGATGTGCTCATCAACAATGCGGCCATTACCGGGCCGTACGGTCCGGTCGAGGAGAACGATCCAGTGCACTGGGCTCGCACCGTAGACGTCAACCTCGTGGGTTATTTTCACTGCATACACCACGTGGTGCCACTGATGAAGCAAGCCGGCTCGGGAAGCATCATCAACATCTCTTCGGTCGCCGGGCGCTTGGGCTATCCGCTGCGCACTGCCTATGCATCGTCGAAGTGGGCCATCATCGGGTTGACACAGTCGCTGGCCATGGAGCTTGGGCCATCCGGGATACGAGTCAATGCTGTGTTGCCGGGCATTGTCGACAACGAGCGCCATCGCATGCAGGTGCAGGCACAGGCCGAGCGGCGCGGCATTGAGATCGAAGAAATGAACGCCCGGTACCTGGAGACGATATCCATGCGGCGCAAGGTTACCGAGGAGGACGTGGCGGACCTTGTCGCGTTCCTGGCTTCGCCGCAGGCAAGGAACATCAGCGGCCAATCTCTGGGCGTGTGCGGCAATGTCGAAACGATGCGGCGCCGTTAGCCTTAGGCATAGGGTCCGCGGCGGGCGATGCCCGTGCGCGCCAGCACGCGATAGCGCGACCCGCCCGGAGCGGGTTCGGAGGCCACGAGCGCGTAGCCTTGGTGACGCCACGTCACCGGCGCGAATGCCAGGTCTCCGGTATCGCGCTTGTCCGCCTTGTGCAGCAAGGTCACGTGCGGGCGCAGCGGCCAGACGTCCGGACCTGGCCAGCCCAGGTCGCGCAGCCGCAGCCATAGCTCGTCGGACATGTCGCGCAGCTGGTGGGCGCCTTCGGAATCCGGATCCGGGCCGGCCCAGACTACTTGCGCGCGCCGGAAGCTGCCGTAGCGGTCGATGACGACTTCGCCGGCCGGCGCGGCGATGGCGCGGGTGAGCGCGGCCAGTTCCGTGGCCTGGGCAGCGCTGGCCCGACCCAGGAAGGCGAGCGTAATGTGCAGGTTCTCCGGGCGGGTGATGCGTCCGCCGCACAGCGGATGCGCCGCCTGGGCAGCGGCCGTGAGCGCCTGCGCGACCTCTGGCGGGGGAAAAATTCCGAAGAAAAGCCGCAACGGCTTGTGGCCGGCGCCGCCTGGCGTGTCGCGCGCGGCGTCGGCCTGGGGCAAGGCGCGGATCGTGCGTGTAACCATGGTGCGGCCGTTGTACTACGGCGCGCCCGCCCGTGCCAGCGCCGGCGCGCCGCCTGCCGCTGCGTCAATCGGATCCGAGCTGCAGCTTGTTCGGCTGGCGCTTTTCGATCGCGTACTTCAGCAGCGCCGCGCTGCGATAGACGCCATGGGCGAATTTTCCGTACGGCAGCGTCAGGAACAGCGCCATGACCGCGCCCAAGTGCACCGCCAGCAGCAGGCCCATGGCCGGGGTGTCGCGCCAGGCCAGCAGCGCCAGCCCGGTCAGGCTGGTCCAGAAGAGCAGGGCGATGAAGCCGCGATCCATGGGCCGCTGCCCGGGATCGCCGTGCAAGGGATGGCGGCGCAGGTTCAGCCACAGCAGGCCGGCCGGCCCGATCAACAGGCCGATCCCGCCGGCGGTGCCGAGCAGCACCGGCAGGCTCCAGAACGGATACGGCGCCTGCCAGCCGAAGGCGTAGTGGTAGAGCGTGCCCACGCAGGTCGCGGCAAAGCAAAGCAAGAAGCCGTAGAAAGTGAAATGATGATACCGCCGGCGCGCCAGCGTGAACGCGTCGTCGGCTTCGTTGCAGCCTTTGCCGTGTCCGCCATCCAGGTACTTGAGGCGCAGGACGTCGTGCGCGGTTTCGGCCACGGCTGGGGCGCTTGCCGCGCCGGGTGAGACGTCGCGCCAGAATCGCCGTACGCCGAGCGCCAACGCGACGACGGCGAAAACGAAGACCGTGCCGAACATGGCCACCAGGGTGTTGTGCGGGAAGATGGCGTAGAAATCGCCGGCCAGCGGCTCGTGCAGCAGCGATCCATTGTTCGCCAGCAGGGCCAGCACCAGGAATAGCGCCAGTGCGGCGGCCGCGGCCAGTGCCACGGTCAGGCCGTTTTTCTTGTACAGCCCGCCCAGCGCAGCCGGCCAGGCGTAGTCGGCATAGGTCTGCACGCGCACGCGCGCCATGGCCTGGGGCACGTTGATGGCAAAATCATGCGGGGGCGCGTATTGGCAGGCGTGCAGGCATGCCCCGCAGTTGTGGCAGAGGTTGGCCAGGTAATTGACGTCGCCCTTGGCGAATTCCAGGCGTCGCGTCATGGCCGGAAAGACAGCGCAAAAGCCTTCGCAGTAGCGACAGGCGTTGCAGATGGTCATGATGCGCGAGACTTCCTGCTCGGCGCAGGTCAGTGCACCCGGGGCGGCCTGGTCTTGGGCCGATCGGGCCAGTTGTTCGAGCGACTGCACGCTAGGCTCCTTCTCGTTGACGGCGCGCGGCCAGGGCGGCCTGCGTGCCGGCGATGCGGCCGAAGGCCGTTCCGATGGTCATGCCCACGCCGGCGGTGTAGCCTTTGCCGAGCACGTTGCCGGCCATCATTTCGCCGGCCACGAACAGGTTGCCGCTGGGCTTGCCGCCGAAATGGACGGCGGCGTGTTCGTTGACCTTCAGGCCCAGGTAGGTGAAGGTGATTCCGGGGCGGACCGCATAGCCGTAGAAGGGCGGCTTGTCGATGGGCCGCGCCCAGTGGGTCTTGGGTGGGGTCAATCCTTCGGTGCGGCAATCGTCCAGCGTGGTGTGATCGAAGGTGCCCACGCGGCACGCGGCGTTGAAGGTGTTGACCGTGTGCATGAACCGCTGCTCATCCAGCTCCAGCTTGCGCGCCAGCTCGGGCAACGTGTCGGCCTTGATTCCCGGGAAGACCGGCGGCATGAAGCGGCCGATGGCCTTGGCGTCGATGATGGAGTAGGCGATCTGGCCAGGTTGCATGGCGGTCAGGCGGCCCCAGATGGCGTAGCGCTTGGGCCAGAAGTCCTCGCCCTCGTCGTAGAAACGCTCGGCGTCGCGGTTGACGACGATGCCCAGCGACACGCAGTCGATGCGGGTGCAGATGCCGCCGTCATAAAGCGGCGCGCGGGCATCGATGGCCACGCAGTGCGATTGCGACGGGTCGCCGACCACGTCGGCGCCGGCGTCCATCATGAAGCGCAGCAGCACGCCCTGGTTAAAGCGCGTGCCGCGGATCAGGAAGTTGTCGGCCGGCCATTCGCCGCGCTCGTTTTGTCCCCAGGCTTCGCGCAGCCACTGCAGGTTGGATTCGAAGCCGCCGGCCGCCAGCACGCAGGCGCGGGCCGGTATGCGTTCATCGCCGATGCGCGCGGCCACGAAGCGGTCGCCGTCCAGCTCCAGGCTGTCGACCGGCGCGTTGTAGCGGATTTGCACGCCCATCGATTCGGCGCTGCGGTAGTAGGCGTTGACCAGCGCCTTGCCGCCGCCCATGAAAAACGCATTGGTGCGTGCCACATGCAGCGCGCCGGACAGCGGGGGCTGGAAGTTCACGCCGTGCTTGCGCATCCAGCCCCGGCAGGTCGCGGAGGCGCGGATCGCGATGCGGGCAAGCTTTTCGTCGGTGATGCCGCCCGTGACCTTGAGCAAGTCCTGCCAGAACTCTTCCTCAGGGTAGGCATCGACCAGCACGTCTTGCGGCCCGTCGTGCATGCAGCGCAGGTTGCGGGTGTGTTGCGAGTTGCCACCGCGCCACTCGCGCGGCGCAGCTTCCAGCAGTAGCACGCTGGCGCCCGCCTCGCGGGCCATCAGGGCGGCGCATAGGGCGGCGTTGCCGCCGCCGATCACCAGGACATCGATCATTTGGGCTCCCCAGGCAGGCCGGCGGGCGCGTGGCATGGCCGCCGCCGGTGCCTCCTTCCTTCCTCAGGACTGAGTCCGACAGTATACAAAAGTATTCAACTGATGGGCGATCGCCACCATCACCCGCTGTGCGTTCGCACATAAGGTTTCCTCATGGATCGATTGGGTCATTTGCATTGATCGGGCGGGGGGCGGCCCTTAGAGTGCCTCGGCCGCCCGGGATCGGGCGGGCTGAAACCACGGAGGAGCCCATGCTGCGATTCGATCCGAACCTGAGGTGGATGTTTACCGAGCTGCCGATGCTCGAGCGCTATGCGGCAGCCGCGCGTGCCGGCTTCAAGGGGGTCGAGGTCGCTTTCCCGTACGAATATCCGGCGGCGCAGATCGCCGACCTGCTTGGGGAAAACGGGCTGACGCTGGTGCAGATCCTGACGCCGTGCGACTGGGCCGCCGGCGAGCGGGGAATCGCCGCGATCCCCGGCCGCGAAGACGAATTCCGCCGCAGCGTCGACACCGCGGTGGCCTACGCGGTCCAGGTCGGCCGTCCCATGATCCATGCGATGGCCGGCAACCTGCCCAAGGACGCCGACCGCTCCCGCTGCCGGGATACCTTCCTGGCCAACATCGCCTATGCGGCCGAGCAGACTGCCGCCGAGGGCATCACCCTGATCATCGAACCCTGCTGCCGGGCACGCTTTCCCGACTACTACTACAGCCGCATCGCCGAGGGCGTGCAGGCGATCCGCGAAGTGGGGCGCGAGAACGTCAAGCTGTGCTTCGACACCTTTCACGTCCAGAGCGAGGAAGGAAACATCGTACGCACGCTGCAGGAGTGCTTTCCCTACGTCGGGCACATCCAGATCGGCAACGTGCCGGGCCGGCACGAGCCGGGCAAGGGAGAAATCCATTTCCCCTACTTCTTCGAGCAAGTGCAGGCGCTCGGTTGGAAAGGATGGATAGGTTGCGAATTCGAGCCGTCCGGGCGTACCGAAGACTGCCTGGAATGGGCGCGTCCCTACGGCATCGGCGTGCGCTGAAGCGCCGCGCCGCCCGAGATATTTCATCGACTGCACGCACTTCAAGAGATCAAGGAAGCCAAGCCATGCTGACCGCTGCCGACAACGAATTGCTTACCCGCACCGGTCCGGACCAACCCATGGGCCAGTATTTCCGCCGCTTCTGGCAACCGGTGGCGCTGTCGCGCGAACTGCCCGAGCCGGATTGTCCGCCGTTGCGCGTCCAGATCATGGGCGAAAAACTCGTCGCTTTCCGCGACAGCCACGGTCGGGTCGGGCTGGTCGACCACGTCTGTCCGCACCGCGGCGCCGACCTGTACTACGGCCGCAACGAAGAATGCGGACTGCGCTGCGTCTTCCACGGCTGGAAGTTCGGCATCGACGGCCGGGCGATGGACCTGCCCAATGTGCCGCCGGAATCCAACTACCACAAGGAATTGCGCATCAAGGCGTATCCCACGCGCGAATACGGCGAGATCGTGTGGGCCTACATGGGGCCCGATCCGTGGGGCGAGAAGATTCCCGAAGTCCCCATGCTGGAGTTCGGCCAGCTGCCGCCCAGCCACCGCTATGTGACGAAGAAGCGCCAGGAATGCAACTGGGCACAGGCCATCGAAGGGGCGCTGGACACGTCACATTTCAGCTTCCTGCACATGCCGGCGCCTTCGGTGCCGTCCAACGAGAATCCGGACGCGCCTGCCGACGAGAAGCGCCTGGCGTGGATACGCAAGGACCCCATGCCCCAGTTTTCCATCCTGGAGCATGACGTCGGCTTCGTGGTCGGCGGCGCGCGCCGCGCCGACGGCCGCAACATCTATTGGCGCACGACGCAATTTGCCCTGCCTTCGCACAGCACCACGCCGTCGACGCTGCCGGGCGAGAACTATTTCGGTTATACCTTCGTGCCCATCGATGATTATTCCTGCTGGATCTACACCTACGTGTGGAACCCCGATCGCCCGCTGACCGAAGAGGAAAGGCGTCAGCTCAAGGGGGGACACGGAGTCGTGGCCGAGGTCGACGAAAACTTCATTCCAGTGCGCAACAAGAACAACGAATATCTGCTGGATCGGCGCGACCAGAAGGAAAAAACCTATACCGGCGTGCGCGGCGTGGCCGAGCAGGACGCGATGATCCAGGAAAGCCAAGGACCCATCGCCGACCGTACGCGCGAGCACTTGACTGCCACGGATGCGGCGATCGTGCGTTTCCGCCGCGCGGTGATCGGCGGAGCGCGCGCGCTGGCCCGTGGCGAGGAGCCGCAGGAACCGTGGCGGCATCAGGCGTATCAACTGCGCTCGGGCAGCTGGGTGGCCGAAGAAGGCACGCCGTTCGAGGACATCATGCAAGAGCGTTTCGGCGACCGGTACGGGCGGGTCATCCGACAGCCCGCGTAACACGCCGGCCGCCGCTACCGTGCCATTGGGCGGCCGACAACGATAAATCGACAACAGGAGACACCATGCGCAAACCTGCACGCATCCTGCAAACGGCCGCCGCGGCGGTCCTCGCTTTTGCGGCCAGCGCCGCCGTCGCGGCGCCAGGCGACTATCCCAACAAGCCCGTGCGGCTGATCGTGCCCTACGCCGCGGGCGGATCCACCGACAGCACCGCGCGGCTCGTGGCCAAGGGCCTGGCCGACCAACTGGGGCAATCCTTCGTGGTCGAAAACCGCGCCGGAGCCGGTGGCCAGATCGGCCAGGACGTCGTGGCCAAGGCGCCAGCCGACGGCTATACGCTGCTGTTTAGCGCGGCCGGCCCGCTGACGGTGACCCCGCATGCATATGCCAGCCTGCCGTACCAGCCGATCGACAGCTTCACCCCGGTCAAGCTGGTCGCCCAGGCGCCGCTCGTCCTGGTGGCCAATCCCAAGACCGGGTTCAAGACCGTCAAGGACGTGATCGCCGCGGCCAAGAAGGAGCCGGGACGGATCACGTACGCGTCCTTCGGCAACGGCAGCGCCGCCCATTTGGCCGGCGAACTCTTCAAGTCGCTGGAAGGCGTGGACCTGGTGCACGTGCCCTACAAAGGCAGCGCGCCAGGGCTGGTCGATGTGATCAGCGGCCAGGTCAACGTCATGTTCGACGTGCTGGTGTCGGCGCTGCCCCACGTGCAGGCGGGCAAGCTGACGCCGATCGCGGTGACGCTGCGCGAGCGCACGCAGCTGATGCCGGACGTGCCCACCATGCAGGAGGCGGGCGTGAAGGACTTCGAAGCTGGTACCTGGTTTGGCTTGCTTGGGCCGGCCAACCTGCCCGCCGACGTCGTCCAGCGCCTGTCCGATGCGATGGACAAAGTCCTGGCCGATCCGAACTTCCAAAAGGAAATTCGCGCCCAGGGGGCCGAAGTCGCCGGCGGCACGCCCCAGGACTTCGACGCGTTCTTCCGGGCCGAGTTTGACAAGTGGGGCAAGGTCGCCAAGACGGCGGGGATCAAGGCCCAGTAATCCAACAGCGGTAAGCCGCCGGCTTGCCGGCGGCGCGATGCACCACGATGACGACCGACGCACGCCTTTGCCTACGCATACGCGCGATCCGCGAGGAAGCGCAGGGCATACACAGCTTTGAGCTGGCAGCCGCCGACGGCGCGCCGCTGCCGCCTTTCACTGCCGGCGCACACGTGACGCTGCACCTGCCGGTCGGCCTGGCGCGCAGCTATTCGCTGGTCAATCCCTGCCGGGACGGCGCGCCTTACGTGATCGCGGTCAACCGCGATGCGGCCAGCCGCGGCGGCTCGCGCTATCTGCACGAGCGGGCGCGTGTCGGCGACGTGCTCGAAGCCGACGGCCCCCGCAACCTGTTCGCGCTGCAGGAGGATGCGCCTGCGTCGGTCTTCATTGCCGGCGGCATCGGCATCACGCCCGTACGCGCGATGGTCCGGCGCCTGGACGAGCTGGGGCGGCCATGGCAGCTGCACTATTGCGCGCGCTCGCGCGAAGCGGCCGCCTTCCTGGCGGAATTCGAGGGTGATGCGCGGGTGCAGCTTTACTTCGACCATGGGCCTGGCCAGAGGCGGCTGGACATCGGCGCCGTACTGGCCGGGTTGCCGGCCGATGCGCACGTCTACTGCTGCGGTCCGGCGGCGATGCTGGAGGACTATCTTGCCCACGCGGCGTCGCTGCCGCCAGACCGCGTGCATTACGAGCGCTTCGCCGCCGAACAGGCGCAGGCCACTGGCGGCGGCTATCGTGTCCAGCTGGCACGCTCGGGCCGGTCGGTGACGGTGCAGCCTGGGCAGACCATCCTGCAGGCGCTGCTCGACGCCGGCCTGCAGCCGCCACATTCCTGCATGCAAGGGGTGTGCGGCAGCTGCGAAACCCCGGTGCTCGCCGGCCGGCCGGATCACCGGGACCAAGTGCTGACGGAAAGGGAAAAGGCGCAGGGTCGCACGATGATGATCTGCTGCTCGGGCAGCTTGGACGAGGAGCTGGTGCTCGACATTTAGGGTGCCAGGCCGTTTACCGGGCGGGCGTCACGCCTGTGAAGCCGTGAACTCGTGAAGAAAATCGAGCAGGCTCGCCGCGGCGGGGGAAAGGCTGTGACCGCGCTTGGTAAAGACGGAGATTTGCCTGTGGATGACCGGATCGCGCACCGGTACGCCCACCACGCCGAAGGACGACAGCAAGGGCGTGGAATACGAAGGCAGGGCAGTCAGCCCGTGGCCCCACTTGACCATGCCCAGCGCGGTGGTCAGGTAGGACACCGAATGCGCCGGTTGCAGGACCAGGGACTTCGACCAAGCCAGCAGGTCCGCCTGGAGGCGCACGGTGAAGTCCAGCGGCAGGCTGACGAACGGGTACTGCAGGGCCTGGCGCCAGGTCGCCTTGCCGCGTTGCGCCAGCGGATGGTCGCTCGGGCAGATCAACTGGATGCGGTCCAGGAACAGCCTTTCCTGCACCAGGCCGACCGGCGTCGGCCGTTGCGGCGCCACGCCGAAATCGGCCTCTCCGGCCAGCACCCGGGCGAGCACCTCCTCGTTGGGCAGGTCCAGCATTTGTACGGTAATCGCCGGATAGCGGTCGCGAAATCGCGCCAGGATTTGCGGCATCAGCGCCTGTCCGTAAAGCAGCGTACAGGCCACGCGCACCCGGCCGCGCTGGCGCTCGTGCAGTTGCAAGGTGCTGTTGACCGCGTTGTCGAGCTCGTCGAGCACCTTGACCGCCAACGGATAGAACTCCGCCCCGGTGGTCGACAGCCGCATGCGCCGGCTGGTGCGGTCGAGCAAGCGCACGCCGAGTTCGCTTTCCAGCTCGCGCAGCAGCAGGCTCAACGCCGATTGCGTCACATGCATCCGCTTGGCTGCTTCGGTGAAGCTGCCTGCATTGACCACATTCACGAAGGCGCGCAGCTGCTTGATGGTGACGTTCATAAGGCGATCAGGTTCGACCAGTCTCGGTCCGGTTTCGCGCAAGTATAGGCATGATGCCGGCATCGCGGGCCCGACCCTTTATTCCGAAACGGAGGTAGCAACACGTGAAGCTGTTGAGCTTTGAAACGGACAACGGTCCGTCCTGGGGGATTTGCGATGAGGGCGGCCGCGTCATCGACGGCGTGGCGCTGACCAGCGGGCGGTTTGCCAGCCTGCGCGCCGTGCTGGCCGCCGGCGCGCTGGATGAAGTCGCACGACAGGTGCGCAGCGCCGCGCCCACGCTGGTTCTGGCCGACCTGCGCCTGCTGCCGGTCATCCCCGATCCCGGCCGCATCCTCTGCATCGGCCTCAATTACGAGGAGCACCGGCGCGAAACCAACCGCGAGCCGACTGGCGAACCCACGGTGTTCCTGCGCACTGCGGGCTCCCAAGTGGGACATGGGCAGCCTTTGATCGTGCCGGCCGAGTCGCACATGCTGGATTACGAAGGCGAGATCGCCATCATCATCGGCCGAGCTGGACGCCGCATCGCCCAGGCCGACGCCTGGAACCACATCGCCGGCTACGCGCCCTACAACGATGCGTCGGTGCGGGACTGGCAGCAGCACACCACGCAGTGGACACCCGGCAAGAACTTCGACGGGACCGGCGCATTCGGGCCTTGGATGGTCACGCGCGGCGAGATCGCCGACGGCCAGGAACTGACGCTGACCACCCGGCTCAATGGCCAGGTGGTGCAGCAGGCCAGCACGGCCCAGCTTATCTTCGGCATCCCGCGCCTGGTCCACTACATCTCGCGCTTCGCGACGCTGCAGCCGGGCGACGTCATCGTCACCGGCACCCCGGGTGGCGTGGGGTTCAAGCGCAACCCGCCGTTGTTCCTGAAGCCCGGCGACATCGTCGAGGTCGAGGTCAGCGACGTCGGTTGCCTGTCCAACCCGGTACAGGCTGGCTAAAGCCCGGCGCCACGCAAGCGTGCCGGGCAGCGGCGCCAGCATGCCCGGCATGCCGGGGGCGGACGCCCTGCGAGGCCTGTCGTGGCGCCGCATCAGATTGGCGGCTGATCGCCTAGGATGCGGCAGGGATGGCTTACGCGTCCTGCCAGTCCAATTGCCAGGCGCCGTCGCGCACGTTCTGCAGCCACAGGCAGCAGGAAAGCGTCTTGGCGTCGGTGACGTCGCCGTTGCGGCAGGCTGCCAGCAATTCGTCCACCGGCATCAAGTGCACGTCCAGGAATTCGCCGTCGTCGAGCTTGCGTTCGCCGCCGCGCAGGCCACGCGCAAAGTAGATATGGATGATTTCGGTCGAGTAGGCGATCGCCAGGTGCAAGGCGCCGGCGCGCGCCCACTGGGCCGCGCGGTAGCCGGTTTCTTCCAGCAGCTCGCGCTGGCCGCAGCGCAAGGGATCCTCGCCCGGATCGAGCTTGCCGGCGGGGAATTCCAGCATCACGCGCCCGACCGGGTGGCGGTATTGCCGCTCGACCACCACGCGGTCGTCGTCGGCCAAGGGGATCACCACCACCGCGCCGGGGTGCACCACATACTCCCGCTGCGCCAGCCGGCCATCGGGCTGGCGCACTGTGTCGCGGCGCACGTGCAAAAAACTGCCCTGCAACAGGGTTTCTGAGTTGACCAGGGTTTCGGCCAGCCGGGAATCGGATTCGGATGTCATGGATGGAGCCGAGCTTGGGAACCAGTGCGAACTTTACCCAAGAATGGTTGCGCGGCCGGCGTTGCGCCGGCGGCTGCCGGGCACAGCCGCGCCGTGCGCGGCCCCCCCTTTCGATGGCCCGAGGCCCAACCGTGCGTCATTTCAGCGCAAAGTCCACCCGGGACGCCGGCCCGCCGTCGTCGATGCCGCCGGCATCCAGCTTGGGCGCGACGACGAAGATCCGGTCTGCCGGCCCGGACTCCTGTAGCAGTTCGTAGACCGCCTGGGCGCGCGCGTCGGCCAGCTTGCGCAGCGCTTCTTCGTCCACCGGCGCGGCCGCCAGCAGCATGGCTTCCATTTGGTCCGGCGGCACGGACTTGGCCATGCCGATGAAGTTGCGCGGCTTGTCCTCGATGTCCGTGTCGTCGTAGACGTCTTCGAGGTACTTGGCCCGTTCGGCATCCGAAACGGTCACGCCGGCCGGGTCGACCTTGCGGCTACGGGTCGACTGGTCGCGGGCCTTGGCTTCACGCAGCCGGTGCTCCAGCCATGTGCGCCGCAGCCCCTGCTCGTCGGCCTGCGAGTCGACGCGCCCGACGATATCCAGGCGCAGGGACGGCCGGTCGTTGAGCGCCGAAGCCAGCGTGGTGACCTGCTCGCGCGCCTTGTCGTCCAACTCGGCACTGCCGGGTTCGAAGCCGACGTAGGACAGTTCTTCATCCGAGCCGAAGGCGGAGGCCAGCAGCGAAAACGGCGCCGTGACGGCCTTGGTGATCAGGTTGACGAACACCCGCAGGATGATGCCGCCGATGGAGAACTGCGGATCGTCCAGCGAACCTGAAATCGGCAAGTTGATGTCGATGTTGCCGCGCGCGTCCTTGAGCAGGGCGATGGCAAGTGTCACGGGCAGGTTGATTGCGTCGGGGCTGTCGGTGCGATCGCCCAGCGTCAGTTGGTTGAGCACCACGCGGTTGCGCGCGGTGAGCTGCCTGTCCTCGATGCGGTATTGCACATCCAGCGACAGCTTGCCGCGCGTGATGGGATAGCCCATGTACTTGGCCGAATAGGTCGTGAACCGCGGCAGGTCGACGCCTTGGGCGCTGGCCTTCAGGTCCAGCGACAGGTAGCGCGCAAATGGCTGCACCGTGCCGCTGATCGAGAAGGGCGCGGTGCCGTAGACGCGCCCAGCCACGCGCACGTTGGCCGGACGCGGGTTGGTCGAGGACACGGCGCTGACCGAGCCATCGATGGCCGAGAGGTCAGCCGTGTAGTTGGGTTTGACGAAGCGGTCGGTAAAGACCACGCGGCCACGGCGCAGCGCGACCGAATCGACGGAGATTTCCGGCGCCGGGCCCGCGGCGGGCTTGGAAGGCGCGGCGCGCGTCTGGGTGTCCTGGGTGATGGAGCCGCCGGCGGTGCCCGGCTCGGCCACCAGGTCCATGACGTTGAGCCGGCCTTGCGCGTTGAGGATCACGCGCCCGAAGAAGTCATCCAGCACGACCTTGCCCAGGTGGGCGCTGATGCGCTCGCCGTTGATGGCGATCTTCATGCCGGCCAGTGACAAGTTGCGCCACTTCATGAACTCGGCCCGATTGACGCGATCCTGCAGATCCAGGCCGGAGACGTCCACGGCGCCCGACCAGTCCAGCCGCATCGGCGACTTCTGCGCGGCGGGCGAGAACGCCACCTTGCCTTTGGCGCCCACGGTCATGGCGCGCACCGTCGCGTTCAGGCTCGAGGCCACATAGGGTGCAAACGAGGCAGCGTCCAGCCCTTGCAGGTCCACGTCTGCCTGGACCGACATCGGTTGCTGCGTGTAGCGGCCTTTGACCGTGAGTGCCCCTTTGCCTTGGAGTCCATCGGCCTGCAGGGCAAATGCGGTGTCGCCGCCAGCCAGGTCGTAGCGGTCCGCCGTCAGCGCCAGCTTGGACGCGCGCAGCTTGACCGCCGGCTTGACCGAGTTGTCCTGCAGCGCGGTGTCGGTCAAGGCGGCATCGATGTCACGCACCGATACCTCCATGGCGTCGCCGCGCTGCACGGCGAGCAGTTTCGCGGCGATGCCGGCGCTGCCCGAATCCAGCTGCAACGGCGAAGCCTTGCGTAGTGCCGCGTCGAATGGCTTTAGCGCCACGGCGTCGGCCCGCACGTCCAGGTCCAACGAAAGCGGCGAAATGGCCAACTTGCCTTGCGCGCTGAGCTTGCCGCCGGCATCGGCATCTGCCGCCAGGGACAGCGCGACCGGTTCGCCTGCCGGCTGCGGCAGGGCGATGGGGCCGGCTTGCAGCGTCAGGCCGCCCAGGGCGTACTCCAGGGGTAGGGCAGCATCTTGCCATTGCAAGCGGCCGCCCGTGACGTGCAGCCAGCCGATGCGCAGGTCCCAACCAGGCGGCGTGGCCGGCCTGGCTGCGCCGGCAACTTGCCCGCCGCCGTCGGTCTTGCCTGCGTCTGCGGCGTCAGCGGCATGAACGGTATCAGCGGTCGCGGCGGTATCAGCGGCATCAGCGCCATCATCGACTGGTTGGGCGCCGGTGCGTGGGTCGCCTGCACGATTGCCGGACTCGGCCGGGCCTGCCGGCGCTGCGGCCGCTTGTTGGAGCGCCTGCAGCCAATTGATGCGGCCTTGCGCATCGCGCGCGGCATGCACGTGCGGCGCGCGCAGGTCGATGCCGGCCACGTGCAGGCGCGAGGCCAGCGGTTCGGCATCGACGCCACGCACGGTCAGCGCGTCCCATTGCAGCAGCGCCGCGCCCTGTCGGTCGCGCAGGTCGAGTTCGCGCAACGCCATGTCGCCCGTTACCCGCAGGCGGGCCGGGCCGTCGCGCGGCTGCTCGAAGGCCAGTTGCAAATTGGCGTCCAGCAGGGCGCGCTGCACGGCCAGCGGCAGCGCGCCCGGCCATGCATCGGCAAGCTTGTCCAGCTCCAGCTGCAGGAATGCCAGGTTCAGCGTCGAGCGTGGTACGTCGTCAAAGGGCCGCGCCGTGCCGTCCAGGGCGAAGGTGCTGCCATTGACCCGGGCGTGCAGGCGCGGCTCCACATCGATGTCGGTGGCATAGCCGAAGTTGGAAATGAATGGGATGCCAAGCCCGATCTGGTCGATGACATGCTGCCGCCCGGTGACCTGGTCATCGAGCGCGACCGCGCCCTCGTCCAGGACCAGATTGTTGAGCGAAAAGCGCGGCAGGCCCTCCTCTTCGGGCTCCTCGGGGGCAGGTTTTTCGGCCGCCAGCTTGGCCACGCGCTCGACGATGTCGGAGAAATTGAAATGCACCGGGCCATCGCGCACCAGGGCCAGTTGCGGGCGATGCACGTGCAGGCGGTCGACGACGGGGGCAAGGCGCACCAGTGAGGACCACGCCGCGCTGACTTCCAATCGCTCGACGCGCAGCAGCGGATCGGCTTCCGGTTGGTCGACCGCCAAGTCGTGCGCACGCAAGGTCAGCGTAAAGGGATTGAAGGAGATCTCGCCCACGGCGATGTCGCGGCCGATCATCTCGGCCACCTGGCCAGTCAGCGCGTCGCGCACCAGGCGGGGAACTTGCCACGCGGCCAGCCCCATCAATAGCGCCACTGCCGCCACCACGCCGATTGCAATCTTGGCGGGCCTGCTGCGCAGGCGAATCCGTGGCAGTCTCGCTTGCATGCTCGTCTCCGGTGAAGCCGCGGGCATTATCGCCCAGCGCGCCCGCGCGACCAATACAGGAAAGGTCAACCCGTGCCGCGCCGGCGGGCATTTGTGTTGCAAGATGATTCGGATGCCCGATAGAATCCGGGCCGTTGCAGCAAACCGTTTCCCGGGACTTTTCCATGGGCATGAGCCTGTCGGCACGGCGTCGCGCGTGCTGGCTCCTTTTGGTTGCATTGCTCTATGCCGCGCTCATGCCCTCATTGGGATTGGCAAGCGGCAAGGCAGCGGCCGCCCGTACGGTGCTGCTGCAGCTGTGCGGCGGCGACGGACACACCTCGCTGTCGGTAGACCTTCCGGACGAATCCCCCCAGGCCGGCGCGGGAAAAATACTCGCAGGCTTGTGCCTGCTTTGCGCGCACCCGGCCGTTCCTCCCCAGCTAGGCGATGGCCCGGCATTAGCGCCCGCCGTAGGCTTTGCGCCTTCGCGCGTGACGCAGGCGCTGCCGCCGCGGCAGGCTGACGCCTGGGACCCGGGCCTGGCCCGGGCACCCCCCTTGACCGCCTGACAGTCGGCTTCATGCGCGTGCGCCTACCCGCGCGGTAGCGTCGGCACGCCTGCTCACTGTTTTCGGCATGACGACGGCAGCAGCGAACAGCTGCCTGCCTTCTCGCGTTCGTCCTTGTCCACCGTGCCGCGATCGCGTGGCAAGCCCTTCGGCTGGTGTGGCGGCAACCGATGCCGTCGCCTCGGGCTGTACGGGCCGGCGCGATGGGGGCAGGGCGATCGGCGGTCGCGTCCATGCCGCATCCGGGACGGTTTCATGCGTACTCATCATTGCGTTGCGCGCAGTCGCCTGCGCGCCATCTTTCGTCGCGCCGCCATGCTGCCGGCGCTTGCCTTGCCGGCAGCTGCAACGGCCCAGCAGGCCGCCACGCTGGCACCCATCGTCGTCGCGGCCGAGCCGCCGACCATGCTGGGCGAACCGGCGTCGACCGGCTCCAACCTGGGCCTGACGCCCATGCAAACGCCGGCCAGCGTCGAGGTCATCACCCGCGAGCAGCTGGAGGAACGGGGCGATGCCGACATCGTCGATGCCATTGCCCGGTCGGCCGGCATCAGCGCCATGCCGCATCCGGGCAACGGGTTGGGCGCATTGTCCATGCGCGGCTTCACCGACTCGACCTCGGTCATGCGCCTTTACGACGGCATGCGCCAGTACGGCGGCGTGGGAGTGACCTTTCCCTTCGACACCTGGTCGGTGGCGCGCATCGAAGTGCTGCGCGGGCCGGCGTCGGTCATCCATGGCGATGGCGCCATCGGCGGCGTGGTGAACGTCATCCCCAAGAAGCCCGAACCTGGTTCCATCGAGAACGAAATCCAGGCCACGGTAGGCACGGACGACACGCAGCGCTTGGCGCTGGGCAGCGGCGGCGCGCTGACCGAGCGGCTGTCTTACCGGCTCGACGTCAGCGGCGCCCACAGCGCCGGTTGGGTGGATCGCGGGGACAACGGCAGCGCGACGTTTTCTGGCGCAGTGCGGCTGCAGGCCAGCCGTGACCTGGCGTTTACGCTTAGCCATGCATACGGCTACCAGCGCCCGATGCGCTATTTCGGCACGCCGCTGGTGCAGGGCCGGCAAAGCGACGCCTTGCGCAACAAAAACTACAACGTCGGCGACGCATTCATGCGCTTTCGCGACGACTGGACCCAGCTCGATGCTGCCTGGACGCCAGGCGTGGCTACGGTGCGCGCGCGCCTCTACCACGTGGGCAGCAAGCGCGATTGGCGCAATGCCGAGTACTACGCGTACGACCCGGCCACAGGCCTGATCGACCGGTCGGGCAACACTGAGATCTCACACGACCAGCGACAGACCGGGCTGACCGTCGATGCAACCGTGCGCGGCAAGCTGGCCGGCATGAATAACACCTTCTCGGTGGGGATGGATGTCAGCCGCAGCCGTTTCACCCATAGCAATAATGGCTACAGCGGCAGCTCGGGGCCGGTCGATCCCTACGATCCCGATCCGGGCCACTTTCAAAGCGACCAGCCCTTCGTGCCGCGCTATCGCAATCGCCTCGTGCAGTACGCGCTGTTCGCGGAAAACCGGATCGTGCCCGCCCCGGCCTGGTCCCTGGTCGCCGGGCTGCGCTACGACCATGCGCGGCTGTGGCGAGAAGAACTGCCCGCCGGTGAGCGCAGCGTGAACCGCACGTACTCGGACGCAGGCTGGCGCGTCGGCGTGGTCTACGACGCGACGCCCGAGACGGCCCTGTATGCGCAATATGCCGAGGCGGCCGACCCCGTGGGCAGCCTGCTCATGATCAGCCCGGCCAACGCGCCGTTCGACATGTCCAAAGGGCGCCAGGTCGAGGCGGGGCTCAAGCAGGTGTTCGCGCAGGGACGCGGCGAATGGACACTGGCGGCGTATCACATCCGCAAGACCGATTTGCTGGCCCGCGATCCGGCCGATCCCGGCCGTCGCGTGCAGGTCGGCGCGCAGTCCTCGCGCGGCGTCGAACTCACCCTGGCGTGGCACCTGGCGCGCGGCTGGAAGGTGCAAGCCAATGCCACGGCGCTTCGCGCCCGCTACGACGATTTCACCGAAGCGGTCGGTGCGCCCGCGGTGGCCGTCTCGCGCAAAGGCAATGTCCCGCCCAATGTGCCGCAGCGCCTGGCCAATCTGTGGCTAAGTTGGACGTTCCAGCCCGGGTGGACGGCGATGGCCGGGCTGCGTTACGTGGGCAAGCGCTACGCCGACAGCGCCAACGAAGTGGAGCTGCCTTCGTACACCGTCACGGACCTGGCGCTGCGCTGGGAGGCGGACACGCGCACGGTGCTGACCGCCCGCGCGTACAACGTGTTCGACAGGGCCTACTTCACCACGGCTTACTACAACGTGGACCAGTGGCTGTATGGACCGGGCAGGCGTTTCGAGTTGACGCTGGATCACCGCTTCTAGGCCGGGGCCGATATGAGTGCTGCAATGCGCGCCAAACGGGTGGTCTATCTCGTCCACCGCTGGACGGGCGTGGCAGGCTGCCTGCTGATGGTCCTGTGGTTCGCCAGCGGCGTAGTGATGTTGTTCGTCGGCTATCCCAAGCTCACGCCCTGGGAACGGTTGGGCGCGCTGCCGGCCTTGCCGGCAGTGAATTGCTGCGCACCGCCGGATGGCGTCGTCGACGAATGGCACGCGGCGCAGGTAGGGCTCGTGCTGACCACCATTGCCGGGCGGCCGCAGTTCGTCCTGCAAGACGGCGGGCGGCCAAGCGCCGTGCCGCCAGGTGGCGCGCGCGAGGGGCCGATTACGCTGGCGCAGGCGCTGGCCGAGGCGCAGGCCTTTGCGCCGGGCGCGCCGCTGCACCATGCGGGCATGGTTTACGAAGACCGGTGGACGCATGCGCGCAGCCTGGATCTGCATCGGCCCTTGCACCGCATCGCGGTCGGCGGCAACCGCCCGGGCGACCTGTACGTCTCGTCGGCCACCGGCCAGATCGTCTTGGATGCCCCCCGCGTCCAGCAATATTGGAACTACGCTGGCGCCTGGCTGCATTGGCTGTATCCGCTGCGCGACCGTTCGGTCGATCCGCGCTGGTCGTGGATCGTCATCGCTTTGTCTGCCGCATGCACCGTTACGGCGGCATCGGGCCTGCTCGTCGGGGTGTGGCGATGGCGCTTCCGCGGGCGATACAAATCGGGCGCGCGCACGCCTTATCGCCAGGCGTGGATGCGCTGGCATCATCTCTTTGGGCTGGGTTTCGGCATCGTGGTGTGCACGTGGATATTCAGCGGATTGATGTCGATGAACCCGCTGGAAATCTTTGCGCCGGCAAGCCGACCGGACATCGCGGCCTATCGCGATGGCGTCCGTCCAGCTACACCGCTGCAGCGCGGCTGGCTGGCCTCGCCTGGCCAGATCCTGCACGCCTTGCGCAGCGATGGCTTTGCCGCCGTGGAGCTGCAATGGAAAACGTTGGGCGGGCGTCCCTACGCCATCGCCTACGATGCGCAGGCCGATAGCCGCGTGGTCAGGATCGCGTCGGCAGCGCGCGTGTCGGTGTCGCCATCCTGGTCGCCTGACGACGTCATGCCGGCGGCATCGCGCCTGCTGGCTTGGCCCGTGGCGCAAAGCCGCGTCCTGCATGCCCATGACGCGTATTACTACCGCCGCCATGCCGAGGCCATGAATGGCGCGCTGCCGCGCAGCCTGCCCGCCTTGCGCGTGGACTTTGCCGACCCGGCGCGCACGCGCATCTATATTGATCTACGCACTGGGGAAGTCGCTGCCAGCCTGGACCGTTCGCAGCGCCTGGGGCGGTGGCTGTTCTATTTCCTGCACAGCTGGGATCTGCCGGCGCTGCTGCGTGCGGGACGCGCGCGGGACGTGGCCATCATCGCGCTGAGCCTGGGCGGGCTGGTGGTGTCGGTTAGCGGCGTGGTGATTGGGTGGCGGCGCCTTGGCAAGAAGCGCGTCAAGCAGAGGATTTGAAAAAGCGGGAGCCGCCCAGTACGCGGCTAAGTTGGCGTGCCGATTCCAGCAGCAAGGGTTTCCATTTGACGACATTCTCGTCGTGGAAACGGGTCGCTGGGCCCGATATCGCGATGACGCCACGCAATGTTTCGGAGTCGAACACCGGTACGGCAAGTGCGGCGATGTCGGCTTCGCGCTCGCCCACGGACATGAACACCCGCGGGGCAGGCATGTTTTCGGCAATTTCGTATTCAAGGAACACGCGCCCCGCCGCACCTTTATCTAGCGGTAGCAATTCACCCTGCCGGATGTGGTCACGCAGTTGTCGGGGAGATTCGGACCGATAAAGGCACACCCGTACGTCTCCTTCACGGGTGAAGAATGATGCGCCTTCGCCAGTCAGCCTGACCAATTCGTCCAGAGCGGGGGGTACGTGCTGGTCAAGGTTTAACGATGTCTTGTAGACGTGCGCCCAGTTCAGAACCCGGGATCCTAGCTGGTACTGGCCATTGGGCAGGCGTGTAACGCAGTGAAAGTCGATCAGCGTGGCCAGTTGCCGAAGCAGCGTGCTCTTGTACAGGCCGGTCCGGATCGACAGTTCGTGCAAGGACAGCGAAGGTTCGTCTGGCCCGAACGCGTTCAGGATCTTGATTGCTCGTTCGACCGCGGAAACCGACGAGGCTTTGTCCATATGCGTGTTAACCCTGATTCTTCCAGAAAATTGGCGCATGCTATAAAATTCTCCTACGAAGAATCAAATTCTGTCAAGCAGAACTTTCCAAGCAACGAGGGGAGAATTTCATGAAGCGCTTCGGGAAACTGGCTGCAGGCCTGTCGTCAATCTGCCTTGTGGCAGGAGGAATGGCCCACGCCACCTCGCCGGTCGATGCCTATCCGGAAAAACCCATCACCATCGTCGCGCCTTACCCCCCCGGCGGGGCTACTGACATGTTCGCTCGCACGATCGGTGAGGGCCTTCAAAACGTACTGGGCCAGCCCGTCGTGGTGGACAACCGCCCGGGTGCGTCAGGGGTGATCGGTGCGTCTAGCGTCGCGCGCGCTGAACCCGATGGTTACACCGTCGTGGTGGGCGCCGTATCCCTGCATGCGATCCTTCCGCTGCTGCTCGATAGGATGCGCGAAACCCAGGAGAACCTCACTCCGGTGTCGCCCCTGGCGAACCTGCCCTCATACGTGGTCGTGCCGGCGGCAAGTCCGGCGCGCAATATCGCCGAACTGATTGAGATGATCCGTGCTAATCCCAAGAAGTACTCTTACGGTTCGGCAGGGATCGGGACTTCTCAGCATGTGATCCCGGAGCTTTTCAAGCAGGAAGCGGGCTTGGACATCCTGCATGTGCCTTACAAGGGCAGCGGCCCAATGGTGGTCGATCTCATGGCCGGCCGTGTAGACATGATCATTGAGCAAGGGCCCGCGGTGCTGAATCACATCCGTGCTGGCAAGTTGCGCGCCTTGGCTGTCACGACCAAGCAGCGCACCGAGCAGCTTCCCGACGTTCCGACGCTGGATGAAACCGTCTTGCCAGGATTCGAGGCCAATACCTGGTTTGCCATCTACGCCCCCAAGGGAACGCCAGAACCGATACTGCAAAAGCTCAACCGCGCCATTGGCGAAGTGCTCGAGATGCCTAAAGTCCAGGAAATCTTGCGCAACCACGGCGCCGTGCCGATGCACAAATCTGTTGCCGAGCTAAAGGCGATGGAGGAGGCAGACCGGGCCAAGTGGGCGCAAGTCATCAAATCGGGTGGCATCAAGCTCGAGTGAGCACACAATCCTGAAAGCGAAAAGCAGACGGTCATGCAAGACAGCACACCCGAAATCCGTCCCGACTATCGCGACAAAGTTACTGGGACAGCCAAGTACGTCACGGACCTAAAGGTCCCAGGGATGGTTCATGCACGGCTTCTGAGAAGCCCGCATCCGCATGCTCGCATTGCTTCCATCGACGCGAGTCAGGCCGAATCATTGCCTGGCGTGTTGGGCGTATTCAGTGGCCGGTACTTGACACCAGACTTTTGCGCACAGACGCATTGGGGGCTGTATTTCAAGGATCGGCCGATCATTGCCAAGGACGTCGTTCGCTATGCCGGTGAGCCGGTGGCTGCAGTCATTGCCGAGACCGAGGCGATCGCGGAAGACGCACTGGAACTGATCGACGTTGAATACGAGCCGTTGCCGTTCGTTACGGACGGCCGATCGGCGATGCAGAAAGACGCACCGCTGGTGCATGACCGATTTGACGTATTGAACGATTTTTACTTTCGTGGCGGTCCTAAACCGGTGGGGGGCACCAATATATGCAACCGCTACGAGTTCGACCAGGGCGACGTCGATGCGGCCTTTGCAAGCGCGCATACCGTGCTCGAGGATACGTATACATTTCCGGGTATCTTCCACTATGCGATGGAGCCCCACGCCGTCATCGCAGATTTTCGCAAAGACGGACTGGAACTTTGGAGCAATGGGCAGACGCCCACGGCGATACAGCGCGTTTGCGCGGATCTGTTCGATTTGCCCGTCAGCAGCATACGGGTGCATACGCCATACGTTGGTGGCGGATTCGGCGGAAAGGCGTCGGTAAAGCTTGATCCTCTTGCCGCGGCGCTATCGAAATACGTCGGCAAGCCAGTCAAGCTGCAGCTCGGGCTCATGGAGTCCATGCAGACATGTCGGCGGGTCGATACGGCGATCACTATCAAGACGGCGGTGGATGAAAACGGAAAGCTAACCGCCCGCAGCATAGACGTAGTCGCCAATTGCGGTGCCTATGCGGATACGGGGCCAGCGATTGCCATCAAGGCCGCCATCCGAGCCATTGGGCCGTACAGCTTTCCGAACTTGAGGCTTCGTGCCAACGCCGTCTATACCAATACCGTCCCGGCCGCGTCATTCCGGTCCATAGGTGGGCCGCAAGGCGTTTGGGCCAGCGAATCGCAGATCGATGACCTGGCTCATGCGATCGGCATGGATCCGGTAGAGTTCCGGCGTAAGAACATCGCGCCCCGTCACGGCGTGATCAAGGCTGACCTGCGTCCGATAGACGTGGACGTCCTTGAAGAGCTCAATAGGGCCGTCGAGCTCATGCATGAAAAGTGCGGCCAAGAGACGCCTGACCGGCCACGCGGGGTGGCGGTTGCGGCGACCGACCCCGGCATTCTTCCGATCGCGGGTGCCATTGTGCGCCTGTCGGCCGATGGCCACATTACTGTGTCGGCCAGCACGGCAGAACTAGGCCAAGGCGCGCGCGGCGCGCAGCGTTTTATCGTTGCCCGCTGCCTGAATCAGCCCATCGAGAAAGTGGAAGTCCTGGAGCCCGACACCAATCACACGCCCTATGACTGGGGAACGGGTGCTAGCCGATCTACCGTTATCGTGGGACTGGCCATCGAGGAAGCCTGCCAGCAGATCCGAAAGCAGATCTGCGAAGCCGTGTCGTCGTGCATGTCCGTTTCCGAGGAACAGGTCGAACTGGTACCCGGGGGCGTCAAGACAAACGGGGAATTCTTGACATTCAAGGAGGTGCTGCGCCGATATCAAGGTATTACGGCTGGCGAATTCGCGGCGCTAGGACGTATTACCCCGCACAGCCGCCAAGGGAGCCTTGCGCAGGCTCCCGTGTTCTGGGAGACCGCTGCCGGCGTATGCGAGATCGAGGTCGACGAGCAAACTGGGCAGGTCAACGTACATAACGTGAGCCTGTGTGCGGATGTCGGCAAGGTAATCAATCCCAAGGCTGCGAAGGGGCAGGACGAAGGCGCGATGATCCAGGGGCTCGGTCACACCCTCACGGAGCAGTACGTTTACGAGGATGGGCAGATCGTCAACGGGTCAGCGTTCGACTACAAAGTCCCGACCATAGACCAGACGCCGAGCATGCATGCGGCGCTGATCGAAAACGGCGACGGGCCAGGCCCGTTCGGATCCCGTGGCATGGGAGAAGGCGCAATACTGCCTATTGCCCCAGCCGTGGCCAATGCGATCCGTCGAAAGTACGGCGTGCGCATACGCACCTTGCCGCTGACACCGGAAAAGGTGTGGCGGGCGATCAACGAACCAAAGGAAGGCGCAAGTGAAGTTTGAAAGTCAAACCAGTGTCAAGTGCAGCAAGCAAGCCCTATGGTCCTTGCTGTTCGACGTGACGCGCGTCGCGGCGCTGATACCAGGATGTAGCGATGTCGAAGAGATCGAACCGTTAAAGCAGTACAGCGCCTTGATTCGGCAGAAAGTCGGTCCGTTCAAGTTCGAGATGCCATGCGAGATCGCCGTGGACGAATATCAGGAAATGGAACGTGTGGGCATCACAGCGTCAGGCAAAGACAAGAAAACGGCCACAAGTGCGCTTGTGCAGTTGATCATGAATCTGACCGATGCAAATGATGCGGTGAACATCGACATCGATGCGGACATTCAGATATCCGGAAAGCTTGCCACGCTGGGCTTTCCGGTCGTCAAGAAAAAATGCGCGGAAATATTCAAGGAATTCGACGCGAATCTTCACCAGGCGCTGGAGTCCGTGGATGAAACCAAGGTGGTTTGAGTTCCACAACCCGGGCAGTGTCGAGGAAGCGCTTGCCCTGGCCAAGGAGCATGAAGACGATTTCATGTACTACGCCGGCGGAACGGAAGCCGTGATTGGCCTGAAGGAACGCGTGCTGGCGGCCGGCCATCTGATCAACCTGAAGAAGATCCCCGGGTTGGATGCAATTTTGCTGGACGACGGCATTCTTAGGATAGGCGCGCTGGTTACCCATCAGCGGCTGGCCGATTCGCCGGTCGTGCGCCAAGTCCTTCCTGGATATGCGGCGCTAAGTGAGAACGTGGCGAATATTCGCGTGCGAAGCGCTGGCACGCTGGCGGGCAATCTCTGCTTTGCCGAGCCCAATGCCGATCCGCCGGCACTGTTGGCAGCGTTGGACGCCACGCTTGCTCTGGCCGGCCCAGACGGCGTGCGCACCGTGTCTGTGCGCGACTTCTTCGACGGGCCATATTCGACCGTGCGCGAGGAGATCGAAATCCTCACGGAAATCGCGATACCGGTGGGCGAAGGTAATCTGCGCAGCGCTTACCGAAAAGTCGTCTATCTGAATCGCCCTTCGGCCGGGGTAGCGGCTGTCCGCAGGTGTTCCGGCGACAAGCCAACCTGGGAGATCTGGGCGGGCTCGATCACTGGCCAGCCGGAACGGCTTGACGCCGTGTGCGAACTACTCAACGAAATCGACTCGGTCGACGAGGACAGGATCGTCGGGGCAGCCAGGCGGGACATGGAAACCCGAAGCATCCTCGAGGGACTGCACGGCTCGGAAGACTATCGCAAGCACCTGGTGACGGTACTGGCAGTGCGCAGCGTGCGGGGTGTGCTCAATGATTAGCTCAAGACAGACGGCAATTTCGATTTGCGTAAATGGCGAGCAACGGCAGGCGTACATCCAGCCGCGGGATTTGCTAATTGATGTCCTGCGCGACGATTTCGGCCTGACCGGCACGAAGCGTTCTTGCGACGCAGAGGTTTGCGGTGCCTGCACGGTGCTGGTGGACGGTAAACCGGTCTCCAGTTGCAGCACCCTTGCGATAGATTGCGACGAAAAGGCCGTCCAGACGATCGAATCCTGGCCGAACGACGAGATCGTGCAAGCGATCCAACAGGCGTTCATTGCGCACGGCGCACTGCAGTGCGGGTTTTGTACGCCGGGGATGATCATGGCGACACGCGCCTTACTGGGCCGGAACGTCCGTCCATCTCGGGAAGAAATCAAGCACTACCTGCACGGCAATATCTGCAGGTGCACGGGATACCAGAAGATTATCGACGCCGTTGAAGATGCGGCATGCAAACTGAGTCAACAGTCTTGAAGGGTAGTTTATGACGCAGCAGGGAATTCGCGACCTCAAGGTCGCTGTCGCCGGTGCCGGCATGGGAGGCCTGGCCGTTGCGCTGGGCTTGGCACGAAAGGGTTTCGAAGTCCAAGTATTTGAACAGGCACCCGTGCATCGGGAGCTTGGCGCAGGGCTGTGGATATCGGTAAACGGAGCCAGGATACTGAACGACCTCGGGCTGCAAGACGCGCTTAAGGCTATAGACTTGCCTCCGATAGACCGGGTTGTGAGGCTATGGAAAACTGGCGAAAGCTGGTCCGTGTACAACAAGAACGCCGAAAACAGCCACGAACACACCCTGTACATGGTGCTGCGCTACGAGTTGCACCGCATCTTGCTAGAGGCGCTGGAGCGCGAACAGCCTGGTTGCGTGCATCTTGAGCACAAATGCGTGGGTTTCGAGCAGACCGAAGATGCCATTACGGTCAAGTTCAGCGACAAGCCATCCGTGACAGCCGACGTGCTCATCGGTGCCGACGGCGTGCATTCAAGGGTTCGCCGGCAGATGTACGGCGAGATGCCGCCACGCTTTACGGATGCCATCGCCTGGCGTGGCTTGGTGCCCATAGAAAGAATATCACCGCAGTACCGCCAGCCTATCGCTACCACCTGGGTGGGGCCGACCGCGCACATCACTTGCTATCCGGTCCACCACAAGGGCAGGCAGTACTTCAGCTTCTCGGCGCAGGTCGACAGCAAGCAATGGGAACTTGAATCGTGGTCTGAGCCTGGACGGCTGGAAGATTGCCTGCATGATTTCGAAGGCTGGCACGAACAAGTCATCGAGATGATCAGCGGCGCGGACGTGCTCTACAAGTGGGGGCTTTTCGTGCGTGACGAACTGCCCACGTGGACGCAGGGCCGAGCTACGTTATTGGGCGACGCCGCACATTCGATGGTGCCGTACCTGGGTCAGGGCGTGAACATGGCGTTTGAAGACAGCTGCGTGTTGGTCAACGTCCTGAGCAAGTTCGACGATCCGCGGCAGGCGCTGGTCGAGTACGACAGCCTTCGCCGCGAGCGTTGCTACAAGGTTGCCAGGGCAGCCATGGACATGTTCAGGGTCTTCCATAACCAGGCCCTTGCCGACCTGACAACGGCGCGCGCCTACATAGAGACCCAGTGGAGCCCTGCAAAAGTCAGGGAACGCTACGACTGGATCGTTGGGTACAACGCGCTGCAAGTCGGCGCTTAGCAAGACGGCTGCATTCTCGGCCAATGGTGAAAAACAAAGTTGACGACATGGATCAAAGAATTTGGGATGCTTTGATCTCCGAAACGGAACGCCAGTTATATGCAGTGACCGGATTCGGAGGTCGCACCGGCTTGGGCAAGAAAAGTGCGCTACTGGTCATCGACGTCCAGCACCGCACGGTAGGCTCCAAACCGCTGCCGATCATGGAGGCGATCAAGGAATATCCGACCAGTTGCGGAGAGTACGGATGGAAGGCGTTGCCCAACATCAAGCTTTTGGTCGATTTCTTCCACGAACGGGGCTGGCCGGTGTTTTATCCGCACGTGGCGCTGAAGAAGTCGCACGACCGCGGGCAATTCGGCTCGAAAGTTCCGGCAGTCATGGAGATCCCTGTCGAAGGCTACGGATTTCCGGATGCCGTAGCGCCCGGGCCTGACGATATTCTGGTCGCCAAGTATCATGCCAGCGCCTTCTTCGGCACATCGCTGAACAGCTATCTGATCGGCATGGGCGTGGATACCCTGATCATAACGGGTGCCACCACCAGCGGCTGCGTGCGCAGCACGGTGGTCGATGCCAGTTCCTTGAACTATAAGGTGGTCGTGGCAGAGGACGGAGTCTACGATCGTGTACCCACGTCTCACGCAATCAACCTGTTCGATATGGCGAGCAAGTACGCTGATGTTATGACGGCGAGCGAAATAGTGGACGTGCTTCAACGGGCGCAGCAACATGCCTGATAGCACCGTGCAGGCCGTTTTCGGAACCTACACCCGGCAAGCGCTGGACGCTGAATACGACAACGTCCGCAAGATCCGGGGCTTCGATTTCCAGAAGTATCTGGCCGAACTCGACACGGCCAATGCATCGGCGCGCAAGGTCTACGAAAAGAACTTGCACGCAGATTTGCGCTACGGGCCGGGCCAAGAGGAAATCCTAGACTTGTTCGTCGTCAATCCCGGCGGCCCCTTGCACGTATTCTTTCATGGCGGATACTGGCGGCTTCTGCACAAGAACGATTTCACTTATATTGCGCACGGCGTACTGCCGCATGGCCACAACCTGGCGGTGGTCAACTACACCTTGATTCCGAACACCAGGATGGGTGGTCTTGTCGCCGAATGCGTCCGGGCCGTCGATTGGCTGATGGACAATGCTGATCGGTACGGATTTGACCCTAGGCACGTATCGGTTTTCGGCCATTCAGCCGGCGGGCACCTAGCCGCCATGATGGCTCTAAAGCAATTTGCCTGCCCGCTGAGATCCGTCTCGGCGCTGAGCGGAATTTTTGACCTTAGGCCGATTCAGAAGTGTTTCCTCAACGACGTGCTCGCACTCACGGATGAAGAGGTAGAACGGTTCAGTCCCGTCCGCCACCAGCCGATTCACACGGGAACAATTCGCGTCATCACCGGCGCGCGCGAAGGTGCGGAATATGAGCGGCAGGCAAAGGATCTCGTGCATGCGTGGGCCGCGCGGGGCGCGAAGATGGAGCTAACGGTGGCTGACGGGCACGACCATTTCTCGCTACGGGCGGCCCTGGCCGACCCGGAATCGGAAATCACCAAGCTGAGCTTGTGCCTATAGGAACACGACACTGAAATCGAAAATGGTACAGAAATCCCTGATCGATGCCTGGTCCCGGCTGCTCGGATTGTGTAAGCTGAAACAAGGCGAAACGGTCGCCATACTCGTGGGCGAAATCACGCACCCGGACCATCTGGCGGCAGCCAAGCTCGCCTTGGCCATGGGTGGGCATATTTATTACGTCATGGAGCTGGGCGAACCGCCAAGCCTGCGTTTGGCTGGTGATTCGACTGCAGCGTACGAACCGACTGCGCTCGCCTCGAACCGCGTGGCCATCGAGGCGCTGAAGCGGACCGATCTCATCATTGACCTGATGGGAATGTACCGGGGAGGCGAACAAAAGGAGATCCTCGACGCGGGTACACGCATCATCCTCGTCAAGGAAGGGCCCGAGACCTTCATCAGGTTGGCGCCGCAAGAGTCGGATAAGCAGATCGTGATGCAGGCGCTGTCACTGTTCAAGAATACGAAGCAGATGCACGTCACATCCGCGGCAGGCACCGATCTCGTGGCTTCCTTCGGCAAGTATGACTATCTGCCCCAGTATGGTTTCTCGGACGAGCGTGGTCATTGGGATCATTGTCCGAGCACTTTCATCGCGGCCTGGCCGACGGAGGAAACTGTTAACGGACGAGTGGTGTTGAATGCCGGCGATGTCATCCTGCCGTTCAAGTACTACCTGCGTACCCCGATCACGCTAACCATTGTCAACGGCTACATTACATCCATCGAAGGCGACTTCGACGCCCGGTACCTGCGCGACTACATGGAATCGTTCAAGGATCCGGAGGCCTACGCGGTTTCCCATCTAGGTTGGGGCCTGCACAGCCGTGCACATTGGACGGCGCTAGGCATGTATGACAAACGGCAGACCAACGGCATGGATTCCCGTTCGTTCGAAGGCTGCTTCATGTTTTCAACCGGGCCGAACGTGGAGGGTGGTGGAACCCGGGAAACTGCCTGCCATCTGGACATACCCATGCTGGATTGCACGGTCGCCATGGATGGCCGCATCGTGGTCGAAAAGGGAACACTGGCCAAGTAACGGGCAAGCCCGCTACCGATCGGTGCGCAACGCCGGCGTGCCCGCGGGCACTAGCGCGCGGCACAGATCGCCGACGTCTGCCAAATCATCCAGGTGGCGTACAAGCCGCACTATCTGGTCGGCGCGCTCGCCACCCAGTACAGGCACGGCTTGTGCCAGGAATTTTCTTTCGATGTCAGCCTGGCCCATGGGGCGGCGCGCATCGCCGAGCGGGGTTTCAACCAGCGTGGTGCGCGTCGTGCCATCCCGCAAACGCACTGTCACGCGTGCCGGACGACCGGTTGGGCAGCGTGCCTGCAAGTCGGGCGCGGCGCGAACGTGCACGCGTGGCAACAGTTGCGTGACATCATCGTCGCGCCAGCGTCCACCGTCGAACTGGCCGGCGTCCACCTTGCCATCGAGCCATGCCAGGGCGACACAGCACGGCAGGCTATGATCGGCAGTTTCGCGATTGGCCGGCCGGAATTTTTCTGGATCAGCGGTGGACTGGCAAACGCGTTCTGGAACCTCCACCTGCAGCGCGTCGACCGCTTTCGGGTCGCCATGCATCTCGGCGCGCAGCGTCAAGGTGGCTTCGATTGGCGCTTGCAGGGCGAACTGCACCGGGAATTGCTTCAGGCTAACCCGGCCGACGCTGCCGGTCCCGGGAGCCAGATCCAGCGCTTCGCGAAGATCAGCGGCATGATGTGCGTGGCTTGCTCGCCATAGGCTTTCCAGCGCCAGCAACGGACCGGTGAAGCCCCTGGCTGCTAGCCGCGTGGCCAGGACACACTCGGAGGCTGGCAGGGGATAGCCGACTGCCTTGGCCATGCTAAGTTGCCCCTCGACCAAAGCTGCCAGCGTCAGGTGCCGAAACCCTCCGAGTGCGCAGGCGTGCGCGAGCTTGTCCGCAGGCAAGTCCCACAGCTTGCCCAACAGCAGCGGCACCACGAAACCAGCTGCACTGACGTGGTGCATGCACATGTCCTGAAGAGAGAATGCGTCCGCCAACCTGATCTGCACCTCATAGGCGACGGCGATGGCCTCCATGAGCTTGCGGCCATCGCAGCCAGCCGCTTCTGCGGCAGCTAAGGCGACAGGTATGTTTTCGCTGGGATGGCAGATGTCACGTGCCCAGTAGACATCCATGTAATCCAGGTAGCGAACCAGGCAGCCGTTGTACAGGATGGCGCTGTCGAGCGACACCGAATGTGTGCTGCCGATCAGTGTCGCGCGATCACCCGGACCCGAGGCAGGCCTTAGCATGTCCTGCAGCATGCGGGCGGGCTCGCAGCCGACTGCCCCCAATGCACAACCAATCGTGTCGAGCACCAAAGCGCGAATGCTGCAACGGTCTTGATCCGGGATGTCCGCGTAGCGCACATTCACGGTAAACCGCGCGATGTCTTCGATGAGGGTGCTCAAGCCAGTGCTCCGGGTCGGTGGGGTGTGAAGCAGGATAACCTTCAGTCGTGCTTGATGCCTACCGATTGGATTACGTCCCGCCAACGCTTGCGGTCTTGCTGCAGAAACTTTTCCATCTCGTCGCCGGCCAGCGTAAGCGGCTGATCGCCGACATCGGCCATGCGCTTGAGCAGGTCCTGCGATTGCACCGCAGCTTGGACCGCTTTGGCCAGCTGCTCGACGATGGGTTGCGGCGTGCCTGGCGGCGCAAACATGCCCGTCCACGATGCTGCATCATAGCCGGGCAGTACCTCGGAAATGGAAGGCACGTCCGGCAACTGCGGATTGCGCTTGGCGCCGCCAACGGCTAGGGCGCGCAGCTTGCCGGCTTTGGCATGAGGCAGTGCGGAACTGAAGGCAAAGAACGTCAGGTCAACTTGGCCGCCCAATGTGGCGTTCATTGATTCCGAGCTGCCTTTGTAGGGGACATGAACCATCTTGATCCCGGCCATGGACTGAAACAGTTCGGCCGCCAGGTGTGGCGCGCTGCCAACGCCGCTGGATCCATAGTTGAGCCTGCCGGGGTTGGCCTTTGCATAGTCGATCAGTTCCTGCAACGTTTGCGCTGGCACCGTGGGGTTGACCGCCAGCATGATGTCTTGCGATGACGCGAGCGAGACCGGTACGAAACGTTCTGGCTCGAAGCTGAGCTTGTCGTACAGCCATTGGTTGACCACGATGGGGCCGGGCTGCGTGAATAGCAACGTATTGCCATCCGGCGCCGCGCGGTAGACGATATCCGCGCCAATGTTGCCAGCCGCGCCGGCGCGATTTTCCACGACCACGTTTCTATTGAGCGATTCGCGCATCTTGCTGGCGATGATGCGTGCCAGCGTATCGGTCCCCCCGCCGCTTGCCAGCGGAACGATCACGTGTATGGGCGCATTGGATGCGTCTTGGGCATTCGCGCCGGCCGCTGCGGCAAGTAGCCCCGCCAGGGCGGCCGCGATGATGGACTTGATGGGCATGGTTTGTCTCCTCTTGTGCTGAGTGGTTCGGGTGCCGTGATCGACGCTGTTCCAGCCCCCAGATATGACCGCAATGTAGCTAGGGAAGGGCAGCGTCGCTGCCAAACAGGACGGTGCACTGGCTCGACAGCACCACCCCGTTGCCATGAGCCAGGCTGATGTCGCAGCCAGCCACTTGCCGGGCGCCACATTCACCGCGTACTTGCCGCACCGCCTCTACCATGGCGAGCAGCCCGTACATGCCCGGGTGGCAATATGACAGCCCACCGCCATTGGTGTTGACAGGCAGTGAGCCGCCAGGGCCGATCGCGCCGTCCTGCACGAAGCGGCCTGCTTCACCCTTGGGACAGAAGCCTAGGTCTTCCAGAAACAGTAGCGGCGTGATGGTGAACGCGTCGTACAGGGCAAGCATTTGCACATCGCTGGGCTTGAGTCCGGCGCGGGCGAAGGCCATGCGCCCGGACTCGCGCGCCGGGGTGACGGTCAGGTCGGCCATGTTCGATATGGATTGGTGGCCGATGGACTCGCCTATGCCTAGGACATACACGGGAGGGTTGCGCAGCGACTTGGCGCGCGCGGCGCTGGTGACCAGGATCGCAGCGCCGCCGTCGCTGACCAGGCAGCAGTCGCGCACGGTCAATGGCCAGGACACCATTCGTGCGTTCAATACTTCCTGCACGGTAAGGGGGTGTTTCTCCCAGGCGGCTGGATTGAGAAGTGCCCATTGGCGTGCCTGCACAGCGACTGCGGCAAGCTGCTCGCGCGTCGTACCGTATTGGTGCATGTGCCGCGCCGCGGCAAGCGCGTATGCGCTCACGGGCAGCAGGGGCTGGAAGGGCGACTCGTACGGGTTCGGCTCGGGTGGAGAAGCTGCCGCACGCGATACCGACCGCTGCGTGCTGCCGTAGGCGATTAGCGCCACCTCGCACATTCCGGCTTCAATCGCAAGCTGGGCGTGGGCCAGATGCGACATGAAGGATGAGCCGCCGATCTGCGTGCCATCGAAATAGCGCGGTTGCAGTCCCAGGTATTCGGCCAGGGCCAACGGCCCGAACCGGACCTGGGCGCTGGCGCAAAACAAGCCATCGACGTCGCGCAACGACAAGCCGCTATCATGCAGCGCCCGGACGGTGGCCTGGGCCATCAGGTCCAGGGGGCTCATGCCATCTGCGGCATGCCCGAGGTCGGACTCCGCCACGCCGACCACGGCTACGTTGGCGCGCCTGCGACGGATGCTCATGGTTGCTCCGCGGGCACGAAGACAGGGCACGGCTGCCCCTCGCCATCACGCGCCACGCGAAAAACGACGCGCATGCCTATGTGCACGGCCTCGGGCGCGATGTTCTCGACACGGCTCATCATGCGAAAACCTTCGTCCAGGTCGATGAGCGATACATTCAGCGGCGCCTCGCCCTTGCGGTAGATGATGGTCGACGAATACACGCTGCCGTGGCCATCCGATATCCGCCAGGACAGCCGACCACCGGATCTAGGGGCGATGAGGCGCGGAAAAAAAACGGCGTGCCCGTCTTCGTCCACTTGGTAGGCGAGCTGGCCGCGGGCCAGATGGGCGCGATACACGGCAAGCGGGGAATACGCGACGGCAGCATCGATGTCCGGGTTCACGTCGTGGGCGTGGTTCATGGCACGGTAGCTTCCCGGTCGTAGGCTTCACGCAACAAAGAAGCATCCTGCTTGAGCTGAAACTTGGCTACCCGTTGCGAAGCCGTATGGGGCAACTCGTTGCGATAGACGAGGTAGCGCGGCACCTTCATTGCAGCGACGCGCTGCGCACACCAATCTAACAACTCCTGGGGATGTGGCGGGGGATTGCAGCGCGGTACGACCACCGCGAGGATGTCCTCGTCGCCCAAGGCGGCCGGTACGCCCAGCGTGGCTGCTTCGATGACGTCGGGATGGCCGGACAACACGCGATCCAGCTCGGCACCGGAGATGTTTTCGCCGCGCCGGCGGATAATGTCCTTCTTGCGTGCCACGAAGTAGTAATAGCCGTCTTCGTCACGGCGAACCAGGTCGCCCGTGCGCAGCCAGCCTTCGTCGAACGCTTGGCGGGTTTGCTCCGGATCGCGGAAGTAATGCAGCATGGCGATGGGCGTACGTACTTGAAGCTCACCGATTTCGCCCGGCGGCAGGACGTGACCCTGCTCATCGACGATGCGTGCTTGCACGAAATCGCCTGGCAGGCGCGGATGGCGGGCCGGCAATCCAATACTGCCCACTTTGCGAACGCCATCGAAAGGGTTGTTGAACGCGCCGGGAATTTCCGACATGCCGTAGCCTTCGATCAGGTCGGGCACGTGGAACTCGCGCTGGAACGTCTGCATCATGTCTGCGCTGATGGGGCCGCCGTAGATCTTGCGGATACGGTGGCCAGGTCGGTATTCACTGCGTGGGCGCCGCATCAGGATGTTGCCGACCGCGGCAAGGATATTCAGCTGCGTGGCGCCGCTGCGCTCGGCCAACTCCCAAAAGCGCGAGGCGCTAAAGCGCGGCGTGGTGACGAGTGCTCCGCCGCAGGCCAAAGCGCCGCCCAGTGAGTAGAACAGGGCATTGATGTGAAAGAACGGCAGGATGGCCATCAGGCGCTCGCCTGGCTGCAAGTGCATGCGCTGTACGAAGGCTTCGGCTGACCAAACGAAGTTGCGGTGACTGTGAACCACGCCCTTGGGAAAGCCGGTCGTGCCTGACGTATAGATGATGACCAGCGGGTCTTCCGGCGACGGGCTGGACAGCTGGCAATCCGGCGCATGGCCCATGGCGAGCAAGGCATCGATCACGCCTCGTGCATCGGCTGCGTCGTCGCCGAGCTGCCGGGTGTCCAGCACGGTCGCGGTACCGGCCAGGCCGGTCATCCGTTCGGCGTATTCGGGTTGTGCGACGACGATGCGGGGCTGGCAATGCCCGACCAGATAGGAAATCTCTGCATCGGCCAGCGCGGGATTGATCGGCACCAAGACGGCGCCCAGATGGCCCGAGGCCATAAGGAGCAGCGCGCCAAGATCGCTGTTGAGCGATGCCAGGACGATGCGGTCGCCCTTGGCGGCACCCAGCGCGCGTAGATGACAGGCTAGCAGCCGGCTGGCGAGCCACGCCTGGTCGTACCGCCATCCGCGTATGTCGCCGGCCAGCCACGGTGCGTCCGGGATGCGCGCAGTGCGGGACCGCAGCAGACCCGGCGCCGTATCGCCGTGCGGCGGAAACGATTGCAGCACGTCGAGCGGAGACATGCGCGCATGGATCCCCGGCATCGCTCAGTCCTCAGGTTCCTGGATCTCCACCCCTTGGCCGCGCAGTTCCGCGACAATGTCCTCCAGGTGGTGAAAAGCGGTATTGGCAATCGGCAGTCCGCAATAAATGGCCTGCTGCAAGAAGATTTCCCGTATGTCGGCAAGGGACATGCCGTCGGCCAGCGCAGCGCGCAAGTGCATGCGGAACTCTTCCCAGCGTCCCAGTCCCATCATGGTGCCCAACACCAGGATGCGGCGCGTGCGATAGTCAAAGCCCGGGCGCGTCCAAATCTCACCCCAGCCGTATCGTGTGATCAGATCTTGGAAATACCGGTTGACCGGCGTAATGTGCGCGTTGGCGCGGTCGACGTGGGCGTCGCCCAGGATGCGGCGGCGTACCTTCATGCCGGCTTCGTACTTCGGATCTGTCATGTGTGTCTCCAGTCAGGCGGGTGGGAAATCGGGCTGCAGCCTCAGTCGTTTAGAAACTCCAAAACTGCGCGGTTGAACGCTTCCGGGTGTTCGACATTGGAGATGTGCCCGGTTGGCAACAGCGCAAGTCGTGCACCAGGGATGGATTCGTGCAGCAGCTTCGCGTGCGGATCGGGCGGCGTAGCGGCGTCGAATTCGCCGGCGATGATGAGCGTTGGCACGCTGATCTTTTTCACGTCAGGGCGGAAGTCGGCGTCGCGTACGGCGGCGCAGCATGCTGCATAGCCTTCGGCAGGTGTCGCCTCGAAGGACGTGCGCATGGAATGAAAAAAAGGTTCGTCACGGTCGCGGTACCGCTGCGAAAAAAACCTGGGCATGACGGCCTCGGTCAGGGCCGTCATGCCGTGCCGGCGAACCAGTTCCATGCGTTGTGACCACGATTCGTGCGAGGGTAGATGCGCCGACGCGTTGGACAGGACCAGCCGGCGCACGCGGTCTGGCGCATGGATGCCGAGCCACTGTCCGACCATCGCACCCAGTGAGACGCCGCAAAAATAGAAATGCCGCACCTGCAGCGCGTCGACGACATCCAGCACGTCGCGTCCCAGGTCGTCGATGCGTGCTTCGCCGGCAATGACATCACTTGCGCCGTGGCCGCGTGTGTCCATGCGCAGCACACGAAAGTGCGCGGTAAAGGCATCCATTTGGCGGTCCCACATGAACACGTCCGTGCCCAGCGAGTTGCCCAACACCAACAGAGGCCGGTCGGATCGCCCGTCGATCCGGTAGTACAGCCGATTGCTGGCTTTACACAGAAAAGGCATGGCTAAGGTTTCCTGATGTCTGCCTGCTGGACGACGTCGGCCCAAAACTTCAACTGCGATGCCGTGTATGCGGCCAGTTCGTCCGGTCCCATGAAGGTGGCATATGTTCCGGCCTGCTCGGCACGTTGGCGGAAATCGTCACTTTCGACGACCGTGCGCGTAGCCTGGGCCAACCGGTCGATCGACTCGCGCGGCGTACCAGCAGGTGCGTACAACGCGAACCAGGCGTCGAGCTCGACGCCTGGCAGGCCAGCCTCGGCGGTGGTGGGAACGTCTGCAAGCATCGGATGGCGCCGCTTGCTGGCGATCGCCAAGGCACGCAAGGCGTTGTTGCGCAGGTGCCCCACGACGGCCGGCGGCGTGGTTACGAGCAAGTCGACTTGGCCGGACAGCAAGTCGGCCATCGCCGCCCCCGCGCCCTGGTACGGTACGTGGGTCATGCGCGTGCCGGTGCGCAGCGCCAGCAGCTCGGTGCCTATGTGCTGGATCGTGCCGTAGCCGGACGAGGCATAGTCGATCTCGCCCGGTCGCTGCCGGGCGTACTCGATCAGGCCTTTTAAGTCCTTCACCGGCAAGTCCTTGTTGATCACGATGACGTGCGGTGCGGTGATCGCAAGCGCCACCGGGGCATAGCTTTTGACCGGATCCCATTGCCTGTCCGGATATAGCGTCGCGTTGGCGACGTGGGTGCCGGAATATGCCAGGAGCAGGGTATAGCCGTCGGGTTGGGTTCGTGCTACATATTGGGCCGCAATATTGCCGCCTGCCCCAGCACGGTTTTCTACGATGACGCTTTGGCCCAGCTGTTTGGCCAGGCCGTCGGCAAGCAGGCGAGCCGTGAAATCGCCACCGCCGCCGGGCGCTGCCGGCACGACGATGGTTACGGCACGTTCGGGATAACTTGCGGCATGCGCAGGCAAGACGGCCATGCCCACGCCCAAAGACAGCGCTGCGATACAGTCTCGCAATGCTTGCATGTCGCTTCCCCTGCTGCGATGAACGGAAGGGGATGATAGGAACCGGTCCAAACCGTGGCAAATGATGAATTTCGTTCGGCACCATCGACGCCATCGATAGCGGGCGCATCTGGGGTTCGCGCATGGAACTGAGGCATCTCAGATACTTTCTCGCCCTGGCCGAACGGTTGAATTTCACGCAAGCTGCCGCCCAGGTGCACGTCACCCAATCGACGTTGTCGCACCAGATCAGCCAATTGGAGGAGGAGCTGGGCCAGCGGTTGTTCGACCGTTCAGACAGGCGGGTGACCATCACTGCGGCGGGCGAGCTGTTCTTGGCCAAGGCCATCAATGCCCTGGCCGAGATCGACAGTGGCATAGCGTTGCTGAACAACCTGAAGAAAGACCTGCAGGGTCACTTGCGCATCGGTACGACGCCAACGCTGAACATGGAGTTCGTGCCACATTGCATCGCGCTGTTTACCCAGCACCACCAGTCCATGCATGTCCTGGTGGAGGAGGACACGGCCGACGAGCTCATCGCCGGCCTGCGCGATGACAGGCTCGATGCCGTACTGGCATACGGCCCGCTTGCCCATGAGGACATCGTCTTCGAGGGGCTCTATACGGAAGAAATGGTGCTGGTCGTCGGCGAGCGTCATCCCTTTGCCAGCCGCCGTCGCGTCCGGGTGGCCGAATTGCACCGGCGCGAGCTAGCGTTGCCGCCGCGGAAGTTCACCACGCGGCGCCAGATCGACGAAGCCTTCAAGGCGGCGGGCGCCGAGCCTTTCGTGGCGATAGAGATGGTGTCGCTGGCCGGCATCCTGGCGTTGGTCGAACGGACCACCATGGCGGCGATCGTCTCGCGAAGCGCCTGGCGCGGCAGGGAAGGCTTGCGGGCAATACCGCTGGAGGCCCCGACGCTGACTCGTACGCCGGGGTTGGTATGGATAGACGGTAGGGCACGGTCGCCGGCGGTGGCCGCCTTCGCGGCTATCGTGCGCGGTGTGGCGAAGTCTTCGGCACGCGAACATATGGAATGGGCGCGCAGCACCAAGCAGCCAAGCAGGAGAAATCATTGAGGGCAACGCAAGGGTCCCGGGCCGTTTCGGATGCGCCGCCGCGGCAACCGACCTCGCAGGCAGACGCCAACTCACGCCGGGCAGCAGCCACGCTGGCCTTGACCTTGCCCAGCGACACCGTGCTCTACCTGCTGTTGCCCATGTACGCGCCGTCCTTCGGCGTGTCGCTCGCCGAAGCCGGCGTGTTGCTCGCGGCCAATCGCCTGGTGCGCATCCTTGGGTACGGATGGGTCGCCCGCTTTTACGCCCGCAACGGTGATCGCCCCGCCTGCATGCTGGCGGCCGCAGCCACCGTGATCTGCGCGATCGGCTACGCGACGTTGTCGGGGTTCTGGGCGCTGCTACCCATGCGCTTGCTGTGGGGGCTTTCGTTTGCGGCGCTGAACCTGTCCACCCAGACGATGTCGACGTCGGACCCCAATGGCGCGGCGCGCCGCAACGGCCGCTCGCGTGCGGTCATTTCCATCGGGCCGGTGCTGGCCTTGCCGGCCGGCGCCGTGCTGGCGCAACTGTGGGGGCCGCGCGCCATTTTCCTGGTGCTGGCGGTGACGGCGCTCATCGCGGTATGGGTCGCTCACCGCTTGCCGGGCGAGTCCCACCCCGCGCCGGCGGCCAAGCGCCGGCTCAGCCTACCGGGCAGCCTGGACCTCTGGTCTTTCTTGGAAGGCTTCACCATGGACGGCCTGTTCATCATTGGCCTGTCCTACCTGGGCAAGGACGTCCTGCCGACCGGTTCGGTCGTCGTGGCCGGGACAGTGCTCGCCCTGCGCTATTTGGGCGAAATCACCCTCAGCCCACTGGGCGGCCACCTGGCCGACCGGCTGGGCGCCGAGCGCATGCTGCTATGGCTGTCCATGGTGACCGCCATGGCGCTCATCGGCTTTGGCGCGGGGTGGCTATGGAGCTGCGCGGCGGCCATCGTCGTGCTGCGCGCGCTGCAGCTGCCGTTGTTGCCGCCCATCGTCGCCCGCCGCACACCGGGACCGGGACGGGTGCAGGCCCTGGCCAAGCGTTCGGTCTGGCGCGACATCGGCGCCGGCACCGGGCCGATGCTGGCCGGCCTGGTGCTGCCGGTGGTGTCGCCGTTTTGGGTGTACTTGGTGCCGGCGGTATTGCTGGCAGCTGCGGCGGTGGCGTGTGTCAGGACGGCGGATTAGCCCGGATATTTCATGAGGGATTGTCATTTGGGGTAGGCAGCCCCAGCCCGAAGGCTTATGGTTAGCGGTGTCGAAGCGTTAACCTGAACGGGGTCTGCCTATGCCAAAGTGTACCGTCGAAGTGGTATCAATGGGGCGAGTGGGTCGCCGCCGAATTCAGGCGTCGTTTACGGGCGGCGATCTGGTCAGCGACGGTGGCGTGCTATTGCTGCGCCAGGTCGATCAGCGCCTGGGTCTGACCCGCTCAGCAGCCAAGGCGCTGTTGGATCGACGCCGCAGGGCCAGCGTTCGCCACGATGTGCATACGTTGTTGTCGCAGCGTATCTACGGGCTGTGCTGCGGCTGGGAGGACGTGAGCGACCACAACGTGTTGCGCCGGGACATGGCGCTGCAAACGGCAGTGGGCCACGTACAGGAGTTGGCTTCGGCGCCGACGCTCTCGCGGTTCGAGAACGCGGTGGATCGCAGCGATACATCGCGCTTGCAGGGCGTGCTCATCGAGCAATTCATTGCGCATTGGCGAGGTACGCCGCCTGAGCAACTGGTGCTGGACATCGACGCCACGCACGTGCCGCTGCACGGGGCGCAGGAGCGCGCCGCGTTCCATCGGTATTACGACAATTATTGCTATCTGCCGGTGTACGTGTTCTGCGGGCAGGACTTGCTGGCGTGCGTGCTGCGCCCCAGTGACCGCGATCCGGCCAAGATACTCAGTGCGCTGGTGCGCGCCCTGGCGCGGCGGCTGCGTCAGGCTTGGCCGCAGGTGCAGTTGATCGTGCGCGCCGACTCGGGGTTCTGCCGCGCGCCGGCCTTGCGCCGCTTCGAGCGTTGGGGCATCGACTATGTGATCGGCTTGCAGAAGAATGTGACGCTGCTGCAGCGCGTCGCGCTGGCCGAACTGATGCTGGCCGAGGACTATACGCGAGCTCAAACCAAGCAGCGCCTGATCGGCGAGTTCACCTATGCGGCACGCTCCTGGAGCCGTGAGCGGCGCGTGATCACCCGCCTGGAGCACGATGCGCGCGGGGCCAATCCACGCTTCGTGGTGACCAGCCTGGCCGGCGATGCGGCCGAACTGTACGAACGCCTGTACTGCGCGCGCGGCGAGGCCGAGAACCGCATCAAGGAGGCCCAGCTTGATCTGTTCGGCCGGCGCGCCAGCTGCCACGCCTGGCAGGCCAACCAGCTACGGCTGCTGCTGGCCGCGCTGGCCTACACGCTGATGGTGCATCTGCGCCGCCTGGCGCTCGAGGGCACCGAACTGGCCCGCGCCTGTACCCAGACCATCCGTACCCGGCTGCTGAAAATCGGCGCAGCCATCCTACGCAATACCCGCCGTGTGCGCGTGCTGCTGGCCTCGAACCACCCCATGAAAGCCGTCTTCCTGCTCGCAGCCCAGCGCCTGGGGCCATGACCGGGCCTCGGTGCTGGCCCCGGCACGCTGTCCAGCTCGGGGGAAAGGGGGAACTACGTCCTGAACTCGGCTCAACTCGACGTTGCAGCATCTTGGCTCTTCATCGTAAACGGGGGACGCCAGGCATTCATTAGACTTGTTTTTGCGAAGAACGAGTCTGATGGAAGCAATGCCGACGTCCCCAATTGATTCTATCCTAGGGATTTCTGGTCTGGTGGTGC